>Ga0114967_10004351_pt1 | contig 11402 bp, 2 predicted proteins | sample M_130628_MF_Meta_FD_92639 | JGI IMG/M metagenome (GOLD analysis project Ga0114967, IMG submission 92639) | Freshwater microbial communities from Lake Montjoie, Canada to study carbon cycling - M_130628_MF_MetaG | ecosystem: Environmental > Aquatic > Freshwater > Lake | place: Lake Montjoie... | reverse complement strand
TGTCAGTTCCGTGAGTATATAATGCGATTTATAAAAAGATTAGCCCTTAATAAGAAAGAGCCTGCTAATAATCGTTTTGCCATCGAAGCTAACGATCAAATCGTTACCACCAGCAAAGTATCATTACAATTACCAGTAGGTGACTCAACTCATCGTCCAGAAAGTCTCACTCCTGTAGGCACATCAAATAACGGACAAATTAGATTTAATACTGATTTAAATGAAACTGAAATTTGGAATCCTGCTCAAGTACAAAATGTAAACCCCTGGGAAGATTCTGGTTGGGAACGAGTTAAAACAAATAGACAAGGTGTTGTTACTCCGCAAGATCTAGGCGTAGGCGATGGTGTTAACAGTTTGTTTGGCCCACTAAGTTATAATATAGACATAACTCAACCTCAAAATATTTTAGTTTTTATTGAAAATGTATATCAAATTCCAACAACTAATTATACATTAGTTAATAGCATTGAGGGATATAGTACCAGTACAACTAATGCTTCAGATATTGGGCCAGGTGATACATTAATTCTATTAACTACATTAACTAATATTCTAGTTGGAATGACTGTCGACGGCCCACCAGCTACTTTATCAGCAGGCACAACAGTACAGAATGTTGATCATGCTACAAGAATTGTAACAGTTAGTCCAAATGCAATTGGATTTATTCCGTCCGGATCAACGCTGACTTTTTCTGAAACTTCAGCTAGCGGACAATATACTTTTATTAATTTCACATCAGAAGTCCCCTATAACAAACCTGTGTTTGTTCTATTAGGGTTTGACGGTTACGGCCCCCCTCCTTGACATTTAAGAAACTTTAAGTTTCGATAAATAACTTTGATGCCGAATAGTTTGGCAAAAAATACTGTGGTAAACCCGCAATGTAAGGTGGTTCTTGGGTGAGATACCCGAAGTTTAGGAGCTATATAGAATGGCCGTAGGTCGCATTTCGGGTCCGTTACTCGCGCAAAATTTATTCCGTGATAACATACCTCTGGCATTTTATAATACATCTAGTTCAGATAACCCTCTCCTATACTTAGATGTTCAAACAGGCCTAGTTGGCATTGGCAAACCAAATCCATCATATCAACTTGATGTTAATGGAACAGTAAATGCTAAAGCATTTAGATCTATATATACCGGCGCAGGAACTGGTCAAGCAACAATTGGAAGACTATTCCTTTCTACAGGAACAATTAGCACAACACTAGGTCCTGTTACAATACAACCTAGTGGTAACGAAAATATTAATCTAGTTGCCTCAACTAGAGTATACTCAACTGTTGGATCTATCGGAACAGAAACCGGAGCATTTACTGTAGCCGGTGGCGTTGGTATAGCTGAAAATCTTTATATTGGTGGCATCACTAATATTATTTCAGGCGTGCCTGCAACTACATCAACTGACGGTGCATTGGTTGTAACAGGTGGGGTTGGCATTAGTCAAGACTTGTGGGTTGGTGGTATAATCCATGGAACTATTACTACCTCGTCGGTAGCAATTAATGCTGAAAGTAGTACATTTATCGAAATTAATACTGCTAGTCAGGGTATATATTACCCAATGCTTACTGGTGCAACTAAGGGATCAATTGCTCCTTACACTAATGATGAATTTAAATTCTATTTAGAAAATGGAATTCTATCTACTCCTTTACTAACAGTAACAACTCCTACGCAATCAGTATCAAATACTTCAGGTGCTGTGATAGTTTCAGGTGGTGTTGGAATTGGTGCAAATTTAAATGTAGGTGGAAATGTTTCTGCTTCAGGAACATTAACTGCACAAGGTAATACTCAATTAGGTAGTAATACTGCTACTAACACTCTAGCAATTAACGCAGAAATAACTTCTGACTTAATACCACATGCTGGTGGTACTTATAATATTGGTGCTACTACTAGCTCATGGGCCGCAGGATTTTTTGACAACTTGTATGCTACTATATTAGCTAGTCAAGAAGGTGCAATTAATATTAATCCTGCTAGTGGCTTGTTAGAAATTAATGCAGAGATAAAAGTCAATGGCCGTAAACCAATTGGTACTGCGCCAGTAGTTACTAATGTTCTATATGTTAGTACAGATGGCAGCGACACTAATGATGGTCGAGCACAAGATGCTAGTCGTGCATGTCGTACAATTGCCGGAGCATTACGCAGTCCTTACTATGCTCCAGGTACTAGCATTAAAGTTGCACCTGGAACATATAGAGAAAATAATCCTCTAGTTCTGCTACCATATACTAGTATTATTGGTAGTGATTTAAGAACAACTAGTATTGAGCCAATTAATAAAACACAAGATTTGTTTCATTTGCAAAGCGGATGCTATCTTGCACAGATGCAATTCTTAAATGGCCGAAGTGGATTGTTACCAGGGCAATATGCTAACGGTTATAATCGCGGTGCTTATGCAACAGCGTTTCCTCCACAGGTTGGAGGAACTAAAATAGATGTGTTCCATTCACCTTATGTTCAAAACTGTACTAATCAAAATGGTCCTTGGCTTTATGACGGTACATTATTTGTTCCTAATCAAACTGTTCAAATTCCTCTAGCAGTTGGTACAGGCACCTGGATTGCAAATACCACAACTATTGTAGTTACAGTGAGCACTGGCACAATTACTACGGGCATGAAAATTAATGCAGGGCAACAGCATCCAGGATTTTTTAATGCTAGAACATTATTATTAGCTAATAAACCATTTATACAAGAACAAGTTGTAGCCTATGTTAATCAAACTTACCCAACATTTGAATACCAACAGGCAAAATGTTTTAGAGATGTTGGAATTATACTTGAGAATGTAGCCTATGACACCACATTTGGAGGAAATGAAAAATCAGTTGAAGCAGGATTATCCTACTATGATGGTGTAACCAGTGTTATTGCCGGACAAGAAACACAGACTGTGGCCGCAATTAATTATATCAATACACTGGCACAAGATATTATTAATAATCAAACTGCTCCAGACCTTCTCAGCGGCTCAGGAAAATATCAACAAGTTATTAATACAGTATTAATATATGGTAATATTGCTGGAGATAGCATTACTAATCATTTAGGCATTATTACAAATATTATCAATAACGGTCCTAGTGTAGCTCCTGCTATGTACAAAAGTTCAGGTCCTGATTATAGTTTTGTCAGTGCAGAAATTTTACTACAAGCTAACAGACAGTTTATACAAAATGATGTAATGGCTTGGATATCAAGTACCTATCCAGATTTTCAATACAATCAAGATAAGTGTTATAGAGATGTTGGATTAATTGTTGACGCTGTTAGTCAAGACATTGTATTAGGCGGAAATAGTAAAACTGTAGAAGCAGGACTTAGTTATTGGAGAGGTGGCTACAATCAGCTTGTTGGACAAGAAACAACTACTACGCAGGCTATTGCTCACGCTAGAGATATCAGTTTAAAAATTATTGCCAATCAGACAGTTACTAAACAACCCGGATTTACTTATGATAGTATTAAATGCTCTAGAGATGTTGGATTGATTGTTGATTCGTTGGCATTTGATCTGCTATATCAAGGCACAAGCCAAAGTACATTTGCAGGATTACAGTATTGGAATCAAAATGGCTACACTGGAGAAATTCCAACAGAGATTACTCAAACTATTGCCGCAATAACTTATCTAAAAGTCCTAATGACTAATGTTGCCGGCGGCACTGGCGGTGCCGAGGTTGAAGTAACGGTAGCTGATAATTTTGATGAGATTATCTACATATTACAAAATGGAACAACTGCTGTAACCGATGCTATTGTTCCGAACGGGTTTGCATCAACTGATCCAGATGCAATTGCCGTATATAATGCATTTAAAAATAATAGGGTATTTTTTCAAGATACTATAATTAATTTTATAACATCAACTTATCCGTCTTTGCAATATAATGCAACCACCTGTAGACGAGATGTTGGATATATTGTTGATTCTATTGCATTTGATGTACTCCATGGAGGCAATCGTCAAAGTGTAATGAGTGGAGTATATTACTATAATTTTAATGGAGCCTCAACAGCAGTACCAAACGAAATACCTCAAGTAAAAGCCGCATACACACATATTAAAAATATTGTTGGAGATATAATAACTGGCAAACAAGTAACTACATATCAATCTACTGTTACACAGGCATTTAGTTATAGTGTAGCCACTGCTAATGAAATTACCACGGTGGAGAATTGTACAGAATTAATTATTGATATTATAGTTGGAGGCCCATCAAAAGCACCAACTCTTGTTCCTATCAGTTTAACAGCTAGTACTAGTACATATGTAGCTAATGCGTTTAATTTATTATTAGTTAATCGAGATTTTATAAAAGCTGAAATAGTAGCATATATTGATACTTTGTATACAAATAATATTAATCAAATAATCAACACTTTCTTCTCAGGCGGAGAGGCAGCTAATTTAGCAGTGGCAAGAAATTTTGATATTATTAATACTATTATTACTCAAGGTGTTAATCTTGCACCACCTATATATCAAGGCGGTGGTTTATTCTCCCTTGTAGGCATTAACGGAGATGATATTAAACTAGCCCCAATAGTAACTGATGCTGTGTCGTTAGGAAGCAACCGATATCAAGTTACATTAGATAATGCAACTATTGGATTTGGAATTAACTCAACTTTATATTTTGGAGAAACTGCGGTATTCCCAGCACTCGATAGTACCGTACCAGAACAATGGGCTCAGCGTAGAGTAGATGCTAGAGGTGGCATGGGCGGAAGTCTAGTTGATGGTGGAGTAGTAAGTTCAAGAAGTCCTATTGCATCATTTGTTTACGATGCGTTCACTCAAGTTGCTCAAGGCGGCAGAGGCATTCATATTATTAATAATGGGTATGCACAGTTAGTTTCTGTCTTTACGATTTTCTGTAGTATTGCAGTTGAAGTAGACAGTGGCGGCATTGGGTCTATTACAAACTCAAACAGTAACTTTGGAGACCTATGCCTAGTAGCTAAAGGTTACGGAAAACGAGATTTTAGCGGAACTGTTTATAATCCTAAGTTTCCAGATTTTATTACCAACGGTGAATACTATCCAACTGGTTACTTCCCACAACGAGGCGATACATTAATATTTGTTCCTGATACTGCAAACCGTCCTCATATTGCGTTGATTATGGAAGTTGAACCTCCGCCAGAGTATGTTAATGCATACGGTTATCCTGGATTCGTAACTGCGGCACCAAATATTTCTATACTTACTACCGGAACAATAACAATTGAAGGAATAGATACTACTGATATTGCAATAGGGCAATCACTCTATGTTAGAGATCAATATGGTAGAAATTACGGTGATGATGGGAAATCATATTTGGCAACTGGTACTATTGTTTCAGATATAGGATATCAAAGCATTACATTGAATAAAGGTTTAACTGGCGGTGGCGGCGATCCTACAAACGCTAATTATTTTACATTATATACTTGTGGTAATGCTTATTATACTGTATTATCTAGCTCAATATACAATAACCCAGTTCCAGCCGGAACATCGCAAATACCAAATCAAAATGGATGCGCAACCTTATTAGATTTCATTAACACACTAACGCAAGTAGTAATATCAAATACTACTGCTACAATAACATATTCTACATTAACACAGACAATATTGCCAACTGTTCTTGGCGGAGCTGGCTCTACTTCATTTGTAAGAGACCATATTAATATTATTAAAGATATTGCAGTTAATGGAACTGAAGTAGCTCCACCAATTGTAAAAACAGGAACATCTCCTAGTGGCGCTGGTAGTGCTATCACTTTAATTAAGGCTAATATAGAATTTATTGCCCAAGAAGTAATCGCATCTGTGGGATCAGTTGACTATGATGAAACTATTTGTTCTAGAGATACAGGACTAATTGTAGATGCTATTAGTCAAGATTTATTATTTGATGGAACAAGTCAAAGTAAATTTGCAGGAATTCAATATTGGTATCAAACTGGCCTAGTTGGCGATATACCAAATGAATTAACTACTACTACTAATGCTATTGGATTTGTAAGAGACCTTGCTACAAAATTAATTACCGGAAGTATAATTTCACAACAATATCAACTTAATACATTTCCGGCAGAAGGATATAATACATCTACACAGACTACAGCTCAATTAGCAATTGATGATTTTAATTTAATCATTGATATTATTACTAACGGTACAGCTAATGTAACTGATAGAATTATACCTAATGGAATTACTGCTATTAATTCAATCGATATACAAAATGCATTTGACTTATTACAAGTAAACAAAGAATATATTAAAGAAGAAACTATAGCCTACATTGAGGCAACTAAAACTCCGGGGTTTGTCTATAATTCTGTAACTTGTGCTAGAGATATAGGATTTATGATTGATAGTGTGAGCGTTGATGTCCTTTACGGAGGAAATCGCCAGGCTATACAAAGCGGAACATATTATTACGGATACAATCCAAGTTCTGAAACTATACAACCAGACGAAGTACCTCAAGTTAATGCGGCCTATACCTATATTAAAACAATTATTCCTTACATAGTTAAAGGTATATCGGTGCCTATAGCTTATCAAAGTGCGGTTACTCAAGATACTAGTATTGATACTGGAACAGACGCTGAAGCAGATATTATGAAATCTTGTATTGATTTGATTGAAAATATTATTACTAATGGACCTAGTGTTGTAACTTCAAAAGTCGCAATTAATCCAGTAGCGTCAACTGATCCAGCAGTAGTTGCCGCGGCAATTGCAATGCAAAACAACAGAGATTTTATCCGTGCAGAAGTAATAGCTTATATTAGTACAATATTCTTGACAGGTAATAATAGAGTTAAATGTCTTAGAGATACTAGATTAATTTTACAACAATTAATATACGATTTAGAAAACGGCGGAAACTACTATAGTGTGTATTCTGGACTAAGTTTATGGTCGAGAGCAGGAACATACCATCTTGTACAGTTAGGTGAAAATATTAGTAACCCTGGTTTAATGCCCGATGGCGCTACAGTCAACTTTTATCAACGAAGCTATATTAGTGCATCAGGTTACTTGTTTGAATATGTAGGCGCTGGTACAAATTATAGTAGTCTGCCACAGGTTGGCCGAGCTGACCCTGTACAAAGTAAAGAAGTTTTACAATTAGATGGCGGCAAAGTATTCTTTACCAGTACTGATCAAAACGGTGACTTCCGTATTGGTCCAGGATTAGTAATTAGTCAGGCAACCGGTGTATTAAGTGGTAGAACATTTACTAAATCGTTATTTGCAGAAATGACACCGTTCATATTGGCCGTTGAAGGCGCAAATTAATAAAGGATAATATATGGCATTAATTCCATTAAACACGTTTAAAACAAAGACAGCTATACTTACTACTGTTACAAGCACGGCGGTATATACAGCACCTATCGGTGTAACATCTATTGTATTAATGGCACAGGTTGCTAACATCACAACAGACACACATGTAGTAACATTTGGTCACTATAGAAATTTACCAGTATTAGCTGATAGTCAAGGTAATGGCGCTCAGTCAGGTGGTGTTTTTTCTGAATTAATTAAAGACTTTTATGTTCCCGGCAATGATGCCGCAAGTATGATTACTGGAAAAATGATTATTGAATCTCTTGATAGCGTTAGAGCATATGCTAGTGTACCTAATACTTTAAAGCTAACAATGAGCATATTGGAAACAGCTAATGCCTAAACTCTTAAGTGGACAAGTACTCCGAACAGGTGGTAGTGGACAATTTATTGCGCTACCTGGTGCTCAGCCGGCCCTCGGCCCAACACCCAATACCAGTACTGGTTATACACTTATTACTACTCCGACCGGAATTACTAGTTATAGTAATGCGTTAGGTAATATTGCATTCTTTAACGGAAGTTTAACTAACTATATTCCGGGACAAAATATAACCATTAATGTATCTACTTCGGGTGCATTGGTAGTTAATGCTCCTACTATTTTTAATAACAGTGTACTATTTGCTAGCACACTAACTTTTACTGATCTATCAGCAACTGGACATGTAAGATTTACAGGTAACTTTGGATCTAATGCGTATACTACTGGTACATTAATTGTTACTGGTGGTGTTGGCATTAGTGAAAATTTATATGTTGGAAACGAAATACATGCTCCACGCATATATGATAATGAAGTTAGAGTAATTAGTAGAGTACAGGCAGGACTTGGTTTAAGTGGTGGCGGTATTGGCCCATCAGTTACATTGACTAACACTGGTGTACTAAGTCTTACTGCTGGAACAGGTACTTTTGTAAGTACTAGTACAGGTGATGTTGTAGTATGGACCTACGGTAATACACTACAAGATGTATTAACACAAGGTAACTCAGCAACGATTAAGGCATATTTCTATAACAGTACTAATGCTACTAGTGTTAATACTGCCGCTATTGTTATTTCTGGTGGACTAGGTGTCGGCAAAGATATTATTGTTGGCGGAATTATTACAGCTGATAGGTTAGTTTCTAATACAATAGAATCAACTAACGCAGTTTTTACCACAACTGTTATCAACGGACAATTATCAAGCACATCTACAATTAGAGATAACGCACTGTATGTTGCTGGCGGCGTTGGCGTACAAACAGATCTTACTGTTGGCAATAATGCGTTCATTTATGGAAATTTAACAGTATTAGGTACAGCAACACAAGTTGTATATAATGTTGCTGATGTGGGAAGAAAAGTTATAGCATTGTCAACTAGTTCTGGCCCTGCAATACTTTCAATTGATAGCGGAATTACAGTAGGACCAATTGCAAATCCATTTGTTAAATTCTTATTTGATGGAGTTAGCAGTTGGAAAAGCCAAGGTAATATTATACCTTCTACAGGTAATGCTTATAATGTAGGTAGCGTATCTTATCAATGGGCTAATGTATACAGTCAAAAGGCAACATTAGGTAACACACAAGCAAATAGTACTTTTTCTGGAGCATTACAAATTGCAGGCGGGGCAGGCATTGTAGGTAACTTATATGTTGGTGGAATATCTAGAATTGTTAATAGTACTTCAGCTACTAGTACATTAACTGGAGCATTACAGATTCAAGGTGGACTTGGTGTTCAGGGTTCTATCTATGCATCAGGCTATTACGATGCACAAGGACAACAATTAGTAAGTACAGGAACAATTAATCAATTTGGTATAGTATCAGTTATAGGACGAACTGATACTGTAGTAAGTACTTCTAGCGGCATTGTTTCAATATGGAATATTTCTAATCTTCAAACGATTACTGATAGAGGTGCTATTACTAATCGTATTGTAAATTTTGCTAGCGAAAGTGAAAGTATTAGTACTCAAACAGGCGCAGTAATCATTAATGGTGGACTTGGAGTAGGTAAAGATCTATATGCTAGAAATATATTTTCTAACAATGATCAGGTAGTTACAACAGGAACTATTATCAGTTTGGCAGTTACTTCTTTACTAGCAGGAACTGATACTGCGGTTAGTACAGCAACAGGAAATGTTACTGTTTGGAATACATCAAATCTGCAATCTGTCACTGATAGAGGTAATAGCACAACAAATGCTGTTTACATTTATAATACATTAACTGTTAATACACTAACTGTACTAACTTCAATCGTTGCTAATAAATTAAATGTACAAACTACAGCAAGTATTACAAGAGATATTACAGCAGGTGGCGTTGCTTTATTAGGTACTGATACAAGATACAGAGGTGTTGGCTCTTATCTAGGTATTGGCAACCAAACAATGCGAGTATCATATGGTGGTATTGGCATAGTAGGCGATAGTTATTTTGTAGATACTGTTGGTATAGGCGGACTATTATATGTCAGCGGAAAAGTATATTCTGGAAATGCAGAAGTATTAACTACAGCATCTATTGGAACACTACTTGTTGAAGAAATTTATGCAGGTACTGACACCGCAGTTAGTACTACTACCGGTGTAGTAACCATTTGGAATACCTCAACATTCCAAAGTGTAACTAGTAGAGGATCAACAACTACACAGGCTATAACTATTGCTAGTATTAGAGCTAGTAGTAATACTACTACGGGTGCATTAGTGGTAGCAGGAGGAGTTGGTATTGGTGGTAGATTGAATGTAGCCGTAACTAGTTATATAGCTGGCGCACAGATAATTACCACCGCAACTATTAATCAATATGCAACCGCAACAAAATTAACAGCAGGAACTGATACTGCAATTAGCACATCAACTGGTAATATTACTATATGGAGTACTGCAACTCTACAAAGTATTACCAATAGAGGATCTACTACTAACAATATCATTACCATTACCAACACTACACCTAGTGTTAGTACTCAAACGGGTGCTCTAGTAGTTGCAGGCGGAGTTGGCGTAGGCGGAAATATTAATGTAGCCAGTACAAGTTATATAAATGGTTCACAAATACTTACTACCGCAACAGTTAACGACTATGCTAGTAAAACTATTATAACTGCCGGAACTGATACAGCAGTTAGTACTTCAACTGGCAATGTTACTATTTGGAATACATCAACTCTACAAAGTATTACTACTAGAGGATCTACTACTACTAATAAGATTCGTATTGCTAATACTTCTCAAAGTTTGTTTTCAGTTACAGGAAACGCATTAGAAATTCCAACTGGTGGTATTGGAGTAGGCGGTACTGCAAGATTAGGAAGCTCTGTATTAATTGCCGGAGTAACCACACTACAAAATACAACTAATGCGTTATCTACTAATAGTGGTCAATCTTTATTAGTTTCTGGTGGCGTAGGAGTTGGCGGAAATCTTGTTGCCGGAAAAATAATATCAGTTGATGCAACTAAGTCAACAGTAGCAGGTGTTGGAAGTATTCAAGTTGCCGGTGGCGGATATTTTGCTAAAAATATAGTAGTGATGGATTCTTCTGCAAGTACAGGAACCATCACTAGTAATGCTCTTTATGTTGCCGGTGGCGTAGGAATTGACAAGTCGTTATTTGTTAACGGAAATACCGTATTTGGTGGAAGTGTTACTTTTAATGGTACAGCAACTTATGTTTACAGTACCAACACTTATTATACAGATAACATAATTGAATTGCATGTACCTGAAGGTGGTGTTAATAGGCCATGGACAGTTGATGACGGACAAGATATTGGATTAAGATTCCATTATTTTAAAGGTGAAGATCTTAATGCCGGCCTAGTACTATCTAATACTAGCGGATTATTAGAATGGTACAGCAATGGTTTTGAAGATCCAACTAGTGAAGAATTTGTCAATGTAACCTATGGCGGATTTAAAACCGGAAATATAGTATTAACTTCTAGTACCTATGCATCAAATACTTTAAGTGGCGCCTTACTTGTACAAGGTGGAAT
>Ga0114967_10004350_pt1 | contig 11402 bp, 9 predicted proteins | sample M_130628_MF_Meta_FD_92639 | JGI IMG/M metagenome (GOLD analysis project Ga0114967, IMG submission 92639) | Freshwater microbial communities from Lake Montjoie, Canada to study carbon cycling - M_130628_MF_MetaG | ecosystem: Environmental > Aquatic > Freshwater > Lake | place: Lake Montjoie... | reverse complement strand
CGCAAGGCCCTCCCCGACTACCTCAAGCCGGAGAACTACGAGACGATCAAGTCGATGGTCGGGCGCGTCGAAACCCACGTCGCTTCGCTCGCCGACCACCTCCGGACCGAGAAGCAAGGCGCTCTGAATAGCTTCATCTTCCTCGACAGCCAGGACTGGATGCCGCCGCCGGTGATCGAGGAGCTGTGGGATCACGTCGCCAAAGTCGGCGCCCCCGGCACGCGGGTAATCTTCAGGACCGCCGGGGAGAAGTCACCGGTGGAAACGGCCCTCGAGCCGGCCACGCGGGCGAAGTTCGTCGCCGAGCAGGAGGAGGCCCGCCGGCTCCATCTTGAGGACCGGTCGGCGATCTACGGGATGTTCCATCTCTATCGCTTTGCCGACGCCGCCGAGGACGGAAAACCGGGGGTGGCATGAGCCGGGCGGGTCGTGACGGCTCCCGTCCCGATCCGCCGCCGGGGGGCTGGCCGAGGTCGTCGTCCAACAATCCCGGCCCGTGGATCGCGGCGCAGGCCCTGGCCATGGACCGCAGGTACCGGTTCGGCCGCCATCTCTATGACGTCACCCGGCGCTACACGCTCCTCGGCTGCGACAAACTCCTCGACCGGGTGATCACCGGTCCGTCGACGGCCACCCTCGAGGTCGGTTGCGGCACTGCCCGCAACCTCCTCCGACTCGCGGCGCGGCGCGAGCCGGGACGGCTGTACGGGCTCGATGCCTCCCACGCGATGCTGACTACGGCCGAGCGGAGCATCCGGCGAGTGGCCGGCCGCGAACCAGCGCGGGCGGGAGTCGTCCTCCGTCAGGGGCTGGCCGAGGAGCTCGATGCCCGGCGGATGTTCGGGCGCGAGGAGCGATTCGACACCATCTTCTTCTCCTACTGCCTGTCGATGGTGCCGGCCTGGCAGCAGGCCCTCCGGGCCGCGATGGCCAACCTCAGCCCCGGGGGCGTGATCCTCATTGTCGACCACTGGGATCAGCGCGATCTGCCGGCCTCGTTCTCTGCCGGGTTCGGGCGCTGGCTCTCCGGGCGTCAGGCCGCCGAGTGGCCGGAGGTCCACCAGGCCCTCGTCGAGCTTGGGCGGTCGGGCAGGGCCGATGTCCGGATCGAACCGGTTGCCCGCCGTTACGCGTACCTCGCCACCGTACGGACCGGTCCGTAGCCCCCACCGCGGCCGCCTCCGCGACGATGGCACCGCCGTCAGGGGAGGAGAAACACCAGGCCGGTGACCGTGGCCGCCTGAACCGCGAATCCACGTGGGCTGTAGGGCACCCCCGGGACGGTCCAGGGAGCGCAGCTGCCGGGGCGGTAGTAGCCGAGCGGATAAACGCATTCCCAGGGTGCCTGCATTCCGGCCTTGTAGGGGAGGATCGGCAGCGTCACGAAGAAGTGCGCTCCGGCGATGAACGGATCGAGGAACATGCCGCGGGAGTGGCCGTAGCGCTCCAGCTCCCAATCCTCGAAGTAGAGCGGCTTGTGGCAGTAGCCGGCCGCCTTCCAGGTCATCGTTAGGGAGGCGAAGCGGCGCGGTTGGAAGGTTTCGCCCTCGAGACGGCACTCGCAAGGGTAGTCGTTCCCGGGCGTGCCGCCGACGCGGATGTCGAGGTCGATCGACGCGATGTCGTCGTCACGGAGGAACTGGAGGGCATCGCTGCAGGCCTTCGACGACTCGCCGCAGGGATCCTTCCGGGCGGCATCCCGCCGCGCCGTCCCGGCATCGCGGGACCGGAGACGGCTGCCGGCCTGCCCCCGGTCGCGGTCGCGGAGGGGATTGGGGGCAGCCGGTTCGTCGGCCAGCGCGATCACCGGCCTCTCGGCAAGGTCGACCGCTGGCTCGATCGCCGGCTCGACCGCTGGCTCGATCGCCGGCTCGACCGCCGGCTCGACCGCTGGCTCGACCGCTGGCTCGACCGCTGGCTCGATCGCCGGCTCGACCGCTGGCTCGACCGCTGGCTCGATCGCCGGCTCGACCGCTGGCTCGATCGCTGGCTCGATCGCTGGCTCGATCGCTGGCTCGATCGCCGGCTCGATCGCCGGCTCGATCGCTGGCTCGATCGCTGGCTCGACCGCCTGCTCGGGCTCGGTGGCCCCAGCGGAGACGAGGATGATCCCGTGGTCGTTGTCGTCGACTCCCTCCAGGCTCTTGCCGAAGGCGAGGACGATCTCGGCCTCCGCCGATCCGTTGTCAGGGTCAGCCCCCCCGGAGACGAGGAGGATCTCTTCGCCCCCGTCGGCGGCGAGCTCGGCCGCCGCAGCCGGCGCCTCGGGGAACACCACCAAGTCGTTCTCAAAGGGGACCGGGCACGCGGGAAGAGCGGCAGGAGGCTGCCGAAAGCCCCCGGCAATGCGCTCTTCGACGCCGGGCCCAGCCAAGAGCAGCCCGGCGCCGGCCACGAGGGCGGCACAGAGACCGCCGACGGCGAGCCGTCCGGAACGCCGCTCAATCCTGCTTTGGATGAGCGCTGTAGTTCGGGGCTTCTTCGGTGATGACGATGTCATGTGGATGACTTTCCCGCACGGCGGCCGCCGACACCTGGATGAACTGGGCGTCGCGCCGCAGTTCATCGATCGTCCGCGTGCCGCAATAGCCCATCCCGGCCCGCAGGCCGCCGACGAGCTGATAGACGAACACGCTCAAGGGGCCCTTGAAGGGCACGCGCCCCTCGACCCCCTCCGGAACCAACTTGTCACCGCCGCGCCCGCTCGACCGCTGCCGGTAGCGTTCACTCGACCCCTGGACCATCGCCCCGAGCGATCCCATGCCGCGGTAGGCCTTGAACGTGCGCCCCTGGTAGAGCACCGTTTGGCCCGGGCTTTCCGCCACACCCGCCAGCAACCCGCCGAGCATGCAGCAATGGGCCCCGGCGGCGATCGCCTTGGTGATATCTCCCGAGTAGCGAATCCCTCCGTCCGCGATCACCGGCACGCCGGCACCGGCCGCCTCCTGCGCCGCTTCCCAGACCGCCGTGATCTGGGGAACGCCGACACCGGAGATGACCCGTGTGGTACAGATCGACCCGGGACCTATCCCAACTTTGACTCCATCCGCGCCAGCCTTGATGAGATCGCGACAGCCTTCCCGGGTTGCCACGTTTCCCGCAACCACCTCGATTGCCCAGCGCTTCTTGATTGCCGCAACGGTCTCGATGACGTTTTCGGAATGGCCATGGGCGCTGTCGACAATGAGGACATCGACCCCCTTGGCAATCAGGCTCTCGGCCCGCTCGAAATCGAAGACGCCGACCGCCGCCCCGACCCGCAGCCGCCCCTGCGGATCCTTGCAGGCGTTGGGGAAGCGTTTCATCATGTCGATGTCTTTGATCGTGATCAGCCCGGTGAGGTGCCCCCTGGCATCGACAAGCAGGAGCTTCTCCACCTTCTTGGCCATCAGCACCTTCTCGGCCTCGTCGAGCGTGACGTTGCCGGTGGCTGTCACGAGGCCGGTCCCGGTCATGATGTCGGCGATCGGGGTGTCGCCGCTCTCGAGGAACCGCAGATCGCGACGGGTGATGATGCCGACGAGCTTCCGCCCGTCAGACGTGATCGGCACCCCGGAGATGTTGTGCTGATCCATCACGTCGCGGGCCCGGGCCACCGTCGCGGTGGGGGGGAGGGTGACGGGGTCGACGATGATCCCGTTGGCGCTCCGCTTGACCTTGTCGACCTCCTCCGCCTGCCGCTCGACGGAGAGATTCTTGTGGATCACCCCCAGCCCCCCCTCCTGGGCCAGGGCGATCGCCATCTCGCTCTCCGTCACCGTGTCCATCGGTGAGCTGACGATCGGGATCTTGAGGGCGATCCCGCGCGTCAGGCGGGTGGCGACATCGACCTCGGCGGGGACGACGCTGGAGTGCCGGGGAACCAGCAGCACGTCGTCGAAGGTGATCCCTGTGGCGACGATTTTCCCGTCCATGAGGCATCTCCTGGTGGTGGCGAAGCGCGGATTATGCGGGTCGTGTGGCCGGAGGGCAACGACCGCCGCCGGGCTGCGGGGAATCCGCGGCCGTGGAGGGGCCGACGGCGCACGGCGGGCCAGCGTGACCTAGGTTTGTGCGAACCGCCGAGGGTAGTCCCTGACGGTCCTCCCATCACCGCACTTCTCCTCTGCACCCCCATCATGCGCTTCCTCGACGACTACCTCGCCGCCACCCAATCCGGCCGCCGTGCCCCGACCATCGCCGATGTGTCGCCCCCCGACCGCGCGACGCTCGAGGCCCATCTCGCCCGCCGTCGTTACGGCCGCTTCACCCTCACCGACGCCGTCCGGCCCAGCTGGCAGCTCGACGTCGTGCCACAGGCCGGGTACCGCTTCGACACCTACGTCGATCCCTCCGGCGGGACCAAGCTGCCGGCGCTGGTCGGTGCCGTCTCGAGCGAGGATCTCTTCGAGGCCTTCCTCGGCCTCCTCGAACCGCTCGGCGACACGGTCGATGTCGTCCTCGAATCGAGCCATGGCGACGGCGGCACCACCGTCGAGATCACCCGCGATGGGGTCGAGCGGACGGTGCTCGAGAGCGTCCTGTGGGACTTCGAGGATCTCCTCCTCGACGACGGCTGCACCGGGATCGCGGTCCTCCATCCGGAGCGGCCGATCGAGGTCCAGCTCGACGAGCACAAGCTGCTGATCGTTTACGCCCACGCCCGCAGCCCCTTCGAACGCGTCTTTGCCGACCTCGGCCTGGGGCGCGACGACCGGATGCGGTTTATCTCGCAGGGGGAGCACCTCCACACCTCCCACGAGCGCTTTGCCGCTCGCTTCGAGGAGCTGGCGCAGCGTCTCGGCGCCGGCTGACGCCGCCGCCGCCCCCCACGGCATGATCCTCGCAGGGCCGTCCCGGAAGTGTTCCGGGGCGGCCCTGTCGCGTTGGGACTCGCTTCGGCCCCTAGCGGTCATTCCTCGAGCTGCGCGGCGTGCTTGCGGTAGAGGCCGCGAAACTGGTGGTAGGTGAGGCCGAGGAGCGCGGCCGCTTTCCGCTGATGGTGACGGGTGGCCCGGAGGGCGCTCCGGAGGGCCTCGATCTCGAGCCTGGCGACCGCCTCGGGCAGCGACGCGGGGAGCGTGGAGCGGCCTGGCACCGCCGGCGGATCGACCGGCGCAACGCCACTGGTCGGCCCGGTCTCGGCGATCTGCTCGCCGGGGCGCCGGAAGGGATCGAAGTCGATCGCTTCCACTCCGACCTGCCCCCCTTCGGCCCGGTGGACCGCCCGCTCGACGACGTTTTTGAGTTCGCGGATGTTGCCCGGCCAGGCATGGGCTTCGAGCATCTCGAGCGCCTCGGCCGTGAGCTCCGGCGCCGCATCACCCCCGACCTCGCGCCCCATCCGGCCGGTGAAGTGCTTGGCGAGGATGGGGATGTCTTCCCGCCGCTCGCGAAGCGGCGGCACACGGAGGACCTCGAACGACAGCCGGTCAAGAAGATCCTCCTTGAAGCGCCCGGCCCGGGCCAGGGCGGGGAGATCGGCGTTGGTGGCGGCGACGATGCGGACGTCGACCCGCGTCGGCCGCGAGCTCCCCACCCGCTCGAACGTGCCGTACTCCACCACGCGGAGGAGCTTTTCCTGGGCCTCCAGTGGCACCAGGCCAATCTCGTCGAGGAGGAGCGTGCCACCATCAGCCGCCTCGAATCTCCCCGCCCGTTCCCGGGTGGCGCCGGTGAACGCCCCCTGTTCGTGCCCAAACAGCTCCGCCTCAACCAGCGCCGGCGCCAGCGCCGCGCAGTTGAGGGCCACAAGCGGCCCCTCCCAGCGCCGCGAGAGGTAGTGGAGCTTGGCCGCGGCCAGCTCCTTTCCGGTCCCCCGCTCGCCAATCAGGAGCACCGGCCGATCGACCGTGGCCGCCCGGGAGAGCCGCTCCGTGAACGCCAGGAAGGCTTCCGAGCGACCGATCGCCTCTTCGACACGCACGAGAGCACTCCCCGGGAAAAAGGTTATAAAAACCAATCCAAGGCATATTTTGCCATACATGGCAATTTTAACCACACAGATCTCTTTCCATTCCTTCGTGTTGCCAGGAAGGGGGGACGTCCCTGCAGCCGAGGCGGCGCTGTCGGCAAGCGCAGCCCGGAGGGCGAAGCGCGGCCGGCGTCGAGCGAGCGAGAGGCCATGGATGGCCGAAGCGAGCGTCCGGCGAGGCGCAGGGGCGTCCCCCCGACCGTCCGCCAGACAGCGACTCCCCGACACGCCTTCGGCACGCCACGTGCATCTCATCTGTCCATCAACCCGCCCTCCCTTCAGGAGCCTTTCCCATGGGTGTCTTCACCCGACTCAAGGACATCATCAATTCCAATCTCAATGCGATGCTCGACGCCGCCGAAGACCCCGACAAGCTGATCCGCCTGATGATTCAGGAGATGGAAGACACGCTCGTCGAGGTGAAGGCCAATTGCGCCGGGGCGATTGCCGCCCGAAAGCGGGCCGAGCGGGCCGTGGCCGCGGCCGAGTCGGCGATTGCCACGTGGGAAGAGCGGGCGCGGCTGGCGATCGAGAAGGGGAGGGAAGACCTCGCCCGCGAGGCGATCCGCGAACGGCGCCGGCTCGAGGAGCTCCGCGACGCCCATGCCAAGGAAGCGACCGGCTGCGACGAGGTGGTCGCCCGCTACAAGGAGGACATCGGCGCGGTCGAGGCGAAGCTTGTCGATGCCCGGCAGCGGCACCGGCTCCTCGTCCAGCGGCACAAGCGCGCCACCACGCACGAGCGCACCCGGGGGGTGATCGAGCGCGTCACCCGGTACGATGCGGTGACGAAGTTCGACCAGCTCGAGCAGCGGATCGAGCGGATGGAGGCTTATCAAGAGATCAGTCCCGATCTCCACAAGCCGTCGCTCGAGGAGGCCTTTGCGGCGCTGAAGGAATCCGACGCGATCGAGGAGGAATTGGCTCGGCTCAAGCGGGAACCGCGGCGGCCGGCGACGAACTGACCGTCGCTTTCCGGGCGTTCCGCGAGCTCGATCCACCTCATCATCCCCCTCCTGCCTACGAGGCTTCCATGACTCCGCTCTTCGGCATGTTTGGCTTCTTCGAGATCGTCGTCTATGCGGCGGTGGCAGCGATCGTTCTGCCCGCGCTGCTGTCGGCCTGGCCATCGCGCCCCGGGCCCCGCTGCCTCGGCGTCTGCTGGCGACTGGCCCGCCGGCAGGGGCTGCCGGTGCTCGCCGTCCGGATCCTCGCCGTGGCGGCGATCTTCGTCTCCGGCATCGGCCCGGGGCTCGTTGTCTATCTGCTCCTCGGCTGCGTCCTCCCCGCCTCCACGGATCGCATCTGACATGGGAATCCTCGAGCTTCTCGTCATTTTCGGCGTCGGGGCGACGACCCTGATGTTGTTCGGGGTGATCTCCACCGTGGCGATGGCCCTCGCGGGCGTCGCGCTAGCGCCTTCAAGGAGCGCCTGCATCCTCGGCGTCTGCTCGCGTCTGGCGAAAAGCCTCGACGTCCCCGTACGTGGCATCCGGTTCCTCGTCGCGATGATCACGCTGTTCACGGGGATCCTCCCCGGCGTGCTCCTTTATCTGATTGCAGGGGTGGTGATGTCGTGGTCCGACGGCTCCCCCGGAGACTCCTCTCCGGGCTTCGCATCGACCGATCGGGGCCCCGTCGTGCTCGGCGTCTGCCGGCGACTCGCGGCCCGGCTCGACGTGCCGGTGGGGCCGGTCCGGCTTCTCGTCGTCCTGGCCACGCTCTTCACCGGCGTCGCCCCCGGTCTGATGCTCTATTGCCTGGCCGCGTTTCTCCGCACCGATCATGCCCGGCGGTCGCTTGGCCGCTTCACCCGCTCGCTCGGCGAAATCCGTCACGACGTGTCGTGGGCTTCCGCCTGGGCCGGGGCCTGGGAGGCTGCGCCCGCTGGCCCGCGGCGCATCGGCCGCTACCGGATCGTCGGCGAACTCGGCCGCGGCGGCATGGGGACGGTTTACCGCGGTCGCGACGAAGCGCTCGGGCGCGACGCCGCCGTGAAGGTGATCCGACCGCTGCCGGGAGAGGATGCCGGGGCGCTTGGCCGTTTCGGCGAAGAGGCCCGCGCCGCCGCGTCGCTCGCCTCCCCCCACATCGTCCAGATCTATGAGTTCGACCCGGCCGCCAGGCCCCCATTCATGGCGATGGAGCTCGTGCCGGGGTTGAGCCTCCAGCAGATGGTGAAGGGAAGGGGGGCGCTCCCAGCGGCAACGGTGATCGACTGCGCGCTGCAGGTCCTCAACGGGCTCGACACGGCCCACGCGGCGGGGATCGTCCACCGCGACATCAAGCCGGCAAACATTCTCCTCGCCACGACCGGCCCCGCCGCCGGCACCTACAAGCTCACCGATTTTGGCCTCGCCCGCAGCCCCGACCGGCAGCACACGCTTACCGCCTCGGGCTCGCTCCTCGGCACGCTCACCTACCTCGCGCCGGAAGTCGCCCTCGGCGACGAAGCCACTCCGTCGAGCGATCTCTACAGCCTCGGCGCCACGCTCCACGAGATGCTCACCGGCCGGCCGCCGCTGTCGGCCTCGAGCCCCCTCAAGCTCCTCCGGAAAATCACGACCGAGCCGATCCCGTCGATTCGCTTGCTGTGCCCCGACCTCCCCGTCGACCTCGCCGCCTGGCTCGACCGGCTTCTCAAGCCCGATCCCGCCGACCGGTTTCGCTCGGCCGCGTCGGCCGCCGCCGCCCTCGCGGGCCTGCCCGCAGCCGCGGGGGCGACGACCGACCTCCGCGCCATGCCCCCGCTAGGCCCCGCGGCCCCGCCGCCACTGCCCGACGCTGCTCCCTGGCACCGGCGGGCCACGCCGGCGGCCAAGCGCGAATGGGGATCAGCCGCTGACGCTCGGTTCGAACGGGTGCTCGACCGGGCCGCGGCGATTGAAGCCAGTGGCAGCGATCTCCTCGGCGAGGAGACCGTCACCGACATCGCCCGGGAGCTCAATCTCGACGCCGGCGAAGTCCGCGCTATCCTCCGCGCCCATCGGCAGGGAAGGGGGGGAAGGGGCCGCGACGCCGACAGCATCGCCGGGGTGTTTGGCAAGGCGCTCGGCCAGAAGGATCGGCGCAGCGAGGATGGTGATCGCTGGGGCGGGGTCAGTCCGCGTGTCGACGCTCGCTTGAGGCCGCGGGGGCGACGCGTGGTGTTTGTCGGTGCTTATCTCGGCGCACTGGCCGTCGCATTGGCCATCCTCCTGATCTTCGGCGCACGGAGCGGCTCGACCGCTCGTCCGCAGCCCCCCCCGCCACGGCCCGTCGTTGTCGTGCCGACGGACACATCGGCCCCACAACTCCGGCAGGCCGAGGCCGACCCGAGCTCAGCCACGCTCCACAATGCCTTCCCCGGCCATTCACTCCCGTCCGCCCAGCCCCCCAGCGCCGCTGCCGGCGCGGTGTCCACGCCCTCCCTCGCCCCTCCCCCTCGCCAGATGTTCCGCGAGAAGATTGGAACTCCGACCGGCATCGGCGCCGTCCTTATCAGCTCGTTCGCACTCGGCTTCGCACTCGTTTGGCGAGCGATCCGTCGGCGTCACAGCCGGAACTGGCCTTGAGTCGCAGGGCACGCGCCGCGACGATCCCGCCCCCTGCGGACACAAGACCGCAGCGAATCCGGGATGCCGCCGATGATGCCATGCCACGCCCGCCGGCCGTTTGCCTTCATCACGCCCCTCCCGGCGCTAGGGGCGATGCTGTTTGTGGTCACTGCGTCGGTCACGGCCCAGGCTCAGGCGCCCCTGCCGCCCCCCACCGGCGCTCCCTACGGCGCGGTCGTCCCCACGCTCCAACTTCCTCCCCCCGGCCAGACGCTCCCCCCGCCGGCCGTCCTGCCGCTCCCGGCGGCCCCGGCCCCGGCGATGGTGCCGGCCACGACGCTCCCGGGGATCGTCCAACCGCTCCCGCCGCCGCCGCCGACGCCCCTCTTCCCGTTCCCTGGATTCTCCTCGCCGACAACCTCCCCCGATCCGTTCGCGCCGCTCCCCCCCGGCGCCGTCATCGGCCCCGGTGGCCCGGTCGCGCCCGGCCCGCCGCCAGCCCAGAGCAACAGCGTCGTCATCCCGCCGATCGATGCCGAGATTGTCTGGCAGCAGATGGTCGATACGATGGACGACTTTTTCAAGATCCAGTCGGAGCAGCGTGTCGTGTTTGCCAATGGCATCCCGGCCGAGGGGCGCATCGACACCTATCCACAGACCGGCGCGACACTCCTCGAGCCATGGCGCGGCGATTCGGTCGGCTTCCGCGAGCGGCTCGAATCGACGCTCCAGTCGATCCGCCGCTCAGGCTCGATGCGGCTGATCCCTGATCCTTCCGGCTGGCGCGTCGAGGCGGTGGTGCTCAAGGAACTCGAAAACCTCCCCCGGCCGATGCGAGCCACCGCCGGCGGCGCGTCGTTTCGCAACGACGATTCGCTCTACCGCTACGGCACGCCGCTCCCCACGCTCGGCCAGCAGGTCGGAGACCAGCCGCGGCCCGTCGCCAATCCGACGCCGAACCTCGGCTGGATCCCCCTCGGCCGCGACCCGCTCCTCGAGCAGAAGATGCTCGGCAAGATCCTCGGCCGGCTCGGCGTGGCGCCCGTGCCGCAGGCCGGCCCCGCCTACCAGGCCGCCGATCCTGCCACCGGCCTCCCCGCCACACTCCCCGGGCCGGCTGCGAGCACGACGAGTGCCACCCCGCTGCCGACAGGCCCGGTCTACGGAGCACCCCTCCGCCCCGACCAACTCCCCCCCGGCGCCCTCGTCGCCCCCGGGCCCCCCGTGCCGATCGAGTCGCTCCCGCTGCCAGCGCCGAGATAGCCTCGGGCGGGACCGATTCAGGCTCAAGCGTCGCTTCGGGGTCGCGTCAGCGTGGGCCGCTTCTTGACAACGCTCAGGCGAGGCGGGGATCGGCGAACGCTTGAGGAGTGACGAGGTCCTCCGAGGAACGACGAAACTTTTGCCGGCCCCGCCGACGAACCACTCACAAACTCGAGGCCCTCTGGGCTTCCACGATCCTTGGCTCAAACGTGGCTTCGGGGTCGCCCGTGCCCCGTCGCCGGACGTTCGCGTCGGCCTTCGTGGCCGCCGCTCACTCGGAGCCTGCTTCGCTCCGCCATCCATGGCTGCGCTCGCATCCTACGCCGTCTCCCGGAACACGGGCGACCCCTCGCTGGAGCGCGTCAGCGTGGGCTGCTTCTTGACAGCGCGCAGGCGAGGCGGGGATCGGCGAACGCTCGAGGAGAGAGGAGGTCCCCCGACGAACGACGAAACTTTTGCCGGCCCCGCCGACGGATCACCCACAGGCTCGAGGCCCTCTGGGCTTCACCGATCCTTGGCTCAAACGTCGCTTCGGGGTCGCCCGTGTCCCGTCGCCGGACGTTCGCGTCGGCCTTCGTGGCCGCCGCTCACTCGGAGCCTGCTTCGCTCCGCCATCCATGGCTGCGCTCGCATCCTACGCCGTCTCCCGG
>Ga0114967_10004348_pt1 | contig 11406 bp, 13 predicted proteins | sample M_130628_MF_Meta_FD_92639 | JGI IMG/M metagenome (GOLD analysis project Ga0114967, IMG submission 92639) | Freshwater microbial communities from Lake Montjoie, Canada to study carbon cycling - M_130628_MF_MetaG | ecosystem: Environmental > Aquatic > Freshwater > Lake | place: Lake Montjoie... | reverse complement strand
TATCGCGATGGAAGCGCCACTCGCTGGAGGGCTTCCAGAATTGATCCAGCGTCTCGCCGGCGAGCGACATCTCCACCATCGTGGGAGGCGCCAGCAGGCTCGGCACCACGCCTGTCGGCGTGATGAGCATGCCGCGCTCCGTGCGCACGCTCGCATTGCCCGCCGCAGCGCGGTTCAGGCCATCGGCCTCCAGACGCTGCATGACCGTAACCAGCGCTTCGCGTAGCGCCGGGCTCGCCGGTTTAGCGGAGGAAGAGGTCGTAGGCGACATTGTTGGCTTCCTCCACGTAGTCCATCTGCAGTTGCGCCAGAAATTCGCGGAACTCGGGGTCACGCGCCGCCGGCACCTGCATCCCGATCAGTACTCTGCCGTAGGCCGCGCCGTGGTTGCGGTAGTGGAACAGACTGATATTCCAGCGGTCGCCCACCTGATTGAGGAAATGCATTAACGCGCCCGGACGCTCGGGAAACTCCACGCGCAGCAGGCGTTCGTCGCCCAGCAGCCCGCCGTGGCCACCGACCATATGCCGGAGATGGATCTTGGCGAGTTCATTGTCGGAAATATCGAGCGCCGCGAAGCCTTTGTCCTTGAGGCTCGCCAGCAACTCGGCGCGGTCGCGATTGCCGCTGCGCAACTGGACGCCTGCAAACACCGTGGCCTGCTCGCGATCCGCATAGCGGTAATTGAATTCGGTGATCGCGCGCGGCCCCAGCGCATGGCAGAACTGCCGGAAGCTGCCGGGCCGCTCGGGGATCGTGGCGCCGATAAGCATCTCGCGCTGCTCGCCGAGTTCTGCCAGTTCAGCAATATGGCGAAGCCGGTCAAAGTTCACGTTGGCACCGGAGAGAATCGCCACCAGCGACTTGTCAGTCAGGCCTTCGCGCGCCACGTACTGTTTCATGCCAGCCAGCGCCAGCGCGCCGGCGGGCTCCGCAATGGAGCGGGTGTCCTCAAAGATGTCTTTCACCGCCGCGCAGATTTCGTCGATGCTCACCGTCAACACGGCGTCCACATATTCGCGGGCGATCCGGAACGGCTCGGCGCCTACCTGCTTCACCGCCGCGCCGTCGGCGAAGGTGCCGATGCGGGCCAAGACCACGCGCTCACCGGCTTCTAGCGCGCGGGCCATACAGGCGGATTCATCGGCCTCAACGCCGATGATGAGCACCTCCGGCGTGAGCGCCTTCACATAGGCCGCGATACCGGCAATCAGGCCACCGCCGCCCACCGGGACAAAAATCGCGTGGAGAGGCGCCGTATGCTGACGCATGATTTCCATGCCCACGGTGCCCTGGCCGGCAATCACCAGCGGATGGTCGTAGGGTGAGACGTAGGTCAGGCCGCGGGTGGCGGCGAGTTCATGGGCATGCTCGGCGGCTTCGTCATAGGTGTTGCCGTGAAGCACGATGTCGGCTTCCAGCCTCCGCACGGCGGAGATTTTGATTTCCGGCGTGGTTTTAGGCATCACGATCAGCGCTTTCATTCCGAGCTTGCGGGCGGAGAGCGCCACGCCCTGAGCATGATTACCGGCCGACGCGGTGATAACCCCACTGGCACGCTCGTCGGGCGAGAGCGAGGCCATCAGCGTATAGGCGCCCCGCAGCTTGTAGGAGAACACGGGCTGCATGTCTTCGCGTTTCAGCAGCACGGTGTTGCCCAGGCGCTGACTCATCAGCGGCAAAGGGTCGAGCGGCGTTTCACGCGCCACGTCGTAAACGGGTGCGCGGAGAATCATCTTCAGGTACAGGTCAAGCATGGCCATAAGATACCATTGAAGTCAGAAACCCGCGGCGCGCTGGTCCCTGAGAGCGATATGAATCAAGACGAAAAGAAACGTCACGTGGCGCTCGCCGCGCTCGAATTTGTGCCGGATAACTGCATTGTGGGCGTCGGCACGGGCAGCACGGCGAATTTTTTCATTGACGCGCTCGGCGAGCGTCGCCATCGACTCCGCGGCGCAGTGGCGAGTTCCGAAGCCAGTGCGGCCCGACTGCGGGCGGTGGGCATTCCGCTCTTCGACCTCAATGACGCCGGCGAACTGCCCGTTTATGTCGACGGCGCCGACGAAACCACCCGTGAGCGCTGCCTGATCAAAGGCGGCGGCGGCGCGCTGACCCGCGAGAAAATCGTGGCCGCAGCCAGCAAAGTCTTCGTCTGCGTGGTCGACGACAGCAAGCTGGTGGCACAGCTGGGGCGCTTCCCCTTGCCGGTTGAAGTGATCCCGCTGGCCCGCGCGCATGTCGCCCGCGCGCTTGAGGCGCTGGGCGGTCGCCCGGTGCTACGGGCAGGGTTTATCACCGACAACGGGAACCAAATTCTGGATGTCCACGGCCTCAGCATTGAGGTGCCCGTGACGCTGGAAACGGCCATCAATCAACTTACCGGCGTGGTGAGCAACGGGCTCTTCGCCCGCCGCCCGGCGGACATCGTCCTGATGGCGGGTCATTCTGGCGTTGAACGCCTGTAGGCGATTACGCCTTCTCCGCGGAAGATTCTGACGCTGGCAGCGCGGTCAGCGCGGCGGCCTGAATCTCGTCTTCTTCGTCATCTTCCTCTTCTTCAATGAACCATTTGCAGAAGAGGAGGCCGATTTCCCACAGCGCGCACATCGGTACCGCCATCAGCGTTTGGGAGACCGGATCGGGCGGCGTCAGGATCGCCGCAACCACAAACACGCCCACCACCACGTAGGGCCGTTTCTCCACCAGATCCTGGCGCGTCGCGATCCCCATTTTGACCAGCATGAAGGTGGCCACCGGGATCTCGAAAGCCAGCCCGAACGCAAAAAACATCACGATCACGAAATCGAGATATTTGGAGATGTCGGTCATCACCGTTACCCCTTCCGGGGCGGCGGTGGTCAAAAATCCGAAGATGACGGGAAACACCGCGAAGTAGGCGAACGCGGCGCCCAGATAAAAGAGCCCGACCGTAGACGCCAGCAGCGGCAAGGCCAGATGGCGCTCGTGGCGATAGAGCCCCGGCGAGACGAAGGCCCAGATCTGATAAAAAAGGTAGGGGATGCTGATCATGACCGCCATGAAGCAGGCGAACTTGAACGGCGCGAGGAAAGGTGAGGCGACTTCGGTGGCGATCATCTGGGCACCGACCTCCGACATCTGCGCGATCATCGGCGCGGCCACCCACTCGTAGAGCGAATTGGCGATCGGCATCAGCACCAGAATGACGATCAATAAACACAGCACGCAGCGGATCAGGCGGTCACGCAGTTCCTTGAGATGCGAGATGAAACTTTGTTCGCGCTCGTCGAGATCCGGCGGCGCAGGTTCTTGGTGGCGGCTCATGCAGGGCGATCAGGCAGCGCCAGGGCCTTTAGGTTCAATCGGTGGGGCGCTGACTCTAGAGGTGTCCACGACGATGCGTTCGGAGGTCGTGCTGCGCACTTCCTGCTGGAGCCGGTTGAGTTCTTCGCGGCCGATTTCGCGGTCAAGTTCGGCGCGGAGTTCGCGGGTGATGCGTTGGGCCCGGCCAATCCAGCGCCCCGTGGTGCGCACGAGTTCTGGCAAACGTTCCGGCCCGACGACCAGCAAGGCCACGAGGCCGATCATCAAAATCTCGGTGAAACCGACTTCAAACACGGCGGCGGCCCGTCAGGAATGTTTCTGGTCGCCCTGCGCGACCGTCTCACCCTCAATCACCGGTTTGCTGGCGGCGGTATTGTTGACCACCGTTTCGCTGTCGCCTTCTTTGATGGCTTTCTTGAAGTCGCGGATCCAGCCGCCGACGTCAGATCCAAAGCCTTTAATTTTCTTCGTGCCGAACACCAACATCACAATGACGAGGATGACGATGAGTTCCTTGATACCGATGCCCATGGTGCTTCTCCTGAGCGACGCCAAAACGGCGTCATCGATTGGATGGTTGAGACCTTATTGTCCCCGACGCGAGGCTTTTTCCTCAATGCCCGAGACTCCGAAACGACGCCCCAGTTCCGCGAGCACTGCTTCATGCCCCAGATTGCGGGCCGCCAGCGCCACCAACGAATGGAACCAGAGGTCGGCAACTTCGTGGATGAGCGCCGCATCATCCTCGTTACCCGCGGCGATTACGACCTCGGTCGCCTCTTCGCCAATTTTCTTGCGAATCAGGTCCATCCCGCCGGCGTAAAGCTTGGCCACATACGAGGACCCCGGGTCGGCGCTCTTGCGTTGTTCCAGAATGGCGGCCAGTTGGTGGAGAACGTCTACTTCCATGGGATTGCCTCGAGCAGCCTCAGCTGCGGTAAATCTCTTCTGGCGCTTTTAAAACCGGGTCTACGGTCTCCCATTGCTCGCCCGTATGCCGCCGATAAAAGCAGCTGGCGCGACCGGTATGGCAGGCGATGCCGCCAATCTGCTCGACGAGCATGACGATGGCGTCGCCATCACAGTCCAGCCGGAGTTCATGCAATCGCTGCACGTGGCCCGACTCCTCGCCCTTGCGCCACAGCTTCTGCCGCGAGCGCGACCAGTACACCGCCCGGTTCTCGGTGACCGTGACGGCGAGCGCTTCGCGATTCATCCAGGCGACCGTCAGCACTCGGCCGGTGCTCGCTTCCTGCGCCACCGCAGCGATGAGGCCCTGCGCGTCCCACTTCACTTCGTCCAACCAACTCATTGCCGGATCTCGATTCCGGCGGCGGCCAGATAGCGCTTGGCCTCACCCACGGTATGTTCGCCGAAATGGAAGATGCTCGCGGCCAGCACCGCATCGGCGTGGCCGTCGGTGACGCCGGCCGCCAGATGGTCGAGCGTGCCGACCCCACCCGACGCAATCACCGGAATGGGCACCGCGTCGGCCACCGCGCGGGTAAGCGCCAGATCAAAGCCATCGCGAGTGCCGTCTCGATCCATGCTGGTCAGCAGGATCTCGCCCGCGCCGTACGCCGCCATTTTCGCGGCCCAGGCCACGGCATCAATGCCGGTCGTTTTGCGTCCGCCGTGGGTAAAGACTTCCCACTGATGCTCGCCGACCCGGCGGGCGTCGATGGCAACCACGATGCACTGCGAACCGTATTTGTTGGCGGCTTCGCGCACGAAGTCCGGGTTGAACACCGCCGCCGTGTTGATACCGACCTTGTCGGCCCCCGCCAGCAACATGCGCTGAACATCGGCGAGCGTACGGATCCCACCGCCCACCGTCAGCGGAATGAAGACCTGCGAGGCCACCTGCTCGACGACATCGACCATGGTCTGCCGCTCGTCGCTGCTGGCGGTGATGTCCAGAAAAGTGATTTCGTCGGCGCCTTGCTCGTCGTAGCGGCGGGCAATTTCGACCGGGTCGCCGGCGTCGCGAATGTTCAGGAAGCGCACGCCCTTAACGACGCGACCCGCGTCAACGTCAAGGCAGGGGATGATTCGTCTGGCAAGACCCATAACGGCAAATTGGGGGGCGAAGCGCTGGAGAAACGGGCGCGGCTTAGCGGGCGCTCAGCTGATCCGCCAGCGCCTGTGCGGCGCGGAGATCGAGCGAACCCTCATAAATGGCGCGGCCGGTGACGGTGCCGATGATGCCTTCTGATTCAACCGCGCACAGCGCGCGGATATCATCGAGATTGGTCACGCCGCCGGAGGCAATGACCGGAATGGTGAGCTCGCGCGCAAAGGCCACGGTCGCGTCCAGATTGAGCCCGTTCATCATGCCGTCGCGATGGATGTCGGTGAAGATGATGGCGTCGACGCCGTTGTCTTCAAACTGTTTGGCCAGATCGAGCGCGTCGTGACGCGCGAGCTTGGACCAGCCTTCAATGGCCACTTTGCCGTCTCGCACGTCGAGTCCCACCATGATGTGGCCCGGAAACTCGAGGCAGACGTCCTGCACGAAATGCGGCGTGGTCACCGCCTTGGTGCCGATGATGGCGTAGCGCACGCCGGCATCGAGATAGCGCTGGATGGTGTCTTCATCGCGGATCCCGCCGCCTACTTCGATGGGCACCTGCGGAAAGGCCTGCGCGATTTCGCGAATCACCGCGAAATTGATCGGCGAACCCACCGTAGCGCCGTTCAAGTCCACCAGATGCAGACGTCGCGCGCCCTCGGCAACCCAGCGCGCCGCCATGGCGACCGGATCGTCGGAGTAGACCGTGTCGTCGGACATCACGCCCTGACGGAGACGGACGCACTTGCCGTCCTTGATATCGATGGCGGGGATGATCAGCATGCGGAAGACTCAGTCTGCAACGGTCGGAGGGCCGCGGCTGTTGGGGTGGTGGTAGGTTCGATTTTCAATTTAATGCGACAGGCCACTGGCCGCAAGGCTCAGTGGGCTTCATCCCAGTTCATGCCATCACGGACATCCACTTCCAGTCGCACCGCGAGTTGGGCGGCGGCGCTCATGCGCTCGCGCAAACCTTCCTTCACGCGTTCGACGGCGGCGGCGTCCACTTCCAGCACCAGTTCGTCGTGGACCTGCATGATGATCTCCGCCGGCACCTTGTCGTTCAACAACCAGTCGTCCACGGCGATCATGGCGCGCTTGATGATATCGGCCGCCGTCCCCTGCATCGGCGCGTTGATCGCCGTGCGCTCGGCATATTGCCGACGCTGCACGTTGCGGGAATTGATCTCGGGCAGGTAGAGACGTCGACCGAAGACGGTTTCCACATAGCCCTGTTCATGGGCCTGTGCGCGAATGTCATCCATGTAGCGCTTTACGCCCGGATAACGCTCAAAGTAGAGATTGACGTAGCGCTGCGCTGCGCCGCGTTCGATGCCGAGCTGGCGGGCGAGACCAAACGCCGACATCCCATAAATGAGCCCGAAGTTAATCGCCTTGGCGGAACGCCGCTGGTCGCCGGTCACGGCGGTGGGTTCCACCCCGAAGACTTCGGCGGCGGTGGCGCGGTGCACGTCCTGCCCGTGCCTGAAAGCGTCCAGCAGGCGCTCGTCGCGGGAGAGATGCGCCATGATGCGCAGCTCGATCTGCGAATAGTCTGCCGCCACCAGACGCTTGCCCGGCGGGGCAATGAAGGCCGCACGAATACGCCGCCCCTCGGCCGTGCGCACGGGAATGTTCTGCAGGTTGGGATCTGAAGACGACAGTCGCCCGGTGGCGGCCACCGCCTGATGGTAGCTGGTGTGCACGCGCCCGCTGACGGGGTCGATGTCCTGCGGCAGCCGGTCGGTGTAGGTGGATTTCAGCTTTGAGAGCCCGCGGTGCTCGAGAATCAGCCGCGGCAACGGGAATTGCTCTGCCAACTCCTGCAGGGCTGACTCCGCCGTTGAGGGCTGGCCGGTAGGCGTTTTCTCGGTGACGGGCAGGCCCAGACGGTCAAACAGAATGTGCTGGATTTGCTTCGGCGAGCCCATGTTGAAAGGCTCGCCGGCTTCCTTAATGGCTTCCTGCTCCACCTCGTGCATGCGCGCCAGCAGCGCCGTGCCCTGCTCGCGCAGCATCGCGGCATCCACCAGCACGCCTTTGCGTTCGATCCGGGACAGCACCGGCACCAGCGGCATTTCGACGTCTTCCAGCAGGGATTTGAGCGCGGGCTCGGGCGCAATCGCCGCCCATAGTTTCTGATGCAATCGCAGGCAGACGTCGGCGTCTTCCGCCGCGTACGGGCCGGCTTGCTCGAGCGGCACCTGATTAAACGTGAGTTGTTTAACGCCCTTGCCGGCGACGTCCTCGAAATGGATCGTGCTGACGCCCAACTGCTGCATGGCAACCGAATCCAGATCGTGGCGACTCGCCGTGCTGTTCAGCACATAGGACTCCAGCATGGTGTCGTAGCGAATCCCCTTAAGTTCAATGTCGTGATTCAGCAGCACGTTGCGGTCATATTTGGCGTGATGTCCCACTTTGCCAATCAAGGGATCTTCCAGCAGCGGCTTCAGCGCACCAAGCACTCGCGCTTCGCTCAGTTGCGTTGGGGCGCCAATGTAGTCGTGACCGAAGGGCACGTAGGCGGCCTGGCCCGGCTCCACACAGAACGACACGCCCACCACGCGCGCCAGCATGTAGTTCAGGCTGGTGGTTTCGGTATCGAAGGCGAAGAGCTCGGCCTGCGCCAGAATCTCCAGCCATTCCGCGAAACGCGCTTCATCCAGCACGGTTTCGTAATGTTCGCGAGCGCTGGCCATGTCCGGCGGCGGTGCGGCGTCGGCCGGTCCCTCAAGGGCCTGTTGTTCGAGCAAACGCAGCGAGGTTTTCAGACCTAGAGTGCGATAGAGCTCGGCGAGCTGCTCGCGTTGCGGCGGCCGCACCACCAGCTGGTCGAGGCTCCACTGAAGGTCCAGCGCATCCATGATGGTCACCAGTTTGCGCGACAAGGGCAGGCGCGGCAGCGCCTCACGCAGATTCTGCCCGACCACGCCGCCGATGCTTTCGGCGCGGCGTTCAATTTCGTCCAGCGAACCGTATTCGGCCAGCCATTTGACCGCGGTTTTGGGGCCCACTTTGGGCACGCCCGGGATGTTGTCCGAGGTGTCGCCGATGAGGGTGAGGTAATCGATGATTTGCGCCGGCTCGACCCCAAACTTGGCCTTTACCCCGGCGATATCCATGACGCTGTTTTCCTTGTCCATGGTATTTACGAGGGTGATGTCCTCATTCACCAGCTGGGCGAGGTCCTTGTCGCTGGTGCAGATAATGACGTCACATCCCGCGCTCGCTCCGCGTCGGGCAAGGGTGCCGATGACATCGTCTGCTTCCACGCCATCAAGCACCAAGCGAGGCAAACCCTGCGCATCGATGATTTGGTTGATTAAGGGCACCTGGGAGGCGAGCTCCTCGGGCATCGAGGGGCGCGTGGCCTTGTAGTCAGCGAACCATTCGTCGCGCTGGGTTTTGCCGCGCGGATCAAACACCACCGCGAAATACTCGGAGGGGTAATCCACCCGCAGGCGCGCGAGCATCGAGAGAATGCCGTGAATAGCGCCAGTGGCCTGACCGCTCGCATTGGTAAGACCCGGCATGGCGTGAAAAGCCCGGTAGAGAAAGGACGATCCGTCGACCAGCACCAGTCTTGATTTAGTCATATCGCCAAGGCTTCCCGTCTTTTTCCAAGCACCCGATCATGGCCCGTTTAGCTGACCCAAACGCAGCCCATCGCGCTGCGAGCTGATGCTATGCTACGGCCACTTAATCCACCATCGCGCCCGATCGGGAAAGCTCAAATGCGAACGACAAAACCGCTCCTTCTGATTGCCTCGCTGCTGATTGGCGGTCTCGCACAGGCCGCGCAACCCGACCAACTCGAGCAAATTCCGGAAGCGGCCCCGGCGCCGGTCGGCCCGATGGAGGACGGCAAGGCAATCGAGCCCGAAATCACCATCGTTCAACGCAAGGATGCCACGGTGCAGGAATACCGCGCTGGCGGGCGCATCTACATGGTGAAGGTGAAGCCCTTCATCGGCCCTGCCTACTATCTGGTCGACAACGACGGCGACGGCAAGCTGGAAACACGAGTTGGCAATCTGAATGAGAGCCCGGTGGTCCCGCAGTGGGTGATTTTCAGCTGGTAACTTGAGTTTATCCGCCTCGCCGATTAGCCATGGCGGTCTATACCAACCCCACCGCGGATGAACTAGCGGGCTTCCTCAAACCCTATGCGCTCGGCGAGGTGATGCACTTTGCCGGCATCCGCGACGGGATCGAAAACTCCAACTTCTACCTCACGACCGCCCAGAGAGGTGTGGTTGCGGAGCACGTGCTAACCGTTTTTGAAACCATGCCGGCCTCAGCGCTGGGCTGGTATCTCGCCCTGATGGCGTCTCTCTCTGCACAAGGTATCCCGTGTGCCGCCCCACGCCTGAACCGCCACGGCGAGGCGCTGGGTGAATTGCGCGGCAAGCCCGCCGCCGTCTTTCACCGACTGGTCGGTCAAAGCCTCGCTCACCCCGATCCGGAGGACTGCATGGCGGTTGGCACCCTGCTGGCGCGCATGCATGGCGCTGGCGCTCGCTTTGAACGACATCAAGCCGATCCGCGCGGCGCGCGCTGGCGCCACGAGACCGCGCGCTGCCTGCTCCCGACCCTCGACGAGCCGGGCGCTACGCTACTCGTTGAAGAGCTTGCCCTGCAGAACACCGCTCCGTTGGGCGCGCTCCCTCATGGCGTCATTCACGCTGATTTGTTTCGCGACAACGTACTGTTTGATGGGAATCGGCTGAGCGGCGCGATCGATTTTTACTACGCCTGCCACGGCGCCCTGCTGTATGACCTCGCCATCACCGTGATCGATTGGTGCTTCATGGACAGGCCCGGACTGGATGTCCCGGCGGCCCGTGCGCTGGTCATGGCTTACGAGCAAGTCAGGCCGCTTACAGCGGCCGAGCGTCTGGCATGGCCTGGCGCCTGGCGCGCCGCTGGGCTGCGCTTCTGGCTGTCGCGCCTGAAAGACGCCCAACAGCCGCGGGCAGGCGTCCTCACCTGGCAAAAAAATCCGGAAGCCTTTCGGCAGGTGATCCTGTTAGCGCGCTCAGCGCCAGCGCAGTTACTGAGTTTGCTCACCAAAAAATAAGCGCCAGAAAAAGAAAAAGCCCTCCGAAGAGGGCTTTTCCACGTGGCCGTGAGGCGCTTGAACTTAGTTCGCGCTCACCACCAGATCAACGCGACGGTTCTGAGCGCGGCCTTCGGCCGTGTCATTGGTCGCCACCGGCTTGGTCTTGCCGTAGCCCACCGGCGTCAGGCGCGCACCATCAACCCCTTTGCTGACCAGATAGGCCACGACGGACTTGGCGCGGCGCTCGGACAGGGCTTGGTTGTAAGGCGCGGAACCTACGGCGTCGGTGTGACCTTCAACGCTCAGCTTCACGGTGGGTTCGGCACCCAGGGTCGTGGCGGCGGCGTCGAGCTTGGCCTTGCCTTCGGCAGTGATGTCAGCTTTGTTGAAGGCGAAGTTGGTGCCTTCGAGGCTGATCATCTTGGTGCCAACAGCGGGCGGGGCCGGCGGCGGCGGCGGCGGGATCAATTTGGCAACCGGGGCCGGCGGCGGGGTCGGCGCCGGTGCCGGGGCGACCGGTTTTTCATTTTCGTGGCAGATCAGGTAGCCGACAGCGGCGCCGAGCACCGCACCACCGGCCAGCGCGCCGGTTTCATCGGTATCAGCACCGGCAGCAACCACGCCAGCGCCGGCAGCGGCGCCAACGAGCGGGCACAGCACGTCGCCCGGCTTGATTTTTTGACCACCGCAGCCCGCCATCGCGAGGCCAAGGCACAGTAACAGTCCAGACTTGATATGGCGGTTCATTGGTGAATATTCCTCAGGGTTGATTCAAGAGAGCGAGTCTTCTTGTCGCGTAGACGCAACACAGCACAGATTTGTAGGCGCGAGCATACGACTTTTGACTTACGAGGCCAACACTTTCACGCCAAAAAACTTGAGTTAAACCGGGAAAACGGCGGTTCCAGACAAACATCGCGTTTGATTAACACCACAAGTCAACCCAGTGAGGCCAGCAAGTCCC
>Ga0114967_10004347_pt1 | contig 11407 bp, 9 predicted proteins | sample M_130628_MF_Meta_FD_92639 | JGI IMG/M metagenome (GOLD analysis project Ga0114967, IMG submission 92639) | Freshwater microbial communities from Lake Montjoie, Canada to study carbon cycling - M_130628_MF_MetaG | ecosystem: Environmental > Aquatic > Freshwater > Lake | place: Lake Montjoie... | reverse complement strand
GCTCACAATTTTGCCATCGACTACCGTGATACCCGTTGCCTCAGTTTGCGTCAATATAACTGCGCCGTGCTTGCGCGCACCAGATGCATAACCAAGGACAACTGACTCTGGGGTGCAGTATCCATCATTTGGCGTAAATGAAGCTCCCAAAATTCCATCAATTTCCAATAACGGATTTAGTTCTTTTGCTTCTTGTGGAGTGATCATTCGAGACTCGACTCCAAACTTATGATGAATTTTTGTGGCTGCTTCGAAAGCAGTGACATCTTCAGCTGTGGAAAGTGCAAATAAGTATCCCGGCCGATGTAAATCGATTTCTTGCCCTGGTCGATTTGGGAAGTCTGCCAGTAAATCCAGCGATCGAGCGCCCATTGCGACGTTTAGTTCATCAGAGAAGTTCGCCCGAACACCACCGGCAGCTTTTGATGTTGAACCACTAGCTAGTTCGTTTTTCTCAACTAGAACAACACTCACACCGGCTTCAGCTAAATGAAATGCAGCAGAGGCACCCATGACACCGCCACCGATAACAACTACATCGACTTCTTGTGGAAGATTTACCATCGAAGAAATTCCTTAAATCTTGAAATCAGGGTTATGCGGAACTTCTTCGTTATCCATTTGGGCCTTTTGCAATTTGCCAGACCAATCCCAGTTAAGTGATTGCCAGCGCGTGAACTGATCCAAAACCCAAATTCCCGACTGTCGCGAACCATTGCCACTGTTACCGTTGCCGCCAAATGGCAAGTGAGCTTCGGCGCCTGATGTCGAATTATTTATTGAAATCATGCCCGCAGAAATACCTTCACGGAAAGTCCAAACTGCTTTCGGATCACTTGTGTAGATTGCCGCAGACAAACCAAAACCATGATCGTTACCCAGGTCAATGGCTTCTTCTAATGTTTTGAAGCGACCAACTGTTACCAGTGGACCGAATGTTTCAGTGTAATAAAGTTCATCATCTTTCTTAATTCCCGCAACGATTGTTGGGTGCACGAATACACCTGCTTGTGGATCTCCAACAAAACCTTCGCGTGGATTTTCCTTAGTGATTCGACCCATTCCGGTTGAGCCGTGAACCGTGTGATGTGACTGAATCATCTTCAGATTATGTTCATGAGTCTCGGCATACTTCTCGCCAATCATTGGGCCGAACAGTACGTCTTGCATAGGGTCGCCAACTTTAGAACTGGCGACTTTGTCGGCGTACATTTTAAGGAATTTGTCGTAAATAGAATCGTGAATCCAAAGTGTGCCAAGTGAAGTGCAGCGCTGACCTGCGGTACCAAAGCCAGCGAACAATGCGCCATCAAGTGCCAAATCAAGATCAGCATCCGGCATGATCACCATTGGATTCTTGCCGCCTAGCTCTAGGCACGCACTTTGAATGTATTCGCCAACTTTCGCGCCGATCAAACGGCCAACTTCAGTGGAACCAGTAAAGCCAACTTTGTTGATAGTGCCTTCATCTAGGCCCTTTACCATGCCTTCGAAAGTTTCTTTGCCTTCTGCAACAACCGTAATCAAAACATCTTTTGGAACTCCAGCAGCGTGGAAAATTGCTGTCATTGCTTCCGCGACTGCAGGAGTGAATTCGGAAGGCTTCCAAACTACTGAGTTGCCTGTAAGCAGCGCAGGAATGATGTACCAAGATGGCACAGCCGCCGGAAAGTTGCCAGCAGTAATAATTAGCGCGGTTCCGACTGGCATGCGGAAAGTGAACAAATTCTTATTGGGCATTTCACTCGGAACAGTTTGGCCGTACATGCGGCGACCTTCACCTAAGAAGAAATCACAGGTATCAATTACTTCTTGCACATCGCCCAGTGCTTCTCGATATACCTTGCCCATTTCACGCGTAACCAGCTTGGAAAGTGCTTCCTTGTTGTTCTCGAATAGCCGACCAGCGTTTGCAATTACCCGTCCTCGGGCAGGTGCTGGCATCTTTGCCCACGATTTTTGAGCGGCTTTTGCACGTCGCGCTGCAGCGGCGATGTCGTCAGCAGTTGCTAATTTAGTCTCAATAACAACGTCACTTAGATTTGTTGGGTTTAGCGATTTGATGGTGGACACCAGGGCCTCTTTCATTGACGATAAAGTAACTAACATGTCTAAGAATGCCAGTACAAATCACCAAACGGTAGCCGGGGTAATCCTGGATTTGCTATGGGAAGCAGGAGTTCGCAAAACATTTGGTATTCCTGGTGTACATAACCTCGCGTTCTGGGATGCCCTTGGACCACAGCGCCCCGAAATCATAGGGGTTAGGCATGAACAAACCACTGCCTATGCAGCTGATGGCGTGGCTCGAACCACTGGATCCCTTGGTGTCGCTTTAACAACGACTGGACCTGGGGCGGCGAATACGTTGGGCGCATTTGGCGAGGCTGCCATCAGCGGTTCGCCCGTTTTCGTCATTTCATCTGAAGCGCCAATTGGAAAGCGTTCAAAAGATGGCGCTCGCGGTTTGCTACATGAAATGGATGATCAAGCGGCGATGTTTGCGCCGTTATCAAAAAAACTAGCCGGTGTATCAATGGCTATAAGTGTGACCGACGGTGTTACTGCTGTGGATGTTGCTGCCGAAATGATTCGTGATCTGTTGCGCGCACCAGTTGGTGCAGGATATCTTGGTATCCCTGCGGACATCTTGGCGCAGCAGTTCACCGGAACGAAGCCAAAACTTGAGCTCGGTCAAGAAATTATCGAAGTAGATATTTCTGCGGCCAAAGCTGCACTAGAAACTGCCAAGAAAATCGTGATCTGGGCTGGTGGTGGCGCTGTTGATTCCTCCGATTCCATTTCGGCTCTTGCGGACCATTGGAATTCACCAATTCTTACTTCTTTTGCAGGACGGGGAATCGCTGCCGATTCGAACCTGACTTTAGCGGCGCCAATTCATGAGCAAGAAATTGAAGCAGTGTTCGCGCAAGCCGATGCACTTGTAGTTTTTGGTAGCCAACTTGATGGAATGAATACTAAGAACTGGGCAATTGCGTGGCCAAAAACAATTGTGCTCGTTGACATAGATCCAACAAAAACAATGCGCAACGTTGATCCAACCGCAGTTGTTTTGAATAACAACATAAACGGAGTTGCCAATGCGTTGGTGGCAGGAACTTCAGCTCTTGAATCTTGGGTTGATGTTTCATCCGTAAACAAAACGGTGCGGGATCGCTTGCGCGTTGGAGAGAAATCAAAACGCGGCATTGCTTTAGTTGAAGCGATTGAAAACCATTGGCCTGCAGATGCGGCGATCGTTTGTGACATGTCAGTTTGTGGTTACTGGACTGGAGTTTATGCGCAACAACCTCGCCCGCGCCGAATTGTTTATCCAGTTGGTTGGGGCACACTTGGCTTTGGACTTCCCGCAGCAATTGGACCAGCAGCAAATGGCACTCGAACTCTAGCTGTGTGTGGCGATGGCGGAGTGGCTTTTGCGCTTGGCGAACTCGCAACCATCGTGCAAGAAAATTTGCCTTACACACTTTTGATTTTTGATGATGGCGGCTACGGCATGCTGCGTTATGACCAGCAAGTTATGGGTCACCCGGAACGCGGCGTTGATTTAGTTTCTCCCGATTGGGCAGTTCTTGCGCAAGCGTTTGGATTGTCGTTCACGGAAACCACAATCGAAGACTTGGGCGATGCACTGGACCTCAAGCAGCCAGGAATTATCTTGATTCGCGAAACTTTGTATCCACCAAAGAGCACAAGCCCACGTTGGAACGAAAAATAAACTAGTTTTTGAAATAGGCAACGTTTCGGTTACGAACTGCATGAATTACCACCTTGCTCTTCGTCACATCAACGCTGAAAATGATTCGGTATTGGGCGCGACGAGCGCTTCGCATTCCTTCGAATGGGGCATTTAAGGCTTTGCGAACGCGAATTGGATCTTTAGCCAGAGTTGCGGTTGCAAATTCCAGGATCGCAAACGCGACCTTTTCTGGCAATACATCAAAATTTCTTAATGCTGCGGGGGTCCAGGCTATTTCGAACCCGTTCATTTAATTGGCTCGGTTCGCGATTCGTTCCCGCAATTGATCCGCGGTCTGAACAACTGCTAAAGATTCTTCGAGTTTAGATTTTAAGATGTCTTCAACAAGAGATGGGTCAGAAAGTATCTCAAGGGTTTCCACCATTGACTCGTATTCATCAACGCTAATGACTACAACTGCGGGGCGGCCGTGCTTGGTGATTATTGTGCGAGAGCTCTCTCGTTCAATTTCATCAACAACCTCAGAAAGTCGACTTTTAACCTCGGCCAAGGGCATGAACTCAGAAATTGACATACTTAGATCCTACTAAACTAGTCAGACTTATGACTAGTTATTAACAATGCTGTTCCTAATGGAATTTTTGGCCAGTTAGCTTTTCGTAAGCCTCGACATAGCGCTCGCGGGTTTTCGCAATTATTTCATCTGGAAGTGCAGGTGGCGCTTCCCCAGAATTTTTATCCCAGCCAGATGCAGGCGAAGTTAGCCAATCGCGCACATATTGCTTGTCGTATGAGGGCTGGGGATGTCCGGGTTGCCATTGATCTGCTGGCCAGTAGCGCGATGAATCTGGCGTCAAGACTTCATCTGCTAAAACAATTTGATTTTTATTTGCGCCAACGATGCCTAGGCCAAATTCAAATTTTGTATCAGCCAAAATCAGGCCACGGCCAAGTGCGATCTCGGCTGCTACTTCGTAAACCCAGAGTGTGAATCGCTTAAGTTGTTGCGCCTCTTCCATTCCGATCGAAGTAATTACTTCATCAAAAGTCACATTTACATCATGGTCGCCGATGGCAGCTTTGGTGGCTGGAGTAAAAAGCGGTTTAGGTAACTTGGCGCCTTCTTTGAGACCTGGCGGCAAACCATTCCCACAAATTGATTGCTCTCGCAGGTAATCCGAATATCCTGATCCAGCAAGATAGCCACGTGCGACGCACTCGATAGGTAACATTTCCAATTTTTCACAATAAGTTGCCCGACCCCGAACTTGATCTGGAACGTTAGTTGACAGCACGTGATTTGGGAGAATGCCTTGCAAGCGATCAAACCACCACATCGACATTGCAGTCAGGATGCGACCTTTGTCCGGAATTTGCGAAGGCAGGACCCAGTCGTATGCCGAGATGCGATCACTGGCAACAAACAGCAACCGCCCATCTATTGCCTCGTATAAGTCCCGGACTTTACCTGAGTAAACATGCTTGAACTGGGCATCCAAGCCGTAGTCAACTGGTGAAACGGTCAAAGGATTGGCTCCGGTCGGTAGTTTGCAGCCTCGGGTGAAGCCGCGACGAGTTTTGAAACTTTTGCTGCAACGCCAGCAACTTGATCCCGAGCAGCGCCTGTAAATTCAAGTGGCTTTGAGATTAGTGCTTCTAAATCTTCACGACTAATTCCAAGGCGGGAATCGTTGGCAAGCCGATCCAGTACTGAAGTGCCGTCGCCACCATTTGATCCACGCATTTCTAACGCAACAGCAACCGCGTGTTCCTTGATTACTTCATGCGCGGTTTCACGACCCACTCCATTTCGAACAGCTGCCATCAATATTTTGGTGGTTGCTAAGAACGGTAAGTAACGAGAAAGCTCTCGATCTATCACTGCTGGGAAGGCACCAAACTCTTCAAGCACAGTCAAGAAAGTTTCAAACAGACCATCAATTGCATAGAACGAATCTGGAAGTGCAACGCGGCGAACTACTGAGCAAGAGACATCGCCTTCATTCCATTGGTTTCCAGCTAATTCTCCAGCCATGCTCGCGTAGCCACGCAGAATCACTGCGAAACCATTAATGCGTTCACAAGAACGAGTGTTCATTTTGTGTGGCATTGCGCTAGATCCAACTTGACCTTCTTTGAAGCCTTCTGTTACAAGTTCGAGTCCCGCCATTAAACGAATCGTGGTTGCAAGGGAACTTGGACTAGCTGCTAATTGAACTATTGCAGTAACAGTGTCGTAATCAACGGAGCGTGGGTAAACCTGACCAACGCTAATGAAGAGATTTGTAAATCCTAGGTGAGCTGCAATCCGGGATTCCAGGTCCGTTAATTTCTTGGCATCACCATCTAATAAATCAAGCATGTCTTGCGCAGTTCCAACTGGTCCCTTAATCCCACGCAATGGGTATCGCTTAATCAAATCATCAAGTCGAGCAATTGCCACCAATAATTCATCAGCGGCGGACGCGAATCTCTTGCCGAGAGTCGTTGTCTGCGCAGCAACGTTATGACTGCGACCAGTCAGAGCAACATCGGTATATCGAACTGCTAATTGTGCGAGCACTCCAGCAGTTGCAACTGCCTTGATGCGCATCAACTGCAAGCTGGCTAATACCTGAAGTTGCTCTACATTCTCAGTTAAATCACGGCTTGTCATACCTTTGTGAATCTGCTCATGACCAGCTAACGCACAAAACTCTTCGATGCGGGCTTTCACATCATGACGCGAAATTTTTTCGCGATTTGAAATACTTACTAAATCAACATTTTCAATAGCTTCTTCATAGGCTTCGATCGAGCCTGGCGACACATCGATGCCTAGGTCTTTTTGGGCACGTAGTACTGCAACCCAAAGTTTTCGCTCCAAGACAATTTTGTTTGTAGGGGACCAGATTTGCGCCATCGCTGTCGAGGCGTAACGATCAGCCAGTACATTCGGGATATTCGGCTTACTCAATTTTCGGCTCCCAAGTTGTTGTCCAATGATTCGCGCTGCTTTTGTGCAGCTAACAGTGCAATGTCGCTGCGATGATGTTCGCCGTCAAATTCAATTCTCTCAACTCCACCATAAACCTGACTACGCGCGTCGCTTAAGTCCTTGCCCGTGGCGGTAACGCTTAAAACCCTGCCACCGCTTACCGCAATGTCGCCATTGTCATCAATTTTGGTGCCAGCATGGAAAACCGACAGTCCAATCTTTTCTGCCTCAGGAATTCCCGAGATAACAGCCCCGGAAACGGGAGACTCTGGGTAGCCCTGCGCTGCCATCACCACTGTTACCGCAGAATCAGAATTCCAATCAAGATCTGGCAGGCTAGAAAGTTTTCCAGTGGCAGCAGCAAAGAGTAGTTCGTTCAAGGATGAGTTAAGTCTTGCCAGCACAACTTGTGTTTCGGGATCGCCAAATCGAGCATTAAATTCAATTACTCGAATTCCTCGTGAAGTGATTGCAAGCCCAGCAAACAACAAGCCGACAAATGGCGTACCACGACGGTTCATTTCATTAATCATTGGTTGCAGCACAGTCCTGCATACATCAGCCACAAAATCTTTTGGCGCCCAGGGCAGCGGCGAATATGCACCCATGCCACCAGTATTTGGACCTTTATCGTTATCTCCAACACGTTTGAAGTCTTGGGCTGGCGTAAGCGGTATGACGGTTGTGCCATCACTTACGCCAAACAAACTAACTTCTGGGCCATCCAAGAATTCTTCAATAACAACTGCGCCGCCATCGCGACTGTTAAAGCATGCCATTGCGTGCGCAATCGCGTCATCAAAGTCATTGGTGACTACGACACCTTTGCCCGCAGCTAAGCCATCGTCTTTTACTACATATGGTGCGCCGAATTCTTGCAATGCTGATTTAACTTCAGATTTAGTGGTGCAGTAATAACTTGTTGCAGTTGGAACACCAGCGGCTTGCATAATTTCTTTTGCAAAAGTCTTACTACCTTCAAGTTGCGCAGCGGCTTTACTTGGGCCAAAAACTTTGAAGCCTGCGTTATGCAGTTCGTCAGCAACTCCAGCAACTAAAGGTGCTTCTGGACCAATGACCACTAAATCGGGTTTGTGTTTTTTTGCTAAGGCGACAACTGATAAAACGTCAGTGATATCGACTGCATCAACCTGTGCAATTTCAGCAATCCCAGGATTTCCAGGAGCGCAAATTACTTGCACATCGGGATCTCCCAGCAGCTTTTGGGTTATGGCGTGCTCTCGTGCACCTTGACCTATAACTAGGATTAACACTTTCCCAAGCCTATTGCTAGTGGCCATATGAAAGAAAATCCCAAACTTGAATTTCTATTCAAGTTTGGGATTTCTAACTTAGGACTTATTTTCCAGTGTAAAACTTTCCGAGACCAGCAAAAACTTCATCCAAAATAGCTAAGCCTTCTTTTGCTTCAGTTTCACTGACGTTGCATGGCGGTACTACGTGTAGTCGGTTGTAGTTAGTAAATGGCATCAAACCATTTTTCTTACAGGATGCGACAAGTTCTGCCATGACTGGTGAAGTGCCACCGTACGGTGCCACCATTTCTTTAGTATCACGATCAGTAACTAAGTCAAGCGCCCAGAAGACACCCTTGCCACGAGCTTCGCCAATAATCTTGTGGCGATCTGCCAAATCTTTTAGACCTGGGCCAAGAATTGTTTCACCAATGTGCTTGGCATTCTCGACGATTTTCTCTTCTTTCATGACATCGATGGTTGCAACTATTGACGCTGCTGCAAGTGGGTGTCCCGAATAAGTTAATCCACCTGGGAAAACTTGAGTGTCAAATGTTGCTGCGATGTCGTCACTGATAACTACGCCACCAACTGGGACGTAACCACTGTTAGATCCCTTGGCAAATACAAACAGATCTGGCTTCACATCAAAGGCATCAAAAGCGAACCATTCACCAGTTCTGCCAAAGCCGGCCATAACTTCATCAAGGATCAACATGATGCCGTTGTCGTCACAAAGTTTGCGCACACCTTCGAGATAGCCCGGTGGTGGAACTAGTACGCCGGCGGTACCAACAACAGTTTCAATGATGATGGAACCAATAGTGTTGGGTCCTTCATACTTAATAACTTCTGCTAGATGAGCCAGTGCGCGTTCTGATTCTTGTTCCTGCGTTTGTGACCAAAAACTAGTGCGATATAGATGCGGACCGAAGAAGTGTACGTGTCCTGCTGAGAATTCATTTGGCCAGCGACGTGGATCACCAGTTGCATTAATCGCTGAGCCCGTGTTGCCATGGTAAGAACGGTAAAACGAAAGTACTTTATGTTTGCGGGTGTGGATGCGAGCCATGCGAATCGCATTTTCAACGGCGTCAGCTCCGCCATTGGTGAAGAAAACTTTGTTCATGTGATCAGGCGCAAGGTCAGCAATTCGCTTAGCTGCTTCGCCGCGCATGTCATTTGCGTGTTGTGGCGCAATCGTTGTTAGCTTGCCAGCCTGGTCTTGAATTGCCTTAACAACTTTTGGATGCTGGTGACCGATATTTACATTTACCAACTGGCTTGAGAAATCTAGGTAGCGGTTGCCGTCATAATCCCAAACGTATGAACCTTCACCACCCTGGATAAGCATTGGATTTAAGGCGCCTTGCGCGCTCCAAGAATGAAAAACGTGATTGCGGTCTAGGTCGTAAACTTCCTTGCCGCGGGCTGTATTGGCTTCCATGGTTTAGCAACTCCTCTTACCAAGTGGTCTAGCCAATGTTACGCCTGTGGCATTAACCTGGCGAACTTAATTGATAAATCCGCTTAGCGCTGGACATCCAAATTCAGGTTTGGCCAGCGTGACTCAACAATTGGCGCGGTCAGGTCCGATAGCCGCAATATTTGTTGTCCGGTTTCAGTAAAGTTCTGGGGATCTAGCCAGGCCACGAAAGCGTCTTCCGCAACTGGCCAGTCTCTATCCAAAATGGCAAACCAAGCAGTGTCTCGATTGTGACCTTTAACCATGGTTGCTTGCCTAAATAGCCCCTCGAATGACATGCCAAGTCGCATAGCTGCGCTTATTGATGGAGCATTCATTGAATTGCACTTCCATTCATACCTGCGGTAACCCAGGTCAAATGCATTTTTCATCATTAAGTACATAGCTTCGGTCGCAATCGGTTTTTGTTGAATCAATGGTGAATATGTAATCCAACCAACTTCGATCGAACTGGAATTTGGATCGACTCTGAGATAGGAAGCTACGCCAACTGCTTTATCTGACTCAATATCAATAATTGCGTAAAAGAATGGGTCCGCTTTATGGTGTGCGCCTTCAACCCAAGTGCGATATTCCGCTTCGCTACTAAAAGGTCCCTGTGGCATGTATGTCCAAAGTCGCCCATCAGTGTCCAAGGAATATGCAGCATAAAGTTCGGCTGCGTGCTTGTTAGCATCAAGTGCTTCCAAATAACAATATTGACCAGACAGTTTTATTGCCTCATCCGGTAGTCCTGGTCGAACTACTGAGCCAACTGGCAGGCCAATTGGATCGCCGAACTGATTGGGAGTGGAATAAAGTTTCACAGCTTACTTGCGCAGCAAATCGTTAATGCTAATCGTGGCATTTCTATCTTGACCAACGCCGACGGCAGAAATTGGAGCACCACTTATTTCCTCTAAGTATTTAATGTACGAGCGAGCATTAGCTGGCAGGTCATCCAGAGTTTTCGCGCCGCTTATGTCTTCGGTCCAACCCGGGAGCATTTCATAAATTGGCTTAGCGTGGTGGAACTCAGTCTGAGTCATTGGTAATTCTTCAGTTCGCTTGCCATCAATTTCATAGGCAACGCAAACTGGAATCTTTTCCCAACCAGTAAGTACGTCAAGTTTTGTTAAGAAGATGTCAGTTAGGCCATTGATGCGAGTTGCATAACGTGCGATCGGTGCATCAAACCAACCGCAACGACGAGGGCGACCAGTTGTAACGCCTCGCTCACCGCCGATGGTGCGAAGTTTTTCACCATCTTCATCAAGTAGTTCTGTTGGGAAAGGTCCAGAACCCACGCGTGTTGTGTATGCCTTCAAAATTCCAACGACACCTGTGATCTTTGTCGGACCAATTCCAGATCCGGCGCACGCGCCACCCGCAGTTGGATTACTTGAAGTCACAAACGGGTAAGTGCCATGGTCAACATCCAGTAGTGTGCCTTGGCCACCCTCGAGTAACACCACTTTGTTTTCCGCTAATGCGCGATTAAGTATCAACGAGGTGTCTGAGACATATGGACGAAGGCGCTCGGCATGCTCCATCAAATTCTCTACAACTTCATCAACGGTCACTGCGCGTCGATTAAATACCTTTACCAAAACTTGATTCTTGCTAAGCAAAGATCCTTCGATTTTGGCCCGCAATATTTTTTCGTCAAAGAGATCTTGAACTCGGATACCAAGGCGAGATGTCTTATCCGCATACGATGGACCGATTCCTCGACCTGTGGTGCCAATCTTGGAGTTACCCAAGAAGCGCTCTGTGACCTTATCTAGTGTTACGTGATATGGCGTGATCAAATGCGCATTAGCGCTAATTAACAAGTTAGAGGTGTTAATACCTTGAGCTTCTAGGCCATCTATTTCTTCAAACAAAACTGCAACGTCAATAACGACTCCGTTGCCAATTACGGGAATAACTTCTGGCGTCAAGATGCCACTTGGTAGCAAGTGCAGCGCAAACTTGCGATCACCGAT
>Ga0114967_10004342_pt1 | contig 11415 bp, 8 predicted proteins | sample M_130628_MF_Meta_FD_92639 | JGI IMG/M metagenome (GOLD analysis project Ga0114967, IMG submission 92639) | Freshwater microbial communities from Lake Montjoie, Canada to study carbon cycling - M_130628_MF_MetaG | ecosystem: Environmental > Aquatic > Freshwater > Lake | place: Lake Montjoie... | reverse complement strand
TGCAAAAGATTAATACGAAGAACTACTGCTTTTTCTAAGAAAATGACCAATCACTGGTGTGCTGTTAAGTTGGTTATGGCATCCAGAAATTTAAAGGCATCATACATTTAAAAACACAACCCATTAGTTTATGTTCCATTTACTCCTAAATAAAATATCGACTATGCCTCTTTTAAATCACGTTATTTTAGGAAACAGTATAAGTAATTATTTGTTTTTTTTCGCTATTCTTATTCTCGGATTGGCATTCAAACGGATTTTTTCCAATAGTCTCAGTAAACTCTTTTTTCGGCTCTTTGAAGGAAGTGGAGGTAGCACTAACCCCAACAACGGCTTAGTATTTATTTCCTTATTGCTCCGTCCTATTGAATTGTTGATCATGTCGATTGCATGCTACCTAGCCATCAATCAGCTCAATTATCCCCTAAACGAAGTGTTATTTTCTCGTCAGATTACAAAGAATAATACCTTATCGCACTATGAAGTTACAGTGATCGACATTGTTGATAAGCTGTTCTTATTTTTCCTCATCCTATCTGTTTTCTGGATTATTTTACGAATTATCGATTCTGTTGCTCATGCATTTACCCATAAGTCATCCCTTTCTGAATCAAAAACAGACGACCAAATAGTTCCATTTGTAAAAGAACTTAGCAAAATCACTACGATAATTATTGGTGCATTTACAATCATGGGGATTGTTTTTAATTTAAATGTAGCAACGATCATTGCAGGTTTAGGAGTTGGGGGTATCGCGATCGGTCTTGCAGCTCAAGACACACTTAAAAATCTGCTCGGTTCTTTTACTATTTTCGCAGATAAACCATTTGTTGTTGGCGATAATGTTCGTATTGATAAATATGAGGGCACTATAGAAAAGGTTGGATTTAGAAGCACGCTATTACGCACGATAGATAAAACACTGGTTATTATTCCGAATAATAGAATAATTAATGATTTACTAGAAAACTTGACTTTAAGAAATTTACGCCGAGTAAAGTTTAGTATAGGTCTCCAGTACGACACCCCTTCTGCCAAGATGATAGCGATCTCGAAAGAAGTAGTGGAATTCGTCAATAAACATCATGCCACTAGCAACGATGCCCTCGTAAATTTTGACTCTTTTGGAGAATCATCCTTAGACCTCCAAATTCGCTATTACATTGAAATTGTAGATTACGATGAGTACATGCAAATACGTGAAGAGGTTAATTATAAGATTATGGACATCGTAGCACGTCATGATGCCCACTTTGCTTTTCCTTCACGAACCGTTTATATTGAGCATCCTACTGATAAAGAAAAAGGCTCTCCAAAATAATGGAAAACCTTTTTAATCAGATCTATAATCGATTCGATTAATTGGTAATAGCCTTCGGAGCTTTTTTACAACATGCGCTTTTCTTATTACTACTCTTACCTGCTTTGCCGCACATTTTTTTACACGACTTGCCACACTTCTTTGCGCAAGTAGTTTTGTTTTCTGTTTTAGTAACTTCTGTTTTTGTCTGAGCAAACACCAGATTTACCGCTACAACGAATGTCAATACAGTCAGTATTTTTTTCATTTTAAGATAGTTTTTGGTTTTTAAGATCTTATTTTAGTTCGGCTAAAATAGTAATACCACCCTTTACAACCTCCCCAAGTTTAACTTTAATATCCGTACCTAAGGGTAAAAAAATATCTACACGTGATCCAAATTTTATAAACCCAAATTCTTGTCCTTGCTCCACCTGATCTCCAATCTTAGCATAGCACACGATTCGCCTGGCCAACGCACCTGCAATTTGCCTAACAAGCACCTTTATACCTTTATTATCTTCAATAACAACAGTAGTACGTTCATTTTCGGTAGAAGATTTAGGATGCCAAGCAACCAAAAATTTACCTGGATGATATTTAGAATAGCTAACAGTTCCTGCTACTGGGGTACGATTCACATGCACATTGATAGGTGACATAAAAACAGATACCTGTATACGACGATCTTTTAAATATTCTGTTTCCTCTATTTCCTCTATGACTACCACTTTACCATCGGCTGGACAAATGATGTTTTTATCGTTTGTAAGTACTTGAATGTATGGACTACGAAAAAACTGTAAAACAGTAACAAATAAAGCAAACGAACAGATATAAACAAACCAACGAAGCCACACAAAATCAGGAAAAAAGAATTGAATGAGTGTATTGAGTACAAAAATGAAAAGAATGCAGATAGCGATGGAGGTATATCCTTCCTTATGAATAGTCATAACGTGTTTTATTTTTGAGTACCAGCACATTGAAAGCAAGAAATACTCCCAAATACTGGGGCAAAAATAAGCTATTTAATCAAATTTTTGGCCGACTGATTCTGCAAACATACAAGTATATCAACGCTCATTTATTTGACAATAAATTAATAATTATATTTTTATATTTTACAAAATATAATTATAAGTTTAAAAAAATAATTAAAACGTTAATAAAATGAATCAAAAGAAATATTTTATAAAAAAACACATACTCTTCTAGTTATTATCTCAGCATTTTTTATCGCCTCCTGTTCAAAAGCTCCAATCAGAGAGATAACCCCAGAAAGGGTCGATAGCAGCGTAGTTGATATTCCAATTGGCGGATATAAGCCAAATAATCCGAACAAGCATGACCATGTATCTATGCTGGATGATAGCCATTTATTATTGGGAAATCCAGACAAGGCCCAGCCTAACATATTATTTCCCAATAAATACCTGATGGATAAGAAGTATTATGTAGAATCGTACAACAACACAACACATTGCCCTAATTAGATAAGCTGGCATTTGGATTCCACTTCGCTAGGCTCTGTCAAACGAAGAGATAATTTTAAGGCTGACAATAGCCTTCCCAAAACATGGTATGCCATCAATGAAGATAGCTACAAAGGGTCTGATTTTGATCGTGGACACAACTACCCTTCTGGCGACCGAACGAGCTTTGAAGAAGCGAATTCAAGTACATTTCTGATGACGAATATGATCCCACAAGCCCCCGAAAACAACCAACAGACATGGGAACGTCTTGAGGATTACACGCGATCGTTGGTTAGAGATGGCAAAAATGAAGCATATATCATTATGGTTTCGTATGGAAGTGGTGGAACAGGGAGAAATGGTTACCTATCCGCAATTAACACAAATGGTGTCCAAATTAATGTGCCTAGTCATGTTTGGAAAGTTGTTGTTATTATTCCAAATGGGTCAGATGATCTGAATCGCATCAATACCAACACCCGAGTAATAGCAGTGGATACCCCCAATGAAAATTCAATAAATCGAGATTGGAAAATCTATCGCACCTCAGTACATGCAATTGAAATGGCTACAGGGTATAATTTATTGACAAACCTACCCCCACCTGTACGTATCACACTTCAGTCGAAGGTGGATAATTTATAGCGTCGGGTATATGCCACGGATAATAAAATAGTGTCCCATTTTATTATCCGTTTCAACTCCTACGACATCTGTAGAGCTCGGTGTGCTCATCTTCAAGAAACCCTGCAATGTCGACCGATTTTATTTTTTTACCTTTATTGCCCCAGCAAGCACTCGCATGAGCCGCCACTCACAAACACTAAACTTAGCAAAGTGCTCTCTTGAGTGCTATTGAAAAACGAACAATAACGAAGAATAATTAACCTGGCTCATTGATCGCTTCATGGCCATGAAAAAGCTTTCTAGATGAATAAAAAAATAACGATCTTACTTATACTATTAATTGGTTTTTCTAAAACTTTTGCACAAATACAATCAAATCCTAAACGAGAATTTCGTGGGGTTTGGGTAGCTACGGTTGCTAATATCGACTGGCCTTCGAAAAAAAATTTTGATACAGAAATCCAAAAGCAAGAATTCATTCAAATGCTGGATACCCATCAAAAAAATGGAATTAATGCCATCCTGTTACAAGTACGGCCTGCTGCAGATGCTTTTTATGCCAAAAGCAGAGAACTCTGGAGTCGATATTTAACAGGCACTCAGGGAAAGTCCCCCTACCCCTATTATGATCCCCTTGAATTTGCGATCAAAGAAGCGCACCAAAGAGGAATCGAGCTACATGCATGGTTTAATCCATACCGAGCCACCTTCGACCTCGTGGATGCAAATATCAGTTCGCAACATATTACCAAACAAAAACCCAATTGGTTTTTTACCTATGGGGGAAAAAAGTTGTTCAACCCAGGAATACCCGAAGTACAATCCTACATTGTCCAAGTAATTATGGATGTGGTTCATAATTATGATATAGATGGCGTTCATTTCGATGATTATTTCTATCCATACCCAGAAAAAAATCAATTTTTGCACGATGAGAAGACGTATAAAAAATATGGGGCTGGTTTCAGTTCAATTGAAGATTGGCGTCGGCATAATGTAGACACCTTGATACATCGTTTATCTGACAGCATACATATTGCAAAAAAGTATCTCAAATTCGGAATAAGTCCTTTTGGCATTTGGCGTAATATTTTTCAAGATCCCAATGGATCTGAAACCAACGGGTTTGATGGCTACAGCAGACTTTATGCAGATGCGCGCAAATGGGTCGAATCGGGTTGGGTGGATTATATTAATCCTCAAATTTATTTTCCATTTTACTACAAGGCTGCAGCTTACGAAAAATTGACAGACTGGTGGAGTAAAAACACCTTCAATAGACATCTTTATATCGGATTGGCAGCATACCGTTCGGAGGAAAAAAAAGGAGGATGGCTAGACCGTCAACAAATCCCAAATCAAATACGTTATCTGAGAAATAATCCACACGTGGAGGGAAGTGTGTTTTTCAGCTCGAAATCATTACTTAATAATTTAGCGGGTGTTGGTGACTCTATACGCGAAAATTTTTATAGATACCCAGCCTTAACGCCAACAATGCCTTGGCTTGATAATATTCCTCCCAATCCACCTCAGAACTTGAGAGTAGAAATAGTGAAAATACATGAAGGGGATAAGATAGATCATTTTATGCCCTTCCTAGAATGGTCGGCCCCTTCAAAAGCGGTTGATAATGAAATGGCTTACGGATACATTATTTATCGCTTTGATGAGGATGCGGAAATCAACACATACGCTCCAAAAAATATTCTGAAAATCTTATTCGATGCATCGCAAGCAAGTTTTTCGGACAACACGGCCCTCCCCCATCGAAAATATAAATATGCGGTCACGGCAATCGATCGATTAAAAAATGAGAGCGCGCCTTCCAATAGTGTGCGTGTTAAAACTTCGTACAAAAAATAGAAACTAGCAGGTGCAAAAAAGCAGCGACTTACTTCCAATAAATACAACGAATACAATCACACGCAGATTAAACTGTGCCAATGCAATTTTTTAATTAAAATGAAAACAATCGCCATTGCCATCCTATCTCTCTACACGATATTTAACATCATCAATATCAGCTGGTTTATTTACAGGAAGTTTTATAAAAAAGAAAGTAATCTTTCTTGGATCAAAGATTTGCCGCTCTGGTTTTAGCCATTACATTGATTAAAACACCGTATCCACACCAGCATTCTGATGTTTTGGATAATCCGTCGTATCATGCAATCCCCTACTCTCTTTGCGCATTTTAGCTGATTTAACGACGATATACGCATTTTGAATCACATTTCTGAGTTCGCATAATTTAATGGACAGCTTCGTTTTTTTATAAAAATTTTCGGTTTCTTCATGCAACAAACCGAGCCGACGTCTGGCTCTTTCCAATCTAAAATCAGAACGAACAATACCCACATAATCACTCATTACTTTTTGCGTTTCGCGCAAATTATGCGTCACCAAAATATCTTCGTTAGATAATGCGGTATTGGTTTCATCCCATTCGGGGATGTTTGAAATGTGATCAACTGTTTTTACTAACTCGATGGCATTTTTAAAAATACGGTGCGCAAAAACGGCTGCTTCCAACAAAGAATTAGAAGCTAAACGATTCGCTCCATGTAACCCTGTAGAAGCACACTCTCCACAAGCATACAATCGACGGATGGACGACCTCCCATATTCATCAACCAACACACCACCACACATATAATGAGCTGCCGGGGTTACGGGGATCATATCCTTGGTCATATCGATGCCTATACTTAAACATTTGGCATAAATGTTCGGGAAGTGCGTTAGTATATCCGATTTAGAACGGTGCCGAATATCTAAATAAACAAAATCATCACCCGACTTTTTCATTTCGGCGTCAATCGCACGTGCAACAATATCACGAGGTGCTAAAGAGTTGCGTGCATCATAGTGTTGCATAAACTCCTCACCAGTTTTGGTTTTTAAAATACCCCCAAAGCCACGCACTGCCTCCGATATTAAAAAGGAAGGATATTCCCCCGAATTATACAAAGCTGTGGGGTGAAATTGAATAAACTCCATGTTGCGCACTTTTCCTTTGGCGCGGTAAACCATGGCGGTACCATCACCTGTTGCGATTACTGGATTTGTTGTCGCCGAATAAATATGCCCCGCACCACCCGAAGCCAAAACAGTCACTTTGGCACGTATCGTCTCCACCTTGTGCCGAGCTGTATTCAAGGCATAAATACCATAACAAACAATATCACTCGAATTCTTATCAACAAATTCGCCCAGATGATGCTGCGTGATTAGTTCAATGGCAAAAAGATGTGTTCGGATTTCAATATTGGGATTTCGATGAATTTGCTCCAATAAAGCTCTCTCTATTTCAAAACCCGTGATATCCTTATAATGTAGTACACGATGCTCGGAGTGCCCTCCTTCTTTCGCTAAATCGAATAGCCCATCATTAGTTGTATCAAAATTGGTACCGTAACGAATAATTTCTTCTATCCGCTCTGGCCCTTCTTTCACCACTAGTTCCACAATATGTGGATCACACAATCCATCACCGGCAATCAGGGTATCTTCAATATGTTTAGCAAAGGAATCTTCTTTATCCACCACAACAGCTACCCCCCCTTGTGCATATTTGGTATTGGTTTCATCCTCATTTGTTTTGGTAACAATTAATACTTGACCATGCTCCGCTGCTTTCAAAGCAAAACTTAAACCAGCAATACCTGATCCTATCACTAGAAAATCAACCTTATTCATAAAATATGCGCTATAGCTCTTAATTATCCCCCAACAATTGTTAATAACTGCCGCAAAGATGTTCATTTCTCACAAATAGCCGTTAGTCGTTTTTATAAAACAAAATGATGGATAATCGAAATAGCCTTTTTTGAGATTTTTTTGTAAAAGTTTTACGCATACTTAGCCAAGTAATCCACCATTTGTTCTTCACAAAAAATACACCGCATAAAATTTCAAAATATTTTTTCCAAAATAATAAGCTTTGACTATCAGCTTATTAAACTCACAAACTTGTTCACAACATGTTAATAACTCTGGATAAATAAGTATATCAAACAAAAAGCTATTTAGTTAGTCACATAACTCACACCCTAATAAACCATAAATATCTATTTATAGAAGATTTTGTTTTTATTACAACGTGGATAAAGTGGGTACTTTTGGGGGCTTAAAAATGTAGGCGGACTTGTTTTTTGTCGGAATTAGGATTTTTTGTTTGTGCCTATTGTCAATGACAATCCAGAGATCGCTGCACTTAGTTGGCCAGGATTAACAAAATGCTTGATTGTTAAATGGTCTAAATTGACCGCTATTAATCCTGAAAATCTTGGCTAATCCTGATTCAGACAATTGAAACCTTCGAAGTAAAAATTTACATGAAACTCATCAAACCAACACTGATTGTCTTGTTATCGCTGATACTCATCGGTATCATAACAGGCTTCATTTATGAACAGGTATCACGGATGAAAGCCCGGAAATATAAGATAGGGAAAACGTTTGTCGATGTGGGCGGTTACAAATTACATTACAAAGCCATGGGCATAGGCAAACCAACGGTAGTTTTTGAATCAGGATTAGATGTGGGTGGTTTACTACCTTGGTATAAGGTACAACCCGAAGTCGCCAAATTTGCAAGCACCATTTCGTACGATCGAGCAGGAATATTCATGAGCGAAAGAGGAAATAAACCCAAAACGGGTGATGCTATGGCCATCGACCTGTATACACTATTGAAGAAAACAGGTCACCCAGGTCCATATATTTTGGTTGGGCATTCCATGGCTGGGGTTACGCTCAGGAGTTTTGTAGATAAATACCCCGATGAAGTAGCTGGCGTCGTTTTTGTAGATGCTTCGCATCCATTGCAAATAAAAAGGTTTGCAACAGATCCAGTACTAAAAATCCTACCTCCAGAACCACCCCTACCAGCAAAATGGATAGACTGTTTAGTATCTAATTTAGGATTTAGCCATTTCGCCCACAGTGATCTATATAAACATACTTATCCATCAACGGTGTCTACTGATCATGTTAATGTAATCGACAAATATTTTATATCAATATCTTTTCCAGCAGCTTATGAAGAGATAAGGGCTTTGGAGTCTATATTCGACAGGGCAACATATCTAAAAAAATTTGGCAATATCCCCTTTATTGTCATTACAGGTACCGACAAAATGAAGCGTGGAGTCCCTGATGCTAAAACTAACCAGGCATCCATGAAATGCTGGATGGAACTACAAAGTGATCATCTTAAATTATCAACCAATAGCCAACACATTCTGGCACAAAAAAGTGGCCACTTTGTACAATTAGATGAACCAAAAGTCGTGATTGATGCCGTTCGTCAATTGATAGGAAACCGTTGATTTTTTATTGTCGTTCTATCTCTTAATCTATCAGTGGTTTGTCTTGCCCACGCGTGGGAGTCGAAAGACCCTTTCCTATTAACTAATCCACAGAGATGGACAGACAAGAGTTTAGTTCATTTACTACGGGATACCTGAAGAATTACCTGATTTTTTATTATTTTTTTACAAAAATATAATTTAGATTAATTTTTAATTTAAAAATTAATCTAAATTATATGAGCACAAACTTTTATTATGTCCTATTGTTATTTGTGATGCCTGTTTTTGTACAGGCTCAAATAATTGGAACAACTGGTGAAAAAGATACGCTGTATATTAAAGAAGTCGTCATTATAGCATCACGTTTTCAAGAGAGAAAGGAAGATGTAAGCCAACAAATAGAATTAGTACATGCGAACAGACTGCAGCAATTAAATGCAGCTAGCACAGCTGATGTGCTGCAGCAAACACCCGGAATTTTAGTACAAAAAAGCCAACTTGGTGGTGGCAGTCCTATGCTGAGAGGCTTTGAAGCAAGTCGGGTTTTGTTAGTTGTAGATGGTGTACGTTTGAATAATGCGATTTACAGGGCTGGGCATTTGCAAAATGCGATCACCATGGACAACCTAGCATTAGATCGAGTGGAAGTTGGATTCGGACCTGGTGGTGTATCATATGGTAGTGATGCACTTGGAGGGGTTATTCATTTTCACACGAAAGATCCTCAGCTTAACAACACCTCATTAAATGCTTTAACAAGATACTCTAGCGCAGCTAATGAGTCTACCATCAGTTTCAATGTCAATTATGGTAATCGCAATAAGGCTAGTTTTACAAATGTAACGTGGTCTAGCTTTGGGGACCTTCGTCAAGGTGCCTATCAATTGAAAACAGACACATGGAAGACCCCATTTTATGTAGAACACCAGACGACAGATGTAGTCAATACGAATGACAACCCCTATGTTCAAAAAAAATCGGGTTATCAACAATTGGATATATTACAAAAAGTTCTTTTCAAGGGTAATGAAAAATTAGCTCACCTCCTGAATTTTCAATTTTCTACTTCCACAGATGTACCGCGTTACGATCGTTTAGCCCAACTTCAGAGCAATGGCACCCCTCAGTATGCAGAATGGTATTATGGGCCACAAAAACGTCTTTTGGGTTCTTATCAGTTGCAATTTAAGGGACTTCAAGGCTTATTTAACCAGTCGAATATAACAGCTGCATATCAGTTTATTGAAGAAAGCCGTCACGATAGAAGGCTGAATAATAGCTCTAAAAACAACCGCACAGAGATGCTCAATATATTTTCTTTGAATGCTGATTTTAATAAAACACTAAAAAAACACGAGTTGAGTTATGGACTGGAGCTGGTAAATAACGATGTAAATTCATCTGCTCATGCTTTAAACATCAATACAGCTATCAAAACATCGCTAAGTACACGTTATCCAGATGGTGGCTCACAACTATTTTCGGCTGGTATATTTTTTTCTCATCGATGGGAAATCAATAAAAAATGGCTATTAGCCGACGGCCTTAGGTTGAGCTATTCTGATCTGAATTCGAAATTCAGGGATCAAACATTTTTTCCTTTTCCATTTAATACGGTCACTCAAAACAATACCGCTTTAAATGGAAATGTGAGTTTGCTTTATAAACCGGATAACAACTGGCATCTATCTATTTTGGGGTCTACCGGTTTTAGGGTTCCCAATGTGGATGATCTATCCAAAGTATTTGAAAGTGTTCCTGGAAGTATCATCGTCCCTAATCCTGATCTGAAACCAGAACGTACCTACAATACAGAAATGACCATAGGTAGGCGTTTTGATAATCAGACTACTTTTTCTATGAATGGATTTTATACCTGGTATGAGGATGCAATTACGACCCAACCATTTTTGTTTAACGGACAAAGTGCGATGATGTATAATGGAGTACTTAGTAAAGTAACTGCGAATGTAAATGCGCAGAAAGCATATATATATGGTTTTTCAGGTGATGTATCCATCTTGCTCATCAAAAATTTGAAGTTTAGAAGTAACGCGACCTATACCTACGCCCGTATTACTTCTACAAACCCAGAACAAGCACTCGATCATATTCCACCATTTTTTGGGATGAGCAGTATGAGCTATTACAACAACAAATATCATGTAGAATTTTCTGTCCAACACAACGGCGCGAAAAGACTGGCAGATTTTAATCCAAACGGAGAAGATAATTTACCACAGGCAACCCCAACAGGCATGCCTGCATGGACGATATTAAACATTCGTACTGGATATCAATTATCAAAAGCATTTAAAATACAAATGGCTTTAGAAAATATTTTAGACCAAAATTATCGTGTATTTGCATCTGGAATAAGTGCTCCTGGTAGGAATTTTATTGTTTCCTTGCGAGGTAATTATTAACGCGTGTTACCCACTTTAATACATAGCGATTATTGGACCACTACTACAGAGCTATATTTACTATTTGTAGTAACACGTCATATTTTTCCATTAAGCTCCATCGAAGCGACCCGTTTAAAGAATAGGGCGCATAACATCTCTTAATAACTGATGTTACGCAGTATGTTGAAAATTTATTTTTTGTAGTTCTTCCCAAGCAGCTTTATTAGCGGCGAGATAAATTTTGGCTTTGAGTGCAAAGTGATTTAATTTTCTGCACAATTTTA
>Ga0114967_10004340_pt1 | contig 11419 bp, 9 predicted proteins | sample M_130628_MF_Meta_FD_92639 | JGI IMG/M metagenome (GOLD analysis project Ga0114967, IMG submission 92639) | Freshwater microbial communities from Lake Montjoie, Canada to study carbon cycling - M_130628_MF_MetaG | ecosystem: Environmental > Aquatic > Freshwater > Lake | place: Lake Montjoie... | reverse complement strand
TAATTATTATCAGCGAATTGAACTTTTGTTTCTCTGTGGCAATTGATACACCAACCCATGCTTAAATCAGCAAATTGGTATACTTCATCCATTTCTTGAATACCTCCATGGCAACGTTGACAAGCTACTTTACCTGATACTACGTGCAATGAGTGATTGAAGTAAACGTGGTCTGGTAAATTATGAATTTTTACCCACTCAACTGGTTTTGCTTGAATTTCTCCAGCTGCGTTGCGTTTGTAATCTTTTTTTACTGGATCCCAACCTGCGTACTCATATAGTTTCTTAATTTCAGCTGTTCCATCTACTTTTTTACCTTCTAAATTAACTAATGGGTGAGTTTCAGCACCGGTGTACTCATTAATTTGTTTGTGACAATTCATACAAACATTTGTAGAAGGAATCATTGCATGGCGACTTTTTTCTGCACCACTGTGGCAATACAAACAATTAATTTGATTGATACCAGCATGTACTTTATGCGAATAGAAAATTGGTTGCTCAGGCATGTAATTTTTTTGACGACCTAAATCTGCTCCATTCGTCATCCAAACACCAATACCCACTACAGCAATTATTGCTATAATAGCCAACACTACTTTATTTCTTAAAAAAGGTACATCTTTTGGTGATGGCAAACCTGCTTTTGCATTCGATGAGCGGCTTAATACTTTATTTACTTGCGTTAATACAAAAATTGCAATTAACAATACAATTGATAATATCGCATATAATAATGTATTGTCTCCGCTATCTTTAGATTCTCCTGCAGCAGGCGTTTGCGCTGAAGCTGTAACTGGAGCTTGATAATCATCTACATATTTTACAATCGCATCTATTTCCTCGTTTGCTAAACCAGGAAATGCAGTCATAGCCGTTTTGTTCCATTTATTGTATAAATCATTCGCATATTTATCGCCAGAAGCAATAACTGATGCTGAATTTTTAATCCATTTATAAATCCATTCTTTGTTAGGCACACGACCCGTTACTCCTTTCAAAGCTGGACCTGTTGCGTCTTTAATTGGGTTATGACATGAGGCACAATTAGCCTGAAACAAAGCCTTTCCGTCTGGTGCAGCAAATGTTTGAAATGAATTTAGTAGTACAAAAACTACCAACAGTGCGTATCCTTTTAAATCTTTTACCATGTGTTGTAAATAACTTAACATCAGTTAAATATAATTTTGTGTTAAATCGAATGTGTGCAAATGTAAGTTACGATTTTTAAAGTTTATACACATTTGTGGATTTTTTTTTAAACCTTTATCTACATCATTTATAGTCTATTAAAAATCAAGTTTTTTTAGCACAAAAAATCATTTTGTCATGGAATTGTCAAGGAAAATTATTATAAAATTTCTGAATAATAGTTTTAAATTATCTTTGTCGGGATGCCTACCGCAATAATACGATTTTTTGCATCCTTAATTTTGATCGTGTTTTGTTTTTACATTACACCCAAAGAAGTATTGCATCTTTTTACTCATCATGCGGATACCGAACATTTGGTGATTCATCCTAGTGAACAACATTTTGAGAAAGAACACCATCATTGCATCTTATTAAAAGTAGATCAACACTTTTCGGCACCTTCTTTTGAAATCCCATTTTTAGATTCGTTTTTAGAAAATGAATTTATTATTAATTCTTCAATTGTTTTTAACAAAAACATTATTTCTCTTTTTAATTGTACATCAAAACAATTAAGAGCCCCTCCTGTTTTTGTATAGTTGAACTCATTTTAAGTTATCCTTTTCTTTATTGTCTATACAAGTTAATTCTGAACTCATAAGGATACAAACGACACAATAGTTTTCACAAAAAAACAGTTTAATACATGAAATATATTTTTATGTTGATTGCATTTATTTGCACAACCACTTGTATATACGCCGGTAACTCAGCACAATTATCGGGCATTATTTTTGACAAAAAAACGGGGAAAACATTGCCTGGTGTTTCTATTTATTTTCCTGATTTAAAAATTGGTACAACAAGTAAAACAGAGGGTAGTTACTCTATTGAAAATTTACCTTCGAAAAATATAATTGTACAAATTAGCTATTTGGGTTTTCAAACAATAATTGTACAAATTGATTTGTCAAAAGAGACAAAAAAAGATTTTTATCTAGAATCATCAGTAAAAGAAATCAATGAAATGGTCATCACAGGGATGTCTAAAGCTACTGAACGAAACCGAACTCCCAGCTCGATTGCCACTATTTCAAATACTATATTATTGCAAAATTCTTCCACTAATATTATTGATGCCATATCAACTCAAGCAGGTATATCTCAAATATCTACAGGCGCTGGTATTTCTAAACCAATTATTAGAGGGCTTGGTTATAATCGTGTTGTAGTCGTAAATGATGGTATTCGGCAAGAAGGACAACAATGGGGTGATGAACATGGTATAGAATTAGACGAAAATACAGTAAATAATGTAGAAATTTTAAAAGGTCCAGCGAGTCTATCTTATGGTAGTGATGCCATGGCTGGTGTGGTGAATTTGATATCAGCACCTACACTCGGTAATGGAAAAATTAAAGGAGTGCTTACTACCAATTATCAAACCAATAATGGTCTAATTAGCATATCAGGAAATATAGCAGGGAATGTTAAAGGAAAAATATGGAACATTCGATATTCACAAAAAATGGCACACAATTATCATAATAAAATAGATGGTTATGTATTTAATTCAGGATTACAAGAACGTAGTATTAGCACTTTAATGGGCATCCATAAATCATGGGGATATTCTCATTTGACATTGAGTTCTTATTATTTAAAACCTGGTATTGTAGAAGGTACCCGAGATTCTGCAACAGGAAAGTTTACTAAAGAAATTGTTGAAAATGATTCTACAACATCAACCATTTTTGCAAATAATCATGATTTTAAAAACTATCAACCAACAGTAGCCTATCAGCAAATACAACATTACAAAGTGGTCTTAAATAATAATTTTTATATTAAAGATGGGTCGCTGAAATTAGTATTGGGTTTGCAACAAAATCGTCGACAAGAATATGATGATATTTTTAATCCCTATCAATATGGATTATTCATGCAAATGAATACATTCAATTATGATTTTCGCTATGTGTTGTCTGAAAAAAGAGATTGGAATATTTCTTTTGGTTTGAATGGTATGTATCAAAAATCTAAAAATAAAGGCATCGAATTTTTAATTCCTAATTATAATTTATTGGATATTGGAGGATTTTTTATTGCTAAAAAAACAATCAAAAATTTAGACTTTAGTGGAGGACTTCGTTATGACATAAGACAACAACATGGTGAGCAATTATGGTTAGATGAAAATGAACAGCCAACACAAATTAACAATGCACAAACTATACATAAATTTGAATCGTTTAATGCTATTTTTAAAGGCTATTCAGGTAGTATTGGATTCGCTTATCAACTTTCTAAAAAAGCTTATATGAAGCTCAATTTTTCACGGGGATTCAGAGCACCTAATATAGGTGAATTAGCTGCTAATGGTGTGCACGATGGTACCATTCGATATGAAATTGGCGATGCTAAATTGAAACCAGAAAATAGTTGGGAAATCGATTATTCAATGGGTTTTCATACCGAACATATTTCGCTAGAATTGGATGTATTTAATAATCATATCTACGAATTTATTTATTTACGTGCATTGAATAGTATTCAAGGTAGTGATTCTATTTCGGGAGGATTTAAAACCTATCAATTTACACAAGCCAATGCCAACTTAATGGGCGTCGAATTTATGTTTGAGATTCATCCTCATCCATGGGATTGGTTGCATTTACAAAACACATTTTCATTTGTAAATGCTCAACAAATAAATCAACCCGATTCTGCCAAATATTTGCCTTTAACTCCTGCACCAAAATTGCGCACTGAAGTAAAATTTGAACATGTTAAATTTCATAGTTTTAAAAATATTTATTTTAAAATTGATATGGAAAACTACTTTGCACAAAACCGTTTTTACAGCGCATACGAAACCGAAACAGCAACTCCACATTACACACTTTTCAACATTGGTATGGGCACTAGCATTGAGCAAAAAAAACATACTTATTGTTTACTTTTTATTAGTTTAAACAATGCCACAAATATTGCTTATCAAAGTCATTTAAGCCGACTAAAATACACCGATTACAACTATAATACTAGCAGGCAAGGTGTATTTAATATGGGACGAAATGTATCTATCAAATTAATTGTGCCCATCGATTTTAAAAAGTAATATTTAGAGATAGAAAACATTTTCTTTATCCATCTTTATGTGTGAGTATTTTTCAATGCTAATTTTTATTCTTATTAAACAACTTAAGATTAAAATTCTTTTTTGATTATGCTATTCTTTGTAATAAATTTTATTCTTCAGAAAGAGAAGTGTAATGCTGGATATTATTTAGAGAAGAATTCTGCTTCTTTACGAAGGTTTTCATTTTCTACTCTTTTGCTAATCATGATGCTTAGTTCAAACAAAATAAACAAGGGAACTGCCACTAAAGTTTGGCTCATCCAATCAGGTGATGGGGTGATTACGGCAGCAACTAATAAAATAATAACGTAGGCATATTTTCGATACGCTTGTAAAAATGTGGGCGTTACCAAGCCTATTTTGGTAAGCACATAGGAAACGATGGGAAGCTCAAAGGATATACCTGTTCCAATAATAATATTTACCATGTTTTCAATATAGTCGTCAAGCGTGGGTTTAGTTTCGAGCGCTTGCAAGCTACCTATTTTAAAATTAGACAAAAAACTAAATGTAAATGGCGCTAACAAAAAATAGCCAAAAGAAACGCCTATTAAAAAGAAAAAAGTTACCCAAAAAATAGAGCCTCGTGTATTCTTAATTTCTCTTGGAGTTAGTGCAGGCTTAATGAAATTCCAAAACTCCCAAAAAATGTATGGGAAAGCAATGATAAATCCACCAATAAATGCAATGCTGATACTACTCATGAATTGAGATCCAAACTGGGTTACTTGCATTTGCACGTTCGGGGCTGGCATACACAAAGCATCGCCCATATGCAGCTTGTGTCCAAGATTACAAAGACCAGAATATGTAATGAAATCGGAGCGCATAGGACCATAAATGATATGGTCAAATATCCAATCTATTTTAATGAAAATAGCAATCGCAAAAACTAAAATAGCAATAACAGATCGTACCAAATGCCAACGCAATGCTTCGAGGTGGTCTACGAAACCCATGTCTTGCTTTTGTGCTGCTTTATTTTTCGATTTATGAAGGATAGGTAATGCCAATGAATATTTTTTTATTTTTTTTCTACTTCAGCGGCAAAGCCAATTGAAAAAGGTGAGTCTTCAGTATTGGCAACAATCAAGGCATTTTTATTTACCAATCCTTCTTTTCCTGCGCTGTTAAACTCTAACGTAATAATAGCTTCTGCACCCGGTAAAATAGGCTCTTTAGGGAAGGATGGAGCTGTACATCCACACGATGTTTGAACATTTGAAATCATCAAAGGATTGCTACCGGTATTTTTAACAGTCCAATTATGACGTACTTTTTCTCCTTCTTTCACTTTTCCAAAATCGAATTTGGTATTCGGAATTTCCATCGTCGTTTTGGGCATTGCTTTCACCTCTTCATCCCGTTTTGCTTTGTCATCAGGTGTTAATTTAACCTCCTGTTTTTCCTCAGCGCTTATCCCAAATTTATTAAATAAAGCCGTTTGACTAACCCCGCTTAATTCAACCAATGCAATGGCAAATAAAGATAAAGTTAGAACAGTCAAAAGTATTGTTTTCAATGTTGCATTCATGCTTGCAAAGATATAGTTCAATTAGGAATGAACAATTAAGAAAATTATAAAAAAATGTGAACGTTTTGCAACATATTAAAACAGAATAAAATATAAAAAACTACTAACCTCTTTTTGATTTAAAAAAATCTTTCATTAATTGAGCACATTCCTCTTGTAAAATATTTTTTTCAATTGCGGTTTTCGGATGAAAAGGGGATTTATGGCAGTAGGTATGAGATCCATTTTTATCGTCGGATGCACCATAAACAACCTTTCCAATTTTACTCCAATTGAGTGCACCTGCACACATCAAACAAGGTTCAAGTGTAACATATAAAGTAGCTTCAGGCAAATATTTACTTCCTAATGAATCAAATGCAGATGTCAATGCTAAAATTTCAGCATGTGCTGTGGCATCATTTAATAATTCTACTTGATTATGTGCCTTTGCTAAAATATGATTATTCATCACCAATACTGCGCCCACTGGTACTTCATCTTTTTCAAAAGCTTTTCTAGCTTCTTGCAAAGCCAATTTCATGTAGTGTTCTGAAGTCATTTTATTTTAAATAGTTTAAGAGTTTAATTTAAATTGTTTGCTGTAAAGAGAATTGTGACAGATGTATGCTGATTTTGTTTAAGAATATGTTTATCGTCAAACGTTAGATTTGAAGTATTGATATCCAAGTTACTCTACCAATTTCAAAAACTCTTCTTCACTCAAAATAGTTACAGAACCTAACTTCTTTGCTTTTTCTAATTTGCTGCCAGCATCTTCGCCCACAACCAAGTAATTTAATTTGGTACTTACGCTGCCAATGATTGTTCCCCCATTTTTTTCAGCAATGGCTTCAGCTTCGCTTCTTTTCATGGAGAGAGTGCCAGTAAATAAAAATGTTTTACCAATTAAACTGCCACTCATGGCTTCATTTTTTTGGGTGTTGGCCAGGCAAACACCTTCTTTTTCTAATGCTTCTAAAATGGCTCTGTTATCATGGTGTGAGAAAAATTCCACAATGGAAGTTGCTACTTTTTCTCCAACATCTTCTATCGTTAATAAATCTTCTTTTGTTTTATGATATAAATCGGTCAAATGTGAAACTGTTCTTGCTAAAGCTTTTGCCGTAGTTTCTCCAACATAACGAATACCCAAACCAAAAATTAAACGGTGCAAAGGTTGTGTTTTTGATTTTTCAATTGCATCTCTTAAATTCAACATCGACTTTTCGCCAAAGCCTTCTAATGTTTTTAATTGTTCATATGGCAAATGATAGATTCCTACAATATTTTTTAAATATCCTTGTTCAAAAAACCGTCTAACCAATGCGTCACCCAAGCCTCTAATATCTAACGCATCTTTAGAAGCATAATGGGCAATTTTTTCAATAACTTGTGCTTCGCAATTGATATTGGTGCAGCGCCAAACTGCTTCTCCTTCTGGTTTGTAAAGTTGTTCGGTACAAACTGGACAAGCCGTTGGAAAAACAATTTTCTGTTCGGTGCCCACCCTTAATTCAGGAAATGATTTTACAATATAGGGTATCACATCGCCTGCACGTTCAATCAATACCGTATCGCCAATCATCAATTGTTTTTCATTAATGACATCTTCATTAAACATTGATAAAGATGAAATCGTAACACCACCTACAGATACAGGTTCAATTTTTGCAACAGGGGTCACACTCCCAGTTCTGCCTACTTGATATTCTACATTCAATAATTTACTGGTAGCTTGTCGGGCTTTAAATTTAAATGCGATTGCCCAACGAGGGTGATGAGATGTTTGTCCAATTTTTTCTTGCAAATCCAAGCGATTTACTTTTATTACCATACCATCAATTTCATAGGGAAGTTGATCGCGTTTTTGTTCAAACTCTTGCACAAAATTTGTAACTTCTTCAATGGTAGAACATGTTTTTATGTTTTCTAGTGAAGTTTTAAAACCCAATGATGATAAGGATTCCAACATACCTCTGTGAGTTTGCATATGAGGATGTGTTGTTTTATTTTCTTGCAAAGAAGTATAACTAACATTGTATAAAAACGCATCTAAATTTCTCTTAGCAACTTCTTTTGGATCTTTTATTCGCAAACTTCCACTGGCTGCGTTTCGAGCATTGGCCATGGGTTGTTGTCCATCAGCAATGAGTTTATTGTTGTATTCTTCAAATCTATTTTTAGTAATTACTACTTCACCTCTAATTTCAATTTGTTTTAAATTATACTTACTAATTGCTGCTTTTATAGGAACTGAACGGATTTGTTTTGTGTTGATTGTAATGTTATCACCCTCTGTTCCATTGCCTCTAGTGGCACCTCTTGTAAGAATATCATTTTCGTAAACTAATGAAATACTAGCCCCATCAAATTTAGGTTCTACACAATATTCTACTGTTGCTTCGCCACTTAATTCTCTGCATTTTCTATCCCAATCGAGCAAGTCTTCTGCATTGTAACTGTTTTCTAAACTTAGCATGGGTACCAAATGAGCAACTGATGAAAAACTCCTATTTAAGCCTTTGGCAACCCGTTGAGTAGGTGATGAAAGAGTAATGAAAATTGGATTTTGTTCTTCAAATATTTTTAATTTTTTAAATAAAATATCATATTCTAAATCGGCCATAACAGGATTATCTTGAACATAATATTTCCAATCAGCATATTCAATAATATCTCTCACGATAGCTAAATCATTTTCATTAATTTCTATAGTTTGAAATTGTTTTGCTAATTGTAAAAATTCTTTTTCTTGTTCTATTGAATACATATAGATTATTTATTTTTGCCACAAAGACATTAAAACTCGAAGTTACACAAAGAAATTATTTAAGAAAAAACATCTGCGATATCTATTGCGATTTTGTGCTTGTTTATGTTTTTAATCTCTTGTCAATAACAATATCCTCTTTAGAAATCACTTTTACTTTTTTCTTAAAATTGGGATGCAATGGATTTAGTAGAATATTATATTCCTGTTCTATTATGGATGAAGGAATTTGTAAAGCAATTGTGTTTTTCTTATCTAAAAATAAATCGCCAATTTTTTTGGTAGCATGTATGCTCGGATAACTATTCCAATTTGGAGGTAATTGCTTGATTGTAATTTTTTGAATTTCATTATCAGGTACTTCTAAAGTCAATAAACAAAATTCCAATGGCGCAATAAAGGATGGTATATTAGCTAATATTTCTAACATACACAATGCGACAGACTGCGATGTATAGAGCATTTCACGGCCTGTAGAATTCCATCTTCCGCCTTCCAAATAAGCTCCATAACCCGATAAATCACGAATGTATTTGCACTTGCTAATTCTGTAGACTCTCATTATGAAAATACTCCGTATTGAATGCGCCCTAAAATATTTTTAAGCATATTAATACCCAATGATGTATCTAAAAATTCTTTTGGTTTCTTTTGTCCTAATGCTAAAATCGGACTATTTATCCAAATTTTAAAATTATCTAAACTGCCTAAAACTTCTGTGCCAAATTGATACAAATTATTAAGTTCAATTATTCGTTCACTTTGCTCAATATTTAAATTTGATTTATCATCATAACGTCGCAAAGTTCTTTCAGATACATGTAAAATGGTTGACATTTCATCTAACGTAAAATCCATCATTTGCATCGTTTTGTCTAGTGCTTTTTTGGGAACTCCTTTTTTAATTAAATTTAAAATGTCTATTTCAGAATTTGCATTTGAAATATAGCCTACTTTCAATGGATTTTGATATGCAATAGCTGCTTCTTCTACGAATGTAGTTTGACCTTCTATTATTTTATATCCCTTTGTTTTAGTAATTTTCATATACTGACATTTGACACAAAATTACGGACATTTTTCCAATAAAAAAATTTTATCTGATCTTATTGCAAAATAGCCCCTATTCAAATATCTAAATATAGCATTTTATTAATTCCTTAAAAGTACTTGCCAAGCTTCGTCCACTTTTCCTTCTTCTAATAATTTTTTTGCGTCCGAATGTGCATCTATTTTAGGAATGTATTCATAATTTTCATCAACTACAGGTATAGAAGAAACATTGCCTAATTGGCCCAAATCATTGCCTGTTAAAATAGTACTTGTTCGAATTTCTACTGGCAAATGATCGACGCCAATTCCTAAATTCATATTCGGTTTTGGCACCGTAAATACTGCACTGCCACTGGCTCTGCAATAATAATCGCCACCCATACGAGCAACCAAATCTATTTTATTTGGATCAATTTGTTGTGCTTCATTTAATACGTCATCGTTGATGTGCATGGCTACCATTTCACAAATAATTAAATTGCCAGCACCTCCTTCTTGTCCAGTTTCAATAATTTGTTTCACGATACATTCTATATTAACGGGGCTTTCTTTTACTAAAAATGGTTTTACTTTATTCGCTTTTACAGGAGTAAATCCTGCTTTTTCAAATTCAGAGGTTCCTTTTGGATACTCACAACTAGCCAAACTCATTTGTTGTACCATGGCATAATTGACCATGCTAATGACTACTTCTTTGGTTTCATGACAATTTTCTAATGTGTGTTTAATTGTATTGTCTCGTACCCTTCGAGCTGGAGAAAATATCAAGGTTACGGGATTACTTCCAAACACATTAAAAAAGCTAAATGGAGATAAATTGGCATTTCCATCACTGTCTATGGTAGATGCAAAGCAAATAGGTCGAGGCGAAACTGAGCCTAAAAGATATGCATGCAGTTGTGCCGTTTTAATGGAGCCTGGTGTAATTGTCATAAAAAAGAATTATAATTTTCAAATTTACAATTATAATTTCTGAATTAATATAAGATCTACTTGTACTTTTGTTTTTTTTAATGATTGAATATAGATGAAAGGTAAAGTAGTTATTATTGGTCCTGCGCATCCACTTAGAGGTGGTTTGGCTTCGTTTAATGAGCGAATGGCAAAAGAATTTATGATTGAAAATTATGACACCTCCATTTATACTTTCTCTTTGCAATATCCATCTTTTTTATTTCCCGGCACCACTCAATTTTCAGCTGAGCCAGCTCCTTCATCTATTGATATTCATGTAAAAATAAATTCTATTAACCCTTTAAACTGGATTAAAATTGGTTTAGAATTAAAGAAAAAACAACCAGATTTAATCGTCGTTCGCTATTGGCTTCCCTTTATGGGGCCTTGTTTAGGCACTATTTTGAGGATTGTAAAACAAAATAAAAAAACCAAAATAGTATGTATTGCCGACAATATTATACCACATGAAAAACGAATAGGAGATTCTAATTTTACAAAATATTTTATCAAACCCATTGATGCTTTTATCACAATGAGTGGCAGTGTTTTAAATGATTTAAAACAATTTACAAACAAGCCTGCTCAAGAAATTACGCATCCTTTATACGATAATTTTGGAAATAAAATGGAGGTTGATGTGGCAAAAAAACATTTACAAATTCCACTGAATACGAAAATAGTGTTGTTTTTCGGATTCATTCGAAAATACAAAGGGCTTGATACTTTATTGGAGGCTATTTATATATTAAAACAACAAGACTATTTTAAAAAGCATTCAATGCAGTTTTTAATTGCTGGCGAATATTATGAAGATGCTAAAGCATACGAAGAGTTAATAGAGAAATAT
>Ga0114967_10004339_pt1 | contig 11421 bp, 8 predicted proteins | sample M_130628_MF_Meta_FD_92639 | JGI IMG/M metagenome (GOLD analysis project Ga0114967, IMG submission 92639) | Freshwater microbial communities from Lake Montjoie, Canada to study carbon cycling - M_130628_MF_MetaG | ecosystem: Environmental > Aquatic > Freshwater > Lake | place: Lake Montjoie... | reverse complement strand
CCCGGCCAGCTTCGAACCCACCATCGACTACGTCGTGGTGAAAATCCCCCGCTTCACCTTCGAAAAATTCCCCGGCACCCCCGCCTATCTCACCACCAGCATGAAGAGCGTGGGCGAGGCGATGTCCATCGGCCGCTCCTTTGCCGAGGCGCTGCAAAAGGGCCTGCGCAGCCTGGAGACGGGTTTCTCCGGCCTTGACCCCATCCCCGCCCCCGGCGATGGCAGCAAGCAGGCCTTCATCGCTGCCCTCGCCACCCCCACGCCGGACCGTATCATCATGGCCGGCCAGGCGCTGCGCGCCGGGCTGAGCGTCGAGGAAATCGCCCAAGCCTGCCGTTTCGACCCGTGGTTCCTGCGCGAGGTAGAAAAAATCATCCAGGCCGAGGCCGCCATCGCCAAAACCGGCCTGCCCACCACCGCCTATGCCATGCGCGCCATCAAGGCGCTGGGATTTTCCGACCTCCAACTCGCCCGCATCACCGGCCAGAAGGAGGAGGCAGTCTTCGCGCTGCGGCAAAAACTGGGGGTGAACCCGGTCTATAAGCGTATCGATACCTGCGCCGCCGAATTCGCGTCCGACACGCCCTATATGTACTCCACCTATGAAGGCGGCTTCGGCACGCCGGTCTGCGAAAGCCGGCCCACCGACGCCAAGAAGGTGATCATCCTCGGCGGCGGCCCCAACCGCATAGGCCAGGGCATCGAATTCGACTATTGCTGCGTCCATGCCGCCTATGCGCTCAAGGAAATCGGCATCGAGACCATCATGGTCAATTGCAACCCCGAAACCGTCTCCACCGACCCCGAGACCGCCAATCGCCTCTATTTCGAGCCGCTCTTCCGTGAGGATGTCCTGGCCCTGATCCGCAAGGAGATGGAAGCCGGCACCCTGCTGGGCTGCATCGTGCAATATGGCGGCCAAACACCACTCAAGCTCTCCCAGGCCCTGTCACGCGCCGGCATTCCCATCCTGGGCACCAGTGCCGACGCCATCGACATCGCCGAGGATCGCGAGCGCTTCCAGGTGTTGCTCAAGGGCCTGGGCCTGCGCCAGCCGCAAAACGGCACCGTGCGCAATATCGAGGAAGCGCTGGTCGAGGCCGAGCGCATTGGCTACCCCGTCGTCGTCCGCCCCAGCTATGTGCTGGGCGGCCGCGCCATGGAAATCGCCTATTCCGCCGAACAACTCCGCCGCTTCGGCGCCGAAGCGGTCAAAGTCTCAGGCGAAAACCCCATCCTCATCGACCAATACCTGGCCGATGCCATCGAGGTGGATGTCGATTGCATCTGTGACCGCGAGGGCCAAGTCTATGTCGCGGGCGTGATGGAACATATCGAGGAGGCGGGCATCCATTCCGGTGACAGCGCCTGCTCGCTGCCGCCCTATTCACTGCCGCCCGCCATCGTCACCGAATTGCGGGCCGAGACCGAGGCCATGGCCCGCGCCCTGAAGGTTCAGGGCCTGATGAATGTGCAATACGCGGTGAAGGACAATGAAATCTTCGTGCTGGAGGTCAACCCGCGCGCCAGCCGCACCGTGCCCTTCGTCGCCAAGGCGACGGGCGTGCCGGTGGCCAAGATCGGCGCCCGCGTGATGGCCGGCGCCCTGCTCAGCGAGTTCAAACTCGATGATGACGCCGTGCCGCGCCACGTGGCTGTGAAAGAGGCGGTCTTCCCCTTCAACCGGTTCCCCAATGTGGATGTGATCCTGGGCCCGGAAATGAAGAGCACCGGCGAGGTTATGGGCCTCGACCTCTCCTTCGAGCGTGCCTTCCTCAAGGCCCAGCTCGGCGCCGGCGTCATCCTGCCGGAAACCGGCACCGCCTTCCTCAGCGTGAAGAATTCCGACAAGCAGGCCGCCATCACCCTGGCCCGGCGCCTGACCGATATGGGCTTTGCCCTATTGGCCACCCGCGGCACCGCCTCCCGGCTGCGTGAGGCCGGCATCGCCTGCGAGCAGGTGAACAAGGTGCTGGAAGGCCGCCCGCATTGCGTGGACAGCATCAAATCCGGCGGTGTGCAGCTGGTGATCAACACCGCCCAGGGCGGCCAGAGCCTGGCCGACAGCTTCGATATCCGCCGTTCCGCCCTCACCCATGGCGTGCCGCATTACACCACTCTGGCCGGTGCCAGGGCCGCAGTGCACGCAATTGCGGCACTTCGCGCCGGAACCCTTGATGTCGCGCCCCTCCAATCCTACTCTAAAGCCTTGTTCTGAGCACCGCAGGGCTGCCAAGCTGCCTTCCCCTGCTCTTCCCCCCAAGTCGCGCAGGCTAGGCCCATGGTGGGCCGGCCTGCCCGCATTTGGGGCTGCTCGCGTTTGAATGAAGGATGGTGTTGCCGTGCAGAAGTTTCCGATGACCGCGGAGGGCCTGGCGAGACTCGAAGAGGAGCTGAAGCACCTGCGCTCGCAGGAACGCCCGGCCGTGATTCGCGCCATCGCCGAGGCCCGCGCCCATGGCGATCTTTCCGAGAACGCCGAATATCACGCGGCGCGCGAGCGGCAATCCTTCATCGAGGGCCGCATCGCCGAGCTTGAGACGATCATTCCCTCCTCGGAAGTGATCGACATCTCCAAGCTCTCCGGCAATCAGGTGCGCTTTGGCGCCAAGGTCACCGTGCTGGATGAAGAGACCGAGCAGGAGAAGACCTATCGCATTGTCGGCCAATATGAGGCTGATATGAAGGATGGCTCGATCTCCATCTCCTCGCCCCTCGCCAAGGCCCTGATCGGCAAGAAGGTGGGCGACAGTGTGGAAGTGCCCGCCCCCGGCGGCGCCCGCGCCTATGAGATCACCGCCGTCGCCTTCCGGTGAGTGCCGCAAAAATGCCGCTTTCTTTGGCCCCCACCCTTGCGGATGTGCGGGCCGCGGCGGCGCGCATCCAGGCCGTGGTGCGGCACACCCCCACCATCGAATCGCCCGCGGTGAACGCCGAATGCGGTACGAGGGTCTTCCTCAAGCTCGATAATCTGCAGGCCACCGGCGCCTTCAAGGAGAGGGGCGCGGCCAATCGCATCGCCACGCTGAACGCGCGGGAGAGGGCAGCCGGCGTCATCGCCATGTCGGCCGGCAACCACGCCCAGGCGGTCGCCCGCCACGCCACACTGGCGCAGATCAAATCCACCATCGTCATGCCGCGCTTCACCCCCGCCACCAAGGTGCTGCGCACCGAGGGTTTTGGCGCCCATGTCGTGCTGCATGGCGAGACCCTGGCCGAGGCGGCGGCCCATGCCCATGAACTCGCCCTGCGGCACGGCTATGTTTTCCTCCATCCCTATGATGATCTGGGCGTCATCGCCGGCCAGGGCACGCTGGCCCTGGAATTGCTGGAAGATGCGCCCGAGATCGACACGCTGATCCTGCCCGTGGGCGGCGGCGGCCTGCTGGCCGGCTGCGCCACGGCAGCGGCCGAACTGCGCCCGAACATGCCCGTCTTCGGTGTCGAGGTGGAAGGCTACCCCGCCATGGCCCAGCGCCTGGCCGGGCTGCCAGTGCGCGTGGGCGGGCCCACCATCGCCGAGGGCATTGCGGTGCGCGATGTGGGCGAGACACCGCTTTCCATCATCCGCAAGCTGGGCTGCGAAATCCTGGTCGTGCCCGAACGCGCGGTGGAGCAGGCCATCGCCCTGCTGGCCGAGGGTGCCAAGGTGGTGGCCGAGGGGGCAGGGGCTGCCGGTGTGGCCGCCATGCTCGCCTTCCCTGAGCGTTTTGCCGGAAAGGTGGTCGGTACCCCGGTCTGCGGCGGCAATATCGACCCGCGAATCCTCTCCAACGTCCTGCTGCGCAACCTGCTGCGCGATGGCCGCATCCTGCGCCTGCATCTCGACATTCCCGACCGCCCGGGCGTGCTGGCCGATATCGCCACCCGTGTGGCCGCGGCCGGCGGCAATGTGATCGAAGTCTCGCACCAGCGGCTTTTCGCCGCACCCTCGGTGCAAACCGCCGAATTGGAGTTGATGGTCGAGGTGCGTGACCAGGCGCAGGGCCGCGCCATCATCGCCGCGCTGGAAGCCGGCGATTACGTGGTGAGGCGGGGTTAAAGCATCATCCGCTCAAACGATTCCGTTTGAACGGATGATGCTCTGGCCACACACCCCGCACTCCCTGCCTCTTGATCGCCGCAATGGCCCGGCATTCTGCGCCAATGAAGGCCCATGATCGCGTGACTGACCGACCCGACACCAGACCGGATTACCACCGGTGAACCCCGCCGTCTCGCTCTACCTTGATGCCGTGCGTTTCACCGCGGCGATGGTGGTCTATCTCGGCCATCTGGCCCTGGCCAATGACCCGGCCTTTGTCAGCCCCGGCTTTTCAGCCGCGCTGACCGGCCTCGCCGCCTGCATCGATGAGGCGGTGATCATCTTCTTCGTGCTCTCGGGCTTCGTCATCGCCCATGCCACCACGGCGCGGCAGACCACGCCCACGGCCTATGCCACGGCCAGGCTGGCGCGGCTGTATTCGGTGGCGCTGCCCGCGCTGCTGGCCACCCTGGTGCTGGACATGCTGGGCCGCGCCATCGCGCCGGCCTTCTACCAGCCCTTCGCGCCGCAGCCTTTCCTGGGCGCGCTCTTCTTCCTCAACCAGCTTTGGTATGTCGATGCCGGGGCGGGCTCGAATGGGCCTTACTGGTCGCTGAACTACGAGTTCTGGTATTATGTCCTCTTCGGCATGATCCTGTTCCTGCGCGGCTGGCAGCGGGTGCTGGCGGTGCTGGCCACGCTGCTGGTGTGTGGGCCGCAGATCGCGCTGTATTCACTGCTCTGGTTCGCCGGTGTCGGGCTGCACGCGCTGACCCTGCGGCTGCGGCTCTCCCAGGGCCTGGGGCTGTGTTTCTTCCTGCTGGGGCCGGTGATCTTCTTCCTGGCGGTAAACCAAGGCGTGCCCGGCGAGGCCTTCATGCTCGACCGCCTGGCCTGGATTTTGCGGGATTCCAATATTTTGCATGACAGCGTGATCGCCCTGGCTTTCGCCATGCATCTGCTGGGCTGCCACGCCATTGCGCCGTGGCTGGAGGCGCCGCTGAGCACCATAGCGCGGCCGCTGCGCTGGCTGGCCGGCAGCACCTTCACCATCTACCTTTTCCACATGCCACTCAGCCGCTTCCTGGCGGCGGTGCTCCCCACGCCGCTTGGCATGTGGTCAGGGCCGCTGCTGCTGGCGCTGGGTTTTCCCCTGCTGCTGGCCATCGCGGCGGTGACCGAGCGGCGCAAGCAGCCCTGGGTAAGCGTGTTCAACGCCGCATTCGCCCCATTCCGCCGGCCGGCGCAGGCTGCCCCGGCCGGGGTTTGAGCCGCCTCAGGCCGGCTGCGTCGCCACCCGGCCTCGCCGCAGCCGGCTGATGCCAAAGGCCAGCACCAGCCCGACCAGGATGATGGCCCCCGCCAGCAGCGGCCGGAAGGTCAGCCAGGCGATGGCGATGATGAACGGCGCCAGCACCAGCGTGAGCATCGCCGCCAGTACCCCGGTGCCGAAGCCCACCAGCCAGCCCAGCGGCGGAATAATATCGGCCACCACCTTCAAAGGCGCGAAGAGCAGCGTAAAGGCGAAGAAAATCACCAAAGCCCCCGCCACGCGAAGCAGCCAGGTGAGGATGGCATTATCCTCCTCGGCGGCGGCGAACATCGTGGCGGCAGGCATTCTGCCGGTCTGCACCATCATCAGCGTGTCGCCGGCGCGGGTGGCATAGGGGCCTAAGCCGTCACCGGTCTGCGCCGCAATGATGGACAGGCTCTCGGGCCGGGCCATCCGCCAACTCACCCGCATGTCACCCACCCGGGGTGCATTGGCATCCTGGCCAATAAAGCGCGTCGCTTCGCCAATATCCTGCTCTGGATCAACCTCGTTGATCTGCGCCGCTTCCAGCCGGAAGGCACCGAGGCGGGCATTCTCGGCATTCCAACTGCGTGAGGTTGATCGCGCCTGCGGATTTTGGTGGCCCTCGGGCTGATGGAAGCGGCTGCTGTCGATGCGCCCCTCACGCCAGCCCCGGCTATAGGAATAGGTCGTCACCGTCTCGGTGCCCCCGCCGAGGCGATTGCGGGTCTCGCTGCGGCTCTCCTCCTGCCACTGATACATCTCCACCCGGCGGAACAGGCGAAGCGCGCCAGCCGGCGCCGTCACATTGAACTCAGCATCCCGCGGTGGGCTGGGAATGGTCAGCGTGCCAGCGACATGGATCAGCCGGCCCTCGCGCGCGCGGTCGATGACCTCAGGCGCCACCGAGACCACAAGCCCCGCGCCCTCGGTCAGGCTGCGTGCCGTCTGCACAGCGCGGCCCTCATTCCAGAACAGCAAAAATCCGCCGCCTGGAATAAGGACCAGCCCCAACAACAGCCCCACCATCGCGCCGCCGATGCGGGAGAACCAGGATTGCTGCGTGGTCTCGGTAAAACCAGCACCAAGGCCGCCGCCATCATTGCCGTCACTCATGCACATCACCTGTGCCGCCGCGCATCATGCCAAACGTATGCAGTGCGGCAAACAGCCAGGGTAGGGGGCATCAGCCGCCGTTGCGCACTTTCACCAGGGTGAAAAGTCCGGCAGGCGGGCAGGGATCGCGGCTCTCCACCCGGGTCACCGACGGGTCCAGCAAATCCTCGAGCATGAAATCAGGATGCCAGCCCAGCACCCGCGCCAAAGGCGACATGCTGCGCTCCACCCACCAGCGGAAACCGTTCTCAGCGGCGAAATGATTGACGAAGAGCAGATGCCCACCCGGCCGCACCACCCGCGACATTTCGGCAAAGAGCTTCTTCGCATCCGGTACCACCGAGGCGGTGAACATCGCCACCGCGATATCGAAGCTGCCTGAGGCGAAGGCCATATTCTCGGCATCCATCTCCAGCAGGCCGTGAACATTGGCCAAAGCCTGCTCGCCCACCTTTTCCTGCGCCTTGAGCAGCATCTCCCGCGAGAGATCAATGCCCACCACGTCAAGGTCCGGCCGGTAAAGCGGCAAAGCGAGGCCGGTGCCCACACCCACTTCCAGCACCCGCGGGCCCGGCAGCAGGTTCACCGCCGCCACGGCGCGCTTGCGCCCAAAGGCCGAAACCCCGCCGAACACAACGTCATAAACCCCCGCCCAACGGCGATAGGCTTCCCGAACCGAGGCCGCATCAAGGGCCGCGCGAGGATGGTCCCTGTCCTGGGTTATACCGATAATGGACATGGGCGTATTCCTTCTCCGGCCATACGGCCGCTGCGATAGTCCCGCTACGGTTTGATGTCCAGCGGATTTCAGTTTTATGTATTTTGCGCGTCAGTTACGGCCGGCGCCGATCGGGCAGCACCGCCAGAATCCCGCCGCAAAAGATCACCAGCGCACCCAGTAAGGTCCAGCGATCCGGAAGGTCGGCGAAGACCAGCCATCCCGCGATCCCGGCCCAGACAAGCTGCGAATAGGAGAGCGGCGCCAGCACCGAGACCGGCGCCCGGGCATAAGCCAGCACCAGCAGCCCATGGCTCGCACCGCCAATCACGCCGATCGACACCAGCATCAGCCATTCGAAGGGCGTGGGCCAGATCCACACGAAGGGCAGGGCGAGGGATGAGGCCAGCGTCGCCGCCAGCCCTGTGTGCAGGATGGTGGTGCGCGGGTCATCGCGCGCCGCCAGCTTGCGGGTGAGGATGGTGTAAAGCGCGAAGAGCGCGGCCGAGGCCAGTGGCAGCAGATAGGCCGGGTGGGGCGGCGCCTCGCCGGTGATGAAGGGCGGCCGTACCGCCAGCATCACCCCCGCCAGCCCCAACGCCACGCCCAGCCAGCGCCGGGTCGATACCTTTTCCTTCAGGAAGAAGGCCGCCGCCGCCACACTCAGCAGGGGGGCGGCGAAATTCACCGCCGTCGTATCGGCCAGCGGCAGAAAGACCAGCGCCGATGAGAAGAACAAGGTGCAGCCCGTCAGCGTCAGGCTGCGCGCCGCCTGCAGCCCCGGCGCGCGCGAACGCCAGGGCATCTGCCCCCGGCAGGTCAGCCAGAAAAACAGCCATACCGTCAGCGTCGAAAAGAAAAACCGCGACCACGCCAATTGCGCCATCGCGAAATGCCCGGTGAGCAGCTTGAACACCGTGTCCATGCAGACAAAGAGCACCAATGCAATCAGTTGCAGGCCGATGCCGAAGAGCGCTGAGTTGGTGCGAATCACACTCCATCATCGGCCACAAACTGCCGCGCGGGAACTGCCATGCGGCCAGGCCATTGCAGCCACCCTGGCCTATTGCTGCCCCGGCTCACTTTTCCTCTGGCCTTTCGCCGCCCAGACGCCTATGTGGCAACGCAACAAGCCCCAAGGCCCGCCATTTCTCACCCCGGTTCGCAGTCGCGGCCCGGGTGTTTGTTATGAGGGGCCTTTCACCGCCTGAAGGCCCTTTTCATATGTCCATGCGTAACCTCGCCATCATCGCGCACGTTGACCACGGCAAGACCACCCTGCTGGATCAGCTGCTCAAGCAGGCCGGAACCTTCCGCGAGAACCAGGCCGTGGCCGAACGCGCCATGGACCGCAATGATCTTGAGCGCGAGCGCGGCATCACCATCCTGGCCAAGTGCACGGCCGTGGAATGGGAAGGCGTGAAGCTCAACATCGTCGACACCCCCGGCCACGCCGATTTCGGCGGCGAGGTGGAGCGCATCCTCTCCATGGTCGACGGCGCCATCCTGCTGGTCGACGCTGCCGAGGGCGTGCTGCCGCAGACCAAATTCGTGCTCGGCAAGGCCTTGGCGCGCGGCATCAAGCCCATCGTCATCGTCAATAAGATCGACCGTCAGGACGCCCGGCACGAAGAAGTCCACAACGAAGTCTTCGACCTCTTCGCCGCACTCGACGCGACGGATGAGCAGCTCGATTTCCCCATGCTCTACGCCTCCGGCCGCCAGGGCTGGGCGGATGAGGTGATCGACGGCCCGCGCAAAGACCTCTCGGCGCTGTTCAACCTCATCCTGCGCCATGTGCCCGAGCCCGGGCTGGACGCCACGCTCCCCTTCGCGATGAACGCCGCCATCCTGGAGAGCGACAATTTCCTCGGCCGCATCCTCACCGGCCGCGTGGAGCAGGGCGTCGCCCGCCTGAACATGCCGGTCAAAGTGCTGCGCCCCGATGGCACGCAGATCGAGACCGGCCGCCTGACCAAGTTGCTCACCTTCCGTGGCCTGGAGCGCGTGCCGGTGGAGAGCGTGCAGGCAGGCGACTTCATCGCCATCGCCGGCCTGTCGGATGCCACCATCCCTGACACGATTTGCGAGCCCTCGGTGATGGCGCCGCTGGTCTCCGTGCCCGTCGATCCGCCTACCCTCGCCATGACCTTCCGCGTCAATGACGGCCCGCTGGGTGGCCGCGAGGGCAAGAAGGTCACCAGCCGCCAGATCCGCGACCGCCTGGCCAAAGAGGCCGAGGGCAATGTCGCCATCCGCGTCACCGTCTCGACCGAAACCGACGCTTTCGAAGTCGCCGGCCGTGGCGAACTTCAGCTGGGCGTGCTGATCGAGACCATGCGCCGCGAGGGTTTTGAACTCACCATCGGCCGCCCCCGCGTGCTGACCCGCACCAATGAGGAGACCGGCGAGAAGGAAGAGCCCTTCGAGGAAGTCCTGGTCGATGTCGATGAAGGCTTCACCGGCGTGGTCGTGGAAAAGCTCTCCATCCGCAAGGCGCAGATGCAAGACATGCGGCCCTCCGGTGGCGGCAAGATCCGCATCACCTTCATCATGCCCAGCCGCGGCCTGATCGGCTATCACGGCGAATTCCTGACCGATACGCGCGGCACCGGCATCATGAACCGGCTCTTCGCCGGCTATCAGCCCTGGGCTGGCAATATCGAGGGCCGGGTCAAGGGCTCGCTGATCTCCAACTCCGATGGCGAGGCGGTGCAATACGCGCTCTTCGCCCTTCAGGAGCGTGGCACGCTGTTCGTGAACCCCGGCGACAAGGTCTATGAAGGCCTGATCCTGGGCGAGAACAGCCGCGAAAACGATCTGGACGTGAACCCGATCAAGGAAAAGAAGCTGACCAATATCCGTGCCGCCGGCAAGGATGAGGCGCTGCTGCTGATCCCGCCCCGGCGCATGAGCCTCGAGCAGGCGATTGCCTATATCGAGGATGACGAATTGGTCGAGGTCACCCCCTCGGCCGTGCGTCTGCGCAAGCGCTACCTTGACCCGAATGAGCGCAAGAAGAACGCCAAGCGTTCGGAAAGCGCCGCGGCCTGAGATGGTGGGCGCAGCTGCTGGAACCGCCGGCAGGGTGCTTAAAAGGCTGATGACCGGAAAAAAGAGCGAGAGGGCAAAGCCCGGGCTTTGCCCTCTCGCGCTCTCACACCAGGGTCGACATGTATGTCGACGATTTTCCTGGACCTTTGATGAACTGGGTATATCAATAATCTAACGAAGGTGCAGGAAACTAAGTTTCCTGCTGGGGTGCTCGAGGGGCAAAGCCCCTCGATCTTATTTCCACGCGCTGACCGTCTTCCAGCAGCCTCCTAGCCCAGTTCGAAGCTGGTAATCCCAAAGATTTTCTCCCGCGCCATCGTCGGCACCGGCCCGACATACATCCGCGCAGTCTCAAACCCCTTCGCCATGCCAAGCCCCAGCGCCAGCCGCACCGCGGTTGCATGGTCCTCCGGTACATCCAGCGTCAGCATGCCGTGGCCATGCTGCCCCAGCCCCGCGAGCAGCAGGGCCGCATCGGCCTCGGTCTCGGCGAAGAGCGGGCCAATCTTCACCCCCTCGCGGCAGGGTCGCGCCACGCCAAAACCGCGCATTCCCCCATTATCCCTTCTGGGCAAGGCGAGGGCGAGGTGCCCCGGCGTCTCCATCCATGCCCGCAGAAACGTCGGCCGGGGCGCGCCAAAACACGCCGCGTCATAATCCACCAGCGCCTCGAAGGGCATGGAAGCGGCCAGCGGCAGCGCCATGGCCGGCGGTGCCGGCCGCGCCATGCCGGTATAACGCGCATTGTTCCAGGCCAGCGTAAAACCCGATTTGCGGTAATTCCCCTGCTGCGCCACCACGCCATCAAGGCCAATCACCCGCCCCTCCAGCCGCGCCATGCCCGCCCGCCACAACGCCAACCCATGGCCCTGGCCACGCATCCCCGGCGCCACGATATAAAAGCCGATAAACCCCAGCCCCGCGCCATACCGCACCGCCGAGATACAGGCCACCGGCCGCCCCGCCTCCTCGGCCATCAGGAAGGCGCCCGGGTCCTCGGCCAGAAAAGCCGGCACATCCGCCAGCCCCGGATTCCACCCCTCGGCCGCGGCCCATTCCACCGCCAGCATCACCTCTGGCGCGGTCATCGTGCGAATATTCAGCATGCGTCCAGCTTAGGCGATGCCAGCACATTTCGAAAACCAACCCGCCGATTTGACCATTGCGAATGCCGCCGGAGACGCCATGCTGGAGCCATGGCCACCACTCCCGCTT
>Ga0114967_10004337_pt1 | contig 11423 bp, 4 predicted proteins | sample M_130628_MF_Meta_FD_92639 | JGI IMG/M metagenome (GOLD analysis project Ga0114967, IMG submission 92639) | Freshwater microbial communities from Lake Montjoie, Canada to study carbon cycling - M_130628_MF_MetaG | ecosystem: Environmental > Aquatic > Freshwater > Lake | place: Lake Montjoie... | reverse complement strand
ATAGATCTATTGTTTTTGCCCAGAAGTCATTATGATAGGGTGGTGTCCCAATGAAATTAGACACTGTGAATAAAGAAGAAACATTTAAAGTGCGAGCTTACGGCTGTGGTGAGCTCGCACAATTATATTTTCCAAACATTTCAAAAAAGAGCGCTACCTGGCAGTTGCGAAGATGGATTGTATCCGATAGTATCCTATGTATTTCCCTGTCAAATATTGGTTACAAAAAAGGTGCGCGATTACTTAAGCCATCGCAGGTGCAACTAATTATTGATACATTTGGTGAGCCGTAAAAGAATTGTGTAATTCCGGATTAAACTTGGCTTTATTTGCAAAGTTTAATCCGGAATTACACATTATTCACATAGAATGACCTTTTCGGCCGACGTTTTTCCATTTTCGACTGCCCTAATAGTATAACTTCCTTGTGATAAATTTTCTGTTTCGGTCCTAATAGTAACCTTTCCTTCTGGATCTGATGTACAATCACAGATTGATTTCACTAACTTGCCGTCAGAATTATACATTTCAATTCTAACTTTCGAAAGGGGTTGACCAGAATATGAAATATTTAAAAAATCATCAAAAGGGTTCGGTGTAACACTCAATTTTTGAGATTCACTGGGATTGGCCATTTCGGTGGTATGATCTTCTTTGTTTGGTGCGCCTATTTCACCTCCAGGGCCGTGTCCACCGCCAACACCTATACCATTTTGATAGGATTTGATTCCAAAATGCGAAGAACCAATAAATTCTGCGTCGTTATACTCACTTAGGGTAAAAAGCGTATTAATTAAGGTACCGGTTGCAGGGTTGCTGCTTGGTTTATAGCGCCATGTAAGTCCCATCATTGTTTTAAAGGTATCTGGCAAACTGATGGGGCCAATTTCAGCACAAGCATTATTTATTATCACCTGGTTTCTTCCAGGTGATGTAATAAAAGTTCCCGGCTTTCCAGCTGCATCAAAAGCTGTCCATAATTCATCAGACATTGTCAACAAAACTTCTCCATCATTAAAATAACGTGGGTCATCAACACACATGGTTAATTTCATATCACGAACTCCAACTGTATCTAAAAGACCTTCTAATTCATGTCGTTTTTTAACAGCTCCCAAAACAAATACGTCACAAGTATCTGAAAATGGAGGATTCATATATCCAAGAAAATAGTTGGAAGAAACTATATTATTATTCCGCACTATGTTGTAGCCAATATTCTTTTTGGGATCAGAACCAGTGTTTATCTTTTCTGGATAAGTGAAGCCAAAGCTTGAACTATCACAATCTATCAAACGCGCTAACATGCACATGCCGATTAGATTTGATTTTTTTGATTCACGTTTGGCTTTATTTGTTACCATGTAATACCAACCTGGCTCAGGAACTGTATCCGCTTTCACCCATGCGTAAGTGATCATAACAGAATCGCCAGGATTCAATATTCCATTGTAATCTGGATGCCATTGCTGATTTGGCGTCATAAAATAGTTTACAGTAGGTTTTTGATTAAGGAAGACAGAAATATCTATTGGTGTTTTGTTGATTCTCCCGCCCATAGGATATCGTTTATGTCCATTCCAACCTGGCCCATTAAATTTGCCATTATCATTTTTAATAGAATCATTATTAAATATTGCTGAGCCAACCCAACTATATGGCCAGTCTTCATTAAGACTCATTACTGTCCAATATAGGTTTATTTTACCAGATGTTGCAGGCTGATTTCCTCGGTTAAAGACCATTACATGTACGAAATTGGTATCTCGGTCAGCTTGAATAGCATCCTCTCTATTTTCCCATTTCCAATGATCTGGGACCTTATATTTATATCTCCAATTACGATTCCATAAATACTGACTTCCTGTGAAATTCTGAGAATCTATCCAGTTTGGTTCACTTCCATTATCTCTTCTACTATCAGGAATCCACAAATCTGCATGATTTGGAGGTTTTTGATAAGCACCCACTTCGATCGGCTTGCTTACTTTATCGAAAAAATTCCAATTTATTATATCTGGACATATATTGCGGAGTCCAATCCGATAATACCATCGTTGTTGACATTCGGTGAATTGGGGGACCACTGTAAAACTGTCTAAACCCGTTTTACCTATACTATCCCAAACTCCTCCTTCGGGATTTTTACTTCGTTGCCAAACTGCGTAACACACATTTCTTTCTCCATGCCATTTGCCTTCAAGTTTAATTGGGATTCCACTACTAATGTTTTTATCACTATCAATTGATACAAATCCAAGGCTCGGCATGGTACCTACACTAGCAATGTCTGAATAGACATCGATTTCACAATAAGGGTCTCGAATTTCGCATCTATAAGTGCCTCCATTTAAATCAATTAACATACTCGCGTTTAATTTACAAGAAGGATTATTTTCTTTTGGAATATTTGACCAAGGTGAAGATTTTACTTGCCATTGATAACGAATGTTGGCCGGGGAATTATAGTTGTCTTTGACTTCAACTGATAACCATCCATCTAGGTCCTTACAAATAACCATACCTTTAGGCTGTTTTAAAATTGTAAATGGAGGCAAGGGTTTGATTCCTACAGAATATAATGTACATGTTGTTGACATTACTTTTAATCGATAAAAACCATTCATATTAGCACGGCTTATTTCATACTTTAATCCAGAGGCGCCAGTAATATCGTTCCAATTCAAACTGTCGGTACTGTTTTGCCATCGAAAAGTTACCGTTGATCCAAAGGTGTTTTGGGTTTTACATTTGAAAATTTTTGTACATCCAGAATCAGCGGATTCTATTTTAGCAAGTTCAGAAATCAGTATTTTGGTCAAAATAGAACTCGAATATTTGCATTTGCTTGCGCCGCTAACTACTTCACGCAGATATTGGTAACTACCATCCGATTTTACTGAACAGTCTTTACCCGTAACACCACTGATTATTATCCAATCTTTTGAAACAAGCGACTTATAATACCACTTATACAAATAATTGCCATTTCCTCCAGTTGGATAACTTCCAACGATATCCTTTAATTCACTAGTGTCGCACACAACTTGGTTACTATCAATGAGATTATTTAAAATAGGGGAAGGAACAAACACCGTTTTGGTCGAGGAATCTGCGCATCCTTTTCTGGAGTCAGTTATTATGCCTTTAATAATTGCAGTGCCAATTGCAAGATTCATTTGAGCTGTGTTGTTTAGAATGCTACCGATGGTTCCATTTGTTACCCTCCATTGATAAGTATAGTAACCCTTATAGTTCATTGAGAATTCTTGTTGGATAGTGTTGTCACATATTGTGTCTTTTGGACCTAAGACTTTGTTGTCTGCTGAATTTAATTGGGCAGTATCATATTTGAAAACGGTGTCTGTGGCATTGATGATTAACCCAATTTTGTAAATACCTTTGTTGCTAAAAGTGTGTGAAGCAATGCGACCTGTTGAAACTGTGCCGTCACCCCACAACCATTTATAACTTTCTGCGCAACAAATATTGGGTTCCGTTTTTACGGTTCTACAATTTGTGTTCACCATCGTGAAATCAATATTGGCTTTTTTAATTATTTCTTTTTCTGCATTGATTAAATTCGGCAAACTTTCATGATTGCTAATTCCACCGCTAGTTCCGAGTTTAAGCAAGACGCCTACTGGTTCATATTTACATTCGTTTGATCCGCTATAATTCATTGCATTTGGGTTTTGGATTTCTGCAAGGAATGGTTGATTGTCAGTGGCAATATAGATCTTGCCATCAGGGCCTAGTTGCATTATTCGGTAAGTTGCACTCAAAGTAATCAAAGTACGGTTCAAATTTGTTTCGCTACTTTCTAGGTCGTACTGGTAGATGTAATGTTCCAAAGGATTTCCACTGGTCACTATTCCTTCTGTTCGATATAGAATCTTTCCATTTGCACTCCACATTGCACCCCACACTTTGTCTAAACCACTAAAATTAAGCGTTTTATAGAGTGATATTGTGCCTGTGCTTCGGTCAAAATTGTAAATATTTGTTCCAAAATGAAACTTGGTGCCTTGGGGATTGAAAATTACTTGATACTCTGATCCAGTTGTAAAGCCTGTGCTAAAATTGCTGTGGTAAGCGGGCTCCCCAGTGCTTACGTCAAACACCCCCAATTTACCATCTTTTAAATTGTGTAAAAACAGCCAGTGATACTTTGAATTACATTGAGGTACTGCGGACAAAACTTCACCACACTCGGCATTACTACCAAAAACCGCATCTGGAAGTACTGTAAATCCTTTGCGTGTAACTCGGCCGTAATAATTGTTTCCATTAGTATATATACCTGAATCTCTCGGATCCACGATGGCATAATACGCAAAATTCGCATCGCGGGTATTGTAAAATAAATAGTATTTGCCAATACTGTCAGCATATGGGATAATTAATGCCGGTTGCATTGCTGTAAGGTTCACACCGTCAAGAGGACTAGAGTTTATCTCAATATAATTTTTGCCCCAAATTCTTAATTTCCCATTTTGAACATAATTTCCATTGTTGGGTGATGGAGCTGCATAAAATAATAATTGACCCAAAGAATCACTCATGCAGGCACTGGATTCTGGTGAATTGATATTAGGTGCGGTTGGTAAATACGCATTTTGGGGATTTAAATCTCTAATTGTTTTTCCAGGTGTAAAATTCAAACCCGCCAAATTTCCGAATTCCCAGTTGCCCTTGGTACTTGCAATTCGTTTGCTACAATCAAGTATTTCAATCTTGTTAATCAGCGAGTCTTTAGTAATATAGCCATTATTGGTAACTGTTAGTCTCACGCTGAATAGTCCTGTGCTTAATTTATAGGCAAAGCGCGGACCTCCATTTACAGTGTGAATAGTGCTCGTTCCATTGAATAATTCCCATTTATATGTTGCAGAACTACCTGTATTCTTTAAATTGTACGTATACAAAATGATACTATCGCCATTACAAGCGCCCGTAATTCCGTCAATTCGGGCCACAGATACACAAGAATTGGGAAAGCTCTTTGGCATAAACAAAGGACTTCCAAGGGTAGGGCGATATTGCTGCAAACGAGCAAACATCAATTGGGTTTGGTCGCGAGTAAAACTTGTCTTGCAATCTGGAAGACTGTAGTCCATAAATAATTGCTTTTGGTCATAAGGGTCCTTCCTTGGGATTTCTGGTATTGAGTATGTTTCAGGGCACGTGTTTTGCGCAGTGTAACAACTTTGATTCGGCTGAGAAACAGCGGGGACATCTTTACATAAATCACCTTCGATATATGCATTTCCAGCAGCAAGGCCAACACATCCGCCTTCAAAAGGGTGGAATAATCCCAAATAATGTCCGCACTCATGACTTAAAACATCACCATTTGACATAGAATTCACACTATTGTTTGCTGATGGTGTTCCAAACCATGAATATCGGATCACCACACCCTGTTTTCCTCCTGCAAAGGCACGCCCAGGATAGGTAGAGTAGCCAAGTGTGCCGGTGTCATTACCATATTGAGTAAGTATTGTTTTTACTACCCAAATATTCAAGAAGGTGTCCGTATTTGCCATTTTCTTGCCCATGAGCAATCCACTTTCTTTCAATTTGTGATGGGTAGTGAGGGTGCTGATAACAGTATCAAATCTGGCTAGAACAAACTGAATATCTGTGTTTACGGCCAAATTGTCTGAACTACCTAAAACATTGGCGAAATGATTATTCATGACATCAATGGCATTTTGAGCTTGGGCTAAAGTGATGTTTTCAATGCCATTATTATGTACTACATGTACAGCAACAGGAATAAGAATTCGAGCTTTTTTACAATTACTTCTTCTGGTTAATTCATTACTTGAAGGTAATGAGTTATAACTTTCTGAGTGCTGACTTCGCCAATATGTCCACCAATTCACATCAGCTCGGTGCTGTTCTTTGTAATATTGAATATCAGCAGATTCAATAAAGTCGCGAACTTCATCAGTGGCGCAGGAGTTTATTTGTGCCGTGGAAAATTTTATGACACAAAAAAACATGAGTAAAAGTGCAATTTTTTTCATAGTTTTCATTTTGAATTTCAATGGTTTAGGTCATTTATGTAATTCGAATTTACCATAATTTTGATATTCTCAAAATATATAGTTGAATGTTACTCAGTTTAAATGAATTATCGGATTGAAACAACAAGTTTGCAAAAAAATCAATCTAACAGATACCTTTGTATATAATCATGAACATTAAGTCGATTGTAATATTGATTTTCATTTTGCCAATCTCTGTTTTTTGCCAAATAGATAGGACAAGGTCATGGTATTTTGGGGAAGGCCTGAAGATTTTTTTTACAAAGGACAATCAATTGAATGTTGGAACAGATCTAAAGGGTAATACAGGAGAAGGAACGGGAGTTTTCAATGATAGTGAGGGTAATCTTTTGTTTTATTCTGATTGGGGTAGGTTGTATGATTCGAGCAATACAGAACTATGCAAGGATTTTTATTTGGGTGGAGATGGAAGTTCTTCTCAAGCTACAATGCTTACGTCATTGAATGATAGTGTTTTACATATTTTTGCAACGTCAGCGAATATTTACAATCCATTTTTCAAAAATGGTGGATTCAATTACTCAAAATATGATATCATTAAAAAGAAGTGGGTGGTGAAAGCGCTACATCTAGATAAATACTCTGCCCAAACCCAAGCATTGGTCAACCACCAAAACGGCAAATGGCAATGGGTTGTAAGGCATAGTAGACTGGGTGATACCCTTTACAGTTATTTGCTAACTGAAAAAGGACTTGAGACTTGCCCAGTAATTAGCCATGTTGGACATTTTTACGAGGATTGGTATGCCGGTCAGGGTAAATTGAAATTTAGTGCAGATGGAAAATTTGTTGTGCTTACAGCATGGGGAATCGAGCATTTTTATTTGTGTGAATTCAATAATCAAACGGGAAAAATCATAGAAATTTTAGATGTGCCATGTTTAGGTGCCAGTTGTGCTGAATTCAAAGAAAGTTCATTATTCATTGGTTGTGCAAGGGATGGTAAAATTCGACAATACTCAATGAAAAATTTGAATTTGGCTGATTTTCAATCAAGTAACAAGGTTCTGTATGATACAATTGATGATAATTCTATATCTGATTTGCAAAATGCTCCCGATGGAAATATCTACATTGCAATTGCTCGCGCCAATAGACTTGCAAAAATTTCTAAAGACATGCAAGGTAAATATAGTTTTTCGTACACCCCTGAGCTCTTTGGGAGTAAATACTGTTCAGGTGGTCTACCCAATCTAAATGCGAGCTATTTTCATACGCCGGCCATTGATTTTACTTACACATTTCAGTGTAGTACCAATACGATAAACCTTAAAGCCAAGGATACTATCGGAGGCGGTTTTTATGAATGGCAATTTACCAAAGGAGGTACTCGCCAAATCAAATACGGCAAAACCCTTTCACACACGTTTACAGACTCTGGTGTATGGAATATTCGCTTGATTTGTTTTGGCAGTAAACGAAATGATACGCTCAGTAAAACCATAACTATTCTAAAACCACTGCCTACGGCTTACCTCGGTGAAGATTTGCTGTTTTCAAAAAACTCAGCGGTGACTGGAATGTTGACGGGTCCTAAAAATATGCATTGTGTGCACTGGTTTAAGTCCGGAGATACCACGGAGACAATCAAGCAAGATTTCGGATTTAACGATACAGGGCTGTACATATGTCGTGCCTTGAATAAAGTCATGTGCGTGTACCAAGATACCATCAGGGTTCGAGTATGCGACAGCTTTGCCCAATCGGCAACGATCACAAGAAGGAATGACAGTTTGTTTACCAATACCTACGCGGCCAAATATCAATGGTATAGAAATGATACGGCGTTAACCTGGGCAACGGCTCAAAAGATCAAACTGTTCCAAAATGGCCTTTATAAACTTCGTACATGGAACCATCAAGGGTGCGACAGTTTTAGTGCTTCAATTCAAGTGAAAGCTCTAGCCATGAATCATTTAACCAACAGTGAAATCATGGTATTCCCAAACCCCAGTAATGGCGTGTTTGAGATAGAATTTCCGTCTCAAAAAATACAGCAAGTTGAGATTTTCTCATCAGATGGTAGAATGGTTTGGTCTGAAAAGTTCAAAACCAAACAGAATTCTCAAACAATCAAATTCAGTGTAAAACCCGGTATTTACTTCATGAGAATCAATGAGGCGGTTTGGCGAAAGATTGAAATTACTGACTGAGAAAGTCCAATCCAGAAAATTTCAAAGACTTTTTCTAACTACGTTGGAATAAAATTTCACTATCACTTTTCCTAGAACTACCTAGCATTACCTAACAGACCCTCATTCGGCCTTTCCTCAATAATTCAATTTAGAAGTTTGTATCCTAATCGATACAAGACTTCATGCCAGATCCAACTCATACAGCTTTATTTACTACTGGAAAAAACGCTGACCAGAAACCCCTTTCGTCGCTACAAACTGACCCCCACTCTGTCGGAACTACTCACATCCAAAAATCCCCAATGTTACCATTGTATAACTCCTTAGTCAGCATCATGGATTTACCTCTACTGAGGGGGTCAATTTCAGTCCGACGAAGAGGGGTTGGTTTGTCCGATTATTCCAGCTATTGATGAAAAACACACAATTATTAGTTTACGGCGCTTTTTTCGCACTTTTTACCGTTCTTGGCAGTTGCAAAAAGAACACTCTGAATGCGGAAGAACAATTAACTCATGAAGCAATTGATTTACTTGCTACAATTTCCACATCAAGCTACACAACTCCGAGCGGGTCCAAAATGTTAGTGTTTGAGTCAGTTTCTGAGTGGGACGCCAAATTAGATAGCCTTGGCGATCTAGATGATTCAATTGTAATTGATTGGAGCGAAAATATATCCGGATTCGTTTCACAAAGAGCGTTTTACGACAATCCACAAGATAATGACTTAAATCCAAATGAAGATGAAGACTTGGCGAATGTGCTGAATAACGATGGGGCAGTTATTATTGCCGATAAAGCATACATGCCCGATTTTACAAATGCATATATTTATGTATGCAATGTTTTATCCCAGACGAACATTGATGATATGGTCAACAAGAACTTGACAAATTTGAATGTAATCAGATATCCGATTCATTATGAAGTTCTTCATATGAATGAAGAAGGCTGGGATAATGAGCTGGAGGTTGAGTCTCCGACTCCTATTTACCAAGGCAGTCCTGTAAAGTCTAGAGCAAGATGTCAAGACAAGCACGCAGGCGGTAAAAATGACAAAGATGCCACGCAGTTTTGCTCTAACCTAAAAAGAATAAAAGCTAAAGTGGCATATCAAAATGCTGGAATACATTTTAGTTTGAAAATGAAAGCCAAAAACCAAATTAAAGATGGAAGCAATTGGGATAAAATCAGTTATGAAACCTATTGGAAATACGATGTTAGATTTATCCCTAAATGTGGTACTGAGGTTACCATTCAAAGTTCCGGATGGTCACAATACTTAAGTCCACAAACACTTGAATCACATAAATACATATTTTATAGTGGTAGCAAAGCGTTGACCAAGTACTACTTAGATGCTTCATATAAAGTTGTTGATCATTGTTCAAATCCTGACATAAACGTATTTCCTGGACTCGAACTTATTAAAGTGGGGTATTAATTTAAATAAATCAAACGTTAAATTTTTAAACATATGAAGAATATATATTTTTTTGTTTTTGGAGTGATCAGCGCTCTTTTAATTGGATTTAGTAGTTGTAAGAAGATTAGTCAAAATGATACTGTTCAAGCAGTTGACGATTCTGTTGAGCTATTGGCTACAATCGCAACTTCGAGCTATACAACACCGAGTGGTTCTAAAATCTTGGTATTTGAATCGGTTTCAGAGTGGGATGAAAAATTGGATAGCCTTGCCGGTCTTGACGATTCAATTGTTGCTGAATGGAGTGACAACATTTTTGGGTTTGTTTCTCAAAGGGCCTTTTATGCAAATCCAGACGACGATGACTTAAATCCAAACGAAGATGAAGATTTAGCAAGTGTTTTGAATATTGACGGAGCTGTAATAATTGCCGGAAAGGCGTATATGCCAGATTTCACGGGTGGATATATTTATATTTGCAATTTATTAAACCAAACAAATATTAATGACATGGTGAATAAGAACCTAACGAATTTGGATGTCGTAAGATACCCAATACACTATGAAGTTTTACATATGGATGAAGATGGCTGGGATAACGAAATTGAAATGGAGTCAATACAACCAAATGGCAAAATAAACCTTGTTAAATCACGAGCTAAATGTAACGATAAACATGCTAATGGAAAAAAATCAAAAAAAATGCAGGAATTTTGTAACGGTAATTTTGATTTACGCATAAAGACAAGAGCCAAATATCAATCTGCCGGTATTCGCTTTACTCTGTCTCTTAAAGCGAAATGTCAATTTGAAAGAACAATTGGTTGGGCAAAAATAAAGACCGATTTATTATGGAAATATACTTTTAAATTCAAGAAGAAGTGTTCATCTGAAGAATCGGCAAGCTCAAGTACATGGCCGAATTACACTGATGATGAAGTAGATGGATTTAAAGGGGTATTTTACAAAGGCTCCAGAGCTTTAACGAAATACAGCTTGGAGTCTTATTTTTTTGGTGTTGAAAATTGTAGTAATCTTCCATCACAAAATATCAATGTTTCTCCGGATATTATAAGTATCGGCTATTGAGACCACTTACAATTTTCTTTTTAACAATCTTGAGTCCTTTAATCACTATGGCTCAACCAGTTTATTTCCAATATAACTTTGGTGGTTATACAGTATTCAATAAATTGAAATCTGACAAATGGACTAATGCAGAAATTAACAATTATTATAGACTTAAGCCAGTCACAGGTGCATTCATATCATTTGGATTGGGGGTAAAATTATCAGATCGACAAACTTTAATGCTCTCAAGGAAAAGTATCGATTATGGTGTTGGAGGAGAATTTAACGGCGGATTTTCTGATAGGCTCGGGGGCGGGTTTTTTATTTTGGACAGAAATCGTGCTGAATGGAATTTGTTATATACCCATGAACTTATCAAGAAAAAAAATATAACCTTAGCATTAACTCCGGGGGTTAATTTTTTAAAACGTGAAACCGGCTGGTTACCACAAATAGGTTCAGGATACATAGAAAGTGATAACAATAGATACTGGGTGGATGTAAACGATTCAGATTCTTTTTATTTGAAATCCTTTCGATTGGTTACGGGTTGCGATTTCTCTTATAAATTCAACAAGCACTGGAATATGGGTTTGAATTTCAGTTATCAATTTGGGGGGAAGCCAATATTCGAGCGTTCTGTTAAAATAGTAGATTCCAGATTAAACGAACCACTCGAGTTTAGCGAGATTTGCAATGGCCGCAGTGTATTTT
>Ga0114967_10004333_pt1 | contig 11439 bp, 10 predicted proteins | sample M_130628_MF_Meta_FD_92639 | JGI IMG/M metagenome (GOLD analysis project Ga0114967, IMG submission 92639) | Freshwater microbial communities from Lake Montjoie, Canada to study carbon cycling - M_130628_MF_MetaG | ecosystem: Environmental > Aquatic > Freshwater > Lake | place: Lake Montjoie... | reverse complement strand
CGAGATCGCGTCCTCGGTAGCCCGCCACCTCGACGCGCACAGTCCCCTGGATTTCGCCAGCTGCCTCCGGCGGAGCCAGGTCGCAATGAATGGTGTGCAAGCCTGGCGAGCCCGGATCCGCCGCCACGCGCACTGCGAGGCCTTCGATGCCACTGGAGGCACTCACCCCTTTGATCCGCTCACCCGCTGGGATCGCGATGGCAAACTCGCCGGTAGCCGTGGACAAAACGGGTACCTCGCCCAAGTCGAGCGCTGCCCCCTGCAGCCGGATCGACTGCTCGTGGTGGATCGAGATCTCCTTGTCGGCCTTGATTGTTTCGCCATCGGCGCAGGTGACGACAATCGGAAACTTCAGATCGCGGGCCGTGCCATGGGAAGAGTCGTAGACGATCTCGACGTCGGCTTTTTCACCGGGCCCGAGGGTACTTGGCCGGAATGACGCCGTGCGGCAGGCGCAGCCAGTGGAGATCGACGCGATCTCCAGGGGGCGGCCGGTGGCGTTGACGAGCCCGCAGGCCATCCGCCTCACTTCGCCGAGCTCAACGTCAAACGGCTTGTCGACACCGATGGCGCGGATCCCGGCCGCGGCGCCCGATGCCTCGGTCCCCTCGGCGGCCCACGGGCGAAATGTCGCCACCCACGACCCGGCCGCGAGCACCAACGTAAGCGCTGCCGCGGCGGCAGCTAGCGTGAGCCGTTCCTTGGTCTGTGGCCGCATGGCTTGCCTCACCCTCCGGCAGCCATCTGCCGCCGCAGGAGAAACTTGCGGATCGTGAACGCGGCGAGGACGAGGACGGCGAGGAGGTTGAGGCCCCAGAGCCGGTTGGTAAAAGGCTTCCTCTCAATGGCCGGCGGAGGCGGGGCGTCGCTCTTGATCGGCCGGCCGTCGGGGCCCATGACGTCGACGAGATAGCCCTCCGGCGGATTGAACTCGAACTCGGCCGCGGGGATGTCGATGTTCAACTTCGCGTTCAGAATGGCGTAGGAGGTGGTTTCGTGCTGGCCGTCGGGGCGCCGTCGGACCCACGTCTTTTCCTTTGGGATGCCTTGGTCGTCAAAGCCGTCGGCAGTGACGACGACCGTTTCGGCCCCCTTGGTGTCGAACAGTCGTTGTTCGTAGACGGCGCGGAAATCGTCAGCCTTGACGACGATCTCGGCAAAGGGGGTGAGCTCTTTCGTGGCTAGGATCCCCCAGCCCTTCGGTGAAAGCAAGCGGATGCGAAAGCGCTTCTCGCCCTCGACATCAAGCTCGCTCACGCGGAGGCGGATGCTTCCCTTGTCGGCGAGGAGGGCCTCGATCTTCTTTGGATCGAGGGGGAGCTCGCGGGCCTCCGGAACCTTGGTAAGGGGCGGCTTCGGAAGCTCGCAAAGTTCCACCGCGAGAATCTCGAGGAGCATTCGATCAACCCCGACGAGCTCCTCCCAAATATCGCGGACGTCGTCGGTGTTGTGGTACTCCGTGGTGTAGGCCGAGCCTGGGCCATTCTTTCCGTAGTATTCTCTTAACGACTCGGTCGCATTCCAATGGTTGTACCTGAAATAACGCTTGTCGCCATCAGATCGACTGCCAGGCTGAATGTCGGTCGTTTCAATAGGCGACTGCGGTGTGATCGGTTCGCCGTCCGTCTTGTCCGCATAATCGCAGCGGCGGGCTGATCCCTTGGTGCGGAATCGTTCCCGTTTCAAGACGGGCTTCGAATACCATTCTTCGCGGCTTTCCACATTGATTTTATAGAACATCTCCCAGTCGGCTTCGGTTCTCTCTTCGCCGCGCTCTCGGTCGCGCGCGATCATGGTACGGACATCGTTCTCAATATCGGCTTGCGATTTCTTCGGCCGATCGAACGCCGAGAAGATTTCAACATCGCCCGACGCTGGCAAAGGTGCGAACCATGCCATGAGGAGGGAATCGAGTTCTTCCTGGGAACAGGGACGCTCTGTTTGGAGCGAGACGTCTTCGCAACGAGCGTGCCGCTCCGTGAGCCAAGGGAGGGCGATCGCCAGCACAATTAGCAACAGCCGACGCGGTCGTCGCGGTAAGTGACGCATCGCTGGCATTCTTTCAGCCTCCTCCCCAATCGGTAGGACAACCTGGTTTTTCCAAAACCACACGTTGCTCTTTTCTAGGAACGCCAACGCCCTTGTAGCATAGCGTTACACAGAAGCACGACTGCGTGCAGCAAGCCAATGTGGCTCCTCCGCCTAAACCCGCCAAGCATGCCGCTATGCATGCAGGATATCCGGGGCCCGTAGGAGCAAACGGTGCGCAACCTATGGCACATGCACCGACTCCACCCGCCATCCCGCCCCCTGCACAAATTGTGATGGCGATGAGACTGTATTGCTCGACGCAATCGCCTTCTTTGCCAACTTCTCTGCTAATCCCCGGACCAGGAAGCGGGCCGCAGTTCCAATACCCCTTTTCGGCCTTCTTGCATACCTCGTATTCTTCGATTTTTCTCCATCCACCCATGCACGCTGCATCGGAACAGCCGGTGCATTCCGTGGTGATGGGGTCTGTAACGCGGCTCGTCCAACAATCAAATTGTCCAGCCTGCGCGGCCTTCCACTGCCATCCGCCGAAGAGCTGCAGCAAGCTCATCGATACCACGAGCGTCCATGCGACATTCTCGATCCACAGTCTTTTTGATCGCTGATTCATCGGCGGAGCCTCTCTCCGAGTGGTTCGATCCCTTCAAGCCTTCCCGGCTGACGGCGAGCCTATTCTATGGGGGGGGGGCGTCAAGGTTTCGGCGCGGGGGCTATCGTCGGTTTTTTCGATCGTTCGCCGAGGCCGGCCTTGGTGTGTCATGGCTCCTGCGGGGGACGGCCTGCCCTGGGTGGGTGCTGGGAAAACCCCGGCGAAAGGCAGCGCGCCGGCCGAGCGATTGCGTTGCCTGGGGGCGGCTGGTGAGAATGGATCAAGTTGGGGGCAAAGACGGGGAATGGCGATGCACGCGTGGCGGCCTGACCACAAACCGGGTAGACGATGAAGACGATGCTCGCGAAGGTGCCGTGGCTCGAGATCGCCCTCGTGGCGACGTCGATTTCGCTTACGCTCCAGCTCTTTCCCGCGGTCGGCACGGGGGTGCTCGAGCTTCTCGACGTGAGGAACTGGTCGCGGACGACGTGGTTTGTCGTCAACCTCGGGTTTGTGGGGCTGCTCCTGGCCGTGCGGTTTACGCCGAGGGTGCGGTTGGTTGCTTGGTATGAGCGGATTTCCGACGCCCTCCGCTGGCGGAATCGACTGTCGCGGCAGGAGCGGGCGGCGTTCAAGGCCAAGCTCGAAGAACGGCAGCTCGCCCGCGAGCTCGCCGCCGCCCGGAAGCATCAATCATGAGGGCCGAGTATGAGGGCCGAGCCATGACGCCGCTCCTGCCGCGAGTTTGCCGCCGCCCCCGCCGGCCCGGCGGATTCACCCTCATCGAATTGCTGATCGTCGTCGGCATCATCGGGCTCCTTCTGCAGATGGCTCTCCCCGCCGTGCAGAGCGCCCGCGAGGCGGCTCGGAAAACCGCCTGCCGCTCGAATCTCAAGCAGCTCGGGCTTGCCGTCCAGCTGCATGAAAATGCCCGCCGGACACTCCCGAGCGGCGGCTGGCACTTCACCTGGATCGGTGAGCCGGAACGGGGCAGCGGCGAACGCCAGCCCGGCGGCTGGGCGTTCAATCTCCTCGATTATGTCGAGGAATCGAATCTCCGCCTCACCGGCTCCGGGCACAAGGGGGCGGAGCGGACCGCGGATCTGGCGAAACGGAACGAGACCCCGGTGTCGCTCTTTCTCTGCCCGTCGCGGCGGACGTTCGGCGTCGGCCCCTACACAATGAATCGCCAGCCGTTCACCCTCGGCGGGCCGCTTGAAACCCCTCTCACGCGCGGCGCCAAGAGCGACTACGCCGCCTGCGTCGGCGACAGCTTCGAGGTGGAGTTTCCCTGGCAGTGGCCGGGGCCACAGTCGCTCGAAGAGGGAGACGACGAAGCCTTCCAATGGCCCGCCATCGAGACGGAGTTTACCGGCGTGATCTACGGCCGCAGCGCGATCAAGATCGCCCAGATCGAGGATGGCCTATCGCGGACCTATCTCATCGCCGAGAAGTATGTCGATGGAAAGCATTACGGCGACGGCAGCGATCCGGGCGACAATGAGAGCCTCTACACCGGCTTCAACAACGATACCTGCCGGAGCACGTTTGTCGCCCCGGAGAACGACCGCAACTTTGTCGACATCCGCAACACCTTCGGTAGCGCCCACGCCACCGTCTGGCAGGCGGTGATGTGCGACGGATCGGTCCACGCAATTGGCTACGACATCGACTTCGAGACCCACCGCCGCCTCGGCAGCCGCGCCGACGGCAAGCGTGCCGACATCCCCCAGTGACTCCTTCCTTGCCAGGTCACCCCCGCCGCTTCCAACCGTCGATCGACCGGCAGCGCGCCGCTGCGATCGTCTGGCTTGTCGTCTGCGCTGGAGGGCTGCTGCTGGCGACGGCCCGAGGCCAAGATACGAGCGACCCGACCAAGATCGCGCCGCTCGAGCATCAATTCCGCGAGGAGTGGGTGGGGCAGATCGTTCCGTCGCACCTGGTTGATCTCTTCGAGGAGGGGGTGTTTGCATTTTCGCGCGGCCGGCTTCAGGATCGGCTGTTTCGCTACCGGCTCTTCCGGCCGCAGCGCGATCCCGGCCAGCCCGACGCCCGGTATCCGCTCCTTGTCTGGACCTCCGGCTATGGTGAGATGGGGGATGACAATTTCGCCCAGCTCCGCCATTTGCAGTTTGTCTTCACCGATCCGGAAAATGGGAGGAAGAAGCCGTTTTACTGCCTCGTGCTCCAATCGCCTGCCGACCTGAAGCAGTGGTTCGACGGGGAGGGGAAGGAGGCCGAAGACGACGTCGCCAGCGTGCTCCTGGCACTCGTCGAACGGATCATGAAGGTCGAGCCGATCGATCCCGAGCGGGTCTATCTTGCCGGGATCTCCGCCGGCGGCGGCGTCTGCTGGGAATTGCTCGAGCGTAGGCCCGATCTGTTTGCCGCGGTGGCGCCGCTGGCCGGGCCAGGCTGCGGCAGCGATCCGGCTGTGATGGCCACAATTCGCGACGTGCCGGTGTGGGCCTTCCACGCCGCGCGCGATCCGCTCCTCCCGGCGACGAGCGCTCAAGAGACGATCGCGGCCCTCCGCGCGGCCGGGGGAAGCGCGGCGCTCACGGAGGTCGATTCCGATTACCACGACTGCTGGACGGCGGCCTTCCGCGACTGGAGGCTCATGGATTGGCTCCTCCTCCAAAAGCGCGGCCGAAGATCGTGGCTCACCCCTCCGGGGAGGCGGCCGATCGATTGGCCGGTCGTCGGCGGAGTGGCGGCGCTGATTGGGATCACCGCCGTGGCGATCCGCCAAGAGCTCCAGCGGCAACGGAGAAGCCGATGACGCGGATGACGCCAGGGACGACGATGACGCGGCGGGGGCTCCTCATCGGCCTCGCCTTGCCGTTCCTTGCCGGCTGCGACCCGCCGCCGCCGGGGCGGATGCGCCCCTACGGCTGCGAGATCTACCTCCGCGGCACGTTTCTCGATGAGGATCCCGACGCCGGCTTCGGTGTCTGCGACGGCCGCAATCGGCTCGAGTATGCCGGTGGCACGAAGTATGCCTGCACGCTCCTCGTTCCCGCCGGCAGCCACCGCTTCAAAGTGGCTGACGCGAGTTGGAAAGCCGTCAACCTCGGTGCCTGTGACTTCGGCGTCGCGCTGGCGCCAGGAACGGCCTACGGCGCGTGCTCCGGCGACGGCTCGCGGGATTTCCTCCTCGAGGTTGCGGAGGGGGGGCGGTATACGTTTGAGGTTCACGCCTCGAACCGGGCCAGGCCCCTCATTCGCTATGCGAAGGCCCGGTAGGCTCAGAGCCCGTGGCCTCCTCTGACACGGCCGACTTCGCCACCCGAAACACCATCATCGCGTCGCCGATCCGCGCGAAGGGCTCGGTGGCGGCAAGGCGGGCCACGAGTGCCGGGGGAACGATCGCCGGGTTGTAGCCCGCCGCAGGGGTCGCCCCAAAGGCGAAGTAGGTCCAGCCGTTTCCCGGCGCGTCCCAATCGGCCAGGGCCAGGAGCCGGTCGGCATCGTCGGGGCGCATCGAAACGCAGTCGATACCCACCTTCGCGGGCTCGAGGCCGCCGTAGTAGGCGAGGGTGAGTCCCTTCGCATCTGGGTGGGTGGCGATGAAGTGGTCGAGGGCGAGCAGGTCTTGCCCCCAGTCGACATTGCTGCTGACGAGATGGCGCCAGCCGTTCCATCGCCCTCCCACCGTCTCGTTGAAGTAGGCGAGGCTGTGGGGCACGCAGAACAGGCTGCTGGCGATGCCCCAGGCGAGGCCTGTGCCCGCGAGGAGCGATGCAGCCCGGATCGGGAGCGGGGCCGCCGTGCCGCGCCGGGCGGCGTCGATCGTGGCCCCGAGCCTACCGATCCACACCTGGAAGAAGGGGAGGATCGGGAGCACATACCGCCCATGCTCGTTCATGCCCGTCTGGGCACTGACAAAGGCGAGGATCGCCAGCGGGGGGACGAGGAGCACCATCTCGTCGCGGAGCCGGGCGGCGGGCCGCTGCCAGCCCCGCGCCGTCGCCGCCAGGACCAGGAGGAGCCAGGTGCCCAGCGGCACCTTCATCGCCAGGAAGGCGAGGTAGTAGGTCCACCAGCCGGTCTTGCTCCAGCGGCCAGAGAGGAAAAACTCGTGGTGGTAGGTCTCGAAGTCACGACGCTGGAGATCGATGCCGACGACGTAGTTCCGCGGCAGCGGGAGGGGGAGATCGGCGAGGAGCGTGTCGGCAAAACGATTGCCCCCCCGCTGTGCAGCGTCCCCCTCGAGGCCGGACAGCGACCGGCTCACGAACGTGAAGCTGCCGAGCCTGGGGAGGGGATCCTCAAAGGCATAGCCGAAGTTGATCACATAAAACGCGATGGTCATGCGGAGGACGAGCATCCCCGCCTCGCGCCCCCACTGCCGGGCCGTCATCAAGTGCCACTCGGGGAGGCGGTAGGCGATCCAGAGGAGGGGCCAGAGCGGGAGGAAGACCAGGAGCGTCGTCTTGGCAAGCTCGGCGAGGCCGAGGAGTGCGCCGCTGACGGCGGCCCCCTGCCAGGTCGGGATTTTAAGCCAACGCCAGAAGCCATGGCAGGCCGCCAGCCCCAGCGCGGTGGCGGCGGCATCGGACGTGATCAGCTGCCCATGGGCGAGCATGAGCGGGGAGAAGCACCACACCGCCAGGGAGAGCAGCGCCCCGGTGTCGCCGTAGAGCTCGCGGCTCCAGCGGTGGACATACCATCCACCGAGAAGCGCGAAGGGGATACAGGCGAGCCGCGCGAGCGTGACGAGGAAAAACGTCCTCCGGCCGTTGGCATGGCAGAAGTCCTGCCCCATCGCCATTTCGGGGCGGGCACCGGGGCCGCTGGTGAAGCTTTTCCAGTTGGTCTCGCAGCCAGCAGCCATGACGGGAAGCGCAGCGACGAGGCGCACCAGCGGCGGATTGACGGAGTAGACGTCGAAGCGGTTGAACGTCCAGTAGCTGATCCCGGCGACGAGGTGGCCCGGCTCATTGAGCGTGGGGCTCTTCGTTGCGGCTCCCCAGGCGAGGAGCAGCCCATGGATCGCCAGGATCACCACGACGGCCACGCGCCGCAAGCGCGGTGCGTCGGCAGCGGGTGGGGAGGGGGGCGAAGGCTCTGCCGACACACTCACAGGAGGATTCCGGGCCGCAGGGGGCGGGGGCATCGGGCACCGGCCGGGGAATCCGAGGCCCCCGTAGCCACCGAAGAGTGTCGGCAGCGACCGACGGCACTGTCAAACGGCAGCGGGCCCGGAGGCGCACTCAGCGGGGGCCCGGGTTGCCCGCAGCCTGGCCGCGACGGCGGTAGAACAGCCATGCCGCGATGGCTGCAACGAGGGCGGCGTTGAGCCACAGGAGCCACGGTCTCCCGGATTCATCCTTGGGCGCGTCGGTTCGTTTGCTGTCGAGCGTTGCGGGATGGATCTTCTGGCCCGTGACGCGTGCAAGATCGTCCGCTGCTGTTCGTCGCTGGGGATCATCCGGGGGGAGATTCGACGCCAAGATCTTTTCGAAGTATCCCTTGGCAGCGATACGGTCGCCTGCCATTTCAGCAGAGACGCCCAGCGCCTTGAGGAATGAGGCCGTACTGTTGTGATCCGGAAAGCGCTCGACGAAGGCGATCATCGCCGCCGTCGCCTCCGCCTTCATCGCCTTATCCGTCCGACCGGCACCCTGCAATTCGACGATCGCGTTCGAGAGAAACATCGGATTGTCGGAGGCATGCGGAAGTGCCTCTGCGGCTCTGCGACGCCAGCGGATCGCTCCCGCGTAGTCTCCTGTCAGGAACATCGGGCCGGTGATGTGCTCGAACAAGATCAACGGTGCGGTCGTGTGCCTCGGATAGGTCTTGGCGAAACGCACAATGCGTTCGAAGCCTTCCTCGTCTTTCCCCTGATCGATCAACAGTTCGATCCGCTTTCGCTCGGCCTCGTAGATGTCGTCGGTCTGATCGGGCGGGAGATCAGAGGGACTGGCAAACACCGCATCGGGAGCGGGCACCGTGGCCAACACCGCCTCCGCCTCATCCGCTCTTCCGACGCTCGAAAGGATCTCCGCCAACCGCATTCGGCATGTCAAAGTCAGGAGCGGATCCGCGGCAAGGGCGAGCCCTCGTTCGAAGGCGTCAATGGATTTGTCGGTTTGGCCAAGCTTCGCCGTCAACTCACCGACTGACACGAGCACGCGCTGCTGCGTCGTGGCAAGGGCAAAGCGAGAAATCGATTGGTCGAGGATCTCGACTCCGGCGATCTCCCTCGAAGCCTCGGGGATCGCTTCAATGTCTTTCCGAATCTCGTCCATCACCCTCTGATCGGCGGCTTCCAGCTCGGGGGTTCCCTCAGACCCGCTGCCCGGATCGACCAGGGCAGGAGCAATCCCCGCCGAGAGCGCTACCCAGGCAAGCAAGAGGATGACTGCGACGAGTGTGGGGCGTCGCATGCGAAGTATCCATGTGCGGTGGTCGGGTGCGATGGCGAACAGCCCGGATTCAGAACGTCCGGGCCACGAGCGATGCGTACCGCGCCCGCGTCGGAGGGCCTCCAACCGTTGTGCAGGCCTGACGGCAGCGAGAATTACGTTGCCCGAGGGGCAGCCCGGCGGCGTAGAGCGTACCACGTCAGCAGCCCAACCACCGCAGTGATGTTCGCTACAAGCACCCAGAATCGCGGTTTCCAGCCCGTGGCGGCTGGTTTGATGCGAGTAGGCGGGGCTTGGCGCCCTTCAAGCTCAGCGAGAATGCCCTCGGCGATCTGCGTCACTTGATCGCCGGGTTTTCCGCTGGCGATGGCCTGGCGGTAGTAGGCCCGGGCCGCGTCCAGATTTCCCTTCGCCTGCTCATAGCCAGCCAGAGTGAATGAGTACGACGAGGTGGAAGAATTGCTCGGAAATCGCTGGATGTAGTCGAGCATCATGGTGGCGGCTTCCTCTTTCTCCCCGACCGACATCTTCTCCGCGATTGCGTTGCCAAGAAACATGTCGCTCTCGGCAGCGTAAGGGATCGCTTCAACGATCCGGCGTCGCCATCGAACAGACGATTCGTGGTCTTTGGTGAGAAAAAATCCGGCGGTGAGGCCCTCGGCCAACACCAACGGGGAAGTTCGGTGGTTCGGGTAGAGGTTTGCAAGCCTGACAATCCGCGTAAACGCATCTTCAAAGCGGAGGTGGCGGGTGAGCAGTTCGATCCGTTTAACTTCTGTATTGTAGATGTCGTCGGTGACCTCGGCAGGGAGATTGGCCGCGTCGGCAAGTTGCCGCGTCGGCTCCGGGGTGCGCGAAAGTTCCTGCAAAGCCACCTCGAGATCTCCCGAATCGGAGATCGAGTCGGCGATCAATTCCCGAGCGCGGGCGGTGAGCAAGGGATCGGCTTCGAGAACGGCAGCACGTCGCCAGAAGTCAATCGCGTTCTCGGTATGCGCCTGCCGCTGCGCCAACCCGCCGAGCGACAGGAGCACCCTCTGCCGAACAACGTCCGACGTGAACCTGGGTAACCAGGCTTCGAGGATGCTCGCTCCGTCGGTCTCGCGACGTTCGTCGGGAATCGCCTCGATCGCTTTTCGTAGTTCGGCCATCGTCGCTTTGTCGGCGGCAGATTCATCGGTTGCCGTGACGACGAAGGGATCATCGAAGGCCATTGCCGAAGATGCTGCGAAACAACAACACAAACCGTGCAGCCCTACGACCACGGCCACCGCCCGGTCTCGGGAAGGTCTCTTGGACCGTCGCTCAATGAGGCTCACCGATCAGTCCCCTTTCGTTGGCGTGGTTTTCTCTCGTGGCGATCAACTGAGGACCGTCGAGCATCACTCCGGGAGTGTTGGCAAGGTGGGCCGTCGGAATAGGAGGGTCATGGGCAGGACTGTTGCAGCGGCCCAACGAAGTCCGGGAGGGGGCTTGGCGATGGCATGGCTGATGGCAGGCCTTGAAAGAGGGTTGAGTCTCCCGAGCATGGGCTATCGCAGAGACGGAATCGGTATGTCGGTAAAGGGGTGCTTCCCGTGTTGCCCCAGCCGCCATTGTAGTATCCGCCGGAAGGAGGTCCCTTTACGCCAAGCCTCTGCTTGTAGAGGCTCTGCAGATACTCCCTTGAGGTATAGCAATAGAGCGTGGGGCCGCAGGTGTCCGGCTGGACGCTGAAGCTTATGCTCCCGCTGTCTCCAGTCGTGATCGTCGTGTTCAGGTCCCATGTAGCATCGATTGTGAATCCGAGCTGTTTCAAGATGCCCCAGTCGGGTGAAAGTCCGATTTTTACGCCCGGTAGCCATTTATACATTTTCGTGCCCACCTGCACGGAGCACTCGCATGTGATGTCCTTCGCAGGTTCCTCATGTGCAACGCACCAAATGCTGTAATCCTTGATCCTTTTGTCCGAATACGCGATTCCCCGAACGTCAGCAATCTTGGTCCAATCGCAGAGATCCTGCCATGGCCACCAGCCGCAGTTGCTGCATGACACTGGAGTGGTGAATAATGGGGGGGCAGCGATCGTCTCGTTGGTGCGGAGGAAGAAACCGTCAAGCCAAAGTGCAGCGACTTGAACGCCTCCGAAGACCATGGCGAGGAGCACTGGAAAGCAAGCCTGAATGAGCCAATGCGGGGTTGCCGCAACCGACGGGCGGCGACTGATGCGGGGAAGGGGCATCGTTCAGTTCCTCCTTGCGTTGTTTGATCGCTTTCGAATGCAGACGCGATCGACCAAAGGGGTTGCAAAGTCAATCGTTCGTTCAGCGTCCTCAAAGCACTCAGGAGTCTACCCCCCCCCCCCCCCCACCCACCCCACGCCATCGCCGGGAGGCGAGCAGAGGCGGCCACGGCGGCGACGTCGCTGCGCAGTCACGCCGTCGCCGG
>Ga0114967_10004332_pt1 | contig 11443 bp, 10 predicted proteins | sample M_130628_MF_Meta_FD_92639 | JGI IMG/M metagenome (GOLD analysis project Ga0114967, IMG submission 92639) | Freshwater microbial communities from Lake Montjoie, Canada to study carbon cycling - M_130628_MF_MetaG | ecosystem: Environmental > Aquatic > Freshwater > Lake | place: Lake Montjoie... | reverse complement strand
GGAGCCGGGGCGCGGGCGGCCTGGCTGGCTCCGGCCTTGCCGGCGCTTTGTCTGGCGCTGCCCTGGGCGTGGGAAAATCACATCAGCCAGCTGCATTTTAAGAACCACCTGCAATGGCTGTGCGTCCTGCCGGCGCTGGTGCTGACGCCCTTGTCGTTGGATACGGACCTGCTGCGCCACGCCGGGGTGCCGCTGTCCTACGCCAATGACCGCTCCCGGGAATGGCGCGGCTGGCGGGCCACGTCGGAGGAAGCTGCGCTGGTGATCCGGGAGGCGGCCCCGCAGGCGGAGGGTGGGTTGTTCCTGATCGCCGAGGATGAACGCCTTGCTTCCATCCTGAATTTTTACCTGCCCGTGGATCTGCCGATCCTGCGTCCGACGGTGCGGCACCCCCTGGTGCAGATCATGGCCAGTCCGGTGCCGGAAAGCGACTATCATTTCTGGCCGGGGTATGACGGCAGCTCCCGGGGGCAGAGCGCCTATCAGGGCCGCACTGCGCTATATTTCACCACGGCAGATTCCGTGCAGGCCCCGGAGCCCCTGCGGCAATCCTTCCGGGAGGTCGCCCCCCTGACGATTTTTGACACCCTGCAGCGGGGCTTGCCGCTGCGCCGCATCAAGGTTTTCGTGTGCCGCGGCTACCAACCGCCCCTGCTTTGATTCCGCTTCCCTGTCCCGCCCGCCCGCTCCAGTTTCTTTTTTCCCATGCCCACCCTCTCCCTCGTCATCCCCCTGTATAATGAAGAAGGCAATGTCGCCGATCTTGTGAGGGAAATCCATGCCGCCCTGCCGGGTGAAGACCTGGAAGTCATCCTGGTGGATGATTGCTCCACGGATGCCACCCTGGCGAATATCCCGCAGACGCCGGGGATCCGGGTGCTGGAATTTGCAGAAAACCGGGGGCAATCCTCCGCGATGCACGCCGGCATCATGGCCGCCACGGCACCGGTGATCGCGCTGCTGGATGGGGATCTCCAGAATGATCCGGCGGATATTCCGGCGATGCTGGCGAAGCTGGCGGAAGGCTATGATCTGGTCTGCGGCTACCGGGCGAAGCGGAAGGACACGCCCTTCAAGCGCCTGCAAAGCCGGATCGCGAATTTTGTGAGGAGCCGCTTCACCGGCGATGGCGTGCGGGACACGGGCTGCACGCTGAAGGTCCTGCGCTCTCCCTGCCGGGACAGTCTGATTCTTTTCCGGGGCATGCACCGCTTCATCCCGGCCCTGATCAAAGGCGGCGGCTTCCGCATCACGGAAATGCCTGTCAACCACCGCCCACGCGTCAGCGGGGTGAGCAAGTATGGGTTCGGCAACCGGGCGCTGCGGGCCACTACGGATATGTTCGGGGTGAAGTGGCTGCTCTCCCGCCAATGCCGCTATCAGATCAAATCCCGCGACGGCTGAGCGCCGGATCATGTTATGGATCTGCGTCATCTCCGGTATTTCCAGGCTGTGGCTGAGGAGTTGAGTTACGCCCGGGCGGCCCAGCGGCTGCGGATTGCCCAGCCCGCCCTGAGCCGCGCGATCAAGGATCTGGAAACGGACCTGGGGGTGGCGGTGCTGGAGCGCAGCCGGCATCACGTGGCGCTCACTCCGGCGGGGGCGGTGCTGCTGCAGGAGACGGTGTTATTGCTGGACGGCTGGGAGGAATCCCTGCGCCGGGTGCGCCGCACGGCGGATGGGGAAGAGGGGGAGCTGCGCCTGGGCTACATCGGCCCGCCCACCCAGCCTTTTTTGGGCCGCCTGCTCCATGAATACCGGACGCGCTTTCCGCAAGTCAGCGTGCACCTGGAGGAACGGACGCCGGAGCGGGTGTGGGAGATGGTCGCCCGGGGCCGGCTCAGTGCGGGTTTGACCCGGCCGGTGCCCAGCCACACCGCGCTGGGGCTGCGCACCCTGACCCTGCGGGAGGAGCGGCTGGGCGTGGTGCTGCGGCCGGATCACCCCATGGCGGGACAGCCTGCGCTGGAATGGAAATCGCTGATCGGACAAGCGCTGGTCATCCTGGCGCGCCGGGAAGGGGCCAGTCTGCACGATGCCATTCTCGCGGCCTGCCGTCAGGCGGGGTTCATGCCCCGGCTGGCGCACACGCCCAGTTTGATCGGCACGGTGCTCAGTTATACGGAAGCCGGGGCTGGCCCTGGCATCGTCACGGACTCGGTGGTGCCGCCTGGCTCGCCGCTGCGGTTTATCCCACTCACTCCGGCCGCCGTGGTGCCGCTGGTGCTGGTGTGGCAGGAGGATCAGGATCCCCCGCCGGTGCAGCGCTTCCGGGAGCTGCTCTCGGATTGGAATGCCTCCGGACAGCTCTGGCTGAAGTGAGGCATTTACCCTCCTGAAAAGGACGCAGAAGGGCCACGGATGGCACGGATAGGACTGATATTCACGGATTTATGAGATTTGGCAAGATTATCTTCAGGGTGAATCCACCATTTTGCGTATATCCGTGATGATCAGTAACATCCGTGCCATCCGTGGCCCGTTATTTTCCCATTTAGGTTTACTCCGCCGGGATGGCAAGGCCCCGGGCGGTCAGGCGGTCGAGGGCCTGCTGCACCACATCCTCCAGGCTGAGATGGGTGCTGTCGATGACGAGGGCGTCTTCGGCGATTTTAAGAGGGGCGGTCTTGCGGGTGGAGTCCTGCCGGTCCCGGCTCAGGGGGGAGTCCGTCTCGCCCTGGGCGAGGCGGCGGCTGAGGCGGATTTCCTCACTGGCGTCGATGTAGAATTTGTATGGGGTATCCGGAAAGACCACGCTGCCAATATCCCGGCCTTCCATGATGAGGCTGCGGCCTTCTGCCATGCGGCGGAGAAAGGCGGTGATGATGTCCCGGACGGCGGGGACGCTGGCGACGGGGGAGACGCTGGCGGCGACGGCGGCATCCCGGAGATGCGGGCCGGGATCCTGACCATTGACGAGGAGGGTGAAATCCTGACGATCCGGGGCCCAGTCAAATTGCAGGGTGTGGGCGGCGGCGGTGACGGCGGCGGGGTCGGCGGGATCGGCTCCGGATTCCAGAATGCCCCAGGCAGCGGCGCGGTAGAGGGCGCCGCTGTTCACATGGGCGCAGTGGAGGCGGCGGGCGAGGAGCTTGGAGACGCTGCTTTTCCCGGAGGCGGCGGGGCCGTCGATGGCGATGACAAAGGTTGGCATCATGCGTGGGGAGATTTGGAGAGGGAGCCCGGGGGGCGGTCGATTACCGGGGTATGGCCGGAGCCGCTGACTTGCTTGGATTGGAACAGGCGGAGGTGCGCGGCGAAGCCTGGATAGGACGTATTCACGCAATCCGTGTCCGTGATGATGGACTCGCCTTCGGCAAAGAGGCCGGCGATGGCGAAGGCCATGGCGATGCGGTGGTCGCCGAAGCTGGTGACTTTGCCAGCCGTGAGGGGCTCGCCCCTGGAGCCTTCAATTTCCATGCCATCGAAGAGTTCGCGGACCTCGACGCCGAAGTGCTTGAGGTTTTCCACCACGGCGGAAATGCGGTCGGTTTCCTTGACGCGCAGTTCCTTGGCGTCGCGGATGATGGTTTTCCCATGGGCGAGGGCGGCGGCGACGGCGAGGATAGGGAGTTCGTCGATAACGTTAGGGATTTCTGCGCCTTCGATGATGGTGCCCTTGAGGCCACCGCCGCGGATGGTCAGGGTGCCGCAGGGTTCGCCATCGGCTCCGGTGGTCAGGTCCTCGGCGATCTGGGCTCCCATGCGGATGAGGACCTTGAGGATGCCGGTGCGGGTTTCGTTGAGGCCGACGCCTTTGATGATGAGTTCCGAACCGGGCTGGATGGCGGCGGCGACGAGCCAGAAGGCGGCGCTGGAGATGTCGCCCGGGACGTGGAAGTCGCGGCTTTCCGGGACTTGGCCGCCATAGATGGAAATGGCCTTGCCTTCGCGCACGGTTTTCACGCGGAAGTGCTGGAGCATGGTTTCCGTGTGGTTCCGGGTGATCTCGGGCTCAATCACGGTGGTTTTGCCTTCGGTGTAAAGGCCAGCCAGCAGGATCGCGCTTTTCACCTGGGCGCTGGCCATGGGCAGGGTGTAGGTGATCGGCTTCAAACCACTGTGGCCGTGGACGGTGAGCGGCGGGGTTTCCTTGGGGCCGGTGCCTTCGAAGGTGGCTCCCATGAGGGAAAGCGGCTCGGTGACCCGCTTCATGGGGCGCTTGCTGAGGGACTCGTCCCCAGTCAGGACGGTGGAAAAATCCTGTCCGGCGAGGATACCGGAGAGCAGGCGCATGGTGGTGCCGGAGTTCCCACAATCCACCGGACCGGCCGGGGCCTGAAGCTGGAGCCCGCGCCCTTGGACGATAACGCGGTGCGGGCCGTGGCCGGTTTCGTCCGGTTCCCAGACGCTGTCGTCTTCATTGAGGAAGTCGATTTTGACGCCCATGGAGCGGAAGGCGGTGGCGGTGCTGAGGCAGTCGCCACTGGGAAGGAAGCCCGTGATTTCGCAGGTGCCATTGGAGAGGGCGGCGAACATGATGGAGCGGTGCGAGATGCTTTTATCGCCCGGCACGGTGATTTCCGTGGCGATGGGGCGGGCTTTTTTGACGCGGTATTCGGACATGGAGAAAGTTTTCAGTTTTCAGTTTTCAGTTGGCAGTTTTCTGGGAGCGGGCGTCTGATGAGGCGGCTGGGAAAAGAGATTAGTAGCGGGTGGCGCGGAGCTGCTGGGCGGTGGTGAGGACGGCGAGCAGGCGCTCTTCGTCTGCTTCCTGAAGGATTTCAAGGAGTTCGCCCGTGGTGCGGTGGAGGTCCGCGAGGGCGGGGAGCAGGGCGTTGCGGTTTTCCAGTAAAATCTCGCGCCACATGCCGGGGGGGCCGGAAGCGACACGGGTGGTATCGCGCAGGCCGCCAGCGGCGAATTGCGCCATGGCGGGATCCGGCTGGAAGGACGCCAGGGTGGCGGCCACGGCGGCGAGGTGGGGGAGGTGGCTGATGCGGGCCACGAGGGCATCGTGCCGGGCGGCATCCATCAGGGCGGTGCGGCAGCCGAGGGCCTGCCAGAAGGCCTCCAGCCGGGCGAGGGCTTCCGGGGCGGTGTCCGGTTCCGGGGTCAGGATGCAGGCCGCGCCTTGATAGAGCTGGCGGCGGGCGGCTTCCAGGCCGGCGGTTTCCGCTCCAGCCATGGGGTGGCTGCCGATGAAGGGAATCCCCGCCGCCGCGCAAACCGCACCGGCTCCGGCGAGGACGGCGGCTTTGACGCTGCCGACATCCGTGACGAGCGCTCCTGGGGCGAGGCGGGCGGTGACGATTTGTTCGGCCAGGCTTTTCATGCCGCCCACCGGCACACAGAGCACCAGCAGGTCCGCCCCCTCCGCGACGGCCCGGGCATCGGTGGAGGCGAAATCGGCGAGCCCCCGCTCACGGACGGCGGTGACGGATTCCTCCCGCCGGGCCCAGACGCGGAGCTGCCGGCAGCCCAGCTCCCGGGCATCAAGCAGCAGCGAGCCGCCCAGCAGGCCGGGACCGAAGATGGCGAGGGAAGTTTCACGGAAGGAGAGCATGGAACGGAAACGGCATACAGGAAGGGCAAGGGGCGGCTCCAGTGGGGCCTGAGGGGAACCGAAACAGAAACAAAATGGCGCAGGCCATAGGGCGGCCTGCGCCAGAAGGGAGCATTACGGGAATCCGGTCCGCAGCCCGGCGCCTGGAGCGCTGCGGGGATTCAGGGGACGCGGAAGGTTTTGTTGGTGTAAGGGCATTTCACCTTGGTGCCGGAGGGGATGTCCACCACATCCACCTGTCCTTTGTCAGGGGCATAGGGGCTGTAGACATAGCCTTTTCTCCCAACGACAGGCTGGCCGAAGGGCAAATCCTCTCGGGTTACGGCCTTTTTGGTTTCAGTTGGCGGGTCTTTCGGCTTGTCGGGCACGGGGGCGGCGTCGTCTGTTTTGGGAGTCCCGGAGGTGGTATCCGCAGTCGTGCTGGAAGTTTCCGGAGGGGGCGCAGCGGAGGTATCTTTAATCCTGTCCTCCTTCGGCTCGGGCGGGCTCAGGTCCACCACGGTGTTGTTGGGATCCCGGTTGATCCGGGGCGGTTTGCGGCCGGGGGGTTTGGTGCCGGTGTCTCCTGCCGCCGTGCCATCACTGCGCCCGGGGGCTGCCGTTCTGGAACGGGAGGCGTTATTGCCCAATTCCGTGGCCGGACTGCCATAGCCATAGCGGGGCTGGCCGGGGACAAAGACATTGCCCGCTCCGTAGTCAGGCGTGCTATTGCATGACGAGGCGAGGAGCAGGGTGCTGCTGGCGAGCATCAGGGCGCGCCGGAGAGCGGAAAATTGCGAAGCACGGGATGGGGCGTTGTTCATACGGCAAACGAATGGCACGGATTTATGCGGACGTAAAGAGCGGGCAGCCTTGTTGGTTTTCAATGCGAAATTTCAGGGAAACCCCAACCGCACTGCTATGCGGGGGACAAGGCTTTCCGGTGCTGCCACCAAGGAGTAGCTTGCAGCACAGAGCCGTTTTCCAGTATTCGATTTCAAAAAGACCGCCTTTGCCCCATGAAACCCAGTGCCAACAGATCTGAGGGTGTTCCTGCCCATGACAGCAGCGTCGATGCGGAAGCCCGATGGGCGGCCCTGCTGCACGAGGCGAAAGTCCAGGAAGCCGCCGGAAATCCGGAGGGAGCGGAGCAATCCCTGCTGCGGGCCATGCAGGGCAGCGGTGGAGCGGCGGTGGTGTCCGGACTGCTCGCAGAATTTCTCGTGCGGCAGCAGCGGGACCGGGAGGCGGCGGCGGTTTATGAAAAGTGGCTGGCGGTGGATCCCGACGCCGCCCCGGCGCTGCTCGGACTGGGACTCATTTTGGCGGATTATCCGGCCTTTCATGCGGATTCCATCCAGCGGCTGCGGGCGGCCCTGCAGCGGGATCCCACCCGGGTGGCGGCCTATCGTCCCCTGGCGAATCTGCTCCTCGCTGCTGGCCAGCGGGAGGAAGCCCTGCGCTGGTTGGAAACCTGGCTGTCCACGACACCGGAAGATCCCGCCGCAGGCCATTTTCTGGCTGCCTTTGGCGGCCGGCCGGCTCCGGAGCGGGCTTCCGATGATTTTGTCAGGGGCACCTTTGATGTTCATGCCCACCATTTTGACGATTTGCTGCGCGGCCCGTTGGAATACCGCGCGCCGGAATTGCTGATGGAACAAGTCCTTCCCAAGCTGACCGGCGTTCCGGGCCGGGTGCTGGATTTGGGGTGCGGCACGGGCCTCTGTGGTCCCCTGTTAAAACCGCATGCCAGCTGCCTCATTGGGGTGGATCTTTCCAAGCCCATGCTGGAGCAGGCGGAGGCGCGTGGTCTTTACGATGAATTGGTTGCCGCCGAGCTGGGAGCCTATCTTCAATCGGCCACGGGAACGTTCGACCTCATCCTGGCGGCGGATACTTTTGTTTATCTGGGAGCCCTGGAGGAAGTATTCAAAAGCAGCCTGGCGCGCCTGGCACCGGGAGCCTGGCTGGCATTTACCGTCGAGCATTCCACCATCACCGGCCCCCTTGCGGGTGGGTTTGAATTGGCTCCCAGCGGGCGCTACCGGCATCAGAAAGCCAGCGTGGAGGAAGCACTCCAGGCAGCGGGTTTTCATAACATCTGCCTGCTGCCAGCCTCCGTCCGGAAGGAAGCCGGCACCGCAGTGCCCAGCCTCATGGTCATGGCCCAAAAACCAGCCGGATAAGCGGGCAGGCCGGGTGGTGAAGGGCCTGCTGCCGTTTTCAGGGCAGTTCCTTGATCTTGAGATTGCGGAAGCGGTAGGTGGCTCCTTTTTCGCCATGGTGCTGGATGCCGATCGGGCCGCGGGCGTCGCGCTCATCGGTGATATCGGTGGTGGTGACGCCGTTGACTTCGATTTTGATTTTGTTGCCAATGCAGGTGATGCGGTAGGTGTTCCATTCATCGCGCTTGAAGGCCCCGGCAGCGCGCAGCTTGAAGGCGGCTTCTGAGCCGGCATCGCCTTTTTTCGGGCTGGTGAACCACATGCGCAGGCCCTCGTCGTAAATGCCGCCGGACCACCTGCGGGTGGTATCTCCATCCACCTCGGCCTGGTAGCCGGTGACGCTGCCAGGACTGACCCTGGCGCGGAACATGAAGCCGCTGTTCGCCTTGGCCCCGCTGGTGGTTTTACTGTCGGGGAGGTGAACCTCGCCTTCGAAGATGAAATTGGCGTAGGATTTCCCCGTGCAGAGGAAAAACTTCTTTTCAGCGGTGAGGTGGATTTCCCCGTTTACCACTTCGGCTTTGCCATAGGGGTAGGGATTCGTCCAGCCCGTGAGGGTTTTTCCGTCAAAGAGCGGCTTGAATTCTTCTGTGGCAGCGGCCGGGGCCTGCGCGCGGGCGGCCGGGGTCAGCGTCAGAGCCCCCAAAACAGGCAACAGCAGAATCAATGAGCGGAAAGAGCAGTTCATGGTCCAAGATTTCATTAAGCTCTGCTTACGGCAAGTTAAATCAGCGTCCAGGCGGGTCTTCCCCCTTCCCAAAAAGAAAATATCCATGCACACAACTTTCCCTTTCGTGGGCGCTCCAGAGGCACCCGGGCCCATACGGCACGAAATATGCACAAATCTCCCTTTGCTCTCCCCTCAATTAACCCAAACAGATTCTTCTCTTTTAGCGTGCTTTCCTTTAGAGTCTGCGGAGAAAATAGGGAGACCGTCCCCTTTAGGGGCACAACTGCATGACAGATAATGATTTACGACCGAGGTTGATCAGCTTGGCGGATGGATCCGAAGTGGTCCTCCCCGGGACGGCTATATTTGGCCGCAAATCTGACAGCACCATTCCCTTGCCGGACAACCGGGTCTCCCGCCGCCACTCCATGATCCGTCGTCAGGAAGACGATGAGTTTTGGTTTTATGATCTGGGAAGTTTTAATGGTAGCTACATTAATAATGAGCGCGTGACCACCACCCGCCAGTTGGAGCCGGGGGACGTGATCCGGATTTGCGACTTTGAATACCGCTTCGAGCTGCCCCACGCCGGCCCCCGTATGGGGAATGAAGCCCAGGACATGCAGGTGGTGCCTATGATCATTCTGGTGAGTGATATCAAGGGATTCACCCGCCTCTCCGAGGTCCTGCCGCCGGACGAACTGGCCCAGGCCATCGGCTCGTGGTATTCCTATTGTGATCAGGTTCTGACGGAGCACGGCGCGGCGATCGATAAATTCATCGGAGATGCCGTGCTGGCCTATTGGACGGATGTGACGCCGAACGCCCGGCAATGGGCCCTTTCTGCCGCCCGCTACCTCCGGGAAAGCTGCTCCCTGATCCAGGAGGAAATGAAATGGACTTTTGAGCGCTACGATGTCGAATTTTCCAGCGGCGTGGCCCTGCACATGGGCGAAGTCTCGTGGGGCCAGCTCGGCCAGGGCGGGCTCACCATGCTGGGAGATGCCGTCAATACCACCTTCCGCATCCAGGCACTGACGCGGCAGCTTGGCAGTGATATCCTCGTCTCTTCCGACCTGCTGAAGGGCTGGAAGGAAGGCCTCAAACATGTGCGCTCCCTCGGCACCCACCTCCTGAAAGGGAAGGAAAATCCCGTGGGGATCTACGCCGTGGAAAGTGCTCCAGAACTCTTTGTCCGGTGAGCGATTCCCCTATCCCTAAAAAAAGTGAGGGTTGGCTCGGGCTGGTGCTCACCGCCATCCTCTGCCTGGGTTTTCTTTACTGGTGGTTCCGCCCCGCCCGGGAAACCTGGCAACCTCACACCACGGCCCAGTTGGTCGCCCGGGCCTTGGCTGAACCCGGCTTGAATGAGCCTCTGGAGCGCCTCGTCATCGACTTCGATCTGATGGAAGTGGCCCTCCTTCAGGCCCGCCAGGGCATGGTGCCCGAGGGGCTGGAAACGGCTTCCCGTATTGGCGATTCCGTGGTGCAGGCCCGCACCATCCGCCAGCTTGCCCAGGCTCACCTGCAACAGGATGCGAAAAATTTGGGCATTTCTTTGACCATGTGCGACCGCATCGCGGATACCGCCCGCCGCGCCCGGATGAAGGAGGAAATTCTGCTCCAAATCGCCCTCCTGGGTTTTGGCGATGTCGCCCTGGCTGAGGCCAAAACGCCCCTCCTGCGGGCCCGTGTCGCCCGACGCCTCGCTGAGACGGATGGTCAGGACACCGCCCGCACGCTGCTCGCGGAACTGGAGGCCGCCCAAGCCCAGCTCCCGCCGGACCAAGCCGCTCTGTTGCTCCCGGAATTCGCCTGGACCCGGGTCCAACTGGCCATTACGGACGGTCCCCAGCAAGCCTTTGAAGCCATCCGCAGGCTGCCTGCTGCCGATCAGGAGGAACTTTGGCTCGAACTCTTCGGGATCTCGTTCGGACGCGGGGAAACCCAGGCCGCGCTGGATACCGCCGCCGTGGCCGCCCAGGCTCCTACCCCGGCTTTGCGCCGGAAATTCGAATTGGAAGCCCTGCAATCTGGCTTCCCCCTACGACCTGCAGCGGACATTTTGGCGGAACTGGATCAGGCCGTGAAAGCTGCTGCTCCCGGGGCCGCCCACATCCGCGCCCTCATCGAGCTGGCAAAAGCCCGCAGCCCAGCTGGCGGTCCAGAGGCCACTGCCATTCCCCTGCACGCGGCGCTGGAGGAAGCGGCCGCGCTGAAGGACCCGGTGCAACGCGCCGCTTTTCTCGCTGAGCTGGCGGAACTCCTCCCGGACGCCCTGCTTTTTGCCGAGTCCAAAAAAGCCCTCCAGGATGCCACGGATGCCGCCCATACCATCGTCGCTCCGGAGCAACAGGTGCCCCAGCTCGTGATGGTGATGAGTCATGCGTTCAAAGCGGGAGAAATCAAAACCGCCTCCGATTTAGCCACTCAGGCCCTCGCTCTGGCGCCTAAAATTACCCTGGCAGACTCCGTCCGGCTTGAACTGGCCGATTTCCTCACCCGCATCGGCGACTGGCCTGCCGCGCTCAGTCTGCTGCCCGCGCCAAAGCCTGTCAGTGGGGAGGGCCTGCCAGCCTCCACTCGGGGGAAGGAACCTTCCGATCCCCGGGCCGAGCTTCTGGATGCCTTGTCCACTACTGCTGCGGAGGACATCATCGGCTACCCGGCAAACGATCCTCCCAATCGCGGCGAGCCCTTGGACCGCATCCGGAACCGGGCCATTTCCGACCAGGCCGCCGCTGCCGCCTACCTGCCCGGACTCCCTGCCGGCCCCGCCCGGGCCCGAGCTACCCTGGCCATCGCCAAAGGCCTCCTCCTGCCGCCCTTGCCAGCGGCAGAACCCAATCTGCCCTCCGATCCCACCACGCCGCTGGACGTGCTCCCCGGCCAGGAAACCACCCCGCCTGTGGCACCGCTGCCTGAGGATACCGGGCCTTGAACCTAAAAGCGGCAGTGGAATTTGAACAGAAGGACACAAAGGACACAAAATCAGTAACTTGCGAAGATCCCGCCCAAATCTGATGGTCACCCTGCAAGTGAGGGCGTCTATTTCCATAAATC
>Ga0114967_10004330_pt1 | contig 11445 bp, 8 predicted proteins | sample M_130628_MF_Meta_FD_92639 | JGI IMG/M metagenome (GOLD analysis project Ga0114967, IMG submission 92639) | Freshwater microbial communities from Lake Montjoie, Canada to study carbon cycling - M_130628_MF_MetaG | ecosystem: Environmental > Aquatic > Freshwater > Lake | place: Lake Montjoie... | reverse complement strand
CTGCCGATCGGGGCTGTCGGGCTGGAGATCTTTGGGAAAGGTGCCAAGCACCAGCACATCAGCCGCCGGGAGTTTCTCCCGCAGCCGGGCCACGATGGTCTCGATGCCACGGGCGATGTCGGCGGCCGTATGGTGGGGTGAGGCGACGATGTTGTTGACGCCGATCATCAGCACCACGAGCCGGGGCTGAAGGCCATCGACGGCACCATGGTCGAGCTGCCAGAGAATGTGCTGCGTCTGGCTGCCGGCGATGCCGATCGATGCGGCCCGACGGGGAACGAATTCCCGCTCCCACACCTCCCGGCCGATATCCCGCCAGCCGGAGGTGATGGAGTCGCCGATGAAGAGGATCTCTGGCCCGTTGGCCATGCCTCGCACCTCCGCCACCCGTTCGCCGTGCCGCAGCCGCCACTCGTCGTTGGGCCGCTCGGGCAACGCCGCATCGGCGGCGCCTGGATGGTGAATGGTGCCGGTGGGTGCAGTGCCGGCAGGAACGATCGACACCGCCTCCTCCTTCTCGAGGGTGAGGGACAGCGTGCCATCGGCCACTGGCACCTTCGCCTCCCGGGGCGTGCAGCCTGCGGGCGTGATGCGGTAGAGATCGACCGCTTTCACATCCTGCCAGTCGGCAGGCAGCCGCCACTTCCTGGCAGCGCTGCCGCCATTCGACCAAGCGATGATCTCCTGCGGATTCCAGACCGCCGGCACGAAGAGGTCGTCGTCGGCGCGGAGCACGAAATCTCCCTGTCGGATCGTGCGAACGCCGTCCTCCGTCCGGGCTACGACGCCGTCGCTGTAGGTCAGCACGTCATTTTTGAAGGAGAGGCGGTCGTGGCGACTGAGGAAATACCAGGGGAGCGTGGTGCGGCAGAACATCCCGAGAAATCCGGGCATCGTCTCCTTGTCCCGCTGCCAGATCTCCTCACCGTGCATACTCGAGCCAAACCGGAAATCGCCGTCACTGCCCCGATCGGTGCGGCCGCGGGCCATCAGCCGCTCTGGGATTTTCATCTGGTAGCCCGGGTCACTCGGATACCACCACGACATCGCCTGCAGGCCGGTGAAGCCTTCTCCCGGCGGGTGGGCCCAGAAGATGCCTTCGCCGGTCACATCGAAGCCCCGATCGCGCCAGTAATGAAAAATCTTCCGCTGCGCCTCCACATATTTGTCAGGCGTCAGGCCTCCGTGCTCGGGGAGGGCGTGCCAAGGGCTGACCGGCTTGCCGTTGTCACGTTGGGCGATGAAGACATCGACGTGGATCGTGTGCCCATCCTTCAGTTCGGGGACCATCTCGATCAATCGATCGATCCGCCGCTGTGCGAGCCCCGCCTCCCATTCGCGGGGATAGACGACGTTGTACATGTCGTCCCCCTCGATCTGGCTGCCGGCCACCAGCAGGTTGCCCTGCTCGTCCTTGGCAAACAGATCCTTCTGCACGTACTCATCCCACAGCGGGCTGTGCCGGTAGGCGTCGAGCATGTTGATGTGCAGGCTGACGGTGGTGTTGTAGCGCCGGGCTTCACGGATCAGCCAGCGGAGGCTTTCGAGCGCCGTGGCGTCGTGGGGAAGCTTCAGCCGCGGGTTGACCTCGTCCCAGGCCGGATAGCCATGGTCGTGGCCACCCTTCTGCCAGCCAACGAGGTAGATGATCTTGGGAATGCCGCGGGTGAGATTGTCGGTCTTGCGGATCACTTCCAGCGCCTCCTCGAACGTGCAGAGCACGTCGTGCGGCTTCTGGAAGAGCGGTTCTTTCGCCAGCCGCTCGACAGGCGTCCCCTCCATTCCCATGAAGAGCTTCGTCACCAGGCACTGGTGGTAGTCACGATAAAAGGGGGCGACCACCACTTTGGTGCTGGCCGAATGCTTCATGCCATTCTGCTCCACGACCGCCGTGATCTTCGCGACACCCCCGTCGCGGGGCACGACCTTTCCCTGTTCGATCGCCACGACCTCTACGCCGCCACTGGCCTCCGTGGTGGTGGCGGTGAGCGTCGCGTTCGCCGGATCAAGTGGCTGCCGCTGGCCATCGGGGCCGACAGCGGTGAGGGTGACCTGCGCGGAAACTCCCGGCTCACGCACGAGTTCGAGCGTCTGCCGGTCGAGGGCGATCTCGATGTGGTCAATCGATGCGGGTGGCTCGGCGGTCGCCGCTGGTGTGGCCAATGACAGCATCAAGACAGGGAGGAACCAGCTGGGCAGGATCGTGCGCATGAGGAAAAGATCTCGGGCGGGAATAAAGCCAGCACCTCAACAGGGCGCCGGCGTGGGGGCGTGGATTATGCCACAGGGAATGACCCTGCCGGCAATCCTGCTCAGCGCCACGCTTGTAACAGCTTGATGGCGGCCCGTCGTTTCAAGTGCCCGGCACCGGACGGCTCACAGGCTTCGCTGGCGCCGCACCGCCGAAGCCTGGTGCGCGGAGGCCGCCCGCGCCCGCCCCCAACTGATCCATGTCGAGGAAGCGGGCATCGTCGACGTCAACCCGGTTGATCGCTCGCCAGTAGAGGATTTTTCCGGCTGACGCGCTCGATGTGGCCGCTCCCACCTTCGCCTGCCGGTAGAGCTGCGCGTCGCTGCGGCCATCACCCTCGAAGACGAGCAGATCCTTCGCCTCGCTCCAGGTGAGCCGGGTGCTCCGCGCTGTGAACGACTCCCCTTCCACCAGCACGTTGCCGCCGGCGGCCAGTTCGATCGAACTCCGCTGCTGGCCCGGTACCGGCGGGGCCTGCCCCACGCCCAGCACATCGCTGGAGATGGTCACGACCCGCGGCGGGAGGCCGGTCGCCGCATGTGGATCAAGCGTGTCGCCCCACTTGGCCACCGGCCCCCAGATCGCCTCCACACGCTGATGGAATTCCATCACACGGCGGTTGATGTTGCCCCGCATGCCCCGCTGGAAGTCGACGCCCAGATAAGTGAGCTCATCAGGCTGGGCTGGCGGCACCGGGCTGGGTGCGGCGCCTGGTGCCTGCGGGCCGGCCGGAAGTGCCATGCCAGGGGCCTGCCCAAACCGGGTGCTGGCCAACCGACCGGGGCCCGTGCCCGTCACATTCCCCGTGGTGCGGTCGATGACCAGATCGCGCACGAAGAGCTGCTCCACCGACTTCGCTCCGTCCTGCGCAGCCGACTCGCTCTCGATCCGCACACCGCTGCCGCAGGCTATCCGTGCCACGTCGGGCCGCGCCGTCGGCGGCGGCTGTCCCGCTGAAAACGCCAGCGGACGATTGAAGACCACATCGAGGGAGCCGGCCCGCACGGCGGTGTTGCCGCTGGTGGTGACCACCTGATCGACGAAGCGGGCAGTGAGTCCGTCGAAATCCATCCGGCCCTGCCAGGTCACATCGAGTGAACCGGGGGGGGCATTCGGCTGGCCGACAGCGACCCCGGCCGACGGCTGTGCGGTCGGCGCTGCCATGCCACCCGTGAACCCAAACGACTCGAATCCACCCGACCCTGCGGCCAGCGGCACCTTCAGCCTGCCCGCACCATCGACCGTCAGCCGATTCCTGCCACGATCGAAATCAACGAGCGGTCCCTGCAGATCGAGTCCCCGTCCACGCACCTCCGCTGGCCGTCCCGACACGATCGCCCGCGCATCAAACCGCGTGGGCCGCGTGAGCTGCATCTGGTCGCCACGGATCTCCATCCCCGCCTCGCTGTCAGGATTCGGCACCGCGGCCGCAAGACGTTCACGCGGCTCCTCCACGACGTGCACCTGTCCCTCCAGCGACATCTCTTCGAGTTCGCTCTTGTTGCCCACCATGGTCACCAACCCCCTGACAAGCGCCGCGGTCGCCACCAGCCTGCCGGCGGTGGGACTCTTCTGCGTTCCGGGATGCGTAGCCACCTGATCTGAAGCCGGCGCCCCGGCCGAACCGCTTGTTCTCGGCGCCAGTAGCGAGGGTTGTGCCATGCCTCCGGCGACCGGCGACATGGCCGGGTCCTGGCTGCGGAACCAGACCTCCATGCGATCGGTCCGCGCGGCCAGCTGCTCCGCCTCCACCTCAACCATGCCCCGGGCCAGCAGTCGAGACGGCCGCACTCCCGACAGATCGGGGCCAGCCCCGCTCGCATCCGCCGCCGCCACCGGTTGAGCACCTGCCGGCGCGGCGGGCTTGGTCAGTTCGAGCCAGAGGTGCATCTCGGAACCACTCAGCCGGCCCTGCGTTTCGACGGCGACCTCGGCATCGCCAGCAATCGAGGCGACATGCCCTTCCCCATCGGGACGCATCCGCAGCCACTTCTGCCAGCGGGCCTGCACCGGCGGTGATCCCGGGGAACGTGTCCTCAACCAGCCGGGGCCAACGGCCATCAGCGATCCCGGTGCGGAGGATGGACCAGGAACGTAATCGATCGATCGCGCCTCCATCTCCGTGCCCCGAGCAACAAGCGACACCGGCTCCTCGCCATCGAGCAGGATTCGTCGCGTGGCGATCTCGTAGCCCAGTCGGGCCGCGCGGGCCTCGAGCCCGGCGCCGCTCGAGCGGGCGATGACCGGTGTCCCCTTGGCCTGAATCTCCACGGGACGCAGTTCCGATTTACTCGCGGATTCGCCGGCAGCTGGTGCCTGCCTGCCGAGAACGATCGCCAGCAGTTCGCAGGCGAGCTGATCGGTGGAACCACCGGGAATCGTTCGAACGACCTCCACCTGATCCTCACAGGTGATCACGTTTGCCGACACATTCATGCAGAGGCCGCCACGGCACGTGACGAGCACGGGAGCGGCTTCGGCAGTCGAGGCTGACTCGGCGCCGACTGCGGGCTGCTTCTGTCCAGGCAGCAGTCCTCCCTGCATGCCCTCCAGACGCATCTGCACATCGCGGTCGAGCCGAATCGAATCGACACCGCCGATGCTGGGGCCCTGATCAGACGCGCCGGCACGTGGCAACAGCCGCGCCAGGAGTGCCCGGCCGCTGCCGGTCGACCGACCGTACCGAAATTGCACCATCTCCGCGGTGCGAACCTCGAACTCCTCGAGTTCCACGTCGCGGGTCACGATCTCGATGTCGTCATCGGCGCCGGGAGCTGACGGTGTGCCGCGGATCGTCACCTGGCCACGGAGACTGCCGCCGATGAGCCTCGCCAGCCGGCCCTGCCGCAGATCGAGCGGCTCGTCGAATTCGAGCACGGCTCCCTGGGGCACCCGCAGCACGATCGTCCGTCCCTCTCCGCCATCGGCGGCGACACGGTTCCGATCGGGCAACACCACCAGCGTGCAGGGCACGAGGTTCACGCGACCGTCGGGCAGCGCCTGATACTGTTTGAAGAGAAGCCGCATCTGCCGGCTCTCCAGCATGATCGGATCCTCACGTTCCCACGAGCCAGCCGGAAAGATGTCCCCCATCGCCGCCAGCCGGCGATCAGCCCGGGCGCGGATCGCCGCGGCCTCCTCTGGCGACATCTCGAGCGTCTCCTTGGCATCGTGCACACGTGGTTCCACCAACGGCACCACGGTGAGCCGGTGAAAGCCGGCCGCCGCGAGGACGATGAGAAACACCCGCAACGTGCGTCCGAGGCGTTGTTCCATGAAGTGGCCTGATTGACGGAGGTGGACTCTAGGCCCGGCCAAGATCCCTGCCCGCGCTGACACCCACACCCGGCGCGATGTACCCGCTGACGATCGCCTCCCAGCCACCACGGGCCCGAAGCATCCGTTCGACCAGTTCACGGACCGCGCCCCGACCGCCTGGCAGACTGGTCACCACCGCGGCAGCCTCCCGCAATTCGGTGCAGGCATCGGCAACCGCCGCCCCGACTCCGCACCGCCGTACCACGGGCAGGTCGGGCAGGTCATCGCCCATGAACGCCGTCTGCTCCCACGACAACCCGCACTCCTTGATGATCTCGTCGGCGGCAGCGAGCTTGTCATCGATGCCCTGCCGTACGAACTCGATCCCGAGTTCCGCGGCCCTTCGTTCCACGATGCGGCTCGACCGGCCCGTGATGATGCCAGTCCGTCCGCCCGCCCGTTGCCAGCCGCGGATGCCGAGGCCGTCGCGAATGTGGAACGTCTTGCATTCCACCCCGTCGGAGCTCCACGTGACGCCACCATCGGTGAGCACGCCGTCGCAGTCGAGCAACAACAGCTGGATGCCGGCCAGACGATGCTCAAGATCGGTGGGTGGTGTCATGGAACGCTTCGGAACGATGTCTGTGGGTTCAAAGAAGTGCCCGTGAGAGCACGCATGCTCACGCAGCGGCGGATCCTGGCAGCGGCGTTGACTCGTCAACTGTGGTGGCAACGGGTTCGGGGGACGTGAGGCCGACAAGGTCAACGATGTCGAGGAGCCCAACGGGTCGTCCATCGGCATCGACCACCGGAAGTTCGCTCAGACGCCGTGACTCGAGCACCGCCACGGCGTCGCGGAGTCGCGTGCCCGTCGTCACAGTGGTCGGCCGGTTCGTCATCACACCCCGGATCGCTCCATCGATCGCGGCGTCGTTGCGACGTTCAAAGAGCCGGGCCAGATCGCTGTCGGTAAAGATGCCGGCCAGCATGCCATCCGCATCGATGATCATCACCGCGCCGGTCCGCCGTGACGGCAGCGGCTGCGAGAACACGGCCCGCACCGTCTCATCCGGTCTGGCCGTCCGGCACTGCGCCAGCGGTCGCATCGCTTCATCAACCCGCATCAACTGCCTCCCGAGGCTGCCGCCTGGATGCCGGGCGGCGAAGTCCTCGTGCGTAAACCGGCGCAGGCTGCTGGTCACGAGCGCCAGGCTGTCGCCCAGCGCCAGCAGAATCGACGTGCTCGTGCTGGGAGCCAATCCGAGCACACAGGCCTCGCGGACGGGGCCCGTGGCCACCACAACCTCTGCCGCGCGTCCGAGCGTGCTATCGGTTCTGCCGGTGAGGGCGACGATCCTCACGCCCGCCGCGGCCAGATGCGGCAGGAGCCGAGTGATCTCCTCCGTCTCACCCGACTGCGACAATCCGAGCACGATGTCATCGCGGCGGAGCACGCCGAGGTCGCCATGCATCGCCTCGGCCGGGTGGAGGAAGTGGCTGGGAGTGCCTGTGGAGGCGAGTGTCGCCGAGATTTTCTGGGCGACGAGGCCGGCCTTACCGATGCCTGTGACGACAACCTTGCCGGTGCAGCCGGCGATCATCCGCACCGCTTTGCAGAACGATGCGTCGAGCGCATCGGCCATCCGCAAGACGGCGTCCCCCTCGGCGCGAAGGATCTCGCGGCCGTGATCGAGCACGTCGGCATCGGAGGGCGATCGGCAATCGTCGATCGGGAGCGACGGTGTCGCAGTCATGGTGGAGTCCAGCCGGGGGCCTGCGCGCGGAACCGCCGCGCGGGGGCGGGACTATAGGCCGACTAGGCAAACACCGCAACGCGTTTTTTCCCGGGACTGACGGGCCGCCGTCGCTTTATGCCCGGTACCGCTTCGCCATCTCGTCGAGCGTGATCACCGGCACCTTGCGGGCGTTGCCGGCCTGGCCAAACTGCACCATCCGCTCGGCACAGACCTTCTTCATCGCCTCGCGGGCCGGCTTGAGATAATCGCGGGGATCGAACTTCTCGGGGGACTCCCAGAGCACCTTTCGGACGGCGCCCGTGATCGCCATCCGGCAGTCGGTGTCGACGTTGATCTTCCGCACGCCGTGCTTGATGCCCCGCTGGATCTCCTCCACCGGCACGCCCCAGGTCTGCGGCATCTTGCCGCCGTACTTGTTGATGATGTCTTGCAACTCCTGCGGCACGCTCGATGAACCGTGCATCACGAGATGGCAGTTGGGCAGACGGCGGTGGATCTCCTCGATCTGCTTCATCGCCAGCACCTCGCCATCGGGCTTCCGCGTGAATTTGTAGGCGCCGTGGCTGGTGCCGATGGCGACGGCCAGCGCATCGACTCCGGTGTCCGCCACGAACGACGCGGCCTCGGCGGGATCGGTGAGCAACTGATCGTGCGAGAGCTGCCCCTCGGCGCCATGCCCGTCCTCCGCTTCGCCGTGGCCGCTCTCGAGTGAACCGAGGCAGCCGAGCTCACCCTCGACCGACACGCCCCGCGCGTGGGCCATGTTCACGACCTCCTTCGTGACCTTGACGTTGTAGTCGTAGTCGGCCGGCGTCTTGCCGTCCTCCTTGAGCGAGCCGTCCATCATCACGCTGGTGAAGCCGTTGTCGATGGCGCTGATGCAGGTGGCGGTGGAGTTGCCATGGTCCGGTGCATCGCGATCGGAACCCAAGGATAGAGCTCAGCGGCGGCGAGCATCAGGTGGCGGAGATAGTTGTCCTGGCTGAAGCTGCGGGCGCCCCGCGAAGCCTGCACGATCACCGGCGACTCTGTTTCCTTGGCCGCTTCCATGATCGCCTGGATCTGTTCCATGTCGTTCACGTTGAAGGCGGCGATGCCATACCCGTTCTCGGCGGCGTGATCGAGCAGGATGCGCATTGGGACGAGCGGCATGGGAGTGTCTCCGATGATGAGCGGGGAGGGAGGAACGGTGCGGCAAACGGGGGCCGAGCGGATTCAGAGCATACGGAAAAAACCGACGTGATAGAATCCCCGTGATTCGCCCGCCCAGCCTGACGGACGCCGCCAGCATGGACCTCCGGCCCACCACCGATCCCATCCAAAGTTTCCTCTACGTCGCCGGGGGCTGGTTCTGCGTGGGGCTGGCCGTGGTGGGCGCCATCCTCCCGCTCGTTCCCACGACTCCTTTTCTGCTGCTGGCCAGCTGGTGTTTCTACCGCGGCTCACCACGCATCCATGCCTGGCTGCATCGCTCGAAGTGGTTTGGGCCCACGCTCGATGATTGGCAGCACTATCACGGCATCCGCAGAACGGTGAAGTACCGGGCCGTGCTGATGGTGGCCGCAGTCGTCGGCTGCAGCCTGCTGCTCAACAGCCTCCCCTGGTGGCTGCGATACGTCGCCCTGGGGCTGGTGACCGTCGGGCTCTTCGTGATCTGGTCCATACCGACACTCCCAGACGAAGCTCCCCGTGCGCCCCGCACGAGCCTGGAATGAGCCACCAACCGCTCGACGTAGGGGAAGCCCTTCGAGCAGCCCCTGCTTGCTGAATCCGGACTCGGGAGGGGGTGCCCATGCCCCAAGAGCCGGCGTTGCTGACAAGCGCAGGCATGGATGCCGGAGCGCAGTCAGCATCGAGTGAGCGAAGCCCAGGATGGGCGAAGTGAACGTCCGGCGATGGGGTGTGGGCATCCCCGACCTGGGAGACGAGTAAACTTTTGCCAGGCCCTTCGTCGACGCTAGTGTTCCACGCCCGACTCTGGCTCGGGCAGCCAGTGCGTAAGGATAGCGCCCACCAGTGCATAGGCTCCGGCCACCCCGGCTCCCACCAGCGCGATCCGCACCGGATCGGGAGGCGTCGCGGCGGAGAGCGTGAGCGTCAGCCAGGCAGCGGCCGTTCCCAGCACGCGGCCGCCGATGTTCGCGGCGAAGCTCTCACCCGTGCCCCGAAGGTGGGTCGGGAACACGAGCGGGATGTAGTTGCCCCAGAAGCTGAACTGCGCGACCGTCAGGAGGCCCGCCAGAAAGATCCCCGCCTTGATCCACGGCAGCGAGCCGGCGTTGCCCAACTGCGTTGAAATCCACCAGAAGAGCAGCGGCACGACGATGAGTGCCGGCAGTTGGAACAAGCGCAACAGGAGTCTGCGGCTGGCGATCCGCAGCGCCGCGAAAGCCAGTAGCACGCGGCCCACCAGACCACCGATTTCCTGATAGATCGTGACGCCGGCCACGGCCTCGTCGGTGGCGTTCCCGAGGATGCTCTTCAGCCGCCCCGGGGCCACGGTCTCGCCCTTCGCCTTCGCCGCGGCAATCGCCTCCTCCTGCGCTTCCTTTGCCGTGGCCAGAATCGCGGCGTGCCCCTTCGTCTGTGCGCCGAGAATCTGCGGCAGCTGCTGGATGGCGCCGAAGGCGATTCCATAACTCGCCGCAAAGACCAGCGTGGTCACCACCGTGGCGCGGACGAGTGCGGGGCTGAAGAGTTCGCGGATGCTGGGACGCTTGAGCGTGCCCGCCGCCTTCTTATGCGCCCAGACGGGGCTCTCGGGCAGGAACGGCCGGATGAGGATCAGCGGCAGAGCGGGGATCACGCCGGAGATGAGCGTGTAGCGCCAGGCCTCATGGTCGCCATGGATCGCCGGCAGTGCCATCGCGAACTTCGCGGCGAGGATGTTGGCCAAGCCCACGAGCAGGCCGCCGAGCGACGAGAAAGCCTGCGTCCAGCCTAGCGCACTTTCCCGCTGCCGCGAGTCGGGGAACAGTTCAGCGAGCCATGCCACTGCGGCGACGAATTCCACGCACACGCCGATGAAGACGAGGCAGCGGAAAAAGAGCAACTGCGGCAGCGACGTGGCGAAGCCTGCCGCCAGCGCTGCAAACGCGTAGAGCAGGATGCTGAACGTGAGCACCCGCCGACGTCCGAGCAGATCGGTAAGGTAGCCGCCCAGCAGGCCGAAGACGCCACCGGCGATCGCGGGCACGAAGAACAGCGCCCGAGCCCACTTCGTGTACTCGGGTGACCCGGGCACCAGCACCGGCACGCCGGCGGCCGTCACGCCTCCCAACGCCGCGAGCGCCGGCTTGATCACCAGCGGCAGCATCAGCAGTTCGTAGATATCGAAGGCGAAGCCGATGGCAGCGATCGCACAGACCAGCCAGCCTGTGGTCGAGAGCCGACCGGAAGGTGTGAGGCCGCTCGTGCGTGCGAAGGAATCGGGGGATGCGGCCATAGCGTGGGCTCCGGTATCGTGCGAAAAAGAAGGAAGCCGATCAGGCCGCAAAGCCTATCGGCAAATCCTCGCTGGAGAAAATCAACCCACTCACGGACCGATGGACGGCGGGCATTTGGCGAGAAAGTCACGCGGGCCGCGGGTCGTGTAGTAGGGATAGGCCACGGCACCGGAGGGTGGGCCAGCAGGGCCGGTGGCGCCGTAGTCAGATGATTCCAGAGCAGCTTTTTCCTCCGGGCTCAGATGATGCTTGGCGAGGCCGCCGTAGCGGCCGACGTGCCGCTTGTGGCAGGCTCCGTCCTTACATGCACCGCCCTGACAGGCACCATCTTTGCAACCACCCGTCGGGCAGACACCACCCTGGCAGGCACCGCTCTCACACGCTCCATCCTGACAGGCCCCATCCTGGCAAGCGCCGTCTTGGCACGCACCATCCTGGCAGGCACCGCCGCCTCCATGATGACGGGCCTGATGGGCATAGGGACCATCGAAGTTGGCAAGGAACAGTCGGTCAATGATCGAACAGCCGCTCGACATGCCGAAGACGGCGATCAAGAGGGCGAAACTTGCAGAACGTTTCATCGGCGAGGGCTCCCGAGGGGCGGGGAGGTCCGACGGCACACCACTGCCGGACTCCACCGCGATCACCAACGGTATCGGTCGTGCCGGCCGCACCAGTTGAAAAAACCTTGCGGGCGTGAAGCCAGGGGGGATGGGAAACGCCGAGGCGTCTG
>Ga0114967_10004328_pt1 | contig 11450 bp, 10 predicted proteins | sample M_130628_MF_Meta_FD_92639 | JGI IMG/M metagenome (GOLD analysis project Ga0114967, IMG submission 92639) | Freshwater microbial communities from Lake Montjoie, Canada to study carbon cycling - M_130628_MF_MetaG | ecosystem: Environmental > Aquatic > Freshwater > Lake | place: Lake Montjoie... | reverse complement strand
CTGATCGTGCCACGGCACATCATATGACCCTCCGGAGAGGTGGCAGAGTGGTCGAATGCACCGCACTCGAAATGCGGCATACCCGCGAGGGTATCGTGGGTTCGAATCCCACCCTCTCCGCCACTAACCCAATAAATTCAACAACTTATTGAGGATTTCAGCCTCAACCCACCTCTCAACCCACCTTTTGCTTTGTCGAGAGGTTGCGGCTCTGTGGCCTACTCAGGTCAAACAACACTGGGGTGGGGGTCTTTTTTTCGGCCATCAGGCAACCCCACCCGGGGGGCACCCCCCAAATTGGGAATATGGGACCCACAGAGATGCCTACTTACTGTTTTGCTCATTGGGGTAGCTTCTAATCATTTTAGCATGGGTTTTAGGAGGAGCACGTCACCGGCGTGCTGAGGCTTGCGGTGGCCTCTCGTTTTGCTACAACAAGCCTACACCCAAACCCAAGCCAGTGCAGGCTGAGGCTTGCGGTCGCCTCTCGTTTTGCTACAACGTTCAAGGTCTTTCTGATTGGATACAGCAAGCTGAGGCTTGCGGTCGCCTCTCGTTTTGCTACAACTCTTGTCGCCCGATGGTCGTGCCCTCGTACGCTGAGGCTTGCGGTCGCCTCTCGTTTTGCTACAACTGCCCAGATCGGCGATAAGCACGCATGGTAGCTGAGGCTTGCGGTCGCCTCTCGTTTTGCTACAACATGCCAAGGATGTTATCCCAGTGCCTCTGGCTGAGGCTTGCGGTCGCCTCTCGTTTTGCTACAACCCATTGTCAATCACCTATTTGCGCCTAATTGCTGAGGCTTGCGGTCGCCTCTCGTTTTGCTACAACTTATGACCCTCCCTGACCCTAACCACCTTAGCTGAGGCTTGCGGTCGCCTCTCGTTTTGCTACAACATTCACCAAAAGCGAAAGATACGCATTATCGCTGAGGCTTGCGGTCGCCTCTCGTTTTGCTACAACCAGGACGCAGCCGAACTCTTAGCGGCTATCGCTGAGGCTTGCGGTCGCCTCTCGTTTTGCTACAACATCGGGTAGCTCCATGAGATAGAATTGAATGCTGAGGCTTGCGGTCGCCTCTCGTTTTGCTACAACCTGCGGCCTTGTCCTTCTCGGACGGCTTACGCTGAGGCTTGCGGTCGCCTCTCGTTTTGCTACAACACCCTTCTAGTAAGGGTATGAAATAACGTCGTTTTTCGTTCGCACATGGATCAAAATAGCTCCAATTGTGCGGGCGAAGGCGGCGGATTCGACCGTTTTTTTCCTGCAAATACGCGAATCCTACCGAATTGCCGGTCAGTTACCGCCATGAATCGGACCTCACCTTGGGCTGGAACAATGGCTCCCATGCGATTCATATGGACATCTGCATTTTCGATGCTGGCGCAATGGCGGGTATAGACAGAATATTGCATCATGGTGAAACCGTCATTGAGCAGGTTTTTGCGGAAGGTCGCATAAGCCTTGCGGGCCTTGGGGGTATCGGTCGGCAAGTCAAACATGGCTATCACCCACATGGATCGCCACCCCCATGGCAAGACTGGAATGGGGGCCGCATGACGCCCCATTAGTGATCCCCTTCAAGATCCAAAAGGTCGGGTCCAAGGGGAAGTCCACTGGGCAGGGCCAGTTTGCGCTCTCCCCCTGTCAAGGCTCGGCACAGAGACGCCGCCGTCTGATGTAAACCAAGAAGCAGCGGATAACGCCGATCCCCCACGCGGATCGTCTCATTAAACAGGGACAGGAGCGAGGCGCGGACCTGCCGATTGTCGAGATCCAGCCCGTCCTGTCCGGCATCGAGAACAAGATGTTTCACCCGCCAATCAACATAGGGACGATAGGGCTCGAACATATCATCGACGAGGCAGAAGGGATTGCCTCGGTTAGAATGGAAGACGCCCAAGGAGGGTATCAACCCCGCCGATACGACCGCCCTTGCGGCGGCTGCACGGACGACAGCATAGCCAAAGTTTAGGGCCGCATTGACCCCCGCCGCGTCCCGGTCGCGGCGGAAGGCCTTACCAAAGAGTCTTGGCCAATAACGTTGTGCGGCCTGGGCTTCGAGATTGTCGGGGTCGCCAGAGCGGACGCGCCGGGACAGGGGGATGAGCCCGCCATGGTCTGGCGTAAAATGCTCTAACACTGCCCCCTGTTGGGCAATCTTGGCCATGATCAGGGCTTGCCATATCCGTTTTCGAACCGGCTCGCTGGCTTCAATCTGGGCCAGATGACGCTCGGTTTGGACATGATGCGCATCCAGCGGCAACATCATCCCAGCGGGCAGATGATCCCTGCCGGTAACCATCACGGTGGCACCGGCTGCAAGCAGTTCGATAAAGACCGACTGAGTATAGGTCGCCTGTGCGTCATCGACGATCACAACGCCCAAGTCTTCAATGGGCAGGGTCGCGCGGGGCAAATCCGGTCGCTCGATTACCAGTTGCCTATGAGCGACCGAAAGCCGAGTGCCTCGCGTTGAAAACTCAACCGTCTTGCGGATCATGGCTCTAGTCGTTTGCTCGCCGGACACGCCCTATTGGGTCAACAGATATCTTGAAGAAGCCGTCGGAAAGGAATGTGTTTGGATTTGGTCCCCATAGCCCCACCTTTGCTGGAGTTGCCGCATTATGCTCTTTCAGGAAAACCTGCCCGTTCCCAGATAATTTCTTAACAGTCCAATTTCCGTGTTTATCACCCTTGGGCACTCGGATTTGATCACCTTGCGCCAGTGACATCACAAACTTCGCGCCTTGTCTTTGTCGCCGCACCACGGGTTCGCGTCGGGCCAAGCGTTGAGATGCCTCAAACAGACTCACCACCTCAAACTCAGCCTTTCCATCCGGGCGCTGGTAAATGGCGATATGGTGATTGGAGCCAAGGTCGGCATAGCCGGTCGAGACGGGGGCCATGAGCTTCATCTGCTGGCGCACGAGGATACGCACCCGCTTGATTTGGGGGCCGTCGGGCGTCAGGCGCGGATAGGTACTCCAATCAATCTTTTTGGGATCCCCTCCATGATCGGCTAGCCATGCCTTCATGACTTGGCGCACGGCATCGTCTCGGATGTCGTCATATTCGCCTGGGCTCAGGACCGTAACGCTCTTGCGCCTTACAAATTCGCGATAGGTGCCAGTTTTTGTTTGTGTGTCCTCGCCGGTGTCACCAAAGACGGTTTCCTTGTGCAGTGGACCGGAGACCTTCTTGCGAACGCGATGCGAGACAATGACCTCTGCAATGGCACGTTCGGCATCTTGCCGGATGGTGGGCCAAGGGGGCGGGATGGACGGCCCTTCACCGCCAAACGCCCTGGGCGCCTCCTTCATCTGCCAATAACGCGACAGGAAGTGGGTTACGCCGGGATGGGCACAGGCCACGGTTAGGGCATCAATGGCGTGATGGCGATGGTCTGCGCGGTTTTTCTCGCCCGTATCACCGAGAATGTGGTTCAAACCCCAAAGTCGGCGAAGATGGGCTGTGACCTTGCCATTGACCGACTGCACATAGACCGGTGAGGTTGGCCCAACATCGGGCCATAGTCGCTTTAACTGTTCGATGGCTTGTCTTGCCGCATAGCCGGTGTCGTTCAGCTGTCGGCTGGCAAAGTCGTCGGGCATGGATTCAGCTAAGAAGCGTTTGACCTTGCCGGGGCTCATGCCAACGCCGCCCTTAGAAGAAATCATTCCCTGAAGGCGATCCTTAATGGCGTCCCATTGGTCGGGCTGGGTTTGGAAGCACTCAAACGGGGTTTGGTTGCCCTTGGTCTGGTTCACATCCTTGCGGCACAGGGTCTTGTTTCTGAAACTATCGTCCAACGACCGCGACCTAGGCCATATATGTTCGACCTCATAGAGGCCCTCTAAAAACAATTCTGAGAACCCAATTTGATCGCCTGTGTAGGGGTCTTTGTCTTGGCATTCTTTCCAAAGAAGCCACTTCTCGATGTCACGTCCTGACGGCTCGGCAATGCCTTTTGACTGAAGGTCTTTGGCGGCGTCCTTGCGCCTCTTTTCCTGCTTGCGGATTGCCGATTGAATTTCCTCACGCTCCCTCTTGCCTTTGCCAAGATCGCGAGCCAGCTCAACGCGGATCAGATCGGGCTTGCGACCGCAAAAATCGATGAGATTATTGACCACCTTTCGCAGCTCATTTTGCGAGCGCACGACGGTTGGGTTTCGAAGCTTGGCAATACGGCGGGCTTCTTCTTCATCCTTTGCGCTGGGCAAACGATCAACAATTTCGCCGGTCGGGGCTTCCCTGTTTGGGAAGTGGGTCTGACGCCATTCGACATAGTCGGGACTGTTTAAAAGCGTGCCCATCTTGGTCCCGCGTTCTAGCTCTGGAAGCAGCTTTTCAAGAGCGCTTACAGAAAAGGCGTCCCATCCGGTTGGGAAAGATAGGGTCTCAAGAGCCTTCACCTGATCGGCGCTGGCCCCATAGTCTGATGCAAATGTCTCGGCGGCCCTGCGGCGGTCACTCACGCGTTCTTCAGCGCGCTTGATGACCACCCTTTGCTGGCCAATCTTGCCGTAGTCCGCTGCCCAAAGCCTGCTGTGTGTGGCTGCTCTGATGGCATCCTTATGGGGGTGATTATTCCAGTGGGTGCCAAAAACCGCTAAGAGCTTTTGCTCGATGGGGTTGCCCAAAAGCTTGGGGTCGCCGCCCAGTTCCAGATTGAAGCGAACAGTATCTGTGCCAAGCCCTCTGGCTTTGAACAGCGGCTTAAGAGCGGTTCTTACACCGCCCCAAGTCATAGACTGCTGAGCCTGAAGAACCGTTAGGATCGCCGTTCGCTCTTCATCATCAAGGGGCCGCGCATTACCCCCGGCAATCTCCAGATTGTTCAACTTTTCGAGCATGCGTCTTTGCGCCGATAGCCACCCGCCCTTGGCCGCAAGTTCGCCATCGGGGTCCAAACGACATTTACCCAAAGTGTTCAGACGCCAAAAGACGGGGCGCTGGGCAAAGACGACATCGAAGATGTGAGACTTTAAGGTCTCGTTGGCTAAGGCGGGGTGGTGTTGGGCCTGAGTGCTCCAGAGGCGTTCAAACTCGTCACGCACATAATGTCGTAGAGCATGGATGCCGCGTTTACGGTCCTCTGGTTTAAACTCATTGAGGTACTGAGCGAGCGTGTGGCCGGATGCCTTAAGCGCGGCAATTGTAACGTCGCGGCCTGACCGCGCTGCCTTTTCGTCAGCGGTCGCAGTTTGGTCTAGGGCTTCGTCCGTTTCGGAGGTCTCTAGGTCTCGGCCTTGGAAGTGACGGCGCTTGGATAGGTGATAGAGAGCACGGCCGAGTTCGTGGGGTGTCAGGGGCTCAGATATACCCTTGATGCGAAGGGCAATGGGGTCAGCTGATATGAGCGCTTGCCAGCTAGGTGAATGATAGGCGGGCAAAAGGCCAGCGGCATGCAGGGCCTCATTAAGAGTTCTGCGACGGTCGCGGCGGCGGCGTAACTGGCGCCTCATCATCCGTTTGGTTCGGCGGGTCTGATTAAGGGGCGTCCCGTCTGGGTCACGGGCTTCTGGGAATATGCGTGATCCCAATCGGATGATGGCCCCAGTCCCAGCCTGCGGGTCAAACTCGATGGCAGCAAAGCCAATCGACGTCGTGCCAATATCGAAACCAAAAACGAGCACTTCGAAGCCCTCTTGAAATCTATTCAAAGTTCTATAATACCAATGTTGTAGCAAAACGAGAGGCGATCGCTTTCTTCAAGCAAATGATCCTTCGTGCGGGCTGGGCAACCCAAGATCATCCGCCCACTTTACCCCCCGCCTTGCGCGGGGGTTATCGTTTGTGCAACTCGGCCACAATATACCACATCAACAACTACCGCTCGGTCTAGGGCTACCACGCGTTGGCGCAGAGCCTATCAGATCGTGTCCCATCGCGTGGTACTACTGAATGGTCAGTCTCTACGATTTCCAGCAGAGCCGGATCGACCTCTACCTATCGTGCTAGCTGCCCTCAGGTTCCACCCTAGCGCTTAGCTGTACCATAGCAGCCTCAATGTCCCTAAGTTGCTCAAGACGTTGTGAGCTAGCGCCCGCTAGCCACGTTGCTGTTTATACGCAGCGTAAGCGTTGTTGATCTCACGGGACTTCAGTTCTGCAATGGTCTGAAACTCTTCACCTAGGCCGGAGAGCTTGTCGGGGTGATACTTGGCGATGAGCGCCCTGTAGGCGCTGGTGACATCACTATGAGACGCATTCTTGTTCACACCCAGCACCTCGTACCAAGGACGTGCCTTCTCCTGTTGAGCCTCGGCTTGGGCTTTTTCAGACTGCGCCTTGTCTGCGCGCCCCTGATCAGCCTGCTCGCGCCGGGCCTCCTCTGTTTTGGCTCGCTCCTGTTCGGCCCGCGCCTCTTTATCCCGCTCTGCCACGGTAGCTGCATCTTGAACAAGTCTATTTAGGGTTTTGAATATCGCGAAACTGATGATCGCTATCACTACGACAATGGCTACCGTGCCTTGAATATGCCCAGCGTAGGGGGGAGAGCTAAGGGTATGGTAAGTGGGTACTTCGGTCGTTGATAAGGTGGGCTGAGCAGTTTGTGTAAGTGAAGCGGCAGCAAGCCTTGACTGAGCATATTCAAGCATCACCTTATCAATAATGCTGCGCGACGTACCGGCGGGGAACTCATGAATTTGGCCGTCAGCAGACTGAGCACGGATCGGCATTTCAGAGCCTTTCCCCGATGGTGCCGTTGCATCAGTCGGCTTAGCAGTTGACTCTGTGCTTTCTTGTTGGTGGGTCATGTTTGCCCATTGCCATGCAGTGTTGGCATCAGGGGCAGTCACAAGATACTCAGCATCGCCAACTTTAACTTTGTACTTATTATCCGCCATTTTTGGGATGTCCTCGATTTCTCCAGCTTTTGGTTTCAAATTAGTCGCTAGTTGGCTAGCTATATTTTCTACGAGAGTTAGAGCGAGGACAGGCGTGCATGGCCAATGTTTGCCTTTTAGTTGAAAGTGGTTACTTCTTTTGGAATTCCATTGGGTGAACCATAAATCTGTTTAGCCGACCGGTTGGGGGAAGTAATCGTATCAATCCGACGTCAATTAAGCCCTACCTACCGTTCCAGCTTACCCGGCTTCCGACCTCGCCACCGAGGACCTACCAGAGCGCCGAGTTGAACCATAGTAGCCTCAATGTCCCTGAGTTGTGCAAGACGTTCTGAGCGTAGCGCCTTGGCCTCGAGGGTCTCGGTTCCCGTTTTGAAGTTCGGGTGAGCCTCACCTCGCTTGATAGTTCCCGGGCGGCGCGCACCGTGGACGCGACAGACCTTCATCCCGTAGGCGGCGGGTGAGAGGCACCTAAGCCCTGAATGCTTGGCCTTAGCATGGCACTGGAGCGCGTTGTGACGGGCGACAGAGGGGAGGGGCATGGCGCGCTCCAGACTGGGATTAGAGGCGATGGCACTGGTTGAGAGGCTTAATGGGTGAGCGGCCTGATTTTTTGGCGCTCACCTCATGAAAAGGATGAGGGGTCCAAAAAGTCCAAAACCGGGATTTCTGGATATTTTAGTCAGCAGTCCATGTCCAAGAAGTCCAAACCCCCTATAGGGGTTGGACTTTGGACGGTAGTTTTTAGACTTTTCAGTCACTGCCACAGCCAAGCCTCCTCGCTACTGTCGGTCGAAGACTGCAAGTAGCCACTAGCGATTAAATCCTGCACCAAAGTCCGAGCACGGTTCCGCTGCTTGCTGACTGCCACGGTGATAAGGGCTGCCGCTACCCCAACGATGGCATCCGCGACTTTGATACACTGTGTCTGCGGACCGCAGCCACCCTGCCCAAGCCACACCGATGTGCCAAGCAAACGCCGTATAGATGAAAGCGCCGCCTTCTGGCTCTTCCCCGAAGGCTCAGGCTTGCGGAAGATAGCGCCAGTATCCGGACCCACTGCACAACTGCTGATCTCGTCCCCGTCAGCGTCAGTGCCGAGTACGATGCGGTGCAACTGGAACGCAACGGCCTTGCCGTCCTCGCCATCCTTCACTTTGGCGGCGCTCCAGCTGCGACCGGCGGCTGTGCGCTCTACTTCGATGGCCCCGTCTAGCGCGGCAGGCAGGGAACTGTGCCCACGCAGCCCCTTGGAGGCGTCCTTGCCGGTGTGGTGAACAACCAGCACAAGACCACTGGTCACTTCCTGTAGACGCTTCATACCTGCAAGGATCCTGCCCATATCCTGACTGGAGTTTTCGTCCATGCCGGGGGCAGCACGGTTAAGAGTGTCTACGATAACCACCCCGCCCTTGGGCAAGACAGCAGCTAGGTCTTCAACATCCTGCCCCTCAGTAAGCCTGAAGGGCTGTGCAAGTGCGCAGAAGCCAGGAGGAAGACTTTTACCGTTGTGCGCCTCCCAAGCCTCCACACGGCTGCGCAGCCCCCCTTCGCCCTCAAGCATTACGTAGGTAACATCGCAGGCAGAAGTGCGATGCCCGAACCAATTCTGGCCCAACGCAATGCTAGCTCCGAGGTCCTTTGTTAGAAACGACTTGCCCGAGCCACTAGGGCCAAAGATGGCGGCTATGCCGGTGGTCGGCAGGAGCCCCTTAACCCGCCATTGGATCGGATGGATGGCCATGATCGCCGTGCGGTCGAGGAGGTGGAAGCGGTTAGTAGATGGATTGGGCAGTGGTGAGGTGACAAATGAAGACGCTTGCCACCCACAAGCCTTCGCCAGCATGAAAACCGAGCCGATAGTTACCGGGTTGGGATGGTGCGGATCGTATTGGTTCCACGCATCCTCAAACCCGGCCCCATCAAGGTAGCGAGGGCTTTTCTGCGACCATTTTCGCACAGGTTCTTTGCCTGCCTCGCCAGCATATCGTCGAATAGCCCAAACCATACCCAACCAATAATCACTGGTAGGCAGTCCATCTGAGCCAATGATTGACCCCATTCCACGCGGGACGTCAGAAGAGATGCAAGACAATGCATCTTCCAAAACGGCTATATCGTGCAGGCTCGGTGTCGATAACATCTGGCCTAGAGGTGAAAGTGGACTTGCTGCGGCCAAAGTCTTAGGGCGCGCAATTGCTGCGCGCCCCGCACCGACGCCCTGAGCTTCGAAGTCATCGAGCATTTGCTGGAGATCGCTAGTCGAGAGCGGCTTCATTCGACCACCGCCGACATGCGGTAATAGCGCTCATTGACGCCCGTATCGTCAGGCACTTCGATGCCCTTACGAGCGATTGTCCCCGGCACCTTAGTAATGCGTGATGCATTAAATACCCCGGTATCCACCTTCACCGTCGCGGTGTCATACTTGCGGGCCATCGCTTGCAGCATCTTCTGACAAAGCGATTTGCTCGCAGCGTCGTTGGCCATGTCAATAGGAAGGTAGATGTGGGCACCGTTGCCTGAACCCACAGTGATGGGGTCGTGGCCTTTGCTGTAAAAAGCATCCTTCTCCAGCTCTTGCGCTACCTTGAAGATTTCATCGATTTCATCATCTGTCGCTGGCTGACTGGTCTGAGCGCGGTCAAAGTCGATGAGCAGATAGCGGCGCCGAACGATGTCGGCGTCTTTAACGGACAGCCCGTTATGTTCGTCGCCTTCAAAGGAGGGACTGATTGGGTTCAAGCAGGTGTAGATATTATAGCCCTGCTTGTTAAGTTCGATTGCCTCATCCTCGAACGCGCGCTGGCGATCAGCGAGGTTTGGATACTTCTTAGCGCTGAAGGTGATGTTGCGAGGATAACCACTCCCGGGCACACCCTTGCCCCAGATTGCGCGAAGGTGGATCGGGTCCTCCTGCCCTATCGTGAAAATATTCCTAGCCTTAGCGATCTCAGCACGCTGCTGCTGCTCTGTTACAGGCCAGATCATTGCGCGCCCTCCTTCGCCCGCTGCATGATCCATGCATCGACAATGCCTTCAAGCCAGCCCTTGGCGCGGCCTCCAGGTATAATCACAAATGGCTTCGGGAATTGCCCTTTCGCGACCATATCAAATAGCTTCGCACTGCTAACGTTGAGTTTTTTGCAAATTTGACGATGGCGCATGATTTGGGTGCCGTGGCACCCATCCTCGTACCATTGGCTGGATAGTGGATTGTAATGGGTCATTTAACACCTTCCTGCTTGAGAAGATGACTACCTATAAGCCGAACTTCTTTCGGTCTTCGGAGGATAATTCTTGAATATTATTACCCAACCATTTCCCACCAAATCCATGCAACGCAAGGGACTCCTGAATCTCCTTGACCTCTTTCCTAATCTCTTGGCCGCGAGCAGATTTGTAATCTGCTGTTACTGTAACACTGGGCTTCTTATAACGGCGCGCAACTGTGGTGATCATCTCTTTATAGGATAAACCTTCACCTCCCAAAGAAACCGGAAGCCTCATAAGCGCCATATCAAAAAGTTGCTGTTCCAGTACTGACGACTTTGGCCTTCCTCGCTGTCGCTTTATCCCAAAAAGTTCATCGAGAGATTTTCCACCTGCAATTCCCCGCAGAAAATCCGCTAATGCCCTAATTTCATTTGGATCAAGCAGCCCCAACTGAAGTTTGGATGCCAAAACGTTTAGCTGCAATTGAGTCGCTGGGGGTAGAGGCCGCGTCATCAAGCGGTCTTTCCAATCGATGTCACCGTGGCCGCCTGTGGCTGACGGTCTATGAAGCTGCTCCACTGCCCCATCAGACTGCGGCGTTTTTCTAACTGGTCCTGCCGTCGATAGGCGGCTTCGGTCTTGTCACGAATAGAGTGTGCCAATGCGAGTTCAAGGGTCTCGTTAGCAATTGTCGTGGTCTCAGCTGCCCAGTCACGGAAGGTCGATCGGAACCCGTGCGGAACATATGCTGCATAGTCCGGCATGCCTTTAATCACCGCGAGAAGCGCACCGTTTGACATACCTTTTTGACCTGCAGGATTTGGAAACACGAAGTCACATTGCCTACCGGCCAGCATCACTTTGGCAATATCAGCCGCTCGCGCACTTAGAGGAATGCGATGCTCTCGCCCCGCCTTCATCCGCTCTGCGGGGATGGTCCAGACATTTGTTGAGAGATCGAATTCATCCCATTGCGCCCCAAGGACCTCGCCGGAACGGGCCGCAGTTAGGATTAGAAACTCTAGTGCTTTTGGACTGACGCCACTCTTTAAACGAAGCGCCTGGACGAACGTAAAAACCTGCCGATAAGGCAACGCGGGTTGGTGCTTCACCTTTGCGATCTTTCTCGCCTTCGGCAGCAATTCACCCAGTCCACCTTTTAGAGAGGCTGGATTATCACCCTCGTACAGCTTCCGGGCCTTAGCCCAATCTAGAACAGTCTCTACCCTCTGACGAACACGCGAAGCCGTTTCCGTCTTGGTTGTCCAGATAGGCTCTAGCACCTGCAGCACAAGCTCCATGGTGATCTGATCTACAGGCAGCCTGCCGATTGTCGGAAAGGCGTAAGTTTTGAGAGTGGCAGCCCATTGGCCTCTGTGCT
>Ga0114967_10004327_pt1 | contig 11451 bp, 12 predicted proteins | sample M_130628_MF_Meta_FD_92639 | JGI IMG/M metagenome (GOLD analysis project Ga0114967, IMG submission 92639) | Freshwater microbial communities from Lake Montjoie, Canada to study carbon cycling - M_130628_MF_MetaG | ecosystem: Environmental > Aquatic > Freshwater > Lake | place: Lake Montjoie... | reverse complement strand
CGCTGACCTTGCAGGTGCCCTGCATCACGGCCCGGCGAATGCGGGCATTAAGCACAGGGGCCGCGTGACGCGGATTGACACCGATTAGGACGATGTGGTCGGCCTCATCGATCCCAGCGATCGCCGAGTTGAACAGATAGGAGGTCCGGCCCGCCTTGGGGTCCAGCTTCGCGCCATCTTGGCGGCAATCTAAGCTGGTCACGCCAAGCGACCCAAACAGGTCCAGCGCCGCCTTCATCGATTCTGCGTCCTGCAAATCACCGGCAATGACACCAACCCCGTCCGGCTTGGCTGATTTCAGCTTTTCAACAACGACATCAAAGGCCCCCGCCCAGGTCGCAGGCTGTAGCTTACCGCCGATGCGGACATAAGGCCGGTCCAGACGCTGACGCATCAGGCCGTCGCAGGCATAGCGCGTCTTATCCGAGATCCACTCTTCATTGACCTCTTCATTGATCCGCGGCAGCACGCGCATGACCTCGGCACCGCGCGCATCAATGCGAATGGCGCTGCCCAGAGCATCCATCACGTCGATGGTTTCGGTCTTTTTCAGCTCCCAAGGCCGCGCATTGAAGGCATAGGGCTTGGAGGTCAAGGCGCCGACCGGGCAAAGATCGATCACATTGCCCGACAGCTCGCTATTCACAGCGCCTTCGAGATAGGTGGTGATTTCGGCATCTTCGCCCCGGCCCGTCATGCCAATTTCCGGCACGCCAGCAACTTCGGTCACAAAGCGCACACAGCGGGTGCACTGGATGCAGCGGGTCATGACCGTCTTGATCAGGGGACCCATGAACTTTTCTTCGACCGCGCGCTTATTCTCGTCAAAGCGTGTCTCGTCGCGGCCATAGCCCATGGCCTGGTCTTGCAGGTCGCACTCGCCGCCCTGATCGCAGATCGGGCAATCGAGCGGGTGATTGATGAGCAAGAACTCCATCACCCCTTCCCGCGCCTTCTTGACCATCGGGCTGTTGGTGAAGATTTCCTGATTTTCAGCCGCCGGAAGGGCGCACGAGGCCTGTGGCTTGGGCGGTCCGGGCTTTACCTCGACCAAGCACATGCGGCAGTTGCCCGCGATGGACAGCCGCTCGTGATAGCAAAAACGCGGAATCTCTTCGCCCGCCAGCTCGGCGACCTGAAGAACCGTCATGCCGGGCTCGAACTCGACCTCGACGCCATTGACCTTAGCTTTAGGCATGGTTCCCTCAAATCCTCAGTGCGGTGCTTCGATCAGGCCGAGACGACGCTCAACCCGATCCAGACGGTCATCAAGACGATCGAGGCGTCTTTGAACCACTGCCATATTCTCATCCACAGACGACAGCCGCACCTTTACATCGCGCAGATCATCGCCCACTTGGCCCAGTTTTTTTTCCAAACTCGCCATGCCGGATTCAATCCTTTGCATGATGGTCAGAGGCATATTTTCAGGTTCGCCCACCATCGGCCCTACTCCGCCGCTGTCAGGGTGACGCCCTGCACGTGGGGGCGACCGATGCGATAGCGGGTGATACGGTCTTCGACTTCAGGACGGAAATGGCGGAACAGGCCTTGGATCGGCCAGGCCGCCGCGTCACCGAGGGCGCAGATGGTGTGACCTTCAACCTGACTGGCCACGTCGAGCAGGAGATCGATCTCCTTCATCTCGGCCTCGCCGGTCGCCATGCGCTCCATCACGCGCCACATCCAGCCGGTGCCTTCACGGCATGGCGTGCACTGGCCGCAGCTCTCATGCTTGTAGAAATAGGCCAGACGCGCGATCGCCTTTACTAGGTCCGTGGACTTGTCCATCACGATGACGGCGGCGGTGCCAAGGCCCGAGCGCAGTTCGCGCAGGCTGTCAAAGTCCATCAGCGCCGTTTCGCACTGCTCGGCAGGGATCATAGCCACGGACGATCCGCCCGGAATAATGGCCTTAAGATTGCCCCATCCGCCACGAATGCCGCCGCAATGGTCTTCCAGCAGCTGACGCAGCGGGATCGACATGGATTCTTCGATATTGCAGGGCCGCTCGACATGGCCCGAGACGCACATCAGCTTGGTCCCGGTATTGTTCGGACGGCCAAAGCCCGCGAACCAGTCCGCGCCGCGGCGAAGGATGGTCCCGACGACGGCGATAGACTCCACATTGTTCACAGTGGTGGGGCAGCCATAGAGGCCCGCGCCAGCCGGGAACGGCGGCTTCAGACGCGGCTGGCCCTTCTTGCCTTCGAGGCTTTCGAGCAAGGCGGTCTCTTCACCGCAGATATAGGCCCCGCCCCCGTGGTGGATATAGAGGTCGAAGTCCCAGCCGTGGATGTTGTTCTTGCCGATCAATTTGGCCTCATAGGCCTGCTTGACGGCGGCTTCGAGCACTTCGCGCTCACGGACATATTCGCCGCGAATATAGATGTAACAAGCATTGGCCTGCATGGCGAAGCTGGCAATCAGGCAGCCTTCGATCAACAGGTGCGGATCATGGCGCATGATCTCGCGGTCCTTACAGGTGCCGGGCTCGGACTCGTCGGCATTGACCACCAAATAGTGCGGGCGATCCTTGACCTCTTTGGGCATGAACGACCACTTCAGGCCGGTGCCAAAGCCCGCCCCGCCGCGCCCGCGCAGGCCAGAATTCTTGATCTGGTTGATCACCCAGTCGCGGCCTTGGGCTAGCATGTCCGGGGTCGCGTTCCACGCGCCACGCTTCTTCGCGCCTTCCAGTCCCCAATCTTGGAAACCGTAAAGGTTCGTGAAGATCCGATCCTTGTCTTCCAGGATGCCGACCATGACCCTGCTCTCCAAATCAACCCCCACCTTCCGGCAGGAATCGCAGGCGGACATACCGCCTGAAACCTTTAAAACCAACCGAGAGCTGATGTCCTCGATCCCCTCTTAGCCCGCCTGACGGGGCCAACGCCTAGTCTTCTTCTGGTGCAACGAACGGATGGGCCTTAACCCACGCCGCCCGCTTCATCATCGACACGATCAGGCAAAACCACCCGATCAAAATCATTGCCACCGCGCTCTTGCCCAGTTCGGTCGAGAGCCCCTGCCCTGACCGCCCATTGACCAAGATGCCCAACGTGCCCAAGGCCACCACCACCAGACCGCCAACCCGAAGGGGCCAAGCAATCTTACGGACCTCGGCCAGATAGGCCTTCAGCGCAACAGCACCCGCGTCAGCCATGACTGGCCTTCGCTTTTGTTTCTTTCGCCCAAGCCATCACGAACCAGATCTGCCCGCCAAAGCCGGCGAGCAAAGCGGCCACAAAGACCCACAAGAGCGGCTGGACATGGCCCAGAGCAAAACCGGCAAAGCCAATCATAGCCACGGCAGCACAGACCACCTCAATAGCGATCATGCGCATGAACAGGCCGCGCAAACGCGCCGTATCAACACCCGCAGGAATATGAAGCCCCGTCTTGTCCATCAGGCTGGCTCAGCCTCCGGCAGGTTCGGCAAGGTCAGTTTGGCAGCCTTAGAGCCGTCATAGAGCGCCGGATCGGTCAGGCTGGTGACAGCCCCCGCCGGTTCTGACGAATGCCGTCCCGCATAGGACCCGGCCTTAGGGGCCTTGCCCGCCTTAAAGTCATCAATGATCTGACCCAGGGTCTCCGGCGTCAGGTCCTCGTAAAAATAGTCGTTGATCTGGGCCATCGGGGCGTTGGAACAGGCGCCGAGGCACTCGACCTCCTGCCAGGTGAAGGTGCCGTCCGCCGATAGCCGGTCTTTGGGGCCGATCCTGTCCTTGCAGACCTTCATCAGATCGTTGGCACCGCGCAACATACACGGCGTCGTGCCGCAGACCTGAATCAGGGCGACCTTCCCGACGGGCTCGAGCTGGATCATGGTGTAGAAGGTCGCAACCTCCAGCACCCGGATCACGGGCATGGACAGCATCTCGGCGATCTGGCGAATGGCGGGTTCACAGACCCAGCCCTCTTGCTTTTGCACAAGCCACAGGATCGGCAGGACCGCCGATTGCTTGCGCTCCACCGGATATTTGGTCAGCCACCACTCGACCTGCTTCAGCGTCGCCGCCGAGAAGGTGAAGCTTGCAGGCTGGTCTTTGGCAAGACGACGAACGGACATGCCTTAGGCCTTCACGAAATCAACGCGGGCGATCTTGTCACCGACGATGGTGTAGATGGCCGCCACCTCAAAAGGCACGGCCTCGGGATTGCGCAGCACGCGCTCATGATCAATCACGGTGTTGCCGATCACGACCCGTGAGACGAGCTGGGCTTGGTTCTGTGGGAACTGGGCGAACAGGCCGGCATGGCGCTCATGATAGGCCTTTAGCCCGTGCAGGTTCGGCGTCGCGTTCAGGTCCGAGACAATGACGTCGTCAGCATAGAAGCTGCACAGAGCGTCGACATCCTGGGCATTATAGGCATCCAGTTGGCCCTGGACCAAAGCAACAGCGCTCATCGGTCAACCTCTCCGAAAACGATATCCAGCGAGCCGAGAATGGCGCTCACGTCGGCCAGCATGTGGCCGCGGTTCATCCAGTCCATCGACTGGAGGTGATGGAAGCCCGGTGCCCGGATCTTGCAGCGATAGGGCTTGTTGGAGCCATCCGCGACCAAGAACACGCCGAACTCACCCTTGGGGGCCTCAACGCAGGCATAGACTTCGCCAGCAGGCACGTGGAAGCCTTCGGTATAGAGCTTGAAGTGATGGATCAGGGCTTCCATCGAGCGCTTCATATCGGCGCGGCGCGGTGGAACGACCTTATAGTCTTCGGTCATGACGGGACCGGGCGTATCGGACAGCTTAGCGACGCACTGGCGCATGATCCGCACGGACTGGCGCATCTCTTCCATGCGGCACAGATAGCGGTCGTAGCAGTCGCCGTTCTTGCCGAGCGGAATATCAAACTCTAGCTCGTCATAGCACTCGTAAGGTTGGTTGCGACGCAGGTCCCAAGCGATACCGGAGCCGCGCACCATAACGCCGGAGAAGCCCCAATCCAGAGCCTCCTGACGGGTGACCACGCCGATATCGACATTACGCTGCTTGAAGATCCGGTTGCCCGTGATCAGGTCGTCCATGTCGCGCATATAGTTCGGGAACGCGACGCACCAGGCGTCAATATCCGCGATCAGCGCTTCGGGCAGGTCTTGGTGAACACCGCCGGGACGGAAATAGTTGGCATGCAGGCGTGCACCGCAGGCCCGCTCATAGAACACCATCAGCTTTTCGCGCTGTTCGAAGCCCCAAAGCGGCGGGGTCAGAGCGCCCACATCCATGGCTTGGGTCGTCACGTTCAACAGGTGCGACAGGATGCGGCCGATTTCGGAAAACAGAACCCGGATCAACTGGGCCCGCTTGGGCACTTCGAGACCGAGCATCTTTTCGATGGCCAGAACGAAGGCGTGCTCCTGATTCATCGGCGCCACATAGTCGAGGCGATCGAAATAGGGCGTGTTCTGCAGATAGGTCCGCGCTTCGATCAGCTTTTCGGTGCCGCGATGGAGCAGACCAATATGGGGGTCCACCCGCTCAACCACTTCGCCGTCCAGCTCAAGCACTAGGCGCAGAACGCCGTGGGCAGCCGGGTGCTGGGGTCCGAAATTGATATTGAACTTGCGAACCTTGGTTTCCGTCACCAAGGCCACATCAGCCTCAGCAGAGACCACAGTCGGCAGCGGGGTCATGTCATCAGCCATGAGCTTACACCTTCGCCTTTTCGTCGCCTGGAAGGGCATATTGCGCGCCTTCCCAAGGGCTGAGGAAATCGAACGCACGATATTCAGTGATCTTCACCGGCTCGTAGACCACGCGCTTGAGCGAGTCGTCATAACGCACCTCGACATAGCCGGTCATCGGGAAGTCTTTGCGCAGCGGATGACCATGGAAACCATAGTCGGTCAGGATACGGCGCAGGTCTGGGTGCCCTGAAAAGAACACGCCGTACATGTCGAAGGTCTCGCGCTCGCACCAATCGGCATTAAGATAGACGCCCGTCACCGATGGCACGGCTGTGTCTTCGTCGGTCTGGACCTTGATCCGCACGCGCAGGTTCTTGGTCAGGGACAGGAGCAGGTAGACGACGTCGAACCGCAGGGGGCGCTCAGGATAGTCAACGCCGCACAGCTCGATCAGTTGCTGGAACTGAAAGTCAGCATCATCCTTCAAAAGGCTCAGGAGCGGAACGATCTGGTCGGCTCGCGCCTCGATATTCAGTTCCCCAAAGGCGATGGTCGAGCCCGTCACGGCCCCGCCTGCCTTGGCGGTGATCTGCTCGGCCAGCGCGGCCAGACGCTCTGTGGTCACGATGCTCATCGTTCAATGGACCCCGTGCGACGGATCTTCTTTTGCAGTTGCAAGACACCGTAGACCAGAGCTTCGGCCGTCGGCGGGCAGCCCGGGACATAGATGTCCACGGGAACGATGCGGTCACAGCCGCGAACGACCGAGTAGCTGAAATAGTAATAGCCGCCGCCATTGGCGCAGGAGCCCATCGAGATGACGTAGCGCGGCTCTGGCATCTGGTCATAGACCTTGCGCAGGGCGGGAGCCATCTTGTTAGTCAAGGTACCCGCGACGATCATCACGTCAGACTGACGCGGACTGGCGCGCGGCGCAAAGCCATAACGCTCAAGATCATAACGCGGCATCGAGGCCTGCATCATTTCCACGGCGCAACAGGCTAGACCAAAGGTCATCCACATCAGCGAACCGGTACGGGCCCAGGTGATGAGGTCATCGGCGGCGGCAAGGACAAAGCCCTTGTCTGCCAACTGGTCCGAGACACCGTCAAAGAACGGGTCATGGAGCTTGGGGTTATAGCCCTCGACCGTCGATGTCGCGCCTGACTGGGCGGGTTTCAGCAGGCCAGATTGGGCCGGTAGGGTCACTCCCATTCCAGGGCTCCCTTTTTCCACTCATAAATGAACCCGACGGTGAGGACGCCGAGGAAGGTCATCATAGACCAAAAGGCAAAGGGCTGGACCTCATGTGGCAGCTTCATCAGGCTGACCGCCCAAGGAAACAGGAACGCCACTTCGAGATCGAAAATGATGAACAGGATCGAGACGAGATAGAAGCGCACATCAAACTTCATGCGCGCATCGTCAAAGGCATTGAACCCGCACTCATAGGCCGACAACTTTTCAGGATCCGGCGCCTTGGGGGCTAGAATCGCCGCCGCAAGGATGAACGCCACGCCCAGCACCGTCGCGATGCCGAGAAAGATGACGATCGGCAGATATTGCAGCAAAAATCCGTTCATCTGGCCCTCTTGCCCCTGACCTTCTAAGCCCATCGCCACCAAAGCCAGCAACGCCCGAAGATCGAGTCGAAGGCCTTGTAGCCCAAGCCTGTCTTAGCTTCAAACTGAGCCTTACCGATTCAGATAGTTTTCCTCTCTTTGCAGGCAATTTAATCTTCACGTACCTAAGGAACGACTGTTGACCCAAGGTCAGATCCGGCATGGGGCGGCGCTGTTCCATTCCATCCACAGAACCGTTAGCGGAACCCAACTTGTCTGTTGACAGGTTCCGGCCCCGGCCCTATCAACCGCGCCTCACGCCGCCGTTGCTTTCGGGCGCGGCCGATGCGGGTGTAGCTCAGTTGGTTAGAGCGTCGGCCTGTCACGCCGAAGGTCGCGGGTTCGAGTCCCGTCACTCGCGCCACTTTCCCAAGCCGGGAGGTGGCGCTGGCGCTAAAGCTCCACACCTTACATCACATCAGTCTGATTGATTGTTAGATCGCCGATGGCTTGCCAAGCCGAAGCTCGAAGAGCGAAGGCTGGTGGGCGGCGAGGGGTTCGAACCCCCGACCCCCTCGGTGTAAACGAGGTGCTCTGACCAGCTGAGCTAGCCGCCCGACGAACGGACCTTTAGCCCGCTTCGATGCGGTCTTCTAGTCATGAAAAAGGGTGAGCGCTAGTGCGCCCACCCTTTTGATCTCATTCTTGGAGGGGCTCTTAGTTCAGAGCGGACTTCAGTCCTTCGCCCACCTTGAAGCGCGCGGTCTTGGCAGCAGCCCGAGCAACGGTCTCACCGGTGCGAGGATTGCGGGCCGTACCAGCCGCGCGGTCGACGGGCAGGAAGCTGCCGAAGCCGACGAGACGAACATCTTCGCCCTTCTTTAGGGATTCCGTCACAGATTCCAAAAATGCGTCCAGCGCGTCTTTAGCCTGCACCTTGGTCAATCCAGCCTTGTCTGCCATCGCAGCAACCAGTTCGGCTTTCGTCATGAATATCTCCCAACCCTATATGTGGCAACGATCCTGCATGGTCGGTGCGCTATAGCGACTATGAGCATCGGCAAGCCCCCTCGTCAAACAAAGGCGGCGCAGATTCCTCTGCGCCGCCTAGGTAATCAGCGTTAATTTGCTGTTTAGTGGGTAATTACGGCGTCTAGGTCACCTTCATCGGCCTTTACAGCAGCCACAACCGAATCATCTGGCTCAATCCACTCGATCGGAGTCAGGGGCCGAACCAGCGCGTGAGCCAGAACCTGGTCCACCGTTGCAACCGGAATGATCTCCAAGGCGGACTTCACATTGTCCGGAATGTCGGCCAGATCCTTGACGTTTTCCTCAGGGATCAGGACCGTCTTGATGCCGGAACGCAGGGCCGCAAGCAGCTTTTCCTTCAGGCCGCCAATGGCCAGAACCCGGCCCCGCAGCGTGATCTCTCCGGTCATGGCCAGATCCTTGCGCACAGGAACGCCCGTCAGGACCGAGACCATAGAGACGGCCATGGCCACACCTGCAGAGGGTCCATCCTTAGGGGTCGCCCCTTCGGGCACGTGAACGTGGACGTCGGTCTTCTCGAACAGGGTCGGCTTGATGCCAAAGGCTGCGGCCCGCGACCGGACATAGGAATTGGCCGCCGAGATCGATTCCTTCATCACCTCCTTGAGGTTGCCGGTGATGCTCATCCGCCCCTTGCCGGGCATGCGCACCGCTTCGATGGTCAGAATATCACCGCCAAATTCGGTCCAAGCCAAGCCCGTCACCATGCCGATCAGATCTTCAGCATCGGTCTCACCGAAGCGATAGCGACGAATGCCGGCATACTTATCCAAACGCGCCGCATCGATGGTGATCGAGGTCAGCTTTTCACGTTCAAGATCGCGGACCGTCTTGCGTGCCAGATTGGCGAGCTCGCGCTCCAGTGACCGCACGCCCGCTTCACGGGTGTAATATCGGATCAAGTCGCGGAGACTGTCGTCTGGAACGATCCATTCTTCGGCCTTGAGGCCGTGATTGGTCGCCAACTTGCTCAGGAGGTGCCGCTTAGCGATCTCGACCTTCTCATCTTCGGTGTAGCCAGGGATGCGGATGATCTCCATGCGGTCCAGCAGAGGCTGGGGCATGTTCAGGCTATTGGCCGTCGTGACGAACATCACCTGCGACAGGTCGTAATCAACCTCAAGGTAGTGGTCGGCAAAGGTTCCGTTCTGTTCGGGATCCAAGACCTCGAGCAGGGCCGATGACGGGTCACCGCGATAGTCGGCCCCCAATTTGTCGATCTCGTCGAACAGGAAGAAGGGATCGGTCGACTTCGCTTTCTTCATCGCCTGAATGACCTTACCGGGCATTGAGCCGATATAGGTGCGGCGGTGACCGCGAATTTCGGCCTCATCGCGCATACCGCCCAGCGACAGACGCACGAACTCACGGCTGGTAGCCTTGGCGATCGACCGGCCCAGCGAGGTCTTGCCCACGCCGGGAGGGCCGACGAGGCAAAGGATGGGACCCTTGAGCGAGTTGGTCCGGGCTTGGACGGCGAGATATTCAAGGATGCGCTCCTTGACCTTCTCAAGGCCGTAATGGTCCTCGTCTAGGATGCGTTCCGCCGCAGCCACATCGATTTTCTTGGTCTTGGCCTTGCCCCATGGCAGGGACAGCAGCCAGTCCAGATAGTTGCGCACAACCGTGCTCTCAGCCGACATCGGGCTCATATTGCGCAGCTTCTTCAGCTCCGCTTCAGCCTTGGTGCGAGCCTCTTTCGAGAACTTGGTCTTCTTGATGCGCTTTTCCAGCTCGAGCAACTCGTCGCGAGACTCGTCCTGCTCGCCAAGCTCGCGCTGGATCGCCTTCATCTGCTCGTTGAGATAATATTCGCGCTGGGTCTTTTCCATCTGCCGCTTCACGCGGCTACGGATCTTCTTTTCGACCTGAAGGACGCTGATCTCGCCCTCCATCAGGGCAAAGACCTTTTCCAAGCGCTTTACGACGCTGAAAATATTCAGCAGTTGCTGCTTGTCGCCGATCTTGACCGAGAGGTGCGCGGCGATGGAGTCCGCCAGCTTACCGGGCTCAACAATCTGAGGAATGGCGGACAGGGCCTCAGGCGGCACCTTCTTGTTCAGCTTGACGTAGTTTTCGAACTGCTCGACCACGGCGCGCGACAGGGCCTCGGCCTCGCTGCCCTCCCCGGCCTCATCGGCGACCAAGGCGGCCTCGGCTTCAAAATAGTCGGCCTGATCGGTGAAGCGCGTAATCTGCGCCCGCGACTTGCCCTCGACCAGCACCTTGACGGTTCCGTCTGGCAGCTTGAGCAGTTGCAGAACGGTGGCGACCACGCCGACCTCATAGATCGCGCTCTGGGCCGGATCATCGTCTGACGAATTCTTTTGGGTGGCGAGCAGGATCTGCTTGTCGCCGCGCATCACCTCTTCCAGCGCACGGACCGATTTCTCACGTCCTACGAACAGGGGAACAACCATGTGCGGAAACACGACGATGTCGCGAAGGGGCAAAACAGGCAGTGTTTTCAAATCAGACATGTCAACAGCTTCCTGGTCAGACCTATAGGCTTTGGTCCGACCCTATAGATAAGGCGCTCGCCCTATGACCTTTCTGGCCGAGGAGAGCACCACGCCGCCAATTCAGGCGACCGGTTACAGTCAATGTGGCGGTTTTTCTCCCGCATTCAAGAACTAGCGATGATTCATCCCCAACTAGTGACCCCATCAGCCCCTAGATTGGCGAAATCAAAAGCCCGCCGCAGCTTGCGCTAACGACGGGCTTAATCCTGTTCACTCAAGGGTTTGTGGAACTTGCCTTAGGAGGCGACGTCCTTCTCGCCCCGACGCTCGGAATAGATGATCAGCGGCTGGGCGCGGCCATCAATGACCTCGCCATTGACCACGACCTCTTCGACGCCCTGATAGGTGGGCAGTTCGTACATGGTTTCGAGCAAGATGCCTTCCATGATCGAGCGCAGACCGCGAGCACCCGTCCGGCGCAGGATGGCCCGACGCGCAATGGCGCTGAGGGCGTCCTCGGTGAAGGTCAGGCCGATATTTTCCATATCGAACAGACGTTGATATTGCTTGACGAGCGCGTTCTTAGGCTCGGTCAAGATCTTGACCAAGGCGGTCTCGTCGAGATCTTCCAAGGTCGCAATCACCGGCAAGCGGCCAATAAACTCTGGGATCAGACCAAAGCGCTGCAGGTCATCGGGCTCGACATTGCGCAAGATCTCACCGGTCCGGCGCTCTTCGGG
>Ga0114967_10004326_pt1 | contig 11451 bp, 7 predicted proteins | sample M_130628_MF_Meta_FD_92639 | JGI IMG/M metagenome (GOLD analysis project Ga0114967, IMG submission 92639) | Freshwater microbial communities from Lake Montjoie, Canada to study carbon cycling - M_130628_MF_MetaG | ecosystem: Environmental > Aquatic > Freshwater > Lake | place: Lake Montjoie... | reverse complement strand
TGCTGTGGTGTTACCTGTTTGTAAAGCTAAAATTGCTGTGCCGTCAGCCGTTTGGACTATGGCTGCTGGACTTGTACTTGCGTTTATGGTTGATGCCATTTATTTCTCCTAAAGGACTACCCAGCGTGATCCGCTAGGAACTGTGACTACAACGCCACTTGATATTGTAACTGCTCCTACACTACTAGCTCCATATCCTGAAGGTATAGTGTAACTTGTTCCTATTGTCATATTGTTTACAAAGATGCCATTACTTGCTGCTACTTGTTTAGCTTGTAAATCTCCTGTGGAAGGTTTGTACAAGTAGTTTGAATTTGATGTGTAGATTGTTGTAGGAGTACCTGAAGTAGCTGCTGCAAATAACGGATACAAATTACTAGCTGTTGATGTATCATTAGAAAGAGTTGCCCCTGACACAATAGTTTGAAATGTAGGTAATGTAGCTGCACCATTGGATGTTAGTACTTGCCCTGTTGTACCAACTGATGCTATAGATTGCTGTGCAGCTGTTGTAGTTGTTCCACCACAGAGTACACCATAAGCTGTATGAGTTGTTCTTCCTGTGCCACCATTAGCAACTGGTAAAGTGCCTGTAACATTACTTGTTAAACTAGCATAAGTTGTAGAGGTTGAACCAGTGCCACCTTTTGCTATAGGGACAGTATTTTCTGTAGCTACAGTGCCTAAGCCTAGATTTGTTCTTGCTGTGCTATTACTAGCTAGATCAGATAAGTTGTTAGAAACAGTTAAGAAGCTTGCAGCAGTTAATGCAGCTGCTTGCCAAGCTGTTCCATTGTATACACGTAACTCATTAGATACTGTATTGAAATACAAGTCGCCTGTGGTTAAAGCATTTCCATCATTATCTAATGTAGGGTTACTTGAAAAAGCTCCTAAATATGTATCATCAAAATTATCTAATGCTGTAAGAGCAGCGGCAGCAGAAGCAGCGGCAGAGGTAGCACTTGCTGAAGCATTTGATGCTTGTGTGGTAGCCGTTGTTGCTTGAGTCGTTGCTGTTGAAGCTGAGGCTGCTGAGGCAGTGGCACTTGTTGAGGCATTAGAAGCTGATGTGCTTGCAGCAGAAGCGGATGTGCTTGCATTAGAAGCTTGTGTTGTAGCAGTAGAAGCAGAAGCAGCGGCAGAAGTCGCACTTGTTGAAGCAGCGCTTGCCGATGCAGCAGAAGCTGTAGCACTTGTAGAAGCGTTACTTGCCTGTGTTGATGCTGTTGTTGCTGATGTTGAGGCGTTACTTGCTTGAGTTGTTGATATAACAGCTTGAGCTGTAGATGTAGAAGCACTAGCAGCAGAAGCAGCAGCAGATATACCCGCATTAGTGGCAGAGGTGCTTGCTCCAGAAGCTGAACTACTTGCAGCAGATGCTGATGCAGCGGCTGCCGTAGCGCTTGTTGCAGCTGCACTAGCAGAAGCAGTAGCACTAGCAGCGTCTACAAGAAGTGACCATTTAGCTACATCAGCATTACTTGATATAGGTTGTGATCCTGTAGATGTATGTGCAGTTAAGCAGATATAGATGTTATTGTTAGATGTATCTTTAATAATGTCATACACAACATATGCTGTAGATGTAGCCCAATTACCTTTGTATGTGCCTACTGCATTAGTTACTGTTGGATTACCATCAGCATCAAATGATAAAAACTTATTAGCGCGAGTTGTATTGTATGGCAACGTCATGTTAATAGAAGTAGGATCTGTTACAGGCGCTTTAAGTGAACGCTCTGCTGTTTCAGCTACTTGTTGAACAAATATAACATCTGAGTCTAATTCTGTATTTAATGTATTAGCAAAGAAGTCGCCACCAGTTACAAAGTCTGTTGAACGCTCAATAGATCTAGCACCTACAATAGTAATACGATCAGCGTTTGTGGCAGCTACTACTAATGTGACTGATCCTTGACCAGTAGTTGGACTAATGGTTACAGTATAATTTGTAGTTAAAGTAAGAAGTGTGGTATTCTTGTATACTGCGATATCTGTACTAGTGAGTACAGGAAACGAAAATGCATATGGGCCTATACCAGCAGATCCTGTGTATACTATTCGTCTTGCTACGTTGGTTATTGCATAATCAGCCATGTTTTTTCCTCTGCCTTATTTTACCTTGGATTTATAGAAAAGCGTACAAATTCTTTCTGTTTATTGATAGCTTCTACTAAATCAGGATATTTTGCTTTCTTTTCACTTCCATCTTCTTCATAGTAAATGCCACTATATTTAGCGCCATAATCTTCTTCTTCTGTCATATTAGTATCAGATCGTTGAATTTCACCAATCATTACCTTTTTAGCTTCTTTTCTATATTTAGAAACAATACGATCAATTTCTTTACGTTTATCATCAGGAGCCATAGGAGATCTTCCTGAAATCTTACGATTCTTTTCAATATCTTTTATAATAGTTGGAATAGCTCTTTCCATATTCATATTACCAAGATCATCACTAGATTCACTAATAACTGGTAATTTAATTTGTTGTCCATATAGACGTTTATAAGTATTAAATTGTTCTGCATTTAAACTAACACCATCCCAATTTTTAGAAGCCCTTGAAATACCAGTGCGATTTTCTGCAAGTATTTCATCCATTGGAGATATCTGTGTAGAGGTAGCAGATATAAATGGAATTGCATTAATCCACATATCTAGTACAGTATTCTTTGTATATTTTTGTCTGCCAGCATCATCTAACTCTTGCTCAACTTGACCACGCAATACAGGGATTCTGCCAATGACTTCATTTTTAGCTTGTTGGTATGCACGTGATGCCATAGTACTGATATTATTGCCTACCATAATTTCATCAGGAAGTTTTGATGTAGATGGTCTATCTATCAATCTAGCAACGTGAGCAGCTTGAGTAGATGCTCCAATACCTAAAATAGGTATGCTCATAGCAGCATTCTTAATACCTTGCCTACCTAAAGCTGCTACAATGGATAATAATTTTTCTCCACCATCTTCAAACTTACCACGACTTAAAGATAATATTTCTCCAACGAATTGCATTGTAGGGAGATTAGTTAAATACTCTGCATTGCTTCCGGCAATTGCTCCTACCCAATTTGATATTTGATCACTATTAGGATCTTCTTCTGAGAATTTCATAGCATCTGCAAAGTCAGCACCAGCTGCCATAATTTGAGCTATTTGGTCAAAACGTTTATAAGATATATAAACTTTACCATTAGCTTCTTTTACATCTGTATATTGACCTAATGCCTCTTTAACAGAAGCAGATATTTGTTCTGTAGGAATAGCAAATGAATACTCTTGCCATCCTGTATTTTGCATAGCATTTTTTTGTTCAATATCAGCAGGACCACTACCTGTTAAAAATCCTTCTGTTGCAGCATAAGCAGTTAATGATCCAACAGTAGATCCTACTGCTAATCTAGCCATAGCTCTATCTTTGTATATACCACCCTTATTCCAGTCTTTATAGAATTGTGGAGATATAAAATTCATTCCTGGGATACGTGAAGCACCTTGATCAAATATTTTACTTAATGTATTAGAAAATGGCACCATTGTTCTAACAACAGGTAATTGAAAGAATTGATTAGTTTTATAGTAGAATTTATCTAATGTTTTAGTTTTGTCAAAGTCATATGAAAATGATATAAGCCTGCGTGTTTCTTCTACATTATTATAGATATCTGCTGGTTGCTCACGTACAAATTTAATAACATCTTCTGTTACTTGTTTTTGTGCATCTACTAATGACATACCTTCATTAGTTAATTCATCCAATCTTGAACGTGCAAATTTAGATGCTTCTCTGTGTAAAGCCATTCTAGCTATTGTGCCTGATACTAATTCGTCTCCACCAGCTAAAGCTCTAAAAGGAATAGATTGTACAAAGCTAACACCATCTAATGTATTGCCTACAAATGTATCTTTTAAATCACCAGTCCTATAAAGTTCATGTTTAGTAAATGGTATATTAATAGATGTATCTGAAAATGCTTCTGCTGATAAAGGATTCTTACGTACCTCACCTTTAAATCCAGCTCTTTCTCCAGTTTTAACAACTTTAGATGCAGATTCAAATCCATCAAGCATGCCATTACGCCATCCATGTAGGCTATTAATAAAGTCCTCCATGAAATAACTTTCTTCCCCTTTAATAGCAGTTCTTAATTTGCCAATACCAGCTGCAATACCATCTTCTACTGTCATTAAAGCACCATGAGCCATAGAACCCACTAAGTTTTCTGACCATGTTTTAACATCATTAAGCATGTTGCTTTGTAAAGTATACCAAGCACCATCTTGAATCTTATTCCAAAATCCTTTTTGTCCTTTAATAAGAGCATTTTTACCAGCTTGCGTTGGAGATGCCATATAAAGTTTAGCAAATTGTTGTAAAGTACTTTCGCTTGCAGTCTCATCTAATAAAGCTTGCAAGTCTGGTCCAGATAATGCAGTCTTAGTTTCATTAGCTCTTTTAAATACATTAAGTGATCTAGCAACATCAGTCTGTACTCCAGACATTTGTTTTAAAATAACGTCATGGTAAGCTAATTGTTGTCTAAGGTTTAATTTATCAATATCAGATAAACCTTCCGTAGTGTATCGAATAATTAAATCATCAACATATTTGGCACTATCATCATGTAATTGAATTAATCCAGCTAGATTAGTAGCTAATTGAGAATCACCTACTTTAGATGTAAACTCCTCACCTTGTAAAATAGATCTAGCCATAGACTCAGGGACACCACGTTCTATTGCTGCATCATAAATACTTTGTACAGTTCTAGTTTTAACAACAGGATCTTTAAGCATTATTTCTGATGTAGATTGAATAGTAGCTCTTAATGAATCATCGTCAAATGGCACAGTAGAAATCTTGCCATAATTAATTCCTGTAGGCGATACTGGTATAGCACCTGTAGCTTTAATTTCACCTTGCTTATTTATTACTTTTTCCATTTTCTTTTCAGAAATTGGTTTAACATTTAAAGGTTGAGGATTATCAGGAATAGTTGGTTCTGTGATTTCAGTTTCTTTTGGTGGAAGTCTAGGTCTTTGTGTAGCCGGACCTACTTTTACTTCACGCTCAACTTTTGTACCAGCTTTTTCTAATGTTTTCTTTAAAATATCTTCTACCATAGTAGCTTTACCAGCTACTAATGTTGGCTCTGTTTCTGTAAAGACTGAATCTGTTAAAGGAACACCAATGTCAGGCATTGATCCTTCATCAATAGCTTGTGCTTCTGTTTGAGCAACTTCTTGATTAACTGAGTCACCTAAATCAGTAGTCATTTGATTAATACGTTTATCTAATGATGTGTTATCAATTGTCATTTCTGCATACTTTCAAGAATTTTTTTAGTTTGCCTATCTTGTTTCATTGATTCTGTTACACTGATTTTTCTTTCCATAGGTACTGATAATGCTGGTGAAATTTGATCCTTAGTAAATGCAAGATAAATACTTCTGCCTTTTATATTTTGAAAATGTACGCCATCATATCCTTGCTCTTGTAATTTTTGAACATCATCTATTCCAGATGGTACACCTTGTTTAAATTTATAGGCTGGATATGGGTTATTCATTTTTACATATACAGGAATAATTTGACCACCTTTTGTTGGAGTAATTGATCCTGTTTTATATTTCATAGAGAATATATCTGCAAACTCTTTATCTGGTGTTAGCCATATTACACCACTTAAATTTTTACTAGATATTTCATTTGGAGTTTTAAGCTCTGAAAAATTATTCATTGTGCCATGGTATAAAATAATTGGATTTCCATTTGCATCTGCAATTTTACTATCTCCAAACCAATTCTTAAAATCAAGATTTGTTTTAAGTATTCCAGTGTCTATTTTTCCAAGCATACTATTTTTAATTAGTGCTGTTGCAGATTTAAAACCTTTTGCAGCTAATCCAATTTGTCCAGCTGGAGCAATAATTTCACCAATAGTTTGCATTGGGTTGTTACGCAAACCTTTAAAATAATTGCTATTATCATCTACAAACTCTTTAACTTTTTCTGTAGTAGGCAATACAGTATCTTGATGCATTCCATCTAAGAATTTAGTTAGCTTACCTTTTCCTTCTTCATTATTAGTCATATTAACTACGCCACGCAATAAAGTTTCAAGATCACCTGGCAAACCTAAAAATCCTTGCACTGCACCTTTTACTGTTGATATAGGCAAATTTAATAATTCTTGTGCTGCTTGAGCTGGAGTAGCAATAATACCTTTTGATTCATTTTCTGCTGCCATAGATGCTCTTGATTTAGATACATATGGTTCTTCTATAGGAGCATTCATTACCATAGCAGGTTCTTTCACCATGGGTTTTTGTGGTGCAGGTTCTTGTGGCATAGGAGTAATAGGGCCATACTCTCTTTCAGTTTGCCAATTTATATGATCGTCAAATATGTCATCCATATTATTTACCTTAACTCAGAAGCAGCTAATTCAGATTTATGAATAGCATCTAAATGATTTATAATGTCTGTTTCAACAGTTGTGTTTAATTTTTTCATTCTAATGCTTTGAATAAATAATTGATACTTTTTTTCATCCATTGGATCTTCTGGATATGTAATATTTTTAATGTTCTTATTGCGTAAATATGCTTCAAATTCACTTAATTGAGTATTGACAGCTTTATTAGCTTTATTAACTTTATCTTTTTTATCCATTAAACCATCTAAAATATCAGACCTATTTGTTGGTTTTTCTATTTTGTTTACTGATTTATTATGCGCATCATTTGATTCAATAATTTTGTCAATTTCAATACGTTTAGCATATTGTATATTAGCTTTAATTCTATCTGTAGATTGTGGAGGATAAAACATTTTAGAATAAGTAACTAATTTTTCATCAACATATGCATCAGCTTTATTAAGTAATGGTGATGCGTATTTATTAGCTGCTTTACGAGACACACCTAATTCAACTGCTCTTGCATACATACCTTCTAATGTATCCCATTTTCTACCTACTTCTGATTTTAACTTAACAACATTATCATTATACTCAGCTTCAGTTTCAGCAGACTTACGAATAGACTCTACTTGATTAGCAGTAATAGCATTAGGATTACGAATAGCAATTGCATTTAATTGTACTAAAATTTTAGGATCAGAATTTTTATAGTATGATGCTTCCAATTCTTGCACTGTAATCTTATCTTTATCTGTTTGAGCAGACTCTACTTCTTTTCTAGTATCTTTAAGATCATTAAAGCGTTTACGTAAACCATCTCTTACTTTGTCTTTAAGACTATTACCTTTATCATCTTCACCAAGTGAAGCATAATAATCAGTCTTGTCTCCAAAAATACCTTGATTTACTTTATTCATTACATCATATGAATCAGTAAAGAATGCTTTATCTGTAGCACCATAATTAATTAGTGAATTAACTACAGCATTGTCTACAATCTCTTTTGCTCTTTTTGCATATTTTAATTGTGTTTCCCCTGGTAACATAGCAATGCGATCATTAATATCAGCAATATATGTAGCAGCTTTAAGTTTAAATTCCATTGGATTATTATTCTCAACTAATAAGCCAATTTGGGATGAAAAGTTAGTAAAAGATTCTTCTACTTTAATTTCTTGTTGAGCAACATATTTCTTAGACACTACTGCGTCTGCATGTCTTAATAGTTCTTGAGATGCTGTGCCTACAGAAGCTCTAAACTTTAATGACTGTTCTGGATCTATTTTGGCTAAAATATTGCTATAGCCATTAATCATACCATCTAGTGTAGATCTAATATCATCACGATTAATATCTATACCAGAATCAATGACTCCTTGGATACGACTTAACTCACTTTTAGCTTCTAATTCAAAATCAGCTTTGACAGTTGCTGCTTGAGCTGCTACTGCATTTTGACCAAAGATTGTGTAATCTTCTGAAAATAATTCTTTAGGATCTTGTTTACGACTAACAGCATCCATGATTTGTTGCAATGATGGTCTATTAGATGCACCATATTCAGCACCAGCTTTTTTAGCTTTTTCAGTTTGTGACTCCATTGCAAATTGAGAAATTTTATCTAAGCCAGCAATAAGTGATTTTGATGACTTCATAGACTCTTGAAGATCAGCAAACTGTAAAGGCTGAGTATCTGCTAATGTAATATTTTGTCTTTGATATACTGGATTATCTGCCATAATTATCTCTTATGCTTTAGGTTCTGGTGCTTTAGGTGTTGGCGCTGATGTTTTATATGTTTTACTAATATTTAATGCTCCAGTAAATAATTTGCTTGCAGCATCAAATGCACCACCTCGCATTGCAATGTCTCCAGCTGTTCCATAGATATCGGCTTGAGTGGATCCAGTCATTAAAGCATTAGCTGCATTATCCATATCCATTAAAAAGTCCTTACCACCTTGCTGAGTATTAATAGTTTGCATAAGCTTAGATGATCCTTCTAAACCCACAACACCACCACCATATCCTCTAGCAACAGATGAAGCATTGGCAGATGTTATTTTACGTAATGTTTCATTACCTCTTTGTTCATATGCTAATGCTTTGCGAGCTGCATCAGCTTCTGTTTGTTTAGCTTGTAAGTCATACATAGCCTTTTGAGACTTTGCTTGAGACATGCTCTGACTTGCGCTTACTACTGTGGATGCTACTGTTAATGCTATTTGCCAAGACATAATTATGTTCCTTGATGGACTCCTACTTTATATTCTAATCCTAATACTGTCATTTTTAATGGTGCGCTTTGAGTAATAGTAATTTTTGCCTCTGTGCTATATCCTAAAATACCATGCAACACTTTAGTTCCTGTAAAGTCTGGGACATCAGCATCTAATATATTTGCTGTATCAAATGATCTAAATGGTATTTCAATGCCATTGATAACTAAATTCTGTGTTTCTAACACTAATGCATTAACTTCAACAATACGCTTTTTAAAACCTAAACGTGTTCCAGTTTGAATCTTAAGGTCTATAGGCATTGTAGTTGCTTCAACGCTAATTGGCAATCCCAATTCATAACTTGTAGTAGATGCTCTAGGGAAAGTAACAGTGCCACCGCCTGGAACAGTTTGATTAGCTTGTACAATACCATCAAGTAAAATATTAATTTCTTTGCCTATTAAATGAGACATAGATAATGATGCTGCTACACCACCTGTTACAGCACTATCTGTCAATAATGTACCATCAAAACGTTCTACATAATATTGATCCGTACCACTAATCGTACGCTTTACCACTGCATAAATAGTAGTAATATCTACACCTACATCTATAAATGATCCATTGTTTGTAATAAACTCTGATGGCGCTATAACATTTTGTGAGCGCATAATAGAATAAGCTGCCATACTTCCATCAGAACTATTAACAATTAATAATAAATCATTTTCATCTGTATCAACTGCACGCCTTAAAGCCATACGAGTAGGTGTCTTTAATAGATGTCCAGACAATAAAGATATCTTAGATGTTAAATATGTTAATTGTGTATCCGAATAGGCAATTTCACTAAGTATCTTTCCTTGGCGTTGAATAAATAATACGCCTGATTCTAGTTGTTGAACACGAATGCCTTGTTTACTACCAGCACGACCAGTAGTAGATACAAAGAATGATGTTGGCGTAATAGGGTCTAAGCCTTGTTGTGGTACATAGAACTCACCACCAGTTGTAAAGATCATAAGGTCTCGACCAGAGATCATATCTGTAATAGCATTAAATGTATTGGTATCTAATGTTGCTTCTACTGCATCATCATCTAAGCCTTCGGTAGCTTCAAAGTCAAAGAATATACCTACTTTTGAACCCCATACTGTAGATGGTCGAGATTTAGATCCACCAAAATATAAACGACCTTGATGAAATGTAACTGTTCTAGGCCATCCTTTTGTTGATGACCATACATCTTCATAACCAGACTCTAATTCCCAATTTGCATTGGCAATAGCTGATGTGTTAAAGAATGGAAATTCAGTAATAGCATTGACCACTGTAGTACTTGTATACTGTACAATTTTTGCTCTACCTTGTGGTATTACATTAATATATTGACCTACAGATGCAGCACTAAAAACAGCAGAAGATGCAGTAAGTGTGACTTTTCCAGATACTGCTGATGGTGTTAATGTGCCAGCTGGGTTAGAGTATGCAATGGTATAAGCATATTTAGGAATACTATCAAAACTAATAGCAGATGCTGTCCATGTAGCATCATTAGCTCCACGCACAATTTTTATGGGAGCAGTATCTTCTTGTACTACAATTAAAGTATCAGCAGATTGTGTCCAACACATATTAGCTAATTTAGCTGATGTAAGACTGACACCTGATGTAGATAAGTATGAATTTCCAGTACCATTAATATTGGTTATTAATACACCGGCTTTAAAGATATGCATGCGATTGTGCGTAAAGCAAAGCATATAACTATCTGATGTAGAAAATTCAAATGCTACTAGCCTTACGCCATTAGCAGCAGATTCTGCACTTGTATTAGGTAATGCACTTATATAGCGTAAGCCATGTCTACGAGTAATGCCACCTTGTGGCTGACATGTTACATTTTGTGCGGTCTCTAAACCATTTTCATATGATTTAATATCTACACGTGAACGAAGTAATGGATCTATTTCACCCGCAGTAAAGTTTGTTTGTATATTAACAAAGCGAGCCATTAATATCTCACATTAATAAGTGAGAAATCTTGAATAGCATTGATAGGTTGTCCTTGTCCATCAATATTCATAGCCTGTCTCATATAGCCACCGCGACCATTTTCTCCTGGGGTTCCTACTGCAATAGTTTGCCAATACTGAGCTTTTTCAGTTTGGTCTGTAATAGGCAATGATAAATGCCATGCTAAGATATATTTTAATAATTGAATAAAATAAGTAGGCATTGCATATTCTGGGACTGAGTACTGATAATCTACATATACTTCTTCGTAGTTAGTAAGTAATTTATCTCCCATGATTCTATACTCATTTCTAAAGGGAGCGCCTACAGAATTACTATTAAATACACCGCGTGGTGATGTTAGACGATCTGATGGTAATTGATATTCGTATTCATATTCTGTCGTTGGTATTGTAACCAAACGAGCCAAAGCCACTTTTTTAAAAGAGAATGACCATGGATAAGTTGTTAGAGCTTGATCTCTAACGTCTGGATAAAGTCTATCGCATATAGATGACTCATCTGTTCCTTCTGTAAATGATGCAATAGGTTTTGCACCTAACATCAATAAAGAATCAGAACAAACGGATAATGCTGAATCTCCAGCTGCCATACTTTATCTCCAAATGTAAGAATAAGGCGAGTGTAAAACACCCGCCCTACCCAAGTTACTTACTGCAATACAGTTTTTTAGTCTGTATTTGTTACTGTTGCTGCTGTTGTATCAGATACGTTTACAACGCCAGCAGCTGTATTTGTCATCACAACGTG
>Ga0114967_10004325_pt1 | contig 11453 bp, 11 predicted proteins | sample M_130628_MF_Meta_FD_92639 | JGI IMG/M metagenome (GOLD analysis project Ga0114967, IMG submission 92639) | Freshwater microbial communities from Lake Montjoie, Canada to study carbon cycling - M_130628_MF_MetaG | ecosystem: Environmental > Aquatic > Freshwater > Lake | place: Lake Montjoie... | reverse complement strand
GCGAGGGTTGCCCCGACATTATCTTATTCAATAATAATTTCAATTTATACCCAAAAAATCCTACAATGCGGAACTCCCAAAACTTCACAAAAAAATCATGCAAAAAAACCTTTTGGATTATGTAAAATTGCAATCTCAAAACAATTTAATTTTTACACGCATTGACACCACAACTCAGAAACCGCTACACCGACTTAATTCATCAAACTTTCTTTTTCCCTCGTCATGGTTTTGAGGTTATAGAGAATCACTTGCATTTTAATGGCATTGATTTAATGGCATTGGTAAAGGAATATGGCACGCCTTTAAAGTTTAGCTATTTACCCAAAATAAGTAGCCAAATTCAAAAAGCAAACGAACTTTTTAACAAAGCCATTGCAAAGCATAATTATGCTGGAAAATATTTTTATTGCTATTGCACTAAAAGCTCTCACTTTAGTTTTGTAATAAACGAAGCTTTAAAAAACAATGTTGATATTGAAACCTCATCGGCTTTTGATTTAGAAATTCTGAGTAAATTACATACCGAAGGAAAATTTGTAACTGATAAATATATTATTTGCAATGGTTTTAAAAACGAACCTTATGCCATAAATATGGCAAACATGGTGAATGCTGGTTTTGAAAACTTAATTTGTGTGTTAGACAATCCGGAAGAGTTTGATTTAATAGCAAGCAAAACTACCAGTGTTACCAAGCTAGGCATGCGAATAGCAACTGAGGAAGAACCTAATTTTTCTGTTTACACTTCTCGCTTAGGAATGAGCTATAAAAAAGTGGTTGATTTATACAATTCAAAAATTAAAGACAATGAATTATTTAAACTAAAAATGGTTCATTTCTTTGTAAATTCGGGCATAAAAGATACTACTTATTATTGGAGTGAACTAGCCCGATTGGTGCATGTGTATTGCGATTTAAAAGAAGTTTGCCCAGAGTTAGATACCATAGATATAGGTGGCGGAATGCCAATTTATACTTCGCTTGGAGTGGAGTATGATTATGAATACATGATAGATCAAATTGTGTTTTATATTAAAACCATTTGCGATAGTAGAAACATAGAAGTTCCAAATATTTTTACTGAATTTGGTTCGTTTACGGTTGGAGAAAGTGGTGGAATTTTATATTCGGTAATTGGCGAAAAAGAACAAAACGACAAAGAAAAATGGTTAATGATTGACAGTTCATTCATTACTACTTTACCCGACACTTGGGGAATTGGTCAAAAGTTTATTTTACTGGCAGCCAATAATTGGGACAAAGAATTTCAACGCATCAATTTAGGCGGATTAACTTGCGATAGTCAAGATTACTATAACAGTGATTCTAACACCAATCAAGTATTTATGCCAAAAACAGAAGATGCAGAACCGTTGGTAATGGGATTTTTTCATACAGGCGCTTACCAAGAAAGTTTGGGCGGATATGGCGGAATTCAACATTGCTTAATTCCTGCACCAAAGCATATTATTATAGATAAAAGCGAAGATGGAACTTTAAATTATCAAGTTTTTGCTGCGCAACAAGCGCCTGATACTATGCTAAAAATATTGGGTTATTAAGGAAAAATGATTAAAGCAATTATTTTTGACATGGACGGCCTTTTGGTTGATTCAGAACCTTATTGGAAAATAGCTGAAAAAATTTGTTTTGGTAAATTAGGTTTGAACCTAAACGATGAATTGTTACGTCAAGTAATGGGTTTTAGGTTAAGTGAAGTGGTGGCACATTGGTACAATTACCAAGCTTGGGGCGAAAAAAACTTTGAAGCAGTTGAAGCCGATGTTTTAGAAACTGTAAAGCAATTAATTATTGAAAATGCCGATGCTTTGCCGGGTGTAATTCAAACATTAGAGCTTTGCAAATCCAATGGTTATAAAATTGCTTTAGCATCATCGAGCGCCATGAGTTTAATTAATGTAGTGGTTGATAAATTGAACATTCGACATTATTTTGATTTATTGGTAAGTGCCGAGTTTGAACCTTATGGAAAACCACATCCGAGTGTATTTATAACTACTGCCAATCAATTAAATGTATTGCCAACTGAATGTTTAGTTTTCGAAGATTCGGTGAATGGAATGATAGCTGCCAAAGCAGCGCGCATGAAATGCATAGTAGTTCCCGAGGCCGAAAAACAACAAGAACCATATTGGCAATTAGCCAACCAAAAATTAAAAACTTTGGAAGATTTTAGTTTAGCAATGGTGGAATTGTAGAGATGCGATTTATCGCTTCTAAAATGTTTCATTTAAAATGGATAGTATATTGCGCAATAAATAAATGATAAAAATATTTCAAAACTGACTTTCCTTTTTTTGTCCAAAAAATAAAATAATTTAAGCATCTTTGAATCCTTAAATTTGTTCCCTAATTTTCTCAAAATGACCAACGATAAATACATGAAACGTGGCGTTTCATCGCAAAAAGAAGATGTTCACGCGGCCATAAAAAACATGGATAAAGGATTGTTTCCTCAAGCTTTTTGTAAAATAGTTCCTGATTATTTGGGTGGTGATGAAAATTTTTGCAATATTATGCATGCCGATGGAGCAGGTACAAAATCGAGTTTAGCTTATTTGTATTGGAAAGAAACAGGCGATTTATCGGTTTGGAAAGGCATAGCGCAAGACGCCATTGTGATGAATTTAAACGATTTGTTATGCGTTGGTGCTTTCGATAAAATTATACTTTCATCAACTATTGGTAGAAATAAAAACCTAATTCCAGGTGAAGTAATTCAAGCCATTATTGAGGGAACTGAAGAGTTTGTGGCCATGCTGCAATCGCATGGAATAAATATTCATTCTACTGGTGGTGAAACTGCCGATGTGGGCGATTTAGTGCGCACCATTATTGTTGATTCAACCGTTACAGCAAGAATTGAAAAAAGTAAAATTATTTCAAACCATAACGTAAAAGCAGGAAATGTAATTGTTGGTTTTGCTAGTTTTGGGCAAACTACTTACGAAAAAGAATACAACGCGGGAATGGGAAGTAATGGTTTAACCATGGCTCGTCATGATGTTTTGTCATCATTTTACAAAAAATTTAGTGAAAGTTTTGATCCACAAGTTCCAGATGATTTGGTATATACTGGTGGTTTAAAATTAACCGAGCAAATTTCCGAAAATCCTTTAAACGTTGGTAAAATGATACTTTCACCAACCAGAACTTTTAGCCCAATTATTAAAGAAATTTTTGAAAACTATTTTGATAAAATTGATGGCATGGTTCATTGCACTGGTGGCGGACAAACAAAGGTTTTACATTTTGTAAAAAACGTTAAAATTATTAAAGATAATCTTTTTAAAACTCCGCCATTGTTTAGCATGATTCAAAGCCAAAGTTATAGCGAATGGCACGAAATGTATAAAGTGTTTAACATGGGAAATTTGTTGGAGTTTTATACCGATGAAAAAACGGCCGAAGGTTTAATTGCTTTAGCAAACAAATACCATATTCCTGCACAAATAATAGGAAGAGTAGAAGCTGCTGAAAAAAATGAATTGATTGTAAAAACAGCTCACGGAGAGTTTACTTATTAAATACAAGTTTAAATTCTTATTCTTTTAAACTTTTCATTTCTTTCCAATATTTATAAACATCAAAAAGATTTTTCGGGTTCAATGCTGAAATGAAAAGCATGGCTGATTCCTTGGGTTTGTATACAAATATAATGGCTAACAAACTTAATAAATAAGAGAAAACAACACTGTATGCCGCTCCTTTTATACCATATTTTGGAATCATATACATTTCTAAAGCTAATATAAATATGAGCACCAAAACTTGGTAAATGGTAATTAGTTTTTGTTTGTTTAAAGCCAATAGCCATGAACCCCAAGCAGTACCAAAAAATACTGGAATGGTAATCCAAATATGAATTTTGAATATTTCAGGCGCTAATGGAAATCCATCTTTATATAAAAACCCAATCACCCAATCGCCTAATAAATAACCACCAATTGATATAAATAAAGCACTCCAAATCATTAAAGAATATATTTGTGTTAAGCGCTTTAATTGTAAAGGTTTATTTTCTCTGTTATTAATAATTCCAGGAAATAATGCTGCCGAAAGTGCCACAGGAATAAAGAATGAGGCTTCACTGATTCTTGTTGCAGCCGAATATTGACCAACCATTCCCATGTCTTGCAAGTATCGAGCTATTAAAATTTTGTCGGCTTGCTGGTAAATCATTTGCATAAATGCAGAAATAATGATTGGCCATGAATGTGAAAGTAATCTTTTGGCTTCGCTCAAACTGAATTTCCATTGGCTAACTTCCTGTTGGTTTTGTTTGTAAAAAACAAGTTGATTGATAGCCGTAAGAATTGCTTCTAACATAACCATGCTTGCAAACCAACTTAATGGGGCTTCTAAGTAAATAAGTACTAATTTTACAATGGCTGAAATAATTAACGTAACAATTTGTGTAATGGCGTTAAACTTACCTTTTACCTCCGATTGAAAGTAAAAATCAATAACACTAAACGACTGAAAAACGACTGCAATTGAAACTAAAAATACAATCCAAGTTCTATCGCTAGGATCGCGCATAAAAGAGTAATAAGTAGAAGCAATAACAACCAAAAATGAGCCAATGAAACGCAACCAAAAAGTAGTTCCAATGATGTCATATTTTTTCTTTTTCTCAGTAATTAATTCTCTTACCACAATGCCATCTAAACCTAAAGTAGAAAACACTGTAAAAATACTTAATACGCTTAAAGCATAACTTATAATTCCAAATTGTTCTTTTCCCAAAAACCTTGCTACTAGCACGCCTACTAATATCCCTGAAATTATTCTAGAAGCTTTTTCGGCTAAAATCCAAATACTATTATTAATGTAATTATTGTTTTTCTTTGTCAACTTCTTTGTTATTTACTTGGATTTAGCAATAATGTTGCCAATAATTTATTTTCGTTTTGAGTTTGAAATTTATAATAGTTACCCAAAATTTATTTCTGTGCTATCGCCAATATTTAAACTTTGTTTATTGCCGCATAAAGTGGCATCATTTCCTATTAACGATTTTTCAAGAATAGCATATTCTATTTGAGAAAAGGGCCCAATGATACTTTCTTTTAAAATACAATAATTCAAAATTGCTTCATCACCAATTGATACATTTGGTCCTATGATACAGTTTGAAATTTTACAGCCATTTCCAATAAATACAGGTGGAATAATAATGGTGTTTTCAAATTTGTATTTTGTAGTATCGTAATTTAAACGCTTTAACAAAATAGAATTTGTTTCTAATAAAATATCTTTTTTACCGCAGTCGTACCAATTGGCAACATCAAAACTTTTAAATTTATAACCACTATTTATCATGCTCATTAAGGCATCGGTTAAAGTGTATTCGTTATGCGTGGTTTTTTTCTGACTAATATTTCTGTCTAACGCTTCAAAAAGTGCATGACTGTCTTTTATTTTATAAATTCCTACCAATGCTAAATTAGAAACTGGAATGGCTGGTTTTTCTACCATTTTAACAATATTTCCGTCTTTGTCAATCTCGGCTACTCCAAACTGACGTGGATCTTCTACTTTTTTTATTCCTAATAAATTATATGGCTCAGCAATAATTTCTTTCAAATCAACATCAGCAATGGTATCACCAAATACAATTAATATTTCACTGTTATTTTGTAAAATATTTTCTTTTGCCAGCCAAATGGCATGTCCAACTCCTTTTCCGGTAGTTTGAATAATAAAACTAGCATTAATTGAAGGATAATTTTTTTGAATATATTCTTCAATTTTATCGCCTAAATAGCCAATAATAAACACAAAATCATTGACACCAGCTTCTATTAAACTGTCAACAATATGCGCTATAATTGGCTTTCCAGCAATAGGAATTAATGCCTTTGGTTGCGTATGCGTATGTGGCCTTAAACGAGTACCAATACCTGCCACTGGAATAATTGCTTTCATTGTTTTTTTGTTAAAAATTAATTTTTAAATAATATAAAAGGCCTAATAAGAAATTGGAGTTTTCTTGCAGACCATACTTATGCTTCTTCCAGCAATGTTCTAAAGGCATAAAACTGTTCCCCAAATAAATCTCTACCATCTTTTTGTAAAGCTGGTGCAAATTCTTCCATGTATCTTTCGTAATGTTCCATTGTCTCAGCAAAATATTGAATGGCGTATGTTTCACCTACTTCATCTTCCTGTTTGCTTAGCAGTTTTAAAAATCTATAAGACGTGAACATGCCTGTTGCCATTACATCTGAAAGGTGTTTTTCTTTCATCCATTTAACCCAATCTGCGTGAATATTTGGCTCTAAATTAATGGTTACGTTATATACTATCATTTTTTTAATTGATTAAATCGCCTCTTAATTGGCGGTATCTTTTTCTTACTTCATTGATAAAAATACTGCTTCCATAATTTTCAATAAATTTTTCGTATTGCTTTTTTGCTTCTTCAGTATTGTTTAAATTTTTATCGTAAATAATTGCTAAATTGAGCAATGCATTGTCACCTAAAATATCACTTCCATGTTCATTGATAACAATATTGTATTGTTTTATTGCCTCATCAAATTTCTTTTGTTTGGTGTATACCTGTGCTTTTTTAAATGCAATGTCATCACTTAAAGCATGTTTTGGAAACAATATTCCAATGGAATCTAATAACTGAAATGCAGCTGCAAATTTGTTTTGCTGATAATCTAAATCGGCTTTTGCATATAATTTGAGCGCATCTTCGTTCGAATCTATTGTATTGTCTTGTATTAATAATGAAAGTTCCAATGCATTATTGGCAATCAATTGTGTGGTGGCAGTTTTCAAAATGTCTAATTGGGCTTTTGCCCATTCAAATTCACCTAAATAAAAACTCAATTTTGCATTTCTAAACTTAGCTTCTTGGCCAAATGGATGTTCTAAAAACTCCTTGTCTACTTGTCCGTAAAGCAGCATTGCATCCCATTCTTGACCTTTTATTACATATAAATCGCCTAAGTCTAATTTGCATTCAGCCTTAAAAAAATTATCAGTTCCTGGTAACTCTAAAATATTGTTGTAAATGTCCAAAGCTTTCTCAATATCGTTTAAGTAATATGCATATAATTTTCCCAAATCGCGCATACTTTGAGCCGTATAATTGGTTTTTCCGTTTTCTGCTAAAAATGAAATATAGGTTTTTTCTAAATTTTCTAAATCAAGCAAACTGAGGTTTGAATTACTCAATAATTTTTTATTACTGGCTTCCAAAATTCCTAGTTTTGCCGAAAGGTAATAAGCTTTGGTATTTCCTAAAATTACCACTTCATTGAACAAGCGAATGGCGGCATCATATTTTTCATTGCTAATGGCCAAATAGCCCAAATCCATCATTTTTCGGCCTTCTTCTTTTAAGCGTTTGTCTATTGCTTTTGCTTGAATTAAGGCATTGTCAAAGTCTTTTCGTTGCACATAAAACCAAATTAGCATTTCGTAAAAAACATCAGTATTTGGATTACTTTTTATTTTACGAATCAATGAATTTTTCAGTAAATCAAAGTCTGAATTTTGTTGTATATTATTTTGTAACAAACCTTGCACTTCTTCACTAATTACTGGACTTTGCTCCACACTTCCCAAATATTCATCAATCATTAATTGGGTTTGTTTGGTTTTGGCATAAAGTGCTGCTAATTCATTGTTAAAAACACTGATATAACCCAATAACTTTCGCCCATTGATATAGCTTTTTATGGCATATTCTGTTTCGTTGCGTTTTTCAAAAGCATTGGCAGCTTCGTTTATTTTATCCTGATTAGGAAGGGTCTTTTTTATAACTTCATCAAATTGTTTAATGGCTTTTTCGGGCTTATTGTATAATTTATTAATGTAGCCAATATCTACCATGTAATAAGCAGAATTTAACTTTCGGTACATTTTTTTACATAAACTTTCCGCATCATCAAAGCGTTTTAGCTTAATGTACGACTGCAATAAATTATCGTAAAAGTAAAAAGACGTAAGGTTTTTATTGAGTAGTTTTTCATACAAATCTGCGGCTTTATCGTACTCAGCATTCGATAAAAATTGAGCTGCTAATTTCTCATCATTGTTTTGTGCAACAAGCGCATTGCCAAAGGCAAAAAACAACAGAAAAAATATAATTTTATAAAGCAATTTCATTTTTATTTTCAATAGCAAATAAAGGTTTTATTTCTTAATTTTACTTGGATTATTACTTACAAAACTATCCCAACTGGTGGCTTTCTTTTTTGCAGGAATTTTTGCTTTGGTTTTTGCGGTAGCAATGCCTAAATTTTTTTGCATATAATGGCAATAAGCAGCCGCCAATCCATCAGTGGCATCTAAAAATTTAGAGTCGTGTTGGAACTTTAAAATATGCTGTAACATACCCGAAACCTGTTCTTTGGTAGCATTTCCATTTCCTGTTATTGATTGTTTAATTTTTTTTGGAGCATATTCATTTACTGCTAACTCACGGCTCATTGCACCTGCAATAGCAACACCTTGTGCTCTTCCTAGTTTTAACATCGACTGAACATTTTTACCATAAAAAGGTGCTTCAATGGCTAATTCATCTGGTTTAAACTCATCGATTAAACCAACAGTTCGCTCAAATATTTTCTTCAATTTCATGGCATAATCATCGTATTTTTCTAAGTGCAAAACACCTAATGTAATTAATGATACTTGCTTTTTATTAATTCCAATGATTCCATATCCCATGACCAAAGTTCCAGGATCTATTCCTAAAATTATGCGGTCAAATTCTTTTATTGCGGGTAAAACTTCCAAGTTAGTTTGGTTCAAAAAACAAATATGAAAAAATGACAATGGTTCCAATAATTCGTAATGCCGAAGTCATTAAATAATTATTGGTAAATTCAATCGGAAAATTTGCTTTCAAAAGTTTGTTGTAGTTCATATTCATTGGTATAGCCAACGATAATACATTGCTTAAGGCAAAACCCAATAACGCCAAACGAATAGCTATTAAATCCATTAAAATAATGATGATAAAAATAACCATGGTACCCAAACTGATGTATAAATTTAAATTATTTCGTTTGCCAAAAAGACCAATTAATATTGCTTTATGTTCGCTGTTAAGTTGTTCAATAAATTTTTGTTGCCAAACTCTTGCAACTAACATAATAGCAAATCCTGATAATAGATAAAATATAAAACCCATTTTTGTTTTTAAAAAACTCAAATATAATTTTAAAACAAAAGCAAACCAATAAAATTATATAAATTGCAAAGCTTAAAGGCAAAATATTGGCTTGAAACAGTTTTGGCAAACACATAAAAAATGGATTACGTATTTAAAAATTGCTTTAGCAGTTTTTACCATTGCGTTTATTCTTTATAAATTATTGGTTGCTTATCAAATAGATAAAAAATTTATTCAGTTTAATTTCGACCTTTCATTCCAAAATTCTTTATTCCTTTTGTTGGCTATTTTGCTACTTTTTGCAAATTGGGGATTAGAAACCGCCAAATGGCATTTATTGATTAATCAATTTGAAAAAATAAGTTTTCGTAACTCCTTAAAAGCGGTTTTGTCGGGTGTTACTTTAAGTATTATTACGCCTAATCAAATTGGCGATTTTGCTGGAAGAGTTATTCACTTGCAAACTTTAAATAAAATAAAAGGCTCGTTAATTACCGTTATTGGTCATACAGCGCAGGTTTTGGTAACTGCCATTTTTGGCATGTACGCACTTTTGGCTTTTACCGCTAAAGCCGATTTTTACGTTTATATTTATTGGAAACAAATAGCTTTTGCTTTTTTTGTTATACATGTTTTTGTTGTAATTGGTTATATACGAATTGACCTTGTTTACAATATTTTAAGTAGCACTCGATTTTTCAATAAAATTGAAAAATACATCATTGTTTTTAAATCGTATTCCAAAACGCAGTTAACAAAAGTTTTACTTTTTTCTATCATTCGTTATACCGTTTTTATGGTTCAATACATGTTGTTATTACAGTTTTTTGGAGTTCATATTGGTTTAGTAAATAGTTTTATAGGTGTAGTTGCGGTGTTTTGTATTCAATCTGTGGTGCCAAGTTTTATTCTGTTAGATATTGGTTTGCGTGGTGCCGCCGCAATTTTTGTTTTTGAGGAATTGAGTAATTTTGATAAAAGCATTGAGTTAGGTGTTTTGCTTGCTGCATATTCACTCTGGATTATTAACATGATGGTTCCCTCACTTTTAGGGCTAGTTTTTATTTTAAAACACCGTTTTTCTAAATGATTTTTTGGACTTATTTTTCATATGCTTTAACTGCTGGTTATTTTATTTTAATAGCCTTTTTCTTTGTTGGATTATTAGCAATTATTTACCGAACAAAAAAGTCGGACACAATAGCTAAATCAACTAATTTAAACACTTTTTCTATTGTTATTGCTGCTCGCAATGAAGAACATTTTATAGGTAAATGTTTGACTTCAATTACCAATCAAAATTTTGATAAAACCAAGTTTGAAATTATAGTAATTAATGACCATTCTTCCGACAATACCTTAGAGATTGTAAATCAATTTAAAATTCATCATTCATCATTCAAAATTTCAATCATTGACCTAGCCGACTTTGAAAATATTAATAACAAAAAACAAGCCATTACCAAAGGAATTAATGATGCCATTTTTAATTATATTATTTTAACCGATGCCGATTGTGTTCGTGGAAATTTATGGTTACAAAGCATCAATGATTTTATCAATATTTCAGCTTCAAAATTAATATATGCTCCGGTAGAATTTAAGGCAAAGAATATATTTGAAAAATTACAGGCATTAGAGTTTGCAGGATTAGTAGGAGTTGGGGCTGCCGCCATGGAACTAAAAAATCCAAATATGTGCAGCGCGGCAAATTTAATATTTGAAAAGCAAGTGTTTTTTGAAGTAAATGGCTACATCGATAATGAACATATTATGACTGGTGATGACGAGTTTTTAATGCATAAAATATTTAAAAAATACCCAAATCAAGTAAAGTTTTTATTTGATAAAAATGCCATTGTGGAAACTGGTGCAAACGGAACTTTAGCTCAGTTAACTGAACAACGAAAACGCTGGGTAAGTAAAAGTACCAAATATGAAAACAGATACATTACTTTAATTTTGGTAATGGCATATTTTTATAATGTGAGCATGGTTTTAAACGTTTTTTTTAACTTTCAATTGGCACTCAATCAGCTCCTTTTTAAAATGTTTATTGAAGGTTTGTTTTTGTTTACAATGCTAAAATTTTATAATAAAAAGTCGTTCATTTTATGGCTTCCCGTAGCCGAAATATTTCATATTATTTATGTAATAATTATTGGTATTTGGGCTAATTTTGCAACTTATAAATGGAAGGAAAGAACCCATCACTAACAATATGAACTACGAATTAAGCGAAATAGATTACGACATTTTAGATGTTTTATACTTTGTAGAACCTTTT
>Ga0114967_10004324_pt1 | contig 11458 bp, 9 predicted proteins | sample M_130628_MF_Meta_FD_92639 | JGI IMG/M metagenome (GOLD analysis project Ga0114967, IMG submission 92639) | Freshwater microbial communities from Lake Montjoie, Canada to study carbon cycling - M_130628_MF_MetaG | ecosystem: Environmental > Aquatic > Freshwater > Lake | place: Lake Montjoie... | reverse complement strand
GAATGATTTGGATCTATATGTTTAAAAATTATTCACTCTAAAATTAGAAAGCTCCCTATAAGGGAGCTTTCTGATTATTAATTTAAAAAAAACAAAACCAGCAAAGGGACTACAATACCTGCTAAAGCTAGTTTCCAGCCTCTTTGTTTAAAGTTGAACTTGCCGGCAGGAATCATAAGGGCACCGGTTATGGCTATTACAATTAAGGAGATTCCGAAGATGTCGCCGTAGTAGATCCACCAATTTGAAGTACTCTTATGGAGTTTCATCATCTGGCTAATGATAGGCGTCTTACTGTAGGAGACGATTTCTCCTTTACCTGATTTAAGATCAATTTCTAGGTCGTGCTTTTCGAAAGAAATTTTGAATTTCCCTTCGTCCACTTTATGGCGTCGCATTTTGTCGTCTATGCCTAATGTTTTTCCAAGAGAATCGGCGAAGGCTTCGTTGATTTTGTCTTCTTTTGGAAGTTTGACCTTTATTGCAGTAGTTTCGATGGTATATTTCTCGGGATGCCAACTCTCTCTGTGGTTCATTAAGATCCCTGAGAACGCGAATGAAATGATTAATCCGAGGTAAAAGTAACCGAGGTCACGGTGTAAATTTCTGAGGGTAGCTTGTTTCATTTTTAGAATTTATAAGATAAGGTGGTGGTTAACATTCTTGGTGCTATAGGTGTTACGGTGTTGTCATCGTATACGTAGTAGCTAACTACATTGCCTAGGTTAGCCAATTTAGTTCGAAGCGTAAGATTTTTTATGCTATAGCCTACGGATAGGTCTAGTTGGAGGAAGCCGTCCACAGGAATAGGTTTTCGAGCCAATTCTGCTGGTGTGGAGGCGTTATTAGGTTTTAATCTACCGCCTAAACGCTCTCCGATATAGGTTGATTGAAGGCCTAATTCCAATCCTTTTAGCTTTGTTTTTTCAAAGGTGTAAAAAGCGCTTGCGTTGGCCGTATGTTTTGGAGAAAATCTTAATTGAGTACCTGCGTCATAAATATTACTTTTTGTGTATTTAGTTTCATTAAAACTGTAGCCTCCTATTAATCGCAACCCTTTGTATTGTGCAGTGATATCCAATTCAACACCTTTACTTTGATAAGCACCTGCCAGTTCTTTGATGTTTGTATTAGTGTTTCCATTGGAAAAATCCGTTTGTGCCAAATTTCCGTAATCAATTAAATAGGTGGTCAGATTTGCTACTACTTTTCCGTTAAAAAATTCATTTTTAATTCCTAGTTCGTATTGATCAATTTTTGAATTTGGTAAAGCCTTTAAGTTCCGGTCTGTTCCCGTATTTAGCACAAATGAATCGGAGTAGCTTGCAAAAAGTGAGTTTGTTTTTGTTGGTTGGAAAACCAACCCTAGTCTTGAAGATATAATATTATTGTTTGTTTTAGTTTCGACCGTTTCATTTGATGCAAAGGTTAGCGTAGAGGTAGTGTTTTCTAGATAGCTGTAGCGCAAGCCCGCTAACACTTTCAATTTTGAAGTCACGGCCATTAAATCTTGAAAATAGACTCCCACTCTTCTTACATTAGCCAGAGCATTCGTGTTTTTGTCCATATTTGGTTCGATTGTATTGGCATATATTGGATTCTTTTCAATGACCACATATGGATTGTATATATTTATTTTATCATAAAACGTGATGTTCTTATAGGCTAGGGTAGCAGTGTTGCTTTGATCGGCATCAGCCCCAAAAAGCAAAGAATGATTTATTTTTCCTGTACTGAATTTCCCGTTCAGGTCGATTTCTACCAAACTGTAATCTTGCTCAGCTTCCGTTTTTTGTACCCCTCTAGTCCAGTCGCCGTTAGCTTGCACCAAATTGGTTGCATTTGGCCGCAGACTTGACAGTAAATTGGTCGTATATCCTTGATATGAAAATATTTCTTTTAGTTGCCAATTTTTGTTCAAATCATGATTGATGGTTGAGGTGAATCCCACTTGTTCCGATTTAAAGGTGCCCCAATCAAATCCTAAGAACAAATTTCTTGGCAATTCAATGACTTTGTAATCAATGGTTGTTAAACCAAAATCGGGTGTCCTATTGTCCTTGGTATAATCCGCTTCTATCGTCATATTCGTTTTGGATGAAATATCGAGTAGTATTGAGGGATTGAAGTAGATTCGGTCCGTCTGGACCTTGTCTCTAAAGCTGTTTCCTTGCTCATAACTTGAGATGAAGCGATAGGCTGCGGTGGTACTGTTATTTACACTTCCATAGACATCAACTGTGGGTTTAAAAAAATTGTATTCGGTGCTCCTAAAGCTTAGTTCTCCTCCGTAATCAAATCGAGGTTTTTTTGTGATAAGATTTAAAATTCCGCCAGGCGCAACATTTCCATATAAAAGTGCGGCACTGCCTTTCAAGATTTCGATGCTTTCTAACGAATTAGTTTCAGGGATTAATGACCCATTAACGCGAACACCATTTTTAAACGTGTTTGCGCCGCTGAAGGTAAAACCTCTTGAGCCTAATTCTTCTTGATTGTTCCCCGAGGCATTGCTAGCACCCGATACGTAAACTCCGTTTGCATTTTTAAGCACGTCTGAGAGTCGGAGTATTTGTTGTTGTTTGATGGTTTCTTTTCCTACTACAAAAGTCGCTTGAGGCAGGTCTAAAGGCTTACTATCGGTTTTTCCTGCTTTTACAATCGTTTTTTGTTGTTGTGAAAGGATTACAACTTCTTTTAATACTTCACCTTTTTTATTTTTTACGGTGTCGTTGATGGCTGTTAAATCGTCTTGTTCTGCCGCGTATTTTTCTTGAGCGAAGGTGTTTAAACAGCAGCTTAATGCCAGAGGTAGGATATATTTATACATTTATTTAGAATAATTAAAAATAATATGCAAATATAAATACGTTGTTCTTAAACTACAAAATTTATTTAGATTAAATATAAATAAACTTTTTATTAGATTGATTTATTGTGTTTTATCTAATGAAAAAGACCTCACTAGTGGTGAGGTCTTTGATTGACTTATACTTAAAATGCCCTTTATTTCTTGTTCATCACATAGCTTTCTTGGCTGCTTTTACCTTGTTGAACACCTGAAATTGTTGCTTTAATTTGAGTGGCGTTGATTTTCGCATAGCTGATTTTTTGTGGGTAATCATGGGTAGGATTTTCAAAATCAAATGTTTTGATGTTGTCAGAGTTGAGTTTGAATTCCACCGGTTGGTCATTATTTTGTCCGAGTACCGTCGCGCTGTAAAGTAAGTCGTCCTCTTTTTGAGTTATTTTCATCGCTTCACGATGCAAAGTGTCTTTCAAATTGATAAAATAAGCTTCGCCGCTATAAGTACTATCGTTTTCGACTTTCCAATTTTCTACGATGACACCATCGGGACGTTTTTGTTCCCAATGACCTTGTAGCCAATTCATTTGGTCTAGTTTTTCATAATTTTTATCGGATTTCTTTTGACAAGAAACCAGTAAAACCATTGAAATTATAGCAATACTTGTTTTCATAATAGATTGTTTTCTAACCGTTACAATACTATAAAAAATCTGCCAACTGAACACATTCATATATACAGTTTTTTTACTATTTTTGCACCCGAATTAAAGAACACAAAATGTTAGATAGATTACAATATGTAAAGCAACGTTTCGATGAGATATCTGATTTGATTATTCAACCGGATGTGATTTCTGATCAGAAGCGTTATGTACAGTTAAATCAGGAATACAAAGGATTGAAGAATTTGATGGAGAAACGTGACGAGTATGTTACGCTTGATGCTAATATTAAAGAGGCCAATGAAATTATCGCGGATGGTTCGGATGCTGAAATGGTGGAAATGGCAAAGATGCAATTGGACGAAGCGAAAGAACGTTTGCCCCATTTAGAAGAAGAAATCAAGTTCATGTTGATTCCAAAAGATCCCGAAGATGCCAAGAATGTCATGGTTGAGATTCGCGCTGGGACCGGAGGAGATGAGGCTTCGATATTTGCAGGAGATTTATACCGCATGTATACCAAATATTGCGAAGCAAGGGGATGGAGAACCTCAGTGGTGGATATGAATGAAGGAACATCAGGAGGATTCAAAGAGGTGATTTTTGAAGTAACAGGTGAGGATGTATACGGCACTTTAAAATTTGAAGCCGGTGTACACCGAGTGCAGCGTGTCCCACAAACCGAAACCCAAGGGCGTGTTCATACCTCAGCAGCAACGGTGATGGTATTGCCAGAGGCAGAAGAGTTTGACGTGCAAATTGATATGAATGATGTACGTGTTGATTTCTTTTGTTCCTCAGGGCCAGGAGGTCAATCGGTTAATACCACTAAATCGGCTGTGCGTTTAACGCATATTCCATCAGGATTAGTAGCGCAATGTCAGGATCAAAAATCCCAACACAAAAATAAAGACAAAGCTCTCGAAGTATTGCGTTCGCGTTTGTACGAGCAAGAGTTGGCCAAGAAACAAGCAGAAGATGCTACTAAGCGAACTTCTCAAGTTAGTTCGGGAGACCGTTCGGCTAAAATTCGCACCTACAATTACGCGCAAGGACGTGTAACGGACCACCGTATTGGATTAGATGTTTTTGATATGGATGGTGTTATGAACGGTAAAATTCAAAAATTTGTTGACGAATTACAATTGGTCAACAATATGGAAAAATTAAAAGAAAGCGAATTATTTTAAAATAGAAGCCTCATTAATTGAGGCTTTTTTTATGAAGTGAAATTAGTAACTTTGTCCCACAACCTAATCTGATGACTACAACACAACTCGTACAACAAATTAAGCAAAAACAGTCCTTTCTTTGTATTGGATTGGATGTAGATTTAGCCAAAGTCCCCTCTCACTTACTGACGTTAGAAGATCCTATTTTTGAATTTAATAAGGCTATTATTGATGCCACCCATGATTTGTGTGTTGCCTACAAGCCAAATACAGCTTTTTATGAAGCTTATGGATTAAAAGGATGGCAATCGTTAGAGAAAACGATCAACTACCTCAATGAAAAATACCCCTTAATTTTTACTATAGCCGATGCGAAGCGTGGGGATATTGGGAATACCTCATCCATGTATGCCCAAGGCTTTTTGGCCGACATGAATTTTGATAGTATTACCGTTGCCCCTTATATGGGGAAGGATTCGGTCGAGCCATTTTTGGCTTTTGAAAATAAGCATACTATACTACTGGCCTTAACTTCCAATGAAGGGGCTTTTGATTTTCAAACGAATACCACTGAGGGAGAAGCCCTTTATAAGACCGTGATCAAAACCTCTAAGACGTGGAAAAACAGTCATCGCTTAATGTATGTCGTAGGTGCTACTAAAGCAGCCTACTTTAAAGAGATACGTAAAATAGTTCCCGACAGTTTTCTCCTCGTTCCGGGCGTGGGTGCGCAAGGTGGTAGTTTGTCGGAAGTGTGCCAATACGGTATGAATTCGGATATTGGTTTGCTGATCAATTCCTCGCGCGCCATTATATATGCGTCCAACGGACTAGATTTTACTGAAAAGGCTAGGGAAGAGGCGCTAAAAGTACAACAGGAAATGGCTGAAATTATGAAAGTTGCTTCTTTCTAAACTATTTTAAATTGAATTCTCCAAGATCTTTTACGGACCAACTGGGAACCCAACACCTTTTTGAAACGACGCCCAAGCGTATTATTTCTTTGGTGCCTTCTCAAACCGAATTATTATTTGACCTCGGACTGGAAGATCGTATCATCGGGATCACAAAATTTTGTGTTCATCCGTTTCATTTTAAATCGGTCAAAAAGATTGTGGGCGGCACCAAGAAGGTGCATTATGAGAAAATACGATTATTACAACCCGATATCATCATTGCTAATAAAGAAGAGAATACGCTCGAAATCGTAACAGAACTCTCAAAAATTTGTCCCGTTTGGGTCACTGATATTGTTACTTTGGAGGATAATGAAAAGATGATTAACGATTTTGGAATCCTGTTCAATAAACGAACAGAAGCCCAGAAGTGGGTGGATAAAATAAACTTCGCTGTAGCCGATTTCAAGTTGTTTACCAAGGATATTCCGTCTAAAAAGGCTGCCTATTTCATTTGGGCTAATCCGTACATGGTTGCGGGGAAAAACACCTTCATTAATGAGCTCTTAGTCTTGAATAAGTTTCAAAACATTTATGAGGAAAAAGAAGGTCGGTATCTCGAAGTGGAATTGAAAAAGATTCGTCTTGAAGGCGACCCTGATTTGGTCTTACTCTCTTCTGAGCCATTTCCTTTTGCAGATGAGCACGCTTTTGAATTGGGACGCTATACGCATCATGCCAAAACCGTATTTGTCGATGGCGAGTATTTTTCGTGGTATGGCAGTAGGCTCGTTAAAGCGATTGCTTATTTCAAAAAGTTGCATCAAAGCATTGCATAAAAAATGCCAACACTTTCATGTTGGCATTCTTAAACTAACCCTAACCAAAAATAATAAAAAACCAAATTTATTATGGTACAAATATACAGTGCCTTCTCGAGCCTTGATGTTAAGGATATGTTATTCTTATGTTATTGATTTCTAAAATTTTAACACTTAATTAAGACTATTTGTGATCTTGTAAGGCGAATACTTTTTTCAGTAAATCGGAGGTTCTCGCATTTAAATCGGTTCGTATATTTTTCTCTTCCACCGCGATCATTTTGAACACTCCTTCCAAGGCTTTGTTAGTCGTATAATCTGTTAGGTCTGGGTTTACTTTTTTAACCAAAGGAAGCTTGTTGTATTTTTTAATGATTTCAGCCCAAACTTTGTTGGCCCCTACTTTGGCAAACGAACTTTTTATAACGGGATTGAATTTCAAGTATAGGGGTGAAGTAGTAGTGGTTTGCAAGTAGGTTGTGGCCGAGTTTTCATTGCCCATTAGGATGTTTTTTGCATCGGTAAAACTCATGTTTTTTACGGCGTCTACAAAAATAGGGGTTGATTCCTTAACCGCATCTTCGGCTGCTCGATTAAGCATTAGTAATCCCTTGTCTGCCAATGCACTTAAGCCTACTTTACGGAGGGCTTTGTCCACTTTTTGCAATTCGTCAGGCAAAAGTATTTTAACCATTTCGTTTTTATAAAACCCGTCAACAGCTGTTAGTTTGGTTACCTGTTTTTCAATCCCTTTGTTTAAGGCTTCTTTTAGCCCCGAGGCAATGTCGGTATTGCTCAGTGTTGCGGTTGGCAAATTTATGGGGATAGCTTTTTTTACTTCATTTTTAATTTGGTCTAAGATGCTAATTTGAGAAAAGCCAACAGCAGGAACCAATAGCAAGAAAAAGAGTTTTGATTTATTCATGATTTATTTTGTTTAGTAAGGATTAAAGTAGCTTCGATATAAGGACTAAATTGTTGACGACCAAAGTTAAAAACGTATTAGGTATAAACTGTTAAATTTGGACTAAACTTCCCAAAAATTATGCCATTCGTTTTATCGAATAATTTTTATTATTTGCGTAAATTGCGTCACTTAAATTATCAAATCCGCACTATGGAACCACAAATACCTTATATTCCTAAAAATAAAGTTAGAATCGTAACTGCTGCTTCACTTTTTGACGGCCATGATGCTGCGATAAACATCATGCGACGCATCATTCAATCGACCGGAGTAGAAGTAATTCACTTGGGTCATGATAGAAGTGTCGAAGAAGTGGTGAATACCGCTATACAAGAAGATGCTAATGCCATTGCTATGACTTCATATCAAGGAGGGCATAACGAGTATTTCAAATACATGTATGACTTACTAAAGGAAAAAGGAGCAGGTCATATTAAGATCTTTGGTGGCGGTGGCGGTGTGATCTTGCCTAGTGAGATTTCAGAGCTTCATGAGTATGGCATTACTCGTATTTATTCTCCAGACGATGGTCGTGCGATGGGATTGCAGGGTATGATTAATGATTTGGTTATGCAATCTGATTATCCTGTGGGAGATGTGTTGAATGGACAGGTGAATCATTTAGAAGAAAAGAACCCTACTGCAATTGCACGAGTTATCTCTTCGGCAGAGAACTTTCCTGAAGTGGCCAAAGAGACTTTGGATGCTATTCACAAGAAAAATGAAACAAGTAGTATCCCGGTTCTAGGGATTACCGGTACGGGAGGAGCTGGAAAATCATCTTTGGTGGACGAATTGGTTAGACGGTTTTTAATTGACTTTCCTGAAAAAACGATTGGTTTGATCTCTGTAGACCCCTCAAAACGTAAAACGGGTGGGGCTTTGTTAGGAGACCGAATTAGAATGAATGCCATCAATAACCCTAGGGTTTATATGCGATCCTTGGCTACTCGTCAGTCTAACTTAGCGTTGTCCAAATATGTAAACGAAGCCATTCAAGTACTGAAAGCGGCTAAATATGATATTATCATTTTGGAGACTTCAGGAATAGGACAATCGGATACTGAAATTATAGAGCATTCTGATGTTTCTTTATACGTCATGACACCTGAGTTTGGTGCGGCTACCCAATTGGAAAAAATTGACATTCTGGACTTTGCTGATTTGGTCGCCCTAAACAAATTTGACAAACGAGGTGCTCTAGACGCTTTGCGAGATGTTAAAAAGCAATACCAACGCAATCATAATCTGTGGGATGTTAATCCAGATGATATGCCGGTATTTGGAACTATTGCTTCGCAGTTTAATGATCCTGGGATGAATACACTGTACAAAAGAATCATGGATAAAGTAGTAGAGAAGACGGGTGCTGCATTGCAATCGACTTTTGAAATTACGCGCGAGATGAGTGAGAAGATCTTTGTGATTCCTCCTCACAGAACTCGTTATTTATCTGAAATTGCAGAAAACAATCGCAAGTATGATGAGACAGTTATGACGCAAGTTGAGGTTGCTCAAAAGCTTTATGGTATTTATAAAACCATAGAATCTGTTGCTAAAAATACACCTGTAATAGATAGAGCAGGAATAGTTGTTACTTCGTTGAATAGCAATGATGATAACAAAGACTTCTTAAACCTATTAATCAAAGAGTTTGACCGAGTGAAAATGAATTTAGACCCTTTCCATTGGGAGGTGATTTTGACTTGGGATGAGAAAGTAAATAAGTTTAAAAATCCGGTTTACAGTTTTAAAGTACGCGATAAGGAAATCAAAATTGAAACCCATACCGAGAGTTTGTCGCATAGTCAAATTCCGAAAGTAGCGTTGCCTAAATATCAAGCTTGGGGTGATCTTTTAAAATGGAACTTACAAGAGAATGTACCAGGAGAATTCCCATTTGCTTCGGGCCTATATCCGTTTAAACGCGAAGGAGAAGACCCGACCCGAATGTTTGCGGGAGAAGGAGGGCCAGAGCGTACCAATCGACGTTTTCATTATGTTTCTTTAGGGTTGCCTGCCAAGCGTTTATCAACGGCTTTTGATAGTGTAACTTTATACGGTAATGATCCTGATTTACGTCCGGATATCTATGGAAAAATTGGAAATGCAGGGGTGTCAATTTGTTGTTTAGACGATGCTAAGAAGTTGTATTCGGGCTTTGATTTGAGTCATCCTTTGACCTCGGTATCCATGACCATAAATGGACCAGCGCCGATGTTGTTAGGCTTTTTTATGAATGCTGCGATTGACCAAAACTGCGAAAAATATATTATCGAGCATAATCTTCAGGTAGAAGTTGAAGAGAAAATCAACGAAATATACAAGAAGAAAGGGGTCGATCGTCCAAGATATAACGGCGAATTGCCGCAAGGGAATAATGGATTAGGGTTGATGCTGTTAGGTGTCACGGGAGACCAAGTATTGCCGGCAGACGTATACCAAGACATTAAAGTAAAAACACTAGCCCAAGTGCGCGGCACTGTTCAAGCCGACATCTTGAAAGAAGACCAAGCACAAAACACTTGTATATTCTCGACCGAGTTTGCTTTGCGTTTGATGGGCGATGTGCAAGAGTATTTTATCCAAAAGAATGTGCGTAACTTCTATTCGGTTTCCATCTCAGGATATCATATTGCGGAAGCTGGGGCGAATCCCATTACACAATTGGCCTTCACCCTAGCCAACGGATTTACTTATGTAGAGTACTATTTAAGTAGAGGGATGAATATTAACGATTTTGGACCTAACTTATCCTTCTTCTTCTCGAACGGTATTGATCCAGAATATGCGGTGATTGGTCGAGTAGCGCGTAAGATTTGGGCAAAAGCTATGAAGCACAAGTACAATGCAAATGAGCGAGCTCAAATGTTGAAATACCATATTCAAACTTCAGGTCGTTCGTTGCATGCGCAGGAAATCGATTTCAATGATATTAGAACGACTTTACAGGCTTTATATGCTATCTATGACAACTGTAATTCATTACACACTAATGCTTACGATGAAGCCATTACAACCCCTACAGAAGAGTCGGTTCGTCGTGCTATGGCCATACAGTTGATTATTAATAAAGAATTAGGGTTGGCTAAAAATGAAAATCCAATCCAAGGGTCGTTTATCATCGAAGAGTTAACCGACTTAGTGGAAGAGGCTGTACTGCAAGAATTTGATAGAATCACAGAGCGTGGCGGTGTATTGGGTGCGATGGAAACGATGTACCAACGCAGTAAAATACAAGAAGAGAGTTTGTACTACGAAACCTTGAAACATACTGGTGAATTCCCGATCATTGGGGTGAATACGTTCTTGAGTTCTAAAGGTTCGCCTACTGTCGTTCCTTTGGAAGTCATTAGAGCTACTGAGGAAGAAAAGGAATTCCAAATCCAAACGTTGACCAACCTGCATAAAGCTAACAAAGGCGTAGAAGAAGGTCAATTAGAGGCGTTGCAAGAAGCTGCGATTATGAATAAAAACTTATTCGAAAAGCTGATGGAAGCCACTAAGTACTGTTCGTTAGGTCAGATTACCGCTTCGTTGTTTGAAGTAGGAGGGCAGTACCGTAGAAATATGTAATCTATAAATTATGAAAAAGTACTTGGTTTTCTTACTAATGACGTTATTTCTAACCTCATGTGCTTCCGATTCAAGCAGTACAGCAACATCAAATATCTTAGTTAGTACTGTGCCCTTTAAACCTAGTAAAGCGACGGTTGCCAATGAAACTTCAAGTTACACAGGTCAAACGGCTTTGCGTTTTACGCTTGAAAAAGGTGTTGCGGGTACTTCAAATTATGAATCGATTACCTTTAAGATTAATTTTCCACTCGTTTCAAGTAGTGCGCCTAATGGTGTTTATGATTTTGGTATAGGAGTGATTGGCGAAATGTTATTTGCTAGTGGAGATTACACCAAAAATAATGCCCATTTCAGTATGGCAGGTTATACCGTTAAAGTAACGGCTTTGGGTGGAAAACGATACAAACTTGAATTTCAAAATATTCAAGCCCTTTCTATAGTAAATCAAGAGGAAGTTATTATATCAGGTTCGTATGAAGGTGATTTTGTCACTGAATAAGTATTAATTTGCCCGATAATGGTGCCCGTTATTAAATTTCATCCGCAGCAACT
>Ga0114967_10004323_pt1 | contig 11460 bp, 9 predicted proteins | sample M_130628_MF_Meta_FD_92639 | JGI IMG/M metagenome (GOLD analysis project Ga0114967, IMG submission 92639) | Freshwater microbial communities from Lake Montjoie, Canada to study carbon cycling - M_130628_MF_MetaG | ecosystem: Environmental > Aquatic > Freshwater > Lake | place: Lake Montjoie... | reverse complement strand
GCGGCGGCTAGTCGGATCGCTTCGTTGTTCGGATTACTCACTACCTGAGGCCTTTCATGCTGCGGGCGGACCGGATGCGGGCAGGGATGCGGGCGGACCGGCTGGGGAGGTGCCTAGACCGCCGGGCCGGCACGTCCGCCGGCGAGGAGATACATAACGGCCATCCTGACGGCGACTCCATTGGTGACCTGGGCCTCGATGACGCTTTGCGGCCCGTATGCGACCTCTGGGCTGATCTCGACCCCTTCGTTCATCGGGCCGGGATGCATCACAAGCGCTCCGAAGCGAGCTTTTGCGATCCGCTCGCGTGTGATGCCCCACTCACGTGAGTACTCGCGCAGGCTCGGCAAGAGTCCGGAGCCCATTCGTTCCCGCTGGACGCGAAGCGCCATGACGACGTCGGCATCTCGCAGGGCCTCGTCGACATCGTGCGTCACGGTGACGGGGCACGCAGTGACAATCCCTTTGGCGCGAAGCCCGGTGTTTACGGCGTCGGCAAAACCGATCGGGAGCAACGTTGGCGGCGCACACAGGACAACCTGGGCGCCAAGCGTGGTGAACCCCCAGGTGGCCGACCGTGCCACCCGGCTGTGAAGGATGTCGCCGATGATTGCAACGCGACGACCCTCGATGGATCCGAGGCGGGACTGAACGGTGAAGAGGTCCAGGAGTGCCTGTGTGGGGTGCGCATGCCAGCCATCCCCGGCGTTGATGACCGATGCCTCAAGTTCACGTGCGACGAGATACGGTGCGCCTGAAGCGCCATGACGCATGATGACCATGTCGGCGCCGAGTGCCTGGAGGGTGCGGGTCGTGTCGACGAGTGTCTCGCCTTTCTCGACGCTTGATCCGCTTGCGGTGATGTTCACGACGTCGGCGGACAGGTTCTTGGCGGCAAGTTCGAAACTGACCCGCGTCCGCGTACTTGCCTCGTAGAAGCAGTTGACAATGGTCTTGCCCCTGAGTGGAGGCACGCGCCGGATTGGACGGGCGAGCACTTCCTTCATGGCTGCCGTGGTTTCCAGGACTTCGCGGAGTTCATCCGCGGTGAAGTCGTCGAGGTCGAGAACGTCCTTGCGTCGCATTGTCTGTCCTTGTGAGGGCTGGGGCGGGCATGGACGCCCGCGGACCGACTTACGCTTGGTTGGTCCCGCTTCGGGGATGGCTGAGCAGGACGACCTCATCGGTACCGTCGACCTCGCGGAGGCGGACTTCGACAAGTTCGTGGCGTGCGGTGGGCAGATTCTTACCCACGTAATCGGCCCGGATGGGAAGTTCGCGGTGTCCCCGGTCGACAATCACAGCGAGTTGGATCTGGCGGGCACGGCCGAACGAGAGGAGTGCGTCCATGGCCGCGCGGACGGTTCGCCCGGTGTAGAGGACATCATCGACGAGGACGACAGTGGTGCCGGTGAGGTCCCTTGGAATGACCGTGGGTTGGATCGCCGGCCGGGTTATGCGCAATTCCAGGTCGTCTCGAAACATTGTGATGTCGAGTTCGCCGACCGGTACCGCGGTGCCCTCGAACTGGCTGATCAATGATGAAAGCCGATGGGCGAGTGGGGCACCACGGCTCCTCATCCCGACAAGGATGAGGTCGTGCGCCCCACCGTTACGTTCGAGGATCTCGTGCGCGATGCGAGTTAGCGCACGACGGAGGCCGTCGGCATCGAGAATCTGTTTCTCGAAGATGTCGTCAAGAGAGGCTTCCGGAGCGTTCCTGAGGTTCATCGAACAATTCCCAAGGCGGCTTTTGGGCCGGTGGGCGATGTCGGAACGTGGCGTCCGGGGCGCGACAGCGTGGTGTCGCACGGAGGAACGCACCTTGCCGCCTCACCGGGCCTGCTTAAAGGGCGCAACTGAGCAAGTAGTTTAGCAGGACGTCCCCTCCTCCATGCCCCTCCCCATCGCCCCTGATGAAGATGCGCTTCGCATTCCATTCCCGTCGTCTGTCGGTTGCGCCCGCAATCCCCGTATCCCGACTTGAACCTCTTCGCAGAGATTGACGGTGGCGCAGGCCGTTTCTGGTCATTCGCCCAGATACAGGCGGCGCGTGTCAGGGTTCGCGAGGAGTTCGGGACCAGTACCCTCGAGCCTGTTGCGCCCAAGTTCGAGCAAGTAGGCGTGGTCGGCGAGGGCGAGCGCCTGGGCGGCATTCTGTTCGACGACGAGCATCGAGAGACCCTCGGACTTCAGCATTGCCAGGGTTTCGAACACGACCTGGACAAACCGCGGCGCGAGGCCTAGTGAGGGTTCATCCAGGAGCATCAGACGGGGTTGGATCATCAAGCCACGGGCAATTGCAACCATCTGCTGCTCACCGCCGGACATCGTTCCGGCAAGTTGGGTGCGTCGTTCTGCGAGGCGCGGGAACAAGTCGTAAACCCTCGCAAAGGACTTGGCCCGAACCGATGCGTCACGGACAGTGAACGCGCCCATCTCCAAGTTGTCATGAACCGACATCTGCCCGAAGACAATCCGCCCTTGGGGAACGTAGGCGAGTCCAAGGGGCACCAGTCGGTCGGCGCGCATTCCGCCAATGGCCGCTCCGTCAAAGGTGACCGATCCGGAAGACAGGCGTGCAAAGCCCGTGATCGCCTTTAGGACGGTTGATTTGCCCGCCCCATTCGGGCCGATCAGGCTGACGAATTGGCCGGGCCTCACGACGATGCTTACCCCACGCAGGACCGGGACGCGACCATATCCCGCGTGAAGGTCGGTGCAGTTCAGGAGGAGATCGTCGTTCATGGTGGGGCAATCGTTGACCGGGTTAGGTGCCGAAGTAGGCGTCGATGACTCGCGGGTCCGCACGGATCACCGCTGGTTCTCCGTCGGCGAGCAATTCACCGTGGTCGAGGACAATCAGGCGGGAACACAGGGCCATGATGAGCTTGATTTCATGGTCGGTGATGAGAAACGTCTTGCCATGTTCCCGAAGAGCGTGGATATGGGTGCATAGGCGCTCCTCCATGACGGGGTTCACGCCGGCGAATGGTTCATCGAGAAGGATGACGTCAGGGTCATTCACCAACACACGGGCGAACTCGAGAAGCTTCTGCTGGCCGTATGACAGGTTGGCGGCGAACTCGTCGGCTACGGGGGAGAGCCCGACAAAGTCGAGCGAGTCCCTTGCCCGTGCGAAGGCCTCGCCCTCGGGGGCCCGTGTGACGGCGACGAGGTTCTCCGTGGCGGTCATTTGCGGATAGAGGCGCGACAGTTGGAAGGTGCGGCTGAGGCCTAGTCGGTTGATGACGCTCGCCGATTTTTGGGTGATTGCCGTGCCTCGGAAGTGAATCTCACCCGAGTCGGCCGGTATCTCGCCGGAAATCAGCCGAAACAATGTGCTCTTGCCCGAACCGTTCGGGCCGATCAGTCCGGTCACGGTGCCCGGATCAATCGCGAATGAGACGCCGTTCACTGCGATTACCCCTCCGAACCGTCTGGTGAGACGGTTGACGGATAGGATCTGGTCGGTTGGTCGGTCGGGTTTGGTCATCCTCTCGTGTCCGTGATCACAGTCGACGCGAACGGGGCAACCAACCCCGGTCCTGGAGGATCTGAGTGATGCCGCCGGGAAGGAAGAGGACGATGGCGATGATGAGTACACCTGACAACGCGGTGTGGAGGAATGGGAACCGCGCCCAGAGTGCTTCGCTGATCCCCGAAAGCACCACGCTGCCAATCACCGGCCCGAAGACCGTCCCCTGCCCGCCAAGCATCGTCATCGCGATAGCCCGAACGGTCAACGATCCCGCGAAGACCGTTCCGGGGTCGATGTAACTCATCTGCCAGGCGTAGATGCCTCCCGCGAGACCTGCAAAGAGCGCGCTGATCGCAAAAGCGCCGATCTTCAACCGTGTTGTCTGGATGCCATTGAGTTCGGCAGCGACCTCATCCTCGCGGATTGCGAGGAGACGAAGCCCGACAGGCAGGGTCGCAACCCGGTAGGTGACCAGGACTGTTGCTATCGCCACCGCGAACATTGCGTAGTAGGAGACGGTGAGGACGTCTTCGGGAACGAGGACAAGTCCCTTGCCTCCACCCGTTAGCGGTTCAGCGACGGTCACCCCAACCCTGATGGCCTCCGCCACGCCGAGCATCCCGACCGCGAAATACGGGCCTCGAAGTCGAAGGGCCGGGTACCCGAACAGGAGACCGGCCGTCGCCGAGGAGATTCCCGCCACGATGATGGCCAGTGGTGCAGGCAATCCTCCCCGCACGATTGCTATCCCGGTGGCGTACGCCCCGATGCCAAAGAACGCCGAATGCCCGAAACTTACATAGCCCGTAAACCCTGAGATCAGGTTCCACGATGCAGCGAGCGCGCACGACATGAGCGCCTGCAGGACGAACGTCTTGGTGTAGTTCGATCCGAAGACCGGCACCAGGGCGATGGCTACAGCCACAGCTCCGATGAACCCAGTGTAGATCCGCATACCGCGCCTACCGGTTGCCCGCGCGCTCGTCGCCGCGGGTTCGTCGGAGAGTTCATCGGTGCTTGGAGCCCCGGAGGTGGACGCAGGCACTGGTGTTCAGGCCTCCTTGACGCCGAAGAAGCCTTGGGGACGCAACAGGAGCATCGCAAGCAGAGTGATGTAGATCACCGCTTCGGCGATTTGGGTGGTTGTGACATAACTCGCAGTGGATTCGATCACGCCTAGGACGAGCGCACCAAGGAATGCACCCGGGAAGCTCCCCATGCCACCGAGGACGATCACAGCGAACGCCTTGAGCATGAAGGTCTTCCCCATTTCCGGGTAGACCGTGTAGAGAAAACTGGTGAGTGTGCCGGCCGCTCCCGCCAGGGCGGTTGCGATACCGAACGCGATCATGCGGGCGCGGTCGATATCGATACCGCACGCGAGTGCGACGTCGGCACTCTGTGCGGTTGCACGCAGAGCCTTGCCCCATCTGGTTCGGGAGAGGAAGAACTGCGCGGCTCCGGTGAGCACGAGGGCAGTCACACATGCCACGAGGCGCGGCACTGAGAAGGCAAGTTCGCCGATATTCAGTGCGCCACTCAAGAAAGGGACCGACCGGAAGTCGTTGGTGAAGGTGGCTTGGGCGCCTCCGGTGAGTGCGAGTGAAACCCCGTAGGCAAGCAGAAGTGATGTAAGGAGTGGAGCGCGCACGACCCGCGAAATCAGCACTCGCTGCGCAATCCATCCGACTCCAAACATGAGCGGCATCGACAAGAAGAGCGACAGGATGGGGTTCAATCCGAGGCGCGCAAACAGGAAGAATGACGCGTAGGCCCCAAGCATGAGGAACTCGCCGTGTGCGAGGTTGATCACACGCATCACACCGAAGATGAGGGTGAGACCTCCGGCGAGCAGCGCGTAGACACCCCCGAGGAGAAGTCCACTCACCACCACCTGGACTAGCGTGACCATCTCCCCTCATCTTCCTCCGCCGGAACGCCCGTGTCAGGACCGGCGCACCTCGGTTGACACTGCCGGGTCTAGCGTCCCTTCCACTCCGGCATTGGGAATTTGGGTTTGGCCGTGGCCATCGCATCGGGGCCGATCACCGGCTTGTCCTTGCCTTGCCACTGGATGACTACCGGGATGTGAGACAGCTGTGTCCCGGTGTCATCAACCTTGTACTTGCCGGGGAGGACCGTGTCGGTTTCGAGGGTCGAGAGCGCCTCCCGGATCTTCTCCCGGTCAAGGCTCTTTGCCTTGAGCACCGCGGCTTCGAGGATCTGACCGCCTGCGAAACCGGTGGCGGAATGATAGTCCGGGTCACGGTTCCACTTCTTCTTGTACGACGCCTCGAACTCGCTGTTGCCCTTGGTCTTGAGGCTTGGTTCCCACATGGACGGACCGAAGATGAAGTCTGCGTCCTTGCCGAGGCCCTCGCCGAATTCCGGCATTGCGGCGCCGACCGAGAAGGCAAGCATCTTGACATTGAGATCAAGTTCCTTGGCCTGCCGGGTGATCAGGACCGAGTCTGGCTGGTAGGAACCGCCCACGAGGACTTCTGGTTTCGCGGCCTTCAGCTTGGTGATTAGGGAAGACAGGTCCGTCACCTTGGTGGGGTATTGCTCCTGGAACACGATCCGGAAGCCTTCCTTGCGGGCGTACTCGGCGGTTCCGGCGGCGGTAGCTTTCGGGAAGACGGTGTCCTCATTGATGATGGCGATTGTCTTGAGACCATTCTTCTTGGCAAGGTCAATCACGCCATAGAAGTAGGACTCGGCGACCGAGTAGACACCGAAGACGTACTTGTAGTTTCGCTTCCAGATGTCTGACGCCGACGCACCCGCGGACAGCATCGGGTACTTGTACTTTTCGGTGACGGTCGATACCGCTTGGGTCACGCCGCTTGAGTACGGGCCGAGGACGAGGTCAACCTTGTCCTCGTTGATGAGCTTCTCGTAGAGCTTCGTGCCGACTGTCGGGTCTGACTGGTCATCGAGAATGACCATTTCCACCGGGCGTCCAAGAAGCCCGCCTCGGGCGTTGATCTGTTCTGCCCACAGCTGGTAGGCCTCCACCTGGTACTGGCCGGTCTTGCCATTGCTGCCGGTGGTCGATACGGATGCCCCAATCTTGACTGGTGCGCCCTTTGCTGCACCGCCGGTTGAAGGCGCTGCGGGTGCGGCACTTTCACCGGCGTCGCCACCACAGGCAGACAGGATCAGTCCCGCAAGTCCGAAGGCGGCTGGGGCTCCCGCCAGAATTGATCTTCTCGTGCGAGTGTTCATGCCCGTTACCCCTTTTCGTGAATTGTTATTCGGCAAGTGTATCCAGAACTTCTGAATCGGGATCCGGGAATAGTTGTTGGCCTCGCCAGGATGTCACGCCGGTCCGCCATGGGCATGTAGCGGGCGCGACGTGTGGGTAGTGCTCCGATGTTGACGGAACGCCGCCGGTACACTCCGAGGCTCATGGTTCGCCCCAAATCGTCTCAGGCAGTAAGGCGCCGATCACCCATCACGTCGGGCTGGGTGCAACTTTCGTTCGAGGTCCCGGTGATGCCTTTCAGATACGAACGGGGCATGCACCTCGAGGATGCGGGGATGTGGCTTGACCCGCACACCCGGCGCCCGGTCGCCTACGTATCGCACGGCCATTCAGACCACTGCAGACCGCATGGGCACGCATTCGTCACGGCGGAGACCGCGGACTTCTACCGGCTCCGAACCGGGCGCTCCGCTCTCACAGTGATGAACATCGGTGAGACGCTTACCAGAGGATTGCAGGAGGTCGATGTCTTTCCTGCGGGGCACGTCCTGGGTTCGTCACAGGTCCGTGTGCGAGACCTTGCGACGGGGCATCGCCTGGTCTATACGGGCGACTTCAAGTTGCGCCCCTCGCTCACGTCACCCAGTGCGCCCGTTCTCGAGTGCGAGACGCTGGTCATGGAATGCACGTACGGTGCACCGCGGTTCACTTTTCCGCCGACCGAACAGGTCGTGACGGAGTTGATTGCCTGGGTGGGTTCGGTTATCGCTTCGGGGAACATACCGGTGGTCTGTGGCTATGCGCTTGGGAAGGCCCAGGAGGCGATGGCGATCCTGCACCAAGCCGGACACTTGGTCGCGATTCATCCAAGCATCGAACCGTACGCGGAAATCTACACCCGCCACGGGGTGGACCTTGGGCAGTACGTGGTCATGTCACCCGATCCGGGTTCATCGTCAGGTTCTGAGGGACGGGTCATCGTCTGCCCGCCCCAGCATGCGCGTTCCATCCGTGAGGCGATGCCCCGCACCCGAATGATGATCCTGACGGGGTGGGCGATTGATGGAGGTGCTCCGGGACGCATGCCTATGGGCACGGCGCTCCCTCTTTCGGACCACGCGGGGTTCGACGACCTAGTTGAATATGTCCAGCGCGCGCGCCCGAAGATTGTCTACACCGTTCACGGCAACGGCGGCTTTGCGCAACACCTGCGTCGGCAAGGCATCGAGGCGCACCATCTGGGTGCGTGACCGAGCATCGTGTACTCGTGAAACGGTTGGTGAGGCACTGGTCCTTGATCAGCCGGACTGTTCGATCCGGTCCCGCAGGAGCTCCAAGGCGACGAGGGTCGCGCCTCGCTTGTAGGCAGATCGGTCCGGTGAGGGCACGAGGTGTTCCTGCCACTGGACACCCTCGCCGTCGGCAGCCAATGCGTGCTCGCCTTGCCCGATGATGGAGATGATTGTGGCGCCGGCGATGGCATCGGCTATCTCGCCATCGACCCTCAGGACACCGACAGGGTTTGTTTGCGGCGCCCCGGGGACCGGCTCGGTGCTTTTGGCAGGTTGTCGGTTGTCGGCATAGCCAGTTATGGCGATTGACCAGTCGGTGTTGAACATTCGTCGAGTCAGACGCGCCATCTGGACGGTTGCCTCGACGCTGATGGACCCATGGTCCTCGATGGTTTCCGACGCGACGCGCAGGAGCAGTTGCTTGGCGTAATCCGTGTAACTCACGATCCCAGCCCGGAACCATGCTGACGCGCCTGGTTGCTGCGTCAGGACGTGCGCGAGGTAACCGCCGGTCGAGCCTTCGGCGACGGCGAGCGATTCGCCTCGCCGGACAAGCGCCTCGGCAATGGCGTGGGCCGCAGCCGTGATGGCCTCATCGGTAGGCGGGTCAATGTCATCAGGCATCGGCCTGATCGGTGTGATGTTGGTGCTTGCCACGGCGACATCCGACCTTGGTGACGGCAATTGATCAGGAGCCCGTCACGCCTCTAGGATACGTGCGGGGGGTGCACCCCGACCCCCAGCTCATCTTCGGTTGGGAGCGCCGGATCATCTGCAGCGATGACGCGGTAACTCTTTCCCGTTGCCTCGTCGAGTTCGACATACCCGGCATCCTCGAGGTCATCCATGAGTTTTGCGGCTTTCGGGTACCCGATGCCAAGTTTCCGTTGGAGGAAGCTGACGCTGACGTGGTTGCTGGTACGCAATACCTCGATTGCTCGGTCGAGCAATGCCGAAGCCCGGTCCTGCTTCTCGGATGCAGCTTCCTCGTCGCGAAGGGAAAGGGCGTCTATTTCACCCTTGCTTACGTAGTTGGGGCGGCCTTGGTCTTTCCAGAACTGGACGATCTTTGAGAGTTCCTCGTCGGAGACCCATGCGCCCTGTACCCGGACGGGGCGCCCCTGATCGTAGGGCAGGTAGAGCATGTCCCCGCGCCCTAGAAGGGCTTCGGCGCCCCCGGTGTCCAGAATGACGCGCGAGTCTGTCTGGCTCGCAACCGCGAAGGCGATGCGGCTGGGGATGTTCGCCTTGATGAGCCCGGTCACGACGTTGACGCTCGGACGCTGGGTCGCCACAACCAGGTGAATCCCGACGGCGCGGGCCTTGGCGGTGAGACGGCAGATGGCCGGTTCGACGTCGTCGGGGGCGAACATCATCAAGTCTGCAAGTTCGTCAATGATCAGCACGATGTACGGCAGTGGCTTCGGCCGGGTCAGTGCGGTCCAGGCCTCGTGGCGCCCATTGCCCGCCGGTGGCGTCGCGTCCTCGGCATTCGCCTCGATCGCACGGTTATATGCGTCCAGATGGCGGTACCCGGCCTTTGACAGGAGGGTGTAGCGACGCTCCATCTCCTCGCACGCCCACAACAGCACTTTCCCAGCTTCAGCGAGGTCGGTGACAACGGGATACCTGAGGTGGGGTATCCCCTCGTATTCGGCAAGTTCGACCTGTTTGGGGTCGATCATGAGGAGGTTGAGTTCATCGGGTCGGCAATGCGAGAGTAGTGAGGCGATGATCGTGTTGACGCACACAGACTTCCCGGCGCCAGTTTGGCCTGCAATCAGAAGGTGAGGCATCCGTGCCAGGTCCCCGACGCGAGGACGTCCGTCGACGTCGCGCCCGAGGGCGACCCGCAGACGACCCTTGCTTTCGGTGAACTCGCGTGTCTCGAGCACTTCGCGCAGGCCAACCGACGCCGCCCGGTCGTTCGGGATCTCAATCCCGACGAACGGCCGACCGGGAACCGGGAGTTCAATCCGCAGGGTCTTGGCAGCGAGACGCAATTGGAGGTCGTACTCGTATCGCTTGATGGTCTTGACTGGTACGCCATCCCCCGGAACAAGGGAGAACTGCGTGACTGTCGGGCCAACCCGCGCTTCCCGTACCGTGACTGGGATATTGAAACTGAGAAGGGTCTTCTCGATCGTTGCCGCCTTCTCGGCAATTTCGTTGTCACCCATCTGCTGCGCGACCGACACGGATAGCAATGACAGTGGCGGAAGTTGCCACCGCTCCGGCCATGGAGCCGGGTCTAGCGCTGACCGGGTCGAGGGTTCGGACGTAGTGGTCTGACCGGACGCGTCGGGACGTCCTGGTTGGTTGCCGGTCTGGATGATCAGTGATCGTGGTCCGGTAGCTGCATCCGAGGCCGGGCTGACCGACGGGCTGCGACGTCCGCGTGGTGATGTTGCGGGTTCGTCCGGGGGTTGTGACCGGTTACGGGAGGGGCGTCTTCCGGCATCCCGATCAAGTTCGGGTTCGTCCGTCACTGCCGGGGGCGCAGAATTGCGGCTTTCGAGTAGCTGGGAGATTGTGCGGAAGATCATTGCGACAAGGGCTGCAAGGGCGCGAGAGATGTGTGTACTCGCCCACACGAGCGTTATCGCGGTGTAGCGTCCGGTGGTGATGCTTGCAGCAAGGAGGTTCCTGCCGAGTGTTTCCCAATACGGACGCGGGATTCCAAGAAGCGCCACGGCACTTGCGGTAGCCAAGGCAACTGCCGTCGCGATTGCACCTGCACTTCCGACCCATGCGCTCAGGATGGCCCATGCGGCCGTTGCAACCGCTCCGGAACCATCGGCGTCCATCGAACTTGATGCAACGCTGGCCGGGCCAGACACACCGAGTGTGCCGACACAGAGCAGGAAACCGAATCCACCGGTGAGACGCATGATGACCGGACGGCGCCACGCGATCTCTCCGATGGCGATTGTGGCACCGACCGCACCGAACAGCACGCACCATGGCACGGTCAGCCACCCGAAAGCTTGTTCGAGTAGCTGCGCGAGTGCGCCGGTTGCGGCGCCATCGGGGGACAGGATTGCCAAAGAGCCATACGTGGAGGCGAGCACGATCACACCACCGGTGACGCGCACGGCTGTCAGCGGACTGACGGTGAAAGACGGCACTGAACCAGGGCGTCCCTTGGGTGGCGCGTCTCGTTTAGCGGGGGCACGGGTACTCGGCGTGATGGTGGTCGTTCGGCCCGACACGATCCTGGGTCCCTCCCGTTTCGGCTCGTCCCTCGAACCCGACCCCACGCGAGCACCCAAGAGAGGTACGGCGATGGGACTAGCTTTCCGGTAGTTGCGGGAGGAGACGCGTGACCGTGCCGATGGCGCGAGCAAACTCCGTCCCGATGGAAGAACGGATGCAAGGTCTTGATGTCTCAGAACCAGGAGGACCCCATAGGGGCGGGTGGATGACCGTTGGGAACGGGCTGGTCCACGGCCGAGTTGGTTCCGAACCGACGCGCGAGG
>Ga0114967_10004322_pt1 | contig 11460 bp, 10 predicted proteins | sample M_130628_MF_Meta_FD_92639 | JGI IMG/M metagenome (GOLD analysis project Ga0114967, IMG submission 92639) | Freshwater microbial communities from Lake Montjoie, Canada to study carbon cycling - M_130628_MF_MetaG | ecosystem: Environmental > Aquatic > Freshwater > Lake | place: Lake Montjoie... | reverse complement strand
AATGCCTTTTCAAGACAATTTGAAACTATTTTAGACGGTAAAATGATTTCCTTAGAATATTCTTTTCAAGAGAAAAAGATATTTCTAACCAAAATTCACACTCCTGATCATTTCGATAATGAAGAATTTATAAATGATTTCCTGAAAAAAATTATGGATATTGCCTACGAAAGAAAACTCAAAGTAGTCCCAATTTTACCAAAAATAGCGACCTTTTTTAGGAAAAATTCTATCTATAAAGATTTGCTGCCTCCGGGAATTAAACTGTAATTTTACTTTTCAAAAACGCCATTCTCACACTACCTTCTTCATCTATTTTGGTAAGGTTTATAGAATGTAAAGTATTCACTAATTCCGGATTCCAAGGGGTTTTCACTTTTACATAATTTTCCGTAAATCCGTGAATGTAACCTTCTTTATTTTCACTTTCAAACAATACAATTCTGTCAGTTCCCAATTGACTTTCATAAAATGCACGTCGTTTTTTAACTGATAGACCTCGTAACATCTTACTTCTTTTCGTTCGAACAGCAGCTGGAACAACTCCTTCCATATCAGCAGCTTCGGTATTGTCCCGTTCTGAATAGGTAAATACATGTAAGTAAGAAATGTCCATTTCATTCAAAAAATGATACGTTTCAAGAAAATGTTCGTCGGTTTCACCAGGAAAACCAACTATTACGTCCACGCCAATACAAGCGTGCGGCATCACTTCTCGAATTTTATTTACACGCTCTGTGTAAACTTCCCGCAAATATCGTCGCTTCATTAATTTTAAAATTTCATTACTCCCCGATTGCAGTGGAATATGAAAATGCGGCACAAAAGTGCGACTTTTAGAAACAAATTCTATCGTTTCATTTTTCAATAAATTAGGTTCAATCGAAGAAATTCGCAAACGCTCAATTCCTTCAATTTTATCTAATTCCTGAACCAATTCTAAAAAGGTATGCTCGTGTTTTTTGTTCCCAAATTCCCCTTTTCCGTAATCCCCAATATTCACTCCAGTCAACACAATTTCCTTTATATTTTGGGCTGAAATTTCCTTTGCATTTTTCAATACATTTTCTAAAGCATCACTTCTCGAAATTCCTCGTGCCAAAGGAATTGTACAATACGTACATTTATAATCGCAACCGTCTTGAACCTTCAAAAAAGCTCTCGTTCTATCCCCTATGGAGTAACTTCCGACGTAAAAATCAGCTTCAGAAATCTCACAAGAATGAACCTCGCTTCGATCATTTTTGGTCAAATCGTTAATATAATCGGTGATTTTAAACTTTTCTGTAGCGCCCAAAACCAAATCCACACCATCCACATTGGCCAATTCTTCAGGCTTCAATTGCGCATAACAACCTACCGCCGCAACAAATGCTTTATCATTGATTTTCATTGCTTTTCGCACCACCTGCTTGAATTGCTTGTCGGCATTTTCAGTCACCGAACACGTATTGATTACATAAATATCGGCAACTTCTTCAAAATCAACACGGTCAAAACCCTCCTCCGTAAAATTTCTAGCAATAGTAGAAGTTTCCGAAAAATTCAGTTTACAACCCAAGGTATAAAAAGCAACTTTTTTTTTATCTGTCATATTGGTTTTATTTGGGCGAATCCCTCCGGGTCGGGCTATCCGCTGTATCCACGCTAAAAAGCGTGGGATTCCGCTACTATCCCTTTCGCGGGCAAGTTGCAAATTTACACACAATATTCGTTATTATGAAATTCTTATTGGAATCAAAAAAGCCACAACCGAAAAAATCAATTGTGGCTTTGAACTATTTTTAAAAATAACTATTCATTTCTCCACTTTTTCGAAACTTCAAAAACATGTTCTAAAATAGCTTTATCTTGATCGGTAAAAACTGCTTGTCTTCTGCCCATTGCAATTTTGGCAACCTCAAAGGCTTTATGAGTTTGATACGTTACGAATCCGGATGCACCGCCCCATGAAAAACTCGGAACAAAATTTCTAGGAAATCCACTTCCAAAAATATTGGCGCTTACGCCCACAACGGTTCCTGTATTGAACATCGTATTGATACCACATTTACTGTGATCTCCCATCATTAACCCACAAAACTGAAGTCCTGTTTTAGCAAAACTCTCCGTTTCAAAACTCCACAATTTCACTTCTTCGTAATTGTTCTTCAAATTGGAATTATTAGAATCAGCCCCTATATTACACCATTCTCCCAAAACTGAATTTCCTAAAAAACCATCGTGTCCTTTATTGGAATAACCAAATAAAACCGAATTATTTATTTCACCGCCTATTCTACAATGCGGACCAACAGTGGTTGCACCATAAACTTTTGTGGCTAATTTTACTTGCGCTTCTTCACACAATGCAAACGGGCCACGAATTACAGAACCTTCCATTATTTCAGCATTTCTACCAATATAAATAGGCCCCGTAGACGCATTTAATGTCACAAATTCCATTTTCGCTCCTTCTTCAACAAATATAGTTGAAGGGGAAATTACATTAACACTTTTCGGAATGGGTTGAGAGGATCTACCTTCGGTTAAAAGGGCAAAATCCTCTCTAATCGCAGCGTCATTTTTAGCAAAAATATCCCAAGTATGTTCCACAGTCAAACAATCACCAGTAAAATCAATAATTTCATATTGATCAAAATCAACTTCTTCCTGAGAATCATTGGTAAAAAAAGCAATCACCGCATCGTCTTTAAAAACCGCTTGATTGGTTTTCAAGTTTGAAATAATCTCCACTAAATTTTCATTTGGCAAATAGGAAGCATTAATCATCACATTCTCCTCCAATTCTACCATTGGATATTTATCCGATAAATATTCTTCCGTTAAAGTGGTTGTAGTTGAACCCAAATATTTTTCCCATTTTTCACGAATAGTCAAAATTCCGATTCGAATATCGGCAACAGGACGCGTATAAGTAAAAGACAAAAGTGCCGTTCTAGCTTGTCCGTCAAAAAGAATATAATTCATAAAGTTGGTTATTTGTTGATTTGGTTATTTGTTTATTCGATAAAGAAAAAGTAAAAAACCATTTAAAAACTATAAAAATCAAAGTTACAAAGATTAATAAGAAAATAGAAAAGTTTTAGCCATAAAAAACCCCGCGAATTGCGAGGTTTTATATAATTTGAACAGCGGTACTGATTATTTACCGTGTTTAGCGTATTTAGTTTTGAATTTATCGATACGTCCTGCAGTATCAATAAGTTTAGATTTACCTGTATAAAAAGGGTGAGAAGTTCTTGAAATCTCCAATTTAACAACTGGATATTCAACACCTTCGTGAACGATTGTATCTTTTGTTTCAGCAGTAGATTTAGTAATAAAAACGTCTTCGTTTGACATGTCTTTAAAAGCAACTAATCTGTAATTTTCTGGGTGTACACCTTTTTTCATCTTAAATCTTTTTTATTTGTTTGAATTATAATTTGTTGCGAAGCTTTTCATTTCTCGGAAAAGGTATCAACTCATTATAACTTTTGTTGTAACTTTATTATTTTGAGTCTGCAAATTTACACTTATTTTTCAATAAACAAACCTATTACATCTTTTTTTTTATTTGTAAGGAAATCGAAAATAGTAACATAGGTAATTCGGGAATTGTTATATTTGTACATTATTTTAAAATAAGTTTATTTTTATGGAAAAGGCAACAACATTGCAAAATTATATTTTACCATTTGCATTTATTATAGCAATTGCAAGAATACTAATAGATACTATATTCAAAACATTAGATTTTGGACCGGTATTATACTATTCATCATTTTTAATTTGTTTTATTTTAGAAATTATTTTTATTACAATCATTATCTCAAAATATAAAAATAAATTCGGCTCATTAAAAACTAGGGAAGCATTAAAAATAGGTGTAATAATTATGCTAATTACAGGATTTGGTTATTCTTTCTTTTCATTCTTATATGATAATTTTATTGATCCTGAATTTCAAAATTCAACTATAATTGAATTTACTAAAAAATTCAACCCACAAGGATTAGAAGCAGTAAAAAAACAAATACTAGAAACAAAGGCAATTGGAATTGGTAAAAAATTATTAGGAATACTAACTAGTACGTTATGGTTCGTAGTATTAGGATTGTTTATTTCTTTTATTTCAGGAAGTATCTTAAAAACAAAAGAAAATAGCTAATGAATCTATCCATTGTTATTCCACTTCTCAACGAAGAAGAATCATTACAAGAACTCCATAATTGGATTGTTTCCGTAATGAAATCTAATAATTATTCCTACGAAGTTATTTTCATAGACGACGGTAGCACCGATAAATCATGGGGTATTATCGAGCAATTGTCTTCTGAAAATCCGAATAGTAAAGGGATTCGTTTTTTAAGAAATTATGGTAAATCTCAAGCGCTTCATGCCGGTTTTGCAAAAGCGCAAGGTGATATCGTGATTACAATGGATGCCGATTTACAAGACAGTCCCGAAGAAATTCCAGGCTTAATCGATATGATTACCAATCAAGAATTTGATTTGGTTTCCGGCTGGAAAAAGAAACGATACGATTCCGTTTTTGCAAAAAATTTACCTTCAAAATTATTCAATTGGGCAGCAAGAAGGACATCAGGTGTAAAACTAAATGATTTTAATTGCGGATTGAAAGCCTATAAAAATGTAGTAGTTAAAAATATTGAAGTTTCTGGTGAAATGCACCGTTACATCCCAGTTTTAGCAAAAAATGCTGGTTTTGGAAAAATTGGCGAAAAAGTGGTTTTGCACCAAGCACGAAAATACGGTGAAACTAAATTTGGCATGGAACGATTTATCAATGGATTTTTAGACTTGATTACCATTTGGTTTCTTTCTCGTTTTGGGAAAAGACCGATGCACTTATTTGGGGCTTTAGGTTCAATTATGTTCCTAATTGGCTTCTTAGCTGCTGGATTTATTGGTTTTTTTAAGTTATACAAACTATATCACGGAATGCCATACGAATTAGTGACTAATAATCCTTGGTTTTATATTTCATTAACCACCATGATTATTGGAACACAATTATTTTTGGCTGGATTTTTAGGAGAAATCATTTTAAGAACAAAGAATAACGAAGAACGATATAAAATTTCAAAAGAATTGAGTTAATAAGTACAAGCAGATAAATTTATAATATATATAAGCCGAGTTATGGAATTAGACGTTATTCAAAATAAAATATTTGAAATTCGAGGGTTTAAGGTGATGCTTGATTTTGACTTAGCGCTGCTTTATAACATTGAAAATAAAAGACTTAAAGAAGCCGTCCGAAGAAATATAAATCGTTTTCCAAATGATTTTATGTTTGAGTTAGTCGAAATTGAATTTAATAGTTTGAGGACGCAAATTGCGACCTCAAACCGTGGAGGTTTAAGATACATGCCTTTTGCCTTTACAGAACAAGGCATCGCAATGCTCTCAAGCGTTCTAAACAGTGAAAAAGCGATTGAGGTAAACATAGCTATAATTAGAGCTTTTGTAACTTTTAGACAGTTTTCTTTAACTTACAGCGAATTAAAAGACAGAATTTCATTAATAGAAAATCAGTTTCCAGATATTTATAAAGCGCTGAATTATTTGGTAGAAAAAGATAATGTAGAAGAAAATAACAATAAAAGAAATAAAATTGGTTACAAGAAATAACATAAATAATTAAATGGAAATACCTACAAAAATACTAACTGCCGTAAACGAATGGCTAACCCCTATTTTCGATAAAGAAACTCACGATGAAATCAAAGAAATGATTACGTCATCACCTAAAAATTTAGAGGAGAGTTTTTATAAAAATTTAGAGTTTGGAACTGGTGGAATGCGAGGAATTATGGGCGTTGGAACCAACAGAATCAATAAATATACCTTAGGGAAAAACACGCAAGGACTTTCAAATTACATTCGAAAAGTGTTCCCAAACAAAGATTTAAAAGTTGCAATTGCATTCGATTGTCGTCATAACAGCCAATCATTAGCAAAAGTAGTTGCTGATGTTTTTTCTGCAAATGGAATTAAAGTCTATTTATTCTCCGACTTGCGACCAACACCAGAATTGAGTTTTGCACTAAAATATTTAGGTTGTCAAGCCGGTATTGTATTAACTGCATCGCACAATCCTCCGGAATACAATGGTTATAAAGTATATTGGGAAGATGGCGGACAACTAGTTCCTCCGCAAGATGCCGAAATAATTAATGTAATAGAAGAACTAAAATACGACGAAATTAGGTTTGCCGCAAACGAAGATTTAATACAGTACATCGATTCAGAAATTGATGCTGCTTTTATAAAATCATCCATTGAAAACGCAAGTTTTAATACACCCGCTGCTGCAAAAAGTGATTTAAACATTGTTTTTACTTCTTTACACGGGACTTCAATAAAGTCGGTTCCTGACACTTTAGCCCAAGCTGGTTATACCAATGTGAATTTGGTTCCCGAACAATCAGAACCCAATGGTGATTTTCCAACGGTTAAATCTCCAAATCCTGAAGAGCCTGAAGCGTTGAAAATGGCATTGGAATTAGCCGATAAAATTCATGCCGATATTGTCATTGGAACCGATCCAGACTGCGATAGACTGGGAGTAGCTGTAAGAAATAATGAGGGTGAAATGATGCTTTTAAACGGAAATCAAACCATGGTTTTGATGACTGGATTTTTATTAGAAAAATGGAAAAAAGCAGGTAAAATAACTGGAAATCAATTTGTTGGAACTACAATTGTATCCACTCCAATGATGATGGAATTAGCGTCAGCTTACGATGTAGAATGTAAAGTTGGCTTAACAGGCTTTAAATGGATTGCAAAAATGATTAACGATTTTCCTGAACTAGAATTCATAGGTGGTGGTGAAGAAAGTTTTGGTTTTATGGTTGGAGATGCCGTTCGCGATAAAGATGCGGTGGCTTCTACCCTATTAATTTGTGAAATTGCTGCTCAAGCTAAAGCAAATGGAAGTTCGGTATATCAAGAGTTATTAAATTTATACGTAGATTTCGGATTTTATAAGGAATATTTGGTTTCAATTACCAAAAAAGGAATTGAAGGTTTAGAAGAAATTAAGCAAATGATGGTTGACATGCGAACCAATCCGCTGAAAGAAATTAATGGCGAACGCATCATTATGATGGAAGATTATCAAACGTCTGTTGCCACCAATTTATTGACGGGAGAAAAAGAAACGATGTCAATTCCTAAATCAGATGTTTTAATTTATTATACCGAAGAAGGTTCAAAAATTGCTGCTAGACCAAGTGGCACAGAACCTAAAATAAAATTTTATGTAAGTGTCAATACTACTTTGGATTCCGTAGATAATTTTAAAGAAGTTAATGCGCTATTAGATACTAAAATCAAGAGGATTTTAGAAGATTTAAAGATTGATTAATGAGTAACTTTAAAAAAATATTTCCCTTTGTACTTCCCTATAAAAAGTACGCCTATTTAAACATTTTTTTTAATGTTTTATACGCTCTTTTTGGAACACTTTCCTTTATATCATTAATGCCAATGATGGATGTATTGTTTGGTCAAACGAAGAAAATTTACATTGAGCCATCGTATACTGGAATTTGGGAATTAAAAAAATACCTTTCTGATTATTCAAGTTATTATTTAACAAATATGACCGACACCTATGGAATTGGTTATACTTTAGGGGTTTTAGTAGCAGGAATTATCACCATATTTTTATTAAAAAATCTTTCAGATTATTTGGCCTTGTTTTTCATCACTTTTCTTAGAAATGGAGTTCTAAAAGACATTAGAAATGCTATGTATAAGAAAACACTTGATTTGCCTTTGGCATTTTTCTCTGAAAAAAGAAAAGGGGACACTATTTCAAGAATTGCTGGCGATGTAAATGAAGTGCAAAGTTCTTTTTTATCGATATTAGAATTGATAGTAAAAGAACCTTTGACTATTATTTTTACGATAATTGCCATGTTTACCATCAGTGTAAAACTGACCCTATTTGTGTTTATTTTTATACCAATATCAGGAACTATAATTTCACTTATTGGGAAAAAATTAAAGAAACAATCTACCAAAGCCCAAGAAGAACAAGGAATTTTTCTATCTATCATTGAAGAAACACTAGGAGGATTGAAAGTGGTTAAAGGCTATAATTCAGAAAAATACTTCGGTAAAATTTTTCAAAATTCTACAGACAAATTTTTTAGTTTGTCTAATACCATTGGCAACCGACAAAATCTAGCTTCGCCATTGAGCGAGTTTATGGGAATTATGGTCATTGCCGTATTATTATGGTTTGGGGGTCATATGGTTTTAATTGAAAATACCTTAAATGGCGCTGCTTTTATTACCTATATGGGATTGGCCTACAATATCTTAACTCCTGCAAAATCTATCTCAAAAGCTTCCTATAATATCAAAAGAGGAAATGCGGCTGCCGAACGAATTTTAGAAATATTAGAACAAGAAAATCCTATTGTTAATAAAGAAAATGCAATTGACAAAGACACATTTGAATCTGAAATAAGCATAAAAAATATCAATTTTAAATACGAAGACGAATTCGTTTTAAAAGACTTTTCATTGGAAGTGAAAAAAGGACAAACTGTTGCTTTAGTAGGTCAATCGGGAAGTGGCAAGAGTACTATCGCCAATTTATTGACTCGTTTTTATGATGTAAATGAGGGTAAAATCGAAATCGATTCTGTTGCAATTAAAGACATGAATTTGCAATCTTTACGAGGTTTAATGGGATTGGTTACCCAAGATAGTATTTTGTTTAATGATACCATAAAAGCGAATATTTCACTCGGAAAATTAGATGCCACCGATGAAGAAATTATAGAAGCATTGAAAATTGCAAATGCCTATGAATTTGTAAAAGAGTTACCAAACGGCATTTATACCAATATTGGCGACAGCGGAAACAAACTTTCAGGCGGACAAAAACAACGATTGTCAATTGCTCGTGCAGTTTTGAAAAACCCACCCATTATGATTTTAGATGAAGCGACCTCAGCATTGGATACAGAAAGTGAAAAATTTGTGCAGGTTGCTTTAGAAAACATGATGCAAAATAGGACTTCAATTGTAATTGCACACCGACTATCCACCATTCAAAAAGCAGATAAAATAGTAGTTTTACAAAAAGGAAAAATTGTAGAGCAAGGAAATCATGAAGAGCTAATTGCTTTAAATGGTACCTACAATAAACTGGTTTCAATGCAAAGTTTTGAGTAAATAACAATTTATAATTTTATAAATGTTTATAACCGACAATAACATCAAGATTCCTGAAGATCCAGACACTATTGTTTGGAAGTACTTGGACTTGTCAAAATTTGTCGATTTACTCCTATATAAAAAATTATTTCTTTCGCGTTCAGACAAATTTGAAGATCAATATGAAGGAACTTTTAGCGAACCTACATTTGAAGAAATTCGGAAATTATCAGTCAATAATCCTGATTTTTTAGATTATTATAAATCACACCGCGAAAATGTAGTGATTAGTAGTTGGCATATTAATGAATATGAATCATTTGCGATGTGGCAAATTTTCACTCAAAAAAGTGAAGGATTGGCCATTCAATCTACCGTTGGGAGAATTCAAGAGGCTTTGCATTTGGATAAAACCTATGAACAACATATTGGCGAAGTTAACTATATCGATTATAAAAAAGAATACATTCCGTTTGACAATGCCTTTTTTCCCTTTTTATTTAAACGTAAGAGTTTTCAATACGAAAGAGAAATTAGAATAATTTCTGACGTTACTTCATTTGATTTAAAAATTGATAATGGTTTAAAAATTGATGTCGATATCAATCATTTAATTGAAAAAATTTATATTCATCCAAAATCGGAAAACTGGTATAAAAATTTAGTAATTGAATTGGTTCAACGATTGGGATTTGATTTTAAAATAGAAAAATCCGATCTTGAAAGTGATATTCTAATTTAGAATTTTGCGGTTATTTTAAAATTAAAAACCCTAGTAGTCATATAATTAGGAATTCCATATTGATTTTTTGTATAAACGTCCCGCACCCAAGTATTGGTAATTGCGTTTAAATTATTGAACAAATTAAATATTTCCATTCCTGCTGATAAATCCTTGAATTTTTTTAGCCAATGCCCTTTGGGTAAATTCTTATTATTATCGGTAAAAACTTTGAAAAATCCTACATCCGCACGACGGTAATCTCGCATTTTATTTTGGTATAAATAAGGATCAGCATAAGATGGAGAACCGCCTGGAAGTCCAGTATTGTAAACCAAATTCATATATAATTTTACACTGGGAAGGTTCGGCATGTAATCTTGAAATAGGATTCCAAATTTTAAAGTTTGGTCGGTAGGTCGTGATATATAACCTCTATTATCAATATTTTCTTCTGTTTTCAAATACCCAAAACTAAACCATGATTCGGTTCCAGGTACAAATTCACCGTTCAATCGAAGGTCCAAACCTTGGGCATAAGCTATAGCATTATTATCGGCAGCATATCGAATTCGGACATTATCCAAAGTGTAAGGATTTACATCTTTTAATATTTTATAATAGGCCTCTGAAACTAATTTGAAAGGACGATTCCACATCTTAAAACTATAATCACTACTCAATACAAAATGAATTGATTTTTGAGCTTTTACATTGGGAATTACTGATCCATTCGAATCCCTTAGTTCTCGATACGAAGGTGGTTGTAAATATAAACCAGTTGAAAATCGGAAAACCATGTCTTTTTCCCAATCGGGTTTGATTGCAAATTGTGCTCTTGGACTGAATTCGAATTGGCTATTACCAACTTGATTCGCACCATTAACTTTCCATTGGTGCATTCTTGCGCCAACATTGAACCAAACATCGTGATTTCCTAACTTCGTCTTTCTATTTAATTGCGCATAACCGGATAACCTGTCAACAGTTGCAAAATTTAAAGCCCTAACATTTTGAAAAGGTACTAAAGGGCCTATATAAGGATTATAAGGTTGGTCGTTAATGGGTAAATTCAATCGAGGCGGGTTAATTGAAAATCCTGCAGAATCTATAACTTCCCACTCCACTACACGATCTCGAATATCTTCACGAGTATATTTGAAGCCCCATTCCACTTGAGTTTTTTTAATATCGTGAAAACCCTTAACCTCCGCATTTACAATTAAAGCATCCAAATCGTTTCGAGCGTGATTTAATTGAGTTCCAATGGCGCGGCTGTAGGTGACTCCACCAAATGTTTCAGAACCAATATTAGTATCTACTTCCCCTAAATAATATCCTGCAAAAATGTCGAAATATTCTTGTTCTAAAGTATGATAGGCAGAAGTGATAAATTTCAGTGTAAAATTATCTGAAGGTTTGTATGTTGTTTTAAAAGCACCAAAATAGGTATCGTATCTGTCTTTTTCTTGACCTTCATAGTAAACTTGCAACGCAATTGGTTCATTTATAGTTCCAAAATTAGTTTGTCTAGAAATTGGCTGATAGTT
>Ga0114967_10004321_pt1 | contig 11462 bp, 5 predicted proteins | sample M_130628_MF_Meta_FD_92639 | JGI IMG/M metagenome (GOLD analysis project Ga0114967, IMG submission 92639) | Freshwater microbial communities from Lake Montjoie, Canada to study carbon cycling - M_130628_MF_MetaG | ecosystem: Environmental > Aquatic > Freshwater > Lake | place: Lake Montjoie... | reverse complement strand
CTGAAAAGAATTGCAGCGTCTAGGGGGTAGCGCTCCAGCGGCTGCAGCGTGACTTCGGTGGCGAAATCGCGGTTAGTGGCCAAGCCCATGAAACTTCCGGCGCGCTCGCGTGTAGCGCGGTACTCGGGTAGGTAGCGCCCGGCTTGGCGCATCAGCCAAAGGGGGGTGTAAGCGGTGGACTGGCGCAGACAAGCGCGCAGAAATTGGGAATTTTCCAAGCCCGAAAACGTCAGATCCAGCGCATTTCGGTCAAAAGTAGTGTGTGTTGCGGTCATGGAGGGATGGGCACTTTGCGAATTTCACCATTGTGCCCCAAGCCGGAAAAGGTGCGCAAAGAGCCCAAGAAATCCCAAGAATTTAAAATTTAATTGTCAAAAATATAATCATGCAGTAAAGTTGCACTATCCGGCTAAACAATGGTGGATGCCATCGGACCGCCGTGGACTGAAGTGCCGGGTACCCAGGGGTGAAAGTTCTTAACAAGGGTGTGCAAATAATGAAAAGCGATCAGGTGCCCAAAAAAATAATGGTCGTTGACGATAGCAACACTATCCGCCGCAGCGCCGCCTTGTTTTTGGAGCAAAGCAGTTTCCATGTGGTCTTGGCTGAAGACGGGTTTGATGCCTTGACCCAAATCAATGCCGAGTCGCCCGATTTGATATTTTGCGATATTGCCATGCCCCGTCTCGACGGGTACCAAACCTGCGCAATTATCAAAAGAAACAGTTTGTATGCGGACGTGCCGGTGATTATGTTGTCGTCCAAGGATGGAATCTTTGACCGCGCCAGAGGCCGGGCCGTGGGCTCTGATCATTATTTAACCAAACCATTTACAAAGATGCAGTTATTAGAAGTAATTCAGCAATTTTCTGCTGAGCAGGGAGTTTCAGAATGACATCAATCAAAAAAATCTTAATAGTGGACGACTCGAAAACTGAAACTTATTATTTGACCGAAGTCTTGGCTGGGCAGGGTTATGCGGTAAGCAGTGCCGAAAATTCCGACCAGGCGCTTGAGCGCCTTAAATCGGACCGTCCGGATCTGATATTGATGGACGTCGTGATGCCGGGGAAAAATGACTTTCAGCTGACCCGAGAGTTGCATCACCACCGTGACTACGGTGGAATTCCCATTTTCATCTGCAGTGGCAAGGACAAGGAATCTGACAAATTCTGGGGTTTGCGCCAAGGTGCGCGAGATTATTTGACCAAGCCGCTGAATCCCGCCTTGTTATTGGGAAAAATTAAATCTCTGCAAGCGGCTTAAATGGTCCACGAACGCGAAAGTCTGGCCCAGTTTCAGTCGCGCCTGGCGCAAAGACTGCAGCAAGCCAACTCGGTCAGCACCGTGGCGCGCTGGCTTGCTGTGCGGTGTGGACAAATCAATTATTTGCTCCCCTTGGGGCAGGTGGGCGATGTCTTTAACGCACCCCGACCCCAGGAGGTGCCGCACACCCGGGTGTGGTTTGGAGGGGTTATCAATAGCCGAGGCAAAATTTTGGGCGTTATCGACTTTCAATATTTTGTCGAGGCGCTTGGATTATTGGCAACGAATGACGCCCCGCCCCGCACCCGGCCGCTACCGTCTGAATGGCTGATGGTGGCTTTCAATCCTGTTTTAGAGCTCAACTGCGCGCTTCGAATCGATGCGGTCTTGGGGTTGAAATCATTGGCAGACTTCGAAGGTGCCGCCCAATTTTTGGATACGACCCAAGAGGTGTTTAAGGCGCGATGGATGGATGACAAAGCGGGTATCTGGCAGGAAGTAGACCTGGAAGCCTTGGGTGAGACCGACGTGTTTCTCGACATTGGCGTAAAAAAGGAGGCCATTGCCCATGCGATCACCTAATTCAAACCTCCAGCCGGTGGGGCGCGAGGGCCAGGCGGGCGAGGTTTCGGAGTTTCAGGAGTCGGTATTGGCCTTCTTTGCAAATGACGGAAAGCCCATGGTTGCGCCAAAACCGGCGCCGCCATTGGCAGGAGCCGCCGCGGCGCCGTGGAACGAGGATACACCCACCGCCCATATCCCGCTGCTCGGTCCAATCAGGCTGGCCAACGTTCAGCGTGTGTTGGCCTTTATCCTTGGACTGACCTTGCTACTGACTTTTGCCTTGGTCCTGCGCAACCAAGAGCGTTCGGATAATTTGGCAGTCAAAGTTAAGGCTATCGGCGATTCGCTGATGCAAGCGCAGCGCTTGGCAAAAACCGCAAACCAGGCTATGGCCGGCGTCGCGCCCGCCTTTGTGGAGTTGGCGCAATCCATGCAAGAACTGTCGCGGGCGCATGCCACGCTGCAAGCGTCCGATTCCTGGCTAGGTGCGAGCACTCCCTCCGCCGATTTTCTGGCCCGTATGCAAAGCTTGACCCCCATGGTGACCAATGCGGATAAGCGCGCAAAAGACCTGCTCAGAGAAAAAGAGGTGTTAATTCGCGTGCACACGGCCCTCAAGGCGATCAATCGGCAAACCGACGATTTGCTAGACCGAATACAGGTATTGTCGACTGCACGCCAAAAGCGATCGGCGCCGGGTTCGGAAATCTCGGCATTGGGCGATTTGGGCGCTTACAGCCAAAGAATTGCCCGCTCGGCCAATGCGTTTATTTACGCCGATACCGTCAATCCCCAGTCTGTTTTTTTGCTACGCAAGGACTTAAGTGCCTTTTTTGAGTTGGCACAACAGCTGATAAACGGCAACGTTGCTTTGCGTCTGAGCCCCGCCCGGGACACCGAAGAAAAAGCCCAGTTGCAGGAAATGTTGAACGAATTTGAAGTGATGCGCACCCAAGCTGCGGTCATCACCGATAACTTAGCCCAACTGGCCCGCGCGAGGGAGGCGCAAATAGAACTTGTCAAAGGCAGCGAGCCACTTCGCGTGGGGCTGAGCGAATTGGGCACGGCATTGATTGAGGATGCGCAGGGTCGTGGCGGCTCGATGGCCAGCGTAATCATGGCTGCTGCTGCGTCTTTGGCATGTGCTGTGGGTCTGGTGTATGCGCAATTGTTGACCGGCAGGGCGCGTCAGGTCCGGGCCGAGGAGCGACGGCAGAAGGCAGAGGACCTAGAGCGCCGTGCCCGCGCCGAAAATGACGCCATCCAGGCGGCGATTTTGCGACTCATGAATGAGCTGCAGGCAGTCTCCGAGGGCGACCTGACCCGCGAGGCCACGGTCAGCGAAGACATTACCGGCGCGATTGCTGACTCGGTCAACTACACCGTGGAGCAGTTGCGTGCCCTGGTAGGCAATGTGCAAACTACGGCTGACCGCGTGATGCAGACCACCGGCGCGGTAGGTACGGCCTCGACCGCACTGCTGCAGCAATCCGGACTGCAACTGCAAGAAATCCGCCAGACGGGCCGTGCGGTTCTGGAAATGGCCGCCCGCATCAACCAGGTCTCCACCCGTGCGCAGGGCTCGGCCGAGGTCGCCCGCCAATCGCTGCAAGCGGCCAGCTCGGGGCTCTCTGCGGTCCAAAACACCATGGACGGCATGAACAGCCTGCGTGACCAGATTCAAGAGACTTCCAAGCGCATTAAGCGTTTGGGCGAGTCCTCGCAGGAAATTGGCGAAATTACCGCCATCATTTCGGAAATCACCGAACAAACCAACGTGCTGGCGCTCAATGCCGCCATCCAAGCGGCGTCGGCGGGCGAGGCCGGTCGTGGCTTTGCGGTGGTCGCTGAAGAGGTGCAGCGGCTTGCGGTTCGTTCGGCCGAGGCGACGCAGCAAATATCTGCATTGGTGGAACTCATTCAAAACGACACCTTCGATGCGATCGGTGCCATGGAGAAGTCGGCCCAGGGCGTGGTTGCGGGGGCCAATCTGTCGGACAACGCAGGCGCTGCCTTGGCAGATATCGACACCGCCTCGCGTCAGGTCGCGCATGAGGTGGAGGAAATATCGAGCTCCGCCTCGCGCGAGGCCGAACTGGCCAACGGCGTTGCCAAAAGGATCCAGCATATTTTCGTGGTCACCGAGCAGACCGAGAAAGGCATGTTGGCCGCGGCCAAACAAGTGAACCAGATGGCGCAGGTGGCCCAAGAGTTGCGCCAATCGGTGGCGCGCTTTCGCGTGCAATGACGCAGTGCGGGCAGGCGCAAGTTCCATTTTTGAAGCCTTACGTATTCCATGGATTGGCACAGTAAGCCCCGTCAAGCCAAGGGCCTGCCGCCCGATTTGGCGCCACTTTCGTGGGTTCTGCCTGACCTGCGCAAATCCCTGCAACTGGTTCAGACCGCTGTTCGCCGTTGTGCGCTGGAGCCGCCAACCGGCGGTGATTCCCAGTTTGATCCGCTGATTCTTCGTCAGATTGACGATGCGCGTAAGCGCCTCAAACAGGGGCAGGTGAGTCTGTCGATGCTGGGCTTTGGGGTGTCGGCCAAGATGTTTACGCTTATTGACGCGTTGGCAGACCAGTTTTTGCAACGTCCCCTTAGTTGTACCGACGAGGCCCTCAGGGCGATGGACCAGGCCGGCGCCGCCACGCTCAATATGCTGGATGTGACCTTGCGGGGCGCACTGGCCTCGCCTGTGGCACTGTTTGCGCAATACCGGGCATTGCAAGAGCTTTTGGGCGTTACGCGTAGCCACCCCGCAGACCTTTGGGAGCTGTCTTGGGAGTGGGTGGAGCTCGATCTGCCAGCCACTGTCCCGGATCCGGAGCAACAAAAGGCAATGCGCCGGCACATGGAACAAGCCCTTTTGCGCTTGCTGCACCAGGTCGAACCGTTGGCCGCTGCGCAGTTGGCGCTGTCATGCGCCAGTTTGACCAAGGCCCAGGACCGACCCCAGGGCAAGGCCTTTATGGCTTTGGCGGCCGGATTTTTTGACGCCCTTTCTTGCGGGCTTCTGCCGCAGGATGTGTATGTCAAGCGCACCGCAGCGCAGATATTGCAATACCTGGGCAAGTCGCCTTCGGATCAGAGCCAGCTGGTCATGACCTTAGGCAAGGAAGTGGCCTTTTTTTGTTGTTTTGCACGGCCTGGGCCGACGGACGCGGCCGTGTATCTGCGTCTTGTCCAAAGTGCGTACCCACTGGTCAAGGCATTTCCGCTGCGCTACGACGATGCGCAGTACGGGAATTTCGAGCCGCAGCAGATCGAACTCTTGCGAAAGCGCACTGCGACGCTGGCCGAGTCCTGGTCGGCCTTGTCGGGCGGGGACGTGTCGCGGCTCTCCTCGGTGAACCTGCAAATGGCCATGGTGGCAGAGTCTTTGCGCGCTTTACAACCCGCAAGCACGGCACTGCCCCAAGCCCTGCTGCAGGCGGCCAGCCAGGTTACCCAAAGCGCGATTGCGCCGCCAGCCGACTTGGCGATGGAGGTAGCCACTGCCGTCTTGTTTGTCGAAGCCGCCTATGACACCCTGGACCTGGAGCAAAGCACCATGCTTGAGCGCTTTAATGTGCTGGCGGGTCGGCTCCATCAGGTCTGTGCAGGGCAGGCGGCCGCGCCGATCAACGACTGGATCGCCCATTTGTACCGCCGCAACAACGAGCGCCAAAGCATCAGTAACGTTACTTCGGAGTTGCGCATCCTCCAAGATTCACTGGAAGATGCTTTGCAAACCTACGCTCGCAACCCGACCGACCTGATCGCGCTCAATGGCGTGCCCGGTTCCCTGTCGCGGATGCACGGCGTTTTCTCGATTTTGGGCTTAGACCAACCCGCCTTGGCAGCCTCGCGCATTCGCAGCAGTCTGACGGAGTACCTGGTGGCCGGCCACAAGTCCAACGCCATCCCGGGTGCATTGCTCGAAAAAATCGCTAACAGTTTTGGGGTTATGAGCCTGTTAATCGACATGCTGGCCTACCAAATCGACTTGGTAAAAGCCTTGTTTGTCTATGACAGCGATGCGCAGGAACTGCGCTACCGCCCAGGCGGCTCGGGCCAGGCGCTAGTATGGGCCGCAGGCCCCAAGGAAAGTACGCGCAGCCTGCCGCCGCCCATTGCCGAGGCATTCCAAGCGAGCGACGAGGTGCCGCCTGAGCTGCTCCAGGTGTTTTTGGCAGAAGCGGCCCAATCGATTACACAGGTGCTAGAGATTCTCCCCGCGCTGAGTCCGTCTTCACATGACGCTGCCAATTTAGTGCAATTGCGCCGGGTTTTTCATACGATAAAAGGCAGCGCCCGGATGGTCGCGCTGCCGGGTTTAAGCGATGCCGCCTGGGCTTTTGAGCAGTTACTCAATGTGTGGCTCGCCCAAAAGCGCCCTGCTAAAAAGGCTTTTGTTCAGCTTTTGGACCAGGCTTTGCGCAACCTGGGGCAGTGGATCGACCAGCTAGCGCAGGGTGCGCAGCTCACTTGGGAGCCGGGCAGCTTTAAAGCTGCGGCTGACGCCATGCGTTTGCAGGACCGTGCCCTGCCTTTGCAGGCACTCGCCGCGCCACCTGCGGCCAGCGAAACGCAGGCCATGCCTGCGCCCCAAAAGCATGTGCTTGGTTCGGCCCAGGATGCTTTGGCAAGGGTGAGCCAAGCGCATTCCCCACAGTTTTTGGATATATTTTTAACCGAAACAGGGCAATGGACCGAGCGTCTCCATTCGATAGCGCAACTGTGGCCTAGCCAGGGGCTTGGCGCCAGCAGCTTGGAGGCTAAGGCCTTGGCCCATTCCATCCGCGGCAACGCTGCTACTGCAGGCTATAGCGTGCTGGCCGATTTGGCGCAGGCCATCGAGCAGGCTTTGGATTACCTCCAAGTAAGCCACCATGACCCGGCGCACCACGCCAACCTGCTGGCACAGGCTGCGAGCGCCTTGGCCGAGGGCCTGGGGGTGATTGGCCAAGGCGGCATGCCCCAGCCGGACGCAGAATTGTTGCAAAACCTGATTCAAATCACGCAAAGTGCACCGCCACCGGCGCAGGCGCAAGTCCCAGCGCAAGGCCACGCCGACGAGGCCGCGCCTGTCCAGGCGCAGGACCACATCGACGCCGATTTATGGCCTGTTTTCCAGGAAGAAGGTGCCGAATTGGTCCAAACCTTGGGCGCAGGGCTGCGCCGTATGCAGGCAGCCCCGGGCGAGCCCGATGCCAAGACCGAGGTCTTACGCACATTGCACACCTTAAAGGGCAGCGCCCGATTGGCCGGTGCCATGCAACTCGGTGCGCTCAGCCACGCGATGGAGTCGCAGCTCGAAAGCCTCGATACGCTAGATGCCGCGCACTTGGAGGCCGTCTTGGGGCAGTTTGACCGGATCGACCAGGAGTTTGCCGCCTTGGTGCGGACCTGGACCAACAGGGCAGGTGCCCCAGTGCCGGTCGCAGGGTCGCGGCCTTTGTTAACGGCGCCACCGGCTACATCGCCGGCTACGGCCGCAGTGCCTGCGCCAACGGTGCTGACCAAAACGGCCAAAGCCCAGCCCGGCGCGGTTGCCAAAACCGTCCGTGTGCGCATCGGCGTGCTCGAAAGCGCACTTGACCAGGTGGGCGAGATCATGATGACCCGATCCCAATTGGCCGCGCGGGCCAAGCAGATGCTTGCCGCCAGCGCCGACCTGGGCCTGACGGTGGACCGGATGCGCGTGCAGCTGCGGGAGCTGGAGTTGCAATCGGACCTGCAAATGCAATCGCGCCCGACGCGCACAAGCGGCGCCGCGCCCGCGTTTGATCCTCTGGAGCTCGACCGGTTTACGCGCGTGCAAGAAATCAGCCGTTTGATGGCCGAGTCGGTCGCCGATGTCGAGGTTTTGCACAAAGGCCTCTTGGTCAATTTGCAGGGCGCCCGTGATGAATTGCTGGAGCAATCACGCCGTGTGCGCGAATTGCAGCGAGATTTGCTGCGCACGCGTTTGGTACCTTTCGAGCAAGTCTCCGAGCGGCTACACGGCCTGGTGCGCCAGGTGGCCAAAGAATGCGATAAGTCGGCCACTTTGGTCATCGAAGGCGGGCGCCTCGAATTGGACCGTGGTGTGCTTGAGCGCATGGTTCCCTGCCTGGAACATTTGCTGCGCAATGCGGTGGTTCACGGTATCGAAAGCGCCGCGCAGCGCAAGCGTTCGGCCAAAGGCTCAGCGGGAACCTTGCGCATCAGCCTGGTCCAAGATGCCAACGATGTGCTGTTGACCTTGGTGGATGACGGCGCCGGCCTCAATCTCAAGAGCATCCGTGACAAAGCGGTAGAAAGCGGATTGCTGCAAGCGCACCAGGAGTTGGGCGAGGACGATCTCGCGAAATACATGTTCATGCCCGGCTTTAGCACCTTTGACGGCCTCTCGCAGCTGGCCGGGCGTGGCATTGGGCTTGACGTGGTTCTGTCCGAAGTGCAGGCGCTGGGCGGACGCATCGAGGTCGCCACCAAGACCGGGCAGGGAACCACTTTCAGGTTGGTTTTGCCGCTCACCACCGCCGTGACCCAATTGGTCATGGTGCGTATTGGCGACTTCACGTTTGGGATTCCCTCCAATATGGTGGCCAATGTTCAGCGCTTGCCCGCCGCAGAACTCCGGGCCGCCTACGCCGCAGGGCAATTCCAAGGCCCCGACGGGCAAAAATCGGCATATTTCTGGATGGGTGCACTTTTGCATCTTTCGGCGCCCCCCGAAATCATGGACGAGGAGCACCACGCGGTGCTGCATTTGCGCAGTGCCGGCCAATACTTGGCCTGCCATGTGCAAGAGGTACTGCGCAACCGCGAGGTGGTGGTCAAAAACCTCGGGCGCCAATTGGCCCGCTTGCCCGGATTGGCGGGCATGACCCTCTTGCCCTCGGGCGCCACGGTCCTCATTTACAACCCGATTGCCTTGGCGGCGGTCTATGGCTCAAGCGCCCGGGCGATTGAGCGTGGGCTGCCGGGGCAGGTCGATATGTCGGGCGTCCTGTTGCGTCCCTTGGCCGCCCCCGTTCCAAGCGGCCCCCAGGCACCTTTGATTTTGGTCGTCGATGACGCCATCACCGTGCGCCGCGTGATTCAGCGCACCTTGTTGCGCGCTGGCTACCGGGTAGCCCTGGCCAATGATGGCGAACAGGCGCTGCAGCTTTTGCAGGAGGAGCGGCCCTTGCTGGTGATCTCGGACATCGAGATGCCGCGCATGGATGGATTCACCTTGGCGCGCAACATCCGCGAGCACCCGGAGTATTTCGATTTGCCCATGGTGATGATCAGCTCGCGCACCGCCCAAAAGCATCGCGACCATGTGCAAAGCCTGGGCGTGCAGCACTACTTTGGCAAACCCTATTCCGAAAAAGAGCTGATGGCGCTGATCCGCTCCTACCACCCGCCAGCGGCGGTTTAAATGGCACCCAGCGCGGCCAACACATCCTCGGCGCGCAAGATTTCCGAGAGCACCTGTGGCGCCTTGCCTGGCTGGTAAATCACATAAACCGGCACGCCGCTGCGGCCTAGCACCGCCAGGGCCTGGGTGATGGCTGGGTCGCGCTGCGTCCAGTCGGCGCGCAACAACAGCACGTCTTTGGCGACAAAGGCGGCCAATACATCCGCACGCGCTAAGGTGTGTTGCTTGTTGAACTGGCAGGTGATGCACCAGGCTGCGGTGAAATCCACAAACACGGGCTGGCCCGCAGCCACCGCTTGTTCCACGCCCGCTTGCGACCAGGGCTGCCACTGGGCATGGCCTGCCTGCACTTGCGCCGTCCCTACCGAGGCCGGGTCTTGGGCCGCTTCCCACACCAGGGGCAGGGCAATCCAAGCCACAGGCACGGTGATCAGCAGCGAAAGCACCACAAAGCCGCGCCGGCTCGTGCCCTGCAGGCCAGCGGCCCAGATGCACATGGCAAGCACGAGCAGCAAGGCCGCCATCGCCAGGGCCGCGTTGACGCCGCCCATGCTGGCCAGCACCCAAAGCAACCACAGCACCGTTGCGGCCATCGGAAAAACCATGAACTGGCGCAATTGCTCCATCCACGCGCCAGGACGCGGCAGCAGCCGGCTTAGGCTCTCCAACGTACTGAGCAGCGCAAAGGGCAGCGCCAGGCCCAGACCGAGCGCCAAGAACACGCCCATGGCCATGGGCGCAGGCAGCGTCAGGGCCAGGCCCAGCGAGGCCCCCATAAACGGGGCCGTGCAAGGGGAAGCCACCACCACCGCCAAGGCACCCGAGAGCGCCGAATCGGCCATGCGGTTGCGCAGCTGCATCGTGCCCAGGCGGCCGGGCAGCAAATTGAACTCCAGCAGGCCCGCCAGATTGAGCGCGATCAAAGTAAAGAGCAACGCCAAGGCCGAAATCATGAGGGGCGATTGCAAATGAAAACCCCAGCCCAGTTGCTGGCCGGCCGAGCGCAACGCCAACAGCAAGGCGCCCAGCGCGGCCATGCTCAGGACGACGCCCGCCATATAGGCCAGGCCTTCGCCGATGCGTTGCCTGCGGCTGCCCTTCGATTGCGCCAAGCCCAGCGCTTTAATGGCCAGCACCGGAAACACGCAAGGCATCAAATTGAGCAATAGCCCGCCTAGAAAGGCGGCGCCCAAGGCCAAAAGATAGGCGCCCAGGTCTTGCGGGGCGTCGGGCAGCGGCTGCGGCGCCGAATCTGCCAGGGCAGGGGCTGGCGCGGGCCAAGGCCCCTGGACCTTCGCCTCGCCGCGTACCGCACGGTCGCCCAGGGCAAAGAGCACGCCAATGGTGGAGGGGCTGGTATTTCTTTGGGGCGACAGGGCCAGCACACCGCTCCATTTCTCGCCGTCCCAGCGCTGGGCTCCGGGGGCCGGCTGCGCCTGGGGCGAGGGCAGCGCGCTGGCCGCGAACACGGAGGCTGTTTCAGGGAATACAGCCACGTCTTTGCCGCGCCAGGCCTCAGGCAACCCGGCGGTAGAAATTCGCAGCTGTCCGTCTTCAAAATGCGCCTCCAGGGTGCTGGCGAGTGCGCCGATGGGGGTAGATTGTGCGAACAAGGCGCCGTGCGTGCTGTACCCGCCTTGCAATGGAAGCTCCAAGGCAAAGTCACCCTCCTGGGGGATGCATTCCTGATTACACACCAGCCAGGAGGCGTGCAGGCGAACGGGTAGCGTGTTGCCCTGAGGCTTGAACTCGGGCGACACGGTCAGTGTGCTGCGCAGCAAAGCCTGCGCTTCATAGCCGAGGTTGGCCAGGTTGCCGATGGCAATTTTGCGCGGGATGGGCCATTGGGTCTGGCTGGCCGTGACGCCGGGCGGCAGTTTCCACTCCAGCCGGGTGGCCAAGCCCGAGTCGCCCGGATTGATCCAGTAGGTGTGCCAGTGGGGCTGGTGCGTAAGCAACAGGCCCACAGTCAGCGTTTTTCCGGGGCTGATGCCTGTGGGGGCGTCGGCCACCAGTTCCGCGCGCACTTGCGGGTTGTCGACAACGGCGGCGCTTTGCAGGTTCAGCTTGGCAAAGACGCTGGCTCCACAGGCCAAGGCCAGGGCGCACAGTGCGGCGCGCAGAACGTAGCGCCAATGCGCGGTGGCAATAGGCGCTAGGGCGCGCAGGGGGGCGAAAAGGGTCACGGGCATCAATCCAAAGAGGGGGGAGGGCGCGCTGGCACGCCAATTGTCCT
>Ga0114967_10004318_pt1 | contig 11465 bp, 12 predicted proteins | sample M_130628_MF_Meta_FD_92639 | JGI IMG/M metagenome (GOLD analysis project Ga0114967, IMG submission 92639) | Freshwater microbial communities from Lake Montjoie, Canada to study carbon cycling - M_130628_MF_MetaG | ecosystem: Environmental > Aquatic > Freshwater > Lake | place: Lake Montjoie... | reverse complement strand
ATTGTAGGTATCCATGCATACTCTCCGCGGATATAAATATAACAAGCATTGGCACCCATTGCATAGCAGCTACTTACAATACCTTCTAATAATACATGTGGTAAAAATTCCATCAAGTATCTATCTTTAAAAGTACCTGGCTCACTTTCATCGGCATTTACTACCAAGTAGCGCGGCACACCTTCTGGCTTAGCCAAGAAGCTCCACTTCATACCTGCCGGAAAACCAGCACCACCGCGACCTCTTAAACCACTTTTCTTTACTTCTTCTGTAACTTCATCGGGTGTTAAAGTATTCAATGCTTTTTCTACGCTTTCGTAACCACCATGCTGGCGATACACCTCGTATGATTTTATATTGGGAACATTTGCATGTTTTAGTAGGAGTTTTTGTGCCATATATTAAATTGTATATTAGTAATGTTTATTTTTTCGTTTTGGTTATATTATCATGTTTTTTAGTATACTGCTTAAGTATTTTTTTTTGATTCTTGCTTGTAAATGGAGATATTACAAACCCTCCCAACAAAAGTAAGGCTGCAATTGAAGACAAAACTATTCCTGGTACCTTATTTTTTACATCAGATTTTTCTTTACCAAAAAAACCAAGATAAGTTAGAACTATACCAAAAAATCCAATTAAATATGCAGCAAAATGCATACCATCAGTTAATTGCTGTTTTTCATGTTTACTTTCTAATATTTGCATTTTTGTTAATAATTCAGGATCATCTGCTACAAATTTCTTTATACTTTCTGTAGAATATACCTCCAATGGTCCATTTCTTTTTTGAATAAATTCTAACGTTACAGTAGATGCATATTTACTTCCAGGATTAAATGTTTTAGAAATTTTATAATGAGAAATAAATCCTTTTTTTATGCATTTAATAAAATATCCGTATGGATTTTTAGCAAAATATTTATAATTATACTGATAGGCAATAACTTTTGAATCATTAAATAATCTACCATCTTCTAGTGTAAAATTTCTTCCATTATTTGTATATTTTACAGAAAAGTTTTGACCTGAAATTAATGTACTATCATTTAAAATAATAAAATCTTCATTGGAATAAATAATAGTATCTTGGCCTTTTTGAATGGGGCTGAAAGAAAAGCTAAAAAGAGATATACATAAAAATATTATTGTACTAAAAACTGCTTTCATTAATTATTAGATTTAAAAGTTGAATTATATTCTTCTATAACACGGTAAACATCACTAGCATTCTTTAAGATCTTCAATGTTTTCAACCTATTTCTATATTCTGAATTGTCTGGAAAATAAGATTGTAAATTAAAAAAATTATATTTAGAAATATTCTTATTCCCAAACTGAATATAATAAACTTCTGATTTTGTTGTTGGTTTAAAAAACAAATTTATTTTTCCAACATACATTGCTTTTATAAATTGAGCATTAAATAAAGTTTTTAATTTCACAAAATATCCTTTGGTGTATTTAAAGGCTAAAACTTCTTGAATTGAAAATACTTCTTGTATAAAATTGTTGTTATCTGTTGTGGTAATTTCTTTATTGGAAGGCACAATATTTTCCGGAAAAATAACAGAACTATCTTTTAAAATTATAAAATTAACATTCGTATCAATAATATTGCTAGGGCATTTTAATGATTTTGAAATGCATTGATTAAAAGATAACAATAAAAAAAATAATGCTACAAATTTTATATTAACATGCATAACAATATTATTAAGTATCAGAAAACACTTGATATTCTTGTTATATGTAATATGTTTTATATTACGCATTATTTTTTTAAATTTATTATATGGTTTTTTCCGGTAAATAATTTCCATCTGCAACTACGAAACTTATTTAGTTTTCTATTGCAAATTAATTGAATTCATTTACCATTTCATCAATTTTCTCTTTCGTTAAATGCTCTCTGTAATGCTCGCCTAATTGCATCATAGGTGCATAACCACAAGCACCGAGACACTCAACAGTTTTTAAAGTAAATCTTCCATCTGTAGTAGTTTCTCCAATGCCAATATTTAATTTTTGTTTGATGTAGTCTATAATTTCATCGGCACCACTTACCATACAAGGCCCTGTTTGGCATACTTCTAATAAATATTTCCCAACAGGCTTCATATTAAACATACTATAAAAAGTAGCTACTTCATATACCTCTATTGGAAGAATATTTAATAAGCCAGCAACTTCATCCATTATTTCTGCGCTCAACCAATTGCTATTATCTATTTGTGCTACATGCAATGCAGGAATCAAAGCACTCTTTTGCTTTCCATCTGGATATTTTGTAATTAGTCTTTTAATTTCTACAATTGCGCTTTGTGATAAACTCATTTTAATTTTGTTATTATAAATTCTAAATATTAATTTTTCAATTCTATCATTTTCAATTTCACATTATTCAATTTGTTAAGCATCCAACTCTCCTGCTATCAAATTCATGCTACTCATGGTCACTACTGCATCGCTTAACATGCAACCTTGAATAATTTCTGGATATGCTTGGTAATAAATAAAACATGGTCTGCGAAAATGCAATCGATAAGGAGTTCTACCACCATCGCTTATTAAATAAAATCCTAACTCGCCATTTCCACCTTCTACTGCATGATACACTTCTCCAACAGGAATATTCATTTCGCCCATTATAATTTTAAAATGATAAATTAATGCTTCCATTTTGTTGTATACATCTTCTTTTTCTGGCAAATAAAAATCTGGAACATCTGCATGATAGACACTTGGATCTAATGGTTGAATTTTTTCTATAGCTTGACGAATAATGCTAAGGCTTTCCCAAATTTCGCCGTTGCGCACCAAAAATCTATCATACACATCTCCTGTTGTACCCACTGGTACTTTAAAATCAAAATCTTCGTAGCTAGAATACGGATGGTTAACTCTTACATCGTAATCTATTCCAGCAGCTCTTAGGTTTGGTCCAGTAAAGCCATATTGCAAAGCTCTTTCTGCACTAATGCCACCTACTCCCATTGTACGCTCCATAAAAATTCTATTTCTATTTAGAAGCGTTTCAAATTCCTTCATCACTATTGGAAAACTATCTAAAAAACCATTGATTAGGTTCCATGCTCTGTCTGAAAAATTTCTTTCTAAACCACCAATTCTACCAATATTAGTTGTTAAGCGGCTTCCACAAATTTCTTCGAAAATATCATAAATATCTTCTCTTTTTTCAAACACATAAAAGAAACCAGCAGTGGCACCAGTATCTACACCAATTACAGAATTACAAACCAAATGATCTGCAATACGGCTTAATTCCATAATGATGATGCGCATATATTCTACTCGCTTTGGAATTTTTATGCCAGCTAATTTTTCTACTGTCATGTGCCAACCCATATTATTGATTGGAGATGAACAATAGTTTAATCTATCTGTGATTGGTGTAATTTGATTGTAAGGTCTGCGCTCTGCTAATTTTTCGAAAGCACGATGAATGTAACCTACAGTAGGCACTGCACTCACAATTCTTTCGCCATCCATTTCTAAAATGTTTTGAAATACACCATGCGTAGCAGGATGCGTAGGTCCTAAATTTAAGGTGGTAGTTTGTTTACCCAAGCTACCTTCTGGAAGAGAAATATGTTGTTGCGTTATGCTCATATTTTATTTTTCTTTTAAATTATTAATCAAAGTATTCGGATGCAATTAATTTCTACCAAACATTTGGTCATCTTTATCAGTTCTGGATTGATCTTCTAAAGGAAATTCTTTGCGTAACGGAAAATAATCCATTTCGTCTACATTCATGATTCGTATCAAATTAGGGTGCCCTATAAAATTTACACCATAAAAATCATAGGCTTCCCTTTCTTGCCAATTTGCAGACTCGTGGATAGATGTGGCTGTAAAAATATCTGGCTTTGCTAAATCTATATAGCATTTCATGCGGATACGTGTGGCTGCTTTCATATTTTGGAACAAATAAACTACTGCCAATTCTGCGCCTACATTATCTGGATAATGAATAGCAGTAACATCATTCAACCAAGAAAAATCTAATTCTTTTTCTTCTATCAAATAGTTCATTACTTTTAAATTAATTGCAGCATTAGCATCAAAGGTAAGTATGCCGTAATTGTCTTTAAAATTACTGACATCGGCACCAAATTTTGCAGTCAATTTTTCTTGTATAAATTCTTGTGTTAGCATGTTTTATTTTTATTGATTTTGAATTGGAAAAACAATTTTTCCATCAGCGTCTGTAAATGATTTTTGATTAGATTCCGGATTTTCTTTTTGAAAAACTTGCGAAAGAAATTCACCGCCTTTTTTCCATTTTACTGCTACTTTATTTTCTTGCAATGCTAAAGCCAATAATTTTGTTCTGATTAAATATTGCACCGCTGTAATTTCTTGATCATCTATTTCTTTGCGCAAATTAATAGACTCAAAACAAACGCCTTTCATTTTTTTTATTAAAATAGAATAATCTTTTTTATCTTGTTTAGCCAATTGCTTCATTAAATCCATCACATCTTTTCTGTCCATAAAAAAATAAGCGCTATCACCTATTATTTTTAAATCAGTTTCTGCAGATTGCGATTTTAAATTAAAAGTTTGCGCACCAGAAAACATTGCAATACAAGTAAAACAAAGTACTAATAACAAGCTAAAATATTTGAAATGGTTTTTCATCATTATTGAATTCCGTAACTGCTCATTAATTCTTGATACTTATCGCTAGTTCTGCGTCTTAAGCTTTCGTTGCTTACTAAATTTTGTATTTGCATAAAACCATCAATAATTGCTTCTGGTCTTGGTGGGCAGCCTGGCACATAAACATCTACAGGTATTACTTGATCAATACCTTGAAGCACACTATATGTGTCAAAAATTCCACCACTGCAAGCACATGCACCAACGCTTATTACCCAACGAGGTTCTGCCATTTGTAAATATACTTGGCGCAATACTGGAGCCATTTTTTTAGAAATTGTCCCCATTACCATTAGCAAATCGCACTGGCGTGGCGAAAATCCAATTCTTTCGCTACCAAAACGAGCTAGGTCGTAATGGCTAGCCATTGTAGCCATAAACTCTATACCGCAGCAGCTAGTAGCAAATGGCAAAGGCCAAATACTATTTTTGCGAGCAAGCCCTACAACATTATCTAAGGTAGTTGCAAAAAATCCTTCTCCAATATGCCCATTTGGCATTTCTACAAGCTTTACCGCTTCGTGGTGTGTTACTGGCCTCATTATTTAATTTTGAATGATGAATTTTGAATTTTTAATTGTTATTTATTTTGTTGTTCCACTTCTTAATAGTTGTTTAGATAATACAAATTCTTTATTTTCAACCATTAGTTGATATAACCTAATAATTTCTAAAGCAAACTGAAATGATTTTGTTTTGATAATATTTTCCTTCATACCTAATTCTAGATAATTTAAAATTGAAAATTAATAATTCAAAATTATACTACTCTTCCCATTGAAGAGCACCTTTTTTGATGATATAAACAAACCCAACTAAGAATAATGTAATAAATAAAAGAACTTCTAGAAAACCATCCCAACCTAAGGAACGAAAGTTTACGGCATACGGATAAAAGAAAATCACCTCTACATCAAACAATACAAACAATATGGCTACTAAAAAATATTTGATAGCCATTGGTTGGCGCGCATTACCTACATTTTCAATACCACTTTCAAAGTTTACTAACTTATCCGAAGTTTTACGCTTTGGTCCTAATAACTGGGTAGCACCAATCATCACCGCTGCAAACGCAACTGCAATACCCAATTGTAATAAAATAGGAAACCAATCCATAGGTTTACTATTTACTGCTATATCTAAAAAAATCATGTAATATCTGTATTTCCTACAAAAATAATGTGTAAGCGCTTAATTAACAAATAAGAAATGGTATAGTTGATAGAAATTTGGAATTATCTTATTTGGATGCCAAAAAGTAGGTTTTTCCAATTAAAATTCTAATTATTTGATTGCCTTATTGCAGTATATCTGGTCTGCGCTCATTGGTTCTTTCTAATGCTTTTTCATGGCGCCACTCCTCTATTTTTGCATCATGCCCACTTAATAAAATATCCGGGACTTTATGTCCTCGAAAATCTTGCGGTCTAGTATATACTGGCGGAGCCAAAAGTCCATCCTGAAAGCTGTCTGTTAATGCGCTTGTTTCGTTATTCAATACCCCAGGAATTAATCTACCAATTGCATCTACTACAATTGCTGCAGCTAGCTCGCCACCACTTAGCACATAATCGCCAATACTAATTTCATGCGTAACATATAAATCTCTGATACGCTGGTCGATTCCTTTATAATGCCCACATATCAATAGAATATTTTGAAATAAGGAAAATTGATTGGCAATTTGCTGATTAAAAGTATTCCCATCAGGAGTAAGAAAAATAATGGCATCATACGTAACTTTTTCTTTAAGTGCGTCTATACAATTAGCTAATGGTTCGCACATCATTACCATGCCAGCACCACCGCCAAATTGGTAATCGTCTACTTGGCCATGCCTATAGGGTGAAAAATCTCTTAAATGATGAACATAAATATTCAACAGTCCTTTATCTGCTGCTCGCTTTAATATACTATGCGAAAAAGGTGATGTCAATAATTCTGGTACAACTGAAATAATATCAATTTGCATACGTACTTAATTAATATTTTACAACTTTATATCCTTTTGGAGCTTCTAAATCTTTGGCATCAATTGGTATTTGCTCTACTGATTTAGCAACCAATAAAATTTTATTGCCTGAGGTAGCCACTTCGTATTGCATTGGCAAACCTTTTAACTCTGCAAACATGGTATAAAATTCTTTTAAACTTACTTTGTAATCTTCTGTAATAAATACGATATTGCTTGTACCATCGGTATATGTAATATTTACTTGCTTACAATCTTTATTAGCTATTTGTTTGGCAGCTGTTTTGTAATCATATTTTGCATTTTCAAATTTAGCATTTTGAGAAAGTACTTCATCTTTACTCATGTTTTTTACTAATTTATTACCATTTACTTCATTGTACATTTTACTTAAACCTGTAGTAGCATCAAACATTATCATGTTCGTAAATCCATTATTCATGAGCATTTCGCGCTTCATGATATTATTTTTAATAGTAATAATTAATTGCCCTTTTGGATTTTCAGCATCATTGCCAATATACATATCATATGTAATTCTACCTTCGTTTATTAATACTTGTGCATAAATATTTTGAACCCATAAAAGATATGCAATAGCTGCTATCCACTTTTTCATATTGTTATTTTTATCAATATTACTACTTATTAAAACGCAATCATATTAATTATGTGTGAATAGCCAATTATTTAGCACATTTAGAATGCCACATTTTGTTTGATGAAAAAAATGCACTTATCTATAATAGACAAGTGCATTTGAATTATATCGTGTTTTCTTTAATTTAAACTTCTAAAGTCTACAGGTACTAATTTGCTAACACCTGCCTCTTGCATTGTAACACCATAAATTACATCTACACTAGCCATTGTTTGCTTGTTGTGTGTAACAATAATAAACTGGCTATTATCAGAAAATTTACGAATCATTTGCGTGAATTTTCCAACATTTGCATCATCCAAAGGTGCATCTACTTCATCTAGTACGCAGAATGGTGCTGGCTTGATTAAGTAAATTGCAAATAAAAATGCTGTAGATGTTAAAGTTTTTTCTCCACCACTTAACTGGGTAATAGTACTTGGTCTTTTCCCTTTTGGCTGCGCATAAATCTCGATTGTAGTATCTGCAGGATTATCTGGATCTACCAATTTTAAATCGCAATGATCTTCTTCGGTAAATAATGCATGGAATACTTTTACGAAATTTTCTCGCACTGCATTAAATGTTTCTAAAAAACGTGTATTAGCAGTATTTTCTACTTCTTCTATAGTAGCCAATAATGATTCTTTTGCTGTAACTAAATCGGCTTTTTGTTCTTGAATAAAATCGTGACGCCCCTTAACTTCTTTGAAAGCTTCAACCGCCATTGGATTTACCTCTCCTAAATTTTCGATGCGCTTTTTCAACTTCGCACTTTCTTCGTTTAATTGGTCTATAGGCGTATCTGTTTCGCGAGGACCTTTTAATACTTCATCTATATCTATTCTAAACTCTATTTGTAATCTTTCTTTCATACCTGTCAACTGCAATTTCATATCAGTCAACTTTTCTTTGATAGAATTTAATATACCTTCTGCTGTTTCTTTTTCTCTGCGTTTTGCATTAAGGATAGTTTCGTTTTCTGCAATTTCATTTCTAAAAATATAAAAAGCTGCATCAGTTTCGTTTAGTTGTTTTTCTTCTACTTCTTTGCGTTGTATAGAAGCCAATAATGATTCTTCAAATTTCTGTAAAGCAATAGCTGTTTCTTTTGCTTCTTCGTCTGTTTTTGTAAGTTGTTCTTGACTTACAATTATTTTTGCAGATACTTCTGTTAATTGATTTTTGCGTATACTAACTTCATTACTTAACTCACTAATTTTACCTTGTTGGCGAGTAAAAATTACATTTTGTGTATTGTAGTCATCACTTGCTTTATTGTACTCCCCTTCTGCAAATTTAAAAGTATCTTCTGCTTTTGCAATTCCTTCTTTTTTGGCATTGATTTCGTTATTTAAATCGGCAAATTGAGCTTTTGTATCAGCAATACTTTTTTGCGTTGCAGCTAATTGTTCATTTAATTGCGCAATTCTATTTTGGCTTTGCTCTATTAATAAATTATAGTTTTCTATGCGGCCATTGGTTTGCACATATTGATTTTGAAATTGATTTATATCCATTTCATTGCGCTTAATAACATCCTCATTCAATTCTCCATTAAAGCCTACAATCAAAGCTTGCGTACTTGCAATGGTTTCTTTTAATTCCGCTGCTTTTTTATTTAGCACTTCAATTTCTGCATTTAATTTTTCTAGGCGTTGCACGCGACCAATCTTATTACCTTCGAAATGCCCAACTGCACCACCACTTAGCGTTTTATTGCGGCGAATTATTTTACCGCTTTTAACAATTACTATATCTGCAGAAGATGCGTTTACACTTTGTTCATCGTTTTCTACAATTACTACATTAGCTAATAAACTATTTACTAAATGCTTGTATTCGTCTTTTGTTTGAATACAATCTATTGCTAAAATTCCATCAGTTTTTTTATCGATAATAGAAGTTTTTTCAAACTCGTTTAGTACAAAGAATCCAGCTTTACCTTTTTTCTTTGCATCTAATAATTTCAATGCAGCATAAGCTTCTTGCGCATCTTTTACTACATAATAATTCAAATAATTTTCTAGATAATTTTCGATGCAAACGCGGTATTCGTCTTTTACACTCATTACATCGCTTAGTAATGGTGCACCTACTTTCCAATCAGGATTGTTATTCAAAAATTTAATACTATCCGGATAACCTTCTAGCTTATCTACCAACTCTTTTAAGATATTATACTCGTTTTGCTTGGCATCTTTTTTTCTATTTTCTTCTATCAACTCGTTGCGATAAGCTTCTAGTTGACCTTGTGCACCTAATATTTTATTGGTAGCTTCATCGCGTTTTAAAATTAATTGCTCATTCGCTTTTTGCTTTTCTTCTTTCTGAATATGGATTTGAGCAGCTTGCTTGGTAAGCGTTTCAATTTCTTTTTTACGATTGTCATTTTCATTGGCTACTTGTGCTAAGGTATTGTTGATATTACTAACTGTATTATCTGCAACTGCAACTTTTTTCTCTGCTTCAAAATGCTTGATTTGCAATGCTTGGTAAGTGCGACGCATTTCATCTAAAGCAGCTTTTTGACTATCGAAGCTATTACGTTTTTCATCTAAAATTCCTCGTAAATTTTGAATTTTAGATTGCAAAGTTTCTAAACTTGCCTTTTCATCGGCAATTTTTTCTTCGCTATTTGTGATATTTTTTTGTAATATTTGGGTTTGTGTTTCGGCATCTTTTAAAAATGCTTCTGTATTATTTTTTAATTGTTTTAAATGTGCTATACGCTGCGCACTAAGGCTTTTATCGCTTTCTAATTTTAGCAATTCTGCTACCAATTCATTAAACGATTTTTGCATGGCTTGCAAAGTTTGCTCTCGGGCAATTAATTCTACTTTATTTTTTTGCAATTCGGCATCTTCTACTGCAATCTTGGCTTCAAACTCTAAAATTTTATCAATCTCTTGCTGTTGTTGTTCGTTTAATGTTTGATAAGTTGCATTAAAATCTTCTAAGCTAGCTTTTACAAGTTCTATACTTACTGTTTTATATTCATTTTTTATTTGTATATATTTTTCAGCTTTTTTTGCCTGACTTTCTAATGTTCTTAGGTTATTGCTGATTTCAAATAATAAATCTTCTATTCTATTTAAATCTTGTTCAGTAGCATCTAGCTTTAGTTTAGCCTCTTTTTTTCTGGTTTTATAGATAGAAATTCCAGCAGCTTGTTCTAGCATTCTGCGGCGGCTACCTTCTTTATCTTTAATGATATCATCTACCATTCCTAACTCTATGATAGCATAACTATCTGTACTAACACCAGTATCTAAAAATAGATTGGTAATATCTTTCAATCGACAATTAACATCATTCAAACGATACTCACTTTCTCCATTCTTATAATATTTACGGGAAATAGTAACTGTATTAAACTCTGTAGGTAATAAATTTCTAGTGTTTTCAAAAGTTAAGGATACTTCTGCCAAGCCGCTAGCATTGCGGCTTTTGCTTCCATTAAATACTAAATCTTCTAGATTATCACTACGCAACTGACGAATTTTATGCTCACCAATTACCCAACGAATGGCATCTACAATATTACTTTTACCACAGCCATTGGGTCCTACAATACCTGTGATTTGGTTATCTAAATTAATTACGGTTTTATCTGCAAAGGATTTAAATCCCTTGATTTCTAATGATTTCAGTCTCACTTGCTTACTAGTGTTTTGTAACTGGTAAATATAGAAAAAATATAACCGATTTCCTTAAAAAGATATTCAGAAATGAAATAAATTTTGGTAAAAAAAAGTTAGCGTATCCATTATTCTATTGCATAGAAAAACCCAGCCGAATTTGGCTGGGTTTTCTTTCAAATTAATAATAAATAATTAAATGGAATAATAAAATATTATTGTAGATCACTTAATTCATAAACTATTGGCACAGAAAAATAACATTTTACTGGATTCCCTGCTACCATACCTGGTTGCCATTTTGGCATCATCCCAACTACCCGCTTACCTTCTGCTACAATGCCATAAGATTCTTTATTATCGCTTCTAATTTGCCGAATTGCACCATCTTCATCTACCACAAATTCTATTATAACAGTTCCTTCTACACCATTCGCCTTTGCTTCTTCTGGGTATTCTAGGTGTTTGTTTAAAAAAGCAGTAAGAGCCACCTCTCCGCCAGGGAATGCAGGAGCCTGAT
>Ga0114967_10004317_pt1 | contig 11467 bp, 9 predicted proteins | sample M_130628_MF_Meta_FD_92639 | JGI IMG/M metagenome (GOLD analysis project Ga0114967, IMG submission 92639) | Freshwater microbial communities from Lake Montjoie, Canada to study carbon cycling - M_130628_MF_MetaG | ecosystem: Environmental > Aquatic > Freshwater > Lake | place: Lake Montjoie... | reverse complement strand
GACCCCCTTGCCCTCCCCTGGTCCGTCAATCCAAAGGAGCCAATCCGAATCGGCACTTACACAGGCACCGACCTCCGTCTCGATGCCGACTGGAGGGAGCGAGTCCAACCTTGTGTTGATGCCTGGAGGACCAGCATCCAACCTGTGGGACGGAATGAAGTTGTCCGCGCTCCAAAGCAAAGTAAGCCTAAGCGATCTCCAAAGTCGGCAGCAAAGGTTACAGGAACTACAGGAGAGGCAACAACAACAGTCGCAACAACAGTCGCAGCACCTGTCAACGTCATCGTCGAGCCGGCACCTAAACGTGTCCTCAAGCGACGTAAAGTTATTCAGCCAAATGCTTAAAGAATATAAGGAGGCTGTCAAAGTCTGGTGCGCTTAGAGATTAGGTGGAAAGAGCGTTGTCACATTATAATTAGTGCCCGATTGAGGTGTCCCTGGGATAGCCTGCGTGTATTGGGCCTGTATATATTTTAACAGGTCCTGATGTGATTTAAACACAGGCGGCGTCCATGAGCGCTGTCCGTTCTGGACTTGGATGCTCTGTGCATTGAGCGCATTAAAGAGGGTTCTATTTTGTGTGTTTGTATGAATTTGAGAGGCATTTCCTCCCTGCCTCACGGGAAAGTTCGGCAAAGATGCTGGGCTGATATATTCCCCTGATATGCCAAGGGACTGATTAAATATGAATTGACCCCTTGAATTTACAAAGCCATATACTGTATTTTTAAAATCAGTATAGTCCAATGTCCCCTGTATAAAGGAATGAGGATTTGCTGGCCTAGGAAGAGTCGATGTTATGGCTCCGCCTCCAAGGGCTCCACCTCCGCCTTCACCTCCCCCTCCACCTCCACCTCCACTGCCTGTTGGAATAACACCATTAACAGACCCTGTTGGGCCTGTTTCCTCAATGGGTACTGTGCTATGTGCTGCTACCGTTATGTTATAAACATGTCCGTTTATTAATGAAGTGATGAGGATGGAGTAAGGATAGTCTCCTGTTCCAGGATCAGCCCCTGCTCTAGGAACATTGACCGTTGTAGATTGTTGCGTATTTGTGTCTGTGTATATTACAATGTAGGCATCTGCTGTAAGATAACCATCTGGAACTGACAACCAATTGACAGTAATTGTAGTATCCCCAGCTGTTGCTGTAACCGTCGGCGCTATAAATTCCGTTTCACCACCTCCACCTCCACCGCCTCCGCCTCCATATCCACCAAAGGATCCAAGACTCACTAAGGGCAAAGGAAATGTACCAATTTGTAATGTGCTACTAGCATTGTATTCAACGAGGGTATCTACATTTATCAAATTCGTCCCGTTATATTTAACAGTTATAGTATCAGCACCATATATTAGTGTCAGATGATATTCAGACCCAGTGATACTAATTGGTAATTCAAATACAACAGTAGCATCACTATCCGTAATAATATTAGCCCATAATTTTCCATTATATGACGTTATTAAATCAAATGAGGCGGTATAGGGAGAAGATACTCCTGAATATACTGGAAGAACAGAATAAATTGGCTTTGAAATATCGGGTGGTCTATCAATATTTATAGTATCCATAGTGTATATATAGTTTTCAACATCTGTTTGATTTGTAATGGGAATAATCAGCGCTGAGCCATTATTAATAACCTTGATTATATTTATTTTACCAAACCCTTTTTGCGCATCTTGTAAGGGTTTTATAAGAGAACGAAATGTAATTAAACCGTTTATATTTCCATTTGCACCACAATACGTTAACATTAACGAATTTGCACTTGTATCAAATAAATAATTAATAGCATTCGTTGCTGTTTGTGATGGTGCTAATCGGGTGCTCGCGCTGCTACCACCTAAAGTTATAACAGACCCTGTATATGGTTGACTATAATAGGGATGATCTGGTGGTAATTGACTTTGTAATCCCCATTTTGTTGCTAAATATCCTGTTGCCATATTTGTTTCATTTTGTGTAAGTGAACGATTATATATAATAAATTCGAATAAAAAACAATCTGTTTCTTCCCCATTTGTTCGACCATTAAGTCGTATATTATTTAAAGATATTACACCACTATTACTTGGAAAGATACGTGTTGATATTTTTTCTCCATTTAATTCTTGATTATAAAAGGGAAGATCATTTGTATCTTGAACTAATGATTTAATTACAACTCCATAATTATATTTTTTTTTTTGATTCAAAGTAGTTAATATATTTATGGTGCCATTAGTAATACTATTATCTCCATAAGTATCATTATAATTAACATAAAAATTAATGCTATCAGTACTTCCAATAAAGGCTCCATAATTTACATCAGCAAATACAATAAAAAATGAGAATGGTGTATTTACTGTATTAATATTTGTATTTAAACTTGCATACTGTCCCGATGGATGTCCATTAAATACTACACAAGGGGTAATATTTCCAGCAACATTATTTGAAAAATCAGTAAACCATGGTGATTCATCAGTCCTAAATCGTACGTAATTATTTGTATTTAGATTCGATGTTACAGAATAACTATAGGAGGGTATATAAAGAGGAGATGTAGTAGCTCCAATGGTGCTTATTAAATTATGATTTAATCCAGATTTATCACGTACTCCAGATATAGATTGATATGATGTAGTATTAAGAGTAATATTATTGCCATATGAAAATTTTGTCGTATCATTTGTATCCGTCCATAAAGTCATACCAACACTAATATCATCCACTGTAACAGTCGTTTCGTTGCTTCCAAATCCATTGATTGCAGCAACAGTTGTTGTATGAGCTACGCCACTTGTAAATCCCGTAAAGGTGTATGTCAGAATAGTGGATGGCACCGTAAATGTTTGAGTCCCATCTGAGCCCGTTAATGTTACCGAATAGGATGTGGCGCCGAGCGAAGCAGACCAATTCACCACAATGCTTGTTCCATTGCTCACAGAGGAGGTAATTGTTGGGGCTGGAGGCCCGGCCATTTATTAGGCGGCAGAATATATTTATAAATTATTCGGAAACAGCGTCGTCACATTATAATTTGTTCCAGCACCAGGAGTCCCTGGAAGGGGCTGCGTATACTGGCCCTGGACGTATTTCAAGAGATCCTGATGCGACTGAAAAAGGGGGGCGCGCCAAGAGCGCGTATTATTCTGAACCTCAACTGACTGTGCGTTTAGCGCATTAAACACCGTCCTATTTTCAGTATTTCGACGAATCTGCGATGCATCCCCTCCACGACGAACAGGGAATTGGGGCTGCGTAGCAGGGCTCGTATACTGTCCCGAAATATCAGGAGTCTGGTTAAATAGAAATTGACCCTGGGGATTCCAGAAACCATAGGTTGTATTTTGTTGGTCTGTATAATCGGCGCCCGGTTTTGCATTTAGTCCTACGAATCCGTTCTGTTGGGCCATAGTCTCTAAATGGAGCTACGAATATAAAATGAACCTAAATGGTTGTCTAAGTGTATATATTAATGGCAACGAAACCCAAGATCCCCCCCATAATCAACTGTAAGCCCATCGTCAGAAAGGATGCCCGCACTCTCGTGTGGCTTCATGATGGGCTAGTGGATACTAAGATCGGTGCCTACGATGGAATTGTAACGAGCATCGCGGATCTTCTTAAGTGGCATACCAAGACGAATATACTGGCTCTGATTCTAACAGAACTATCCCCTATCGGCTTTCAAGAACTCCGTAAGCACAAGGTGAATCTGTTTATTAGTAAGGGCGTCTTCGAGCAATTTCCTAGGCCCGACTGGGCTGCCCTAGGAGTCAGCATCGGCATCCTAGAGGAATTGGAGGGACAGTTTCCCATCGTCCAACATCCCTGGACGAATGATCTTGTGGATGCGGTTGCTATTGTTGCCATGATGCTCCATTACAATCTGCTGTTTTTGAAGGAAGGGTCTGTTTTGACGGAAGTCAGAGAGGCCCAGTTCAAGGAGAATGGAATCACCGTGTCGACGAGTTATGTGCCCCCTCCCGAAATCTGGCTTATCACTCAGTATTTCGTCCACAGTGCCACGAAGAGAGCCAAGGAGATCCGTCAGTGCCTCAAGAACAACATGACCTGTAAGTGGCTCGACAAGATCGTGCTCCTAAATGAAACGAACCTCAGCTACGAATGGAGCGGCGCAAAAGGCAGCGAAAAGGTCCATCAGGAGATTCTTAAGACCCGTCTCACCTATAAGGATCTTCTCAAATACACTTACGATTCTGTGCCCCCTAATACGATTGTCATTTATGCCAATGCCGATATCTATTGTAATGACACGCTGCGTCAACTCTATTCTGTCAAGATGGCCGATGCGCTCTATGCACTTCTTCGCTACGACGAACAGTCAGGACCCACCGATCTCCGTCTCTTTGGTCCCCGTCCCGATTCTCAGGATGCCTGGATCTGCCTGAGCGACAGCGTCAAGAGTCGCACATGGAACTTTGACTCCTTTGACTATAAACTCGGCACCGCCGGATGTGACAATCGCTTCACCGGCGATATGTTTGGGATGCGCTTTCTAGTATCGAATCCCTGTCAAACCATCCAGACCATCCACATACACAAGACGGCCATTCGCAACTATAATCCCCAGGACATTGTTCCCGCGAAACTCTACATGTACGTTCATCCCTGTGCGCTTGTGGAGATCGACCAGGGACTCGAGGGGCCCTTGGTCCTAACTTCTTTAAGCCCTCGATCTGCGACAGTTCAGATTCGCGGCCTCAGCCCCAAGAAGCTCGAGACATTCGCCATCATGTTGGCCCGTGAAAACCGGTTCAAGTGGTCGCATCAGGCCCCGAACCCTCTGGCTTTAAGTCCCCTGAAGCTTTTCAAGTGGTCGAACTCCTTTGTGACGAATGCGGGAGTCGTATATGACTACAAGAAGGTGTATATGGGATCACAGGACAAGAGCAATGAATATGTGCAAAAGCTGAATCGGGATCTTTCGATCTCCTTTATTCAGGCCTGTGAACGAGCGGACACCATGCTCGCCATTTCCTCCCATACCGTGCAGCGAATGATGAATCCGGATCTGTATTGTCTGTATTACCTGTCCTATGTCATTCAGATGTACGAAAAGCTGGAGGAGGGGAAGAAGGCGAGTTTCTTTGTGAGTCAAGAGACCATTCCTACGCTCCAGTCCTTTGTGGTAAAACGAAACTTGATCGGCCCCATTCCAGGCATTATTTGGAATCCTTCGAATGTGGTCTATGCCAAGGAGGTCATTGGATACATGCCAGAGGTGGCGGAACTCTCCACGAATGAGATTCGGGCACTCAGGGGCGCGTGGCCCGAATGGCGCCCCTTGGTCGGCACCAAGTGCGTGGTCCTTGTGGATGAGATCCTGACGCCTGAGTTCGTAGAGAACTCCATTAAACCACTGCTGCCTTCGGGTTGGTTGGTCGAGCAAGTGCTTCGCACAAGGTACGGTCTCGATGCCTATCGGCAGCTTATCGGTGCGGGCCTCTGTATTCTGTATAACCTACCAAAGCAGGAGGAGCAGTATGCAAAGATCTGGGCTCTGCCTCTTGGCTGTCCCGTTCTCGAATTTCAGAATGAGCTGAAAGTCGAGGGCGGGTGTCAGCACTTGGCCGCAGCGGCAGAACTAAATTCCTGGCTCTTCCCTCTTCATAAGGGGAGCTTGGCAGAGACACGCGAGCAGCTGCTCGGACAGATCAAGGACTGGCTTCTTAAGAACGCGCTAAGCCAAGCTTCTTCAAGCCCCACCGATATGTTTCTGTCACTTTAGCCCGTGTCATGAACTGGTTGTAGCCCCGGAAGTCGAATAGTTGGCCTTGGAAGAGTTCATCGGCATTCGAGGCATCGCTCGTCGCGTTCATCCAATTGGACTTGCCAATATAGTTGCTCTGTGTGGCGCCATCCTGAGGAAGCCAGGCATCCACCTCCGTATTAACGAGTTCATCGTTCACATAGAAGGTCAGAGTGGGTCTCGCAGCGTCCTGATTCGTCGCTGTGACCGCCACATGAGTCCACTTTCGGAGCGGAAAGGCATCCGGGATCTGGACGTGGAGCTTGCGCTGCTGCTTGTCCCAGATCTCATAGAGGAGATCCGCCGTTTTTGATGCGAATTTAGGCATGGCGAAGGGCTGAACGGCCGGTAAGGTGCGCCCGTAGATCTCTGCTTTCGGACACTCAAAGTCATTGACATTTGCACTGGTGGTTTCCATGAGATTCTGCGGCGTCGTTTCATCGACATTCTGGGCGCCCGAAGGCTTGACAGGGACTGTGGAATCGTTCTGGAGGAGGCAGCCATTAAGACGAATAGGTTGTTGGCTTGCTGTCGCATTGCCCCGTCCAATGATTCCGAGGAAGACATTGTTTTTCCCCGGGCCGTTCCCGAAGTCGAAGACCTTGGCATTATTCGTGAACTCGTCGAAATATACCCAAAAACAGAATGCTCGCATATACCGTAAGTCTATGGTATCTCCGAACGTGAGATCGGAGGAGTCTCCGATCTTTAGGAACTGGCTGGCGCCATCAAAGGGCAGGGCTCTGGCAATAGCAGGTTTCGGAGGCGCTTCCTCGACGCCGCACCCCGCCGCCTTCATAATCACGAGGTTCTGCGCATAATCGTGCGTATCGTCGTAGAGTCGCAACCAGAACATGATGCCCTGATAGAAATTGAGGAGCTCCTGGATCTCCTCGGGGGGATTCGGATCTGTAGTATCGAGGCTGACATCACGGAATCCATTGAGCGCTGTGCTCGTACAGATAGGCTGGTAGGGCATCAGGAACTCATTGAGTTTGAGAATGCGACAATATCCGATGCTGTCGAGACTCGTCATTGCCATGTAGTCATCACGGCTAATATTGAATCCCTGCCGAACAGACTGACTGCGAAAGGCGATGGATGAGAGGCCCTCTGTGCCGCCTAGCGCACAAGCGAAAAAGGTGTCCTGCTTAGAACCGGTGGATGGCAGAACCATGCGACAGAAGTCGTGTTTAACGCCGAGTCCCTGGACGTCCACATAGTCCGCAAAATAGCGGAGGTCCTGAATATAGCCTGCCTGTTCTTGACCGATCCCCACGTCACCGCGCAGAGGCATATGCATGGACCAGAAGGGGCTTTCTCCGACAGCCATGAGCGACGAGAAGCCCTCGTTTAATGTTTTAGGCCAGAACACTTCGAGAACGGCGATAATTAATAAAAGTGTCACACAGACCCAGAGCACCTGGACGATCATCTCCCTGATGATTTGGGGTGTTTTTCCCGTGGAACAAATTGGCACATCCTAACAGAGGTATGCTAACCGGAGGAAGACTTCTAGGAAGCGGTGTATATGGCTGTGTATGGATACCGCCCCTGGAATGTGAGCCAGGAACGGCCGTCACGATTCCACAGAACGGGAACGGACCCGATATGAAAAAAGTTGATAAACTCCTGTCAATCAAGGACGCCACCACGGAGTTCAAGATCGCTCAGCGAGTTCATGCGATTCCTGACTGGGAATCGCACTTTGTCGTGGCGGATACCCTTTGTACGCCGCAACCCGTATCACAACAGAAGGAGAAGGAGATGGCAACCTGTGAAATTGTGACCGGTGACTCCCTGAGCCATCTCCGCATTCTCCGCATGAATTTTGCTGGCGATGCCCTCGATACCTATGAAATCAATATCAAACAGTTCAATTTCCGCAAATTTGTGACGAGTGCCTTAGAGGCCGTGTCACTCCTCCTGCTCCATTCCATTTGCCACATGGACCTTCATAGTGGAAATGCGCTGCTCGACAAGGACCAACAGGTGCGAATTATCGACTGGAATCTCGCCATCGATGTTCTCAATGAAAAGGCACTTGAGGATCGCCTCTATCACTCCTATACGTTGAAGTTGACCCAAGAGAGCCCTGATTATCTCCTTGTGAATGCGCGTTTTAAGAAGATCAATCTAGAATCCTCGGGAATTCCCAATGAATCCAAGCTCGTCCAGGACATGATCGAGCAGAAACCTATTCTCAAGAAACAGAGGGCCGTTCTAGGGATCACCAAAGACGAACAGGAGAAGGGAGTTAAGGACTTCATCAAGAACAGTAAGGCCTATCAGGACGGGGATCTGAGCGCCTGGTTCAAGGCCTATTGGCGGATGAATGATTCGTGGGCGATCGGCTCCATGATTGTCGGGGTCATTGCGCGCCTCAGCCTGTGGCCTGAATACGAATTTCCCGTGGAATTCAATGGGCGTTCCTCCCTTGGATATCAAGTCTTAAAGAAATTGTGTCGCACAAATCCTTAGAACGATATGATGCTATCCAGGCGTTAGCGGAACTCTATCCGAATAATGAGGTTATTGAGAAGCACGCCGGCGCTTGGTTGAGCGCCTTGAAGGCCCGTGGTTCTTCATAGACCTCCGACCTCCCCTCTTGAACTTCTTTGTCTGTCTCGGCACACACAGATACGAACAGAAATGTTTATAATTGAGTTTTCCTTCTTCCTTTCTATAATCGCGGTCCGCTAGCTCGGGATTATAGATCGGCCGATTACTTGCATCCGTGCGAATCACCTCGGAACTTCCTGGCTTATGCGACCACATTCCATCCGCATCCTGTCGATAGAAATGATAGTCCTTCTTCGGATCGACCACCATAGCAATCTTATAGGAATTGGCAGGGCAAGGTGTAGTAAAGGTAGATTGCTGGATGCCTGGAATATCGCCTTTTACTCGTCCGATAAGATCAGGACAGCGCTTCCCTTTGATCTTCGACCACTTGGGGAATCCTGCTGTGCGTCCCGGCTGGTGAAAAGGAACATCACAGCCATTCTCATCACACAGTTTCTTGTTCGGCAAGTCCATGTAATCGACCGCATAGGCAAAACAGTTATGAGAATCCATGGCCCGAATGGTCTTATTATATTTCTTTTTGCCAACGGCAGGTTCTGCACCAGACAAGGGTGCCTTTATGGGGCAGAATCCCTTGTGGAACGCACAGAATGATCGGCCCTTTAGTGGCTTACGTTTACACTCGGGATCGCACTGACAGCGAGGAGCCATTCCTTACTGATAGGGGATATTATTTTGGTAGAATGGGAACTATGAGCTCATTTCTACCATTGGTCTCTGTTATGAGCCCCTTCATAACCTCCTGAACGGACTGGGGTGGTTTCAGTCCCGCAATGTCCTCATTGATGGAGGGCAACGTGATTCCCGTGTCTTTGGCGCCCGGTTTCTGATTTGGAGCATGTGTCATGGGATTGTTTGTGTCATCATATTTGTAATATTCATCCTCCACCTGGGCCAGCTTGATTTTTTCCACGTAGTGGCAGAAAAAACGGTATTGGTTCTTGTGATTGGCCTCTTCCCCGTTTTGTAGGAGATTGCCCGCATATCGCCCTGTGAGCTCTAGATACTGCCATCCCTCGGACCGTAGACGCTCGAGTGCCGTGTGAATGTAGTGATATTTCTTGTCGACCTTGAAAAGCACAAGAATCCCATTAAAGGTGGTGACAAGGAGCGAGATAGCCCAGGTCAGCCAATAGACATATGTCTGGTAATCGATAAGGGAGTTGGTGTATTGGACGGATAGGAGTGCGGGAACGATCAGAGAACCGACCGTAATGATGAGGTGGCCGAGGTGATAGAGGATGGAAAAACAGAAGGCCCTCGTACGGAACTCCCTGAGGAGCCGAATATAGCGCCGGCGAATGCTGTTCTTGAAGAGTTCATCGACCTGAATGGATTCAATAATCGCCTCGTAGCTTTCCGCCTCGGATTCTCCACACCAGCCTCCGCGAGGGACCTTACTGAGGACAATGGCGGTTTCTGTTGGCTTGATCTCCTCTGCCTTTGCCTTGCGCGACGACATCTATCTGTGGGTCCAAATAAAATTGATCTTCTTTAAGTCCTCTTGGCTGAGTAACAAGATGTCGCACGACAAGGTGCTACCGATACGGTCTTTAATCTTCTTAGATCAACAGGGAATACAGGAGGCAGGAGATGAGATCGTTGTCCCGCAATCCGTTATGACGAGCTGGATGGATCTCTTTCCGCCTGGAACGCCGATGCTGGCGCGAATTACGAACATGGAAACGGATATGAGCCGCGTGGCCTGTATTGGATCATCGGATTCATCGGAGTATGTCTATGCGCCCAACTGGATCATGGAGCACATTGGCTGCTCGGAGGAACCCCTCATCTATCTGGCCCCCTATCTCGAGGAGATTCCTCGGGCCACGAAGCTCAATGTGCGGCAGCTCGGCGATGAGGATCATGAATGTGATCTGAGAGGGGCCTTTGAGCGATTTCTGGATCGATTCCATGTCATGGAAAGTGGCACCACCCTATGCGTGCCCTTAGAGGAGCTGGGAGGCTATGAGATTCTTGCTTATGTGGAGTCGGTGGAACCGGCTGGCTTGGTGAAACTGGGAGGGGAGGTTCAGATCGAGTTCTTGGAGAATGCTGAGCCATCGACTCAGTCCTTTGAAGAGGCGGTTGCTGTAAATACTGTGACGGAAGAACAAACCGCCGCTGTAAATACTGTAACAGAAGAACAACCTGTTGTTCTAACCGCCGAAGAACAGAGAGCCAAGATGCGTGAATACTGGATGAAGCGTGGAGAAGCCCTAATGAAGAACCTAAATACAACTACATAATAGTATTCAATGATGGAATTTCCCTATACACGTATCTCAGGTATAAGAAACTTCATCCCCCCTTATTTTTCTGTAGTTCAGATTAACAGCAGATATATACCTTATTCAAAGGCACAGATCAACTGTATTCTAAATCCATCTACGCATAATCATTTGCTACAAAAGGTCTTTCTCGAAAACAAGGTCTATACTAAGATTGAGTCAGAATGGATCGGTTTGTTGAGGGGCGTAGAATACGCTTTGCAGAACGGAGAAGTCGCGATCGCCATCGAACACTCAAACATGGAACTCATGCAGGGTCTTTTAATTCCCGGGACACGCTTCCACAGAGAATCCATATATCATTATAAGCGCCGATTACTCGATATGACAGAACGAATAGAGTGGTTGGGAGGACGTGTGATTCCTGCGATTCAGAATCGGGCCATTAATCCACAACTCTATTAGAGATGCAGGGTGCGCCACAGGGATTCAATCCGAGCGATTCGCTCATACCTCGCGTTCAAGCGGATATTATCGGGGTTCAAGGGGGAGGGGGATCTATGATGAGTTTGGGATGGTTAAGTGAGGTTAAAAATATTAGCTTCCAAAATGTTGGAGCCGATGGAAAATTATCAGCTGCTGTAAAGGTTGCTGCTCCTGTGGTAGCTGCTCCTGTGTTATCTACAAATGCCCCTCCCACTTCTAGAGTATCTGGTACTTCTTTATCTAGAGGAGCGGCCCCTGCCATACCTACTTCTGCCTTATCTACAGGTGCTGATCCAGGAGCAGTCTCTACCACAACTACTTCTACAGCTGATGCTAATCTAGGAGCAGTCTCTACCACAACTACTTCTACAGCTGATGCTAATCTAGGAGCAG
>Ga0114967_10004316_pt1 | contig 11467 bp, 10 predicted proteins | sample M_130628_MF_Meta_FD_92639 | JGI IMG/M metagenome (GOLD analysis project Ga0114967, IMG submission 92639) | Freshwater microbial communities from Lake Montjoie, Canada to study carbon cycling - M_130628_MF_MetaG | ecosystem: Environmental > Aquatic > Freshwater > Lake | place: Lake Montjoie... | reverse complement strand
GAAATCGCTCTGATCTCCCTGCGCGAGAGCCAAATCAAACAATTAGCCCTAAAAGGTAAACGAGGCGCCCGGGTGGCCGCTTTGACTGAGAACCCAAACCGGTTCTTGGCGGCAGCTCAAGTCGGTGTCACTTTCTGTGGATTTTTATCAGCGGCCCTTGGCGCTGAACGGTTAGGCATCTATGTCGAACCTGAGTTAGTTAAATTGGGGTTAACCGAAGGCGTAGCCGGGTTGATCTCGCTTATCGGAATCACAATCGTAATTGCATACTTCTCGCTGGTATTTGGCGAACTAGTTCCAAAACGTTTAGCGCTATTTCGTACTGAGGCCATTGCTTTGGCATCAGCTGGAATTATCGATTGGTTAGCAAAACTATTCCGTCCGATTATTTGGCTGCTTTCCAGATCAACTGATTTTGTAGTTCGCCTATTTGGTTTAGATCCAGCCGAACAACGTACGCAAATTTCAGAAGAGGAATTACTAGATCTTGTTGCTGGCCATGCGGCTTTGAGCGACGAAGAACGAGACATTGTTGAAGAAGTGTTTAACGCTTCAGAGCGCCAAATTCATGAAGTGATGGTTCCGCGAACCGAAGTAGATTTTATGGATGCCTCACTAACTGTCGGCAAAGCTATCGGCTTAGCAATTGATAAAGCCCACTCAAGGTATCCAGTTGTGCGCGGATCATCTGATGAAGTGATTGGCTTTATCCATGTTCGCGATTTGCTCGATACTTCTCTAGTAACTCCAGGCGGAAAGATTCAAGAGTTGGTCCGTAACATCATATTTTTGCCCGGTACCAAAGGTATTTTGCCTGCACTGACTGAGATGCGTAAACAAGGTCAACATTTAGCAATCGTGCTCGATGAGTACGGTGGCACAGATGGCATCATCACGTTAGAAGATCTAGTTGAGTGTTTAATCGGTGATATTCGTGATGAATATGATGATCATGAACAAGAGATTGCGCATGAAGCGCGCACAAATGACTTTGAAATCGATGGATTGACCTCGCTCGAAGATTTACTTGATGACGCCGGAATCGACATTCCCGAAGGCCCATATGAAACAGCCAGTGGCTTTGTCATGCACTTTCTCGGGCGAATACCCGTTGAAAACGATGTCGTCAGCGTGAATGGCTTGCGAATAACGGTCTTATCGATGGAAGGCAAGCGAGCAGGAAAGCTTCTAATCTCGCGCAATTCATAATTCATGCGAGAATAAACCTCATGAGCGCACAGAAAAGAATTCTCTCGGGGATTCAGCCGACCAGTGAATCTTTTCACTTGGGTAATTACGTTGGCGCCTTAAAGCAATGGGTAGCTCTTCAAGACGGCAATGACGCTTTCTATTGCATCGTTGACTTGCATGCCCTCTCTGGCGAAATTGAACCTGCGCTATTGCGAAAAAGGACTCTGGCATCTGCTGCCCAACTAATCGCGCTCGGAATTTCGCCAGAAAAATCAACGCTTTTCGTGCAATCGCAAGTTCCGCAACATAATCAATTGGGCTGGATTATGGAGTGCATGGCAGGCTTTGGCGAAGCAAGTCGTATGACTCAATTTAAAGATAAGTCAGCTAAAGGTGGTGCAGATTCAGCTCGGGTAGGTTTGTTTACTTACCCAATGTTGCAAGCGGCTGACATTCTTTTGTACCAAGCGCATCAAGTTCCGGTCGGTGAAGATCAGCGTCAACATATTGAGTTAACTCGAGATCTTGCAACTAGATTTAATACTCGCTTCGGTGACACATTCCGAATTCCCGAAGGCTACATTCTAAAGTCTGGCGCTAAGATTTATGATTTACAAGATCCAACTGCCAAGATGAGTAAGTCTTCTGGGTCAACTTCAGGCGTACTTGAAATTATGGATACTCCTGAATCAAATGCCAAGAAAATAAAAAGTGCTGCAACAGATGCTGAGCGCGAAGTTAAATTTGATGAGAAAGCAAAGCCAGGAATCAGTAACTTGCTTACGATTCATTCAACTTTGTCCGGTAAGTCAATTGCTGAGTTAGAAGCTGACTTTGCTGAAAAAGGCTATGGCGATTTCAAAGGCGCCGTAGCTGAAGTAGTAGTTGAGTATTTCCGGCCAATCCGCGCCAAAGCACTTGAATTACTCGAAGATGAGACGCACTTGCTTTCGATCTTGCACGAAGGTTCTCGCAAGGCTCGTGAAGTAGCAGCCGATACCATCAATTCAACCTATCGAAATCTAGGTATCGTCCAATGATTCGTAAAGCCTTGCTTCTCAGTGCGGCAGTTACTGCCTCAGTAATGGTGCCGGTGACGTCAACGGCTGCCCCAATCGTTAACGTATGCGTCGCTTACGATTTAGGTGGCCCGGGGGATCGTTCATATAACGATGCAGTTCTTGCCGGATTAACCAAAGCAAAGAAAACCCTTAACTTTAATTACGAAGGTTTCATTACAGATGGCAGCGCGATCGATCGGGAAAAACGGATTCGTGCCATGGTGGCTAAAGGTTGCTCTCCGATCCTGGCTATTGGCTCTGGCTACACCAAGCTACTTAAAAACTTAGCCATTGAATTTCCAACTCAGCAATTCTCAATTTTAAATGATGCCTCAATCGCAAGCTTAAACATTACTTCACTGATCTTTAATGACAAGCAAGTGGGCTACTTAGCGGGTGCAGCTGCAACCCGAGTTTCAAAAACTGGGAAAGTTGCGCTGATCTCGAACGCCGCAAATGTTAATTTGGAGGCTGGCTTTACTTTGGGTGCGAGTGCGGCAAAGAAGAAGGTAAAACTAACTTCAAAATATGCGACAACTGGGTTTGCCGATTTAACAAAATCACTAATTGCTGATGGAAACGATGTGATTTTTGTAGCTATCACTGGATCAGATAATGAAATATTTAGCTCCGTGGTTAAATACAATGAGAGCAAGAAAAAAGAAGCACCTGAAGTTGGTGTTATTACAATTGAACCTGATCAGTATTTAACGGTGAGTCCGGCAAATCAGAAGTATTTACTCGGCGCGATTTCGAAGCGGGTAGATAATGCAATGCTTGATTTAGTCACTTCTGCAATTAGAGATCAGCAAATTACCGACATCCTCGATCCGGTAGCAGGTATTTATGGGCGTAGTTATGGCATTACCGGAGGCAATATTGAGTTTGTTATCTGGGCGCCAAAACTTCAAGTTTTCAAGGCTTCAATCGCAGCAGCTTCTCGTACCGCAGCCAAACTTTAAAGTTCTGGTCTAGAGTTTTCGCAATCGTTATCTACTTTTAGCCTATTTTTGGAAGTTTCATTGGGATAAAAGCCGCTTTGATACTAGGCTCACCTTTACTGAGATGAGCTATCTAAAGGGTACTTACATACTTGATTAGGTAGTAAAACTTGCGATAACCCCCGTTAGAAACAACTTGGAGGAAAATTGAAGAAGTCAAAGCTAGTAGCCATTCTTGCGGCTACCACTGTTGCAGCAAGCCTTGCGCTTGTTCCTGCAGCAACTGCAGCAACAAAGACCAAAGCATGCTTGGCACTAGATACTGGTGGCGTAGATGACAAGTCATTCAACGCAGCATCATGGGCTGGCGCACAATCAATTGCTAAGTCAAATAAGAACGTAACAGTTTCATACCTACCTGCTGCCTCAGGCGCAGATTACGCTCCAAACATCAAGAAGTTTGTTGATCAAAAATGTAATGTGATCATCGGTGTTGGTTTCGCAATTGCAGGTGCAATTATTACATCAGCAAAGGCAAACCCAACAATCAAGTACGCAATTGTTGACGATTCAGGACTAGAGCCAAATGCTGATTACACAGCATTTACTGCAATTCCTAACGTTAAGGGTCTTACTTTCAAGACTCAGGAATCTTCATTCCTAGCTGGATATGCAGCTGCTGCATTCTCAACTAAGGGCGTAGTTGCTACTTACGGTGGCGCTCCATACCCAACAGTTACAGCATTTATGGATGGATTCGCACAGGGTGTTTTCTATTACAACCAGGTAAAGAAGAAGGGCGTTCGCGTCCTTGGTTGGAACCGCGATACCAAGAATGGTGAATTCGTAGGCGACTTTGCTAACACATCAAAGGCACTACAAATTTCTAAGAACTTCGAGCAAGCTGGCGCAGATGTAATCTTCCCAGTTGCTGGTGGTCTTGGTGGAGCAACAGCCCAGAATTCAATGGATGGAAAGAAGTCAGTAACTATTTGGGTTGATACCGATGGTTTCGTTTCTGCCAACAAGTACCGCTCAGTTCTTCTAACCTCAGTAATGAAGGGTCTAGGCGAATCTGTTTCTTCAGTAATTGCTGAAGTAAATGCGGGCAAGTTCACAAACAAGGCATATGTTGGAACACTAGCTAACAAGGGAACTCGCTTAGCGCCGTTCCACGACTTAGCTTCATCAGTTCCGTCAACACTTGCTAAGGAAATTGCTGCAGTCCAGAAGAAGATCGTGTCTGGTGCAATCAAGGTTGAATAAGTAATAAGTTAGTTAATAGCGGCGCAGTGAGAAATCACTGCGCCGCTATTTTTTTGTACTTTTATAGCGTAGATTTACGCCATGTCTTTAGAGCTTCGCGGAATCACCAAGCAATTTGGCTCACTTGTTGCAAATGATGATATTAATTTCAAAGTTGAAGCAGGCGAGATTCATGCGATCTTGGGCGAAAATGGTGCCGGCAAGTCGACTTTAATGAATATAGTTTACGGATTGCTCTCACCGGATAAAGGCCAAATCTTAGTAGATGGCCAAGAGATCCAAATTAAAAGTCCACTCGATGCACTAGCTGCTGGTATCGGCATGGTCCATCAACACTTCATGTTAATCCCAGTTTTTACAGTTGCCGAAAACATCGTGCTGGGTCACGAGAAAACAAATGGTGTCGGTTTACTTGATTTGGCAACTGCGCGACAAGAGATTATTCGGGTATCTAAAGAGTTTAACTTTGAAGTAGACCCAGATGCGCTAATTGAAGATTTGCCAGTTGGTATTCAGCAGCGCGTTGAGATTATTCGCGCACTTATCTACAATTCAAAGATTTTGATTTTAGATGAACCGACAGCGGTTTTAACTCCACAAGAAACTGATGAACTTCTCTCAAATATGAAGAAGCTACGTGATTCTGGCCGTTCGATTGTCTTTATTACTCACAAATTACGCGAAGTAAAAGCAGTAGCTGATCGAATTTCAATCATTCGTCGCGGCAAAGTCGTTGGCACAGTTGAGCCAACGGCTAGTCAGGAAGAAATGGCCTCGCTTATGGTGGGTCGCCCAGTTGATTTAACGGTCAATAAAGCTGACGTTAAGCTCGGCAAGACGATCCTGGAAATGACCGACTTAAGTGTTCTTGATACATCTGGTCGCGCCTTAGTAAGCAAGATTAATTTAGCCGTTTCTGCTGGCGAAGTTGTAGCAGTTGCAGGCGTCCAAGGTAATGGGCAGAGTGAGTTAGCTGAAGCAATAGTAGGTTTACGTGAACATCTAACGGGTTCGATCAAGCTCGCTGATCGCGAGTTAATCGGTCGCTCAGTTGATGAGTGCCTAAAGGCTGGGATTGCATATGTGCCTGAATCACGCGAACTAGATGGGCTGATTTCATCTTTTTCAATAACCGAGAATTTAATTTTAGATACACATAACGAGGCACCTTATTCAAAGGGTATTTTCTATAAGCCAGCCATGGCGTATCAGGTAGCCCTTGAGCGCATTAAGGAGTTCGACATTAGAGCTCAAAGTGCAAATGACCCAGCCTCCTCATTATCAGGCGGTAACAAACAGAAAGTTGTTTTAGCTCGTGAGCTTTCCCGCCCAGTAGAACTCGTCGTAGTTTGCCAACCGACGCGAGGTCTTGATGTTGGTTCGATTGAATTCGTGCACCAACGCCTTATTTCGGAACGTGACTCTGGGCGCGCAGTTTTACTCTTTAGCACCGAGCTTGATGAAGTATTTGCGTTAGCTGATCGCATCGCGATTATGTATCGTGGCGAAATCATTGCAATTGTCCCGGCATCAGCTTCTCGCGAGGAAGTTGGTTTATATATGGCTGGCATTCATCCGGCTGCTGCTAAAGGTGGTGCGGCATGATTAAGAAGATTCTTGGCAAAACGTTATTGCCACTTTTTGCATTCCTGCTAGCGCTTTTTGTGGGTGGGTTAGTAATTGGTTTTACCGATAATGCAGTTTTGGCAAAGATTTCATCACCAATAGAATTCTTAAAGATTCTAGGAAGCACAGTCGGAAATGCCTACCTAGCTCTATTTCAAGGCGCGATCTATGATCCCAATTTGGCTGAAGGTAAGAGCTTCATGGCTGGTTTCTATCCGCTGAGTGAAACTATGGTGGCAACTGCACCGTTGATTCTTTGTGGGCTTTCCGTCGCATTGGCGTTCAAGTCGGGACTATTTAATATCGGCGCGCAAGGTCAATTCATTTTTGGTGCGATTGGTGCTTCATACATTGGTTTCAAATATGAAATGCCAATAGTTATGCATATTCTTATCGCAACCCTGGCAGGCGTTATTTTGGCGGCACTTTGGGGCGGCATAGTTGGTTTGCTTAAGGCTAAAACCGGCGCACATGAAGTAATCGTGACGATCATGCTTAACTACATTGCGGCCAAGTTCTTACTTTTTATCTTAAGCACTAAGTACTTCTTGCGCCCAGGGCGCTTAGATCCGATTGCGCCATCTGTAAAAGAGAGCGCGATGTTGCCTGGCCTATTTGGGGTTGATTACCGGGTGAATATTGGAATCTTTATTGCTCTGGCCGCTTCAGTTTTTATCTGGTGGTTGTTAAATCGGAGCATCATCGGATTTAGATTCCGCGCTGTAGGTGCGAATTCAAGCGCAGCTCGCACTGCAGGAATTTCGGTTTCAGCCGCCATGATTGCGACGATGGCCATCTCTGGTGCCCTTGCCGGCATGGGTGGTGCTATTCATACATTGGGAAACCAATATGAATTAACTGACACAGTTGCTGCATCCTTCGGTTTTGATGCGATCACGGTTGCATTACTTGGTCGCGGAACTCCATTAGGTGTTGTTCTGGCATCCTTCTTATTTGCTGGCCTACGTGTTGGTGGCCAAACCATGCAAGCAAATGTTGGCGTACCAGTTGAAATCGTTCTAGTAATCCAAGCTCTGGTAGTTCTCTTTATTGCTGCTCCTGATCTAGTGAAACGGATCTTTAGATTGCGAAATCTGCAAGAGGCATCGGCAATGGCATCTAAGGGATGGAACGGGTAATGGCGAACCACTCAACAATTTCCCGCGATGCCAAGCGAAAACTCAATGGCATCTACGCCATGGCAATTGCAAGTGTTTTCTCAATTGTGGTTTTCGCTTACTTGCCTAAAGTTAGCGGCGAGGTAACTTACAGCTTTGTTTTGGATAAAGAGTGGGTGCTAATCCAGCAATGGGTGATTGATTCTCGAGTTGGCGCATACGGGTTCTCAGCTCTCTCTGTTTTGTTCACGGCGCTGGCTTATTACTTATTCCGAAAAGGAAAGAAACATGGCATAGCCATTTTTGGTTTTTCCATTGGTTTGTTTATGGCATTTCTTTGTTGGGCATCTGCCGGGGACTTCGTGCCATTTACTGGACTACTTCAAGGTGGACTTATTCTGGCCGTACCTTTAATTTACGGTTCTCTCGCGGGCTTAGTTTGTGAGCGATCAGGAGTTATTAACATCGCTATTGAAGGTCAATTGCTCGGTAGCGCTTTTGTGGCTGGAGTTGTTGGAAGTTTGCTGCAAAACGCTTGGTACGGATTGCTGGTAGCGCCTTTTGCTGGCGCCCTGATTTCAGTTTTATTGGCCGTTTTTGCGATTAATTACCGAATTGATCAAGTGATTTTGGGCTTCGTAATTAATGTCTTGATTATTGGCTTAACTAGTTTTGCGGCGCAACGATTCTTGCGTGAGGATGCGGATAAGTGGAATAGCTCGCCCATTTTGCAGCCAATCAATATTCCGATTCTTTGTAAGTTGCCAATCATTGGTCCAATGTTCTTCTCACAGACCATAATTATTTATCTGCTTTATGTAATTATCGTAGTCACTCAGATCGCACTCTTTAAGAGTAAGTGGGGACTACGTATGCGCTCGGTTGGTGAACTTCCGGTTGCAGCCGAAAGTGTCGGCATTGATGTAAATAAAGTTCGCTTCCGAAATGTAATCATTGCCGGTGCTATTGCCGGTTTCGGTGGTGCTTACTTTACGGTCGGCTCGGTAGGTGCCTTTAGTCGCGAGATGACTGCCGGCATGGGCTTTATTGCTTTAGCTGCTCTGATCTTTGGTCGCTGGACCCCACTTGGTGCGCTATCAGCTGCGCTCGTATTTGGGTTTGCCGATCAACTGCGAAGCGTGCTTTCAATTGCTGGCACACCAATTCCATCTGCATTCATGATGATGGTTCCTTACATTGCAACTATTATCGCCGTATCTGGCTTCGTTGGCCGAGTCCGCGCACCAGCAGCCGATGGAATTCCATACCAGCGTGGCGGTGCTCACTAGTGTTGGAAATTGATTGGCAGCTACTCGAAAAAACAGCTATCACTGCAATGGAATCCGCCTATGCGCCTTATTCAAAATTTCCAGTCGGTGTAGCAGCCCTGGTCGATGACGGTCGCATTATTTCAGGCTGCAATGTTGAGAATGCCTCGTATGGTCTAACGCTTTGCGCTGAATGTGGCTTAGTTTCAAACTTAATTCTCTCCGGTGGTGGTCGACTAGTTGCATTCTTATGTGTAGATCTAAACAAGAATTACTTAATGCCATGTGGTCGTTGTCGTCAGCTGCTACAAGAACATGGCGGTAGTAAATTATTGATGATGACCGACCAAGGCATTAAGCCATTAGCTGAACTATTACCCTGGGCATTTGGCCCAGAAGAGATGGAAAAACGCCTTGATTGAACCCTTTGCTGCCGTTGAAATTATTTCAGCCAAGCGCGACCGAAATGAATTAACCGATACTCAAATTGATTGGGTTGTTTCTGCTTATACCCGTGGCGTTGTAGCTGATGAACAAATGTCAGCGCTCTTAATGGCGATTCTGTTAAATGGCATGAATACTCGCGAAATAACTCGTTGGACAAATGCCATGATCAATAGTGGCGAGCGCATGAATTGGTCGAAGTTAGATCGGCCAACTGCAGATAAGCATTCAACTGGTGGCGTCGGCGACAAGATTACTTTGCCGCTGGCACCTCTAGTGGCTGCATGTGGCGGCGCAGTTCCGCAACTTTCAGGTCGCGGTCTTGGTCATACGGGTGGCACGCTAGATAAACTCGAATCTATTCCAGGTTGGCGAGCTGAATTAAGCAACGATGAGATGCTAAAAGTATTACAAGATTGCGGTGCTGTAATTTGTGCAGCAGGTGCGGGTTTAGCACCAGCAGATAAAAAACTTTATGCTCTGCGCGATGTAACGGCAACTGTTGAAGCTATTCCGTTAATCGCCTCCTCAATTATGAGTAAGAAAATTGCCGAAGGTACCTCAGCGTTGGTTCTAGATGTTAAGACTGGCAGTGGCGCATTTATGAGCGATCCCAAAAAAGCAGCCGAACTTGCCCGCACCATGGTGGCCCTCGGTACTGCAGCCGGAGTTAAAACTCGCGCACTAGTTACCGCGATGGATGTACCTCTTGGTTTAACTGCCGGAAACGCTCTTGAAGTTCGTGAATCAGTTGAAGTCTTAGCCGGTGGCGGCCCAGCCGATGTGGTCGAACTGACAATTTTGCTCGCTCGAGAAATGATTGATGCTGCTGGCATCGTTGGTAAAGATCCGGCTGATGCTTTGCGTGATGGAAGTGCAATGGATCATTGGCGCCGCATGATTAGCGCACAAGGTGGCGACCCAGATGCAGCACTTCCAGTTGCAAAAGAGAGTCATCAAATACTTGCCACAAATAGCGGAACCATGACTGCAATGGATGCCATGAAAGTCGGCGTTGCAGCTTGGCGATTAGGTGCTGGCCGCTCTCGCCAAGGCGAGAAAGTTCAAGCAGGTGCTGGTATTGAATTACATGCCAAGCCAGGGGATTACGTGAAGCAGGGCGCCCCAATCATGACGCTCTTTACTGATGAACCAGCTCGTTTTGAACGCGCGATAGAGGTCTTAGCCGGTGCTGTCATAATTGTTGAAGGCGGGCTAGTAGATCGACTGCCCTTAGTACTAGAGCGGATTGAAGCATGAGCGATTTATTAAAGCGCCCAACGCCAGAGCAAGTAAAGCGCCTGCCCAAAGCGCTTTTGCATGATCACTTAGATGGCGGCCTGCGCCCTCAAACAATTATTGATATTGCAAATGAAATTGGTTACGAGGCGCTACCAACTAAAGATGCTGCTGAATTAGCAATTTGGTTTCGCAGTCCTGTGATTCTGGTTCGTTAGTTCGTTATCTAGAAACTTTCGGCCACACAATTGCGGTCATGCAACGCCGCGAAGATATTGTTCGCGTTGCTCGCGAATGTGCACTCGATTTAGCGCGCGATGGTGTTGTTTATGCCGAAGTTCGTGGCGCACCAGAACTATTTGTTGAAAAAGGCTTGTCACTTTCACAAGTAATCGAGGCAACACTTGAGGGTTATCGCTTAGGCGAGGCAGATGCTAAAGCTGAAGGTCTGCAAATTCGAGTAGTTTCCTTGCTTTGTGGAATGCGCCAGAATAAGCGATCTCAAGAAGTAGCTGAATTGGTTGTCAAATATCGTGATCAAGGTGTAGTTGGCTTTGATATCGCAGGGCCAGAAGATGGTTTTCCACCAAGTGACCAGCTAGAAACTTTTGAATACTTACGCGGCGAAAATGCGCACTTCACAATTCATGCTGGTGAAGCTTATGGCCTGCCTTCGATTTGGGAAGCAATTCAACTTTGCGGCGCCGAGCGACTTGGTCATGGCGTTCGAATTATTGATGATGTCGATTTTTCCAGCGGGCAAGCCAAGTTAGGTCGCCTTGCTTCTTACGTACGTGATCGTCGAGTTCCACTTGAAATGTGCCCAACTTCTAATTTACAAACTGGCGCTGCGGCTTCAATTAAGGAACATCCAATTGGTGCTTTAGCAAAGCTACGTTTTCGGGTAACCGTAAATACCGATAACCGATTGATGAGTGATACATCAATGACTCACGAGATGAATGAGTTAGTAAACGCTTTTGACTGGAATTTCCTAGATCTACAACGCGTCACGATAAATGCGCTAAAGAGCGCGTTTATTCCATTCGAAGAGCGCTTAGCGATCATTGAAACGGTCGTTAAACCAGCCTATTTGGCTGTTTCGGCTGAATAACTAATTACCGATTGGATGCCAGACGGTTTTGGCTTCCATGAAAGCCAAGATTCGACCAGGTTCGGATCTCTTAGTAAAAGCTGAAATTCGCTTTAAGTTTTCTACGCCAGCTTCTTTAACTGCACCATGTTGATCAACTGGCAGTCCCGAAATATCTAGGCCATCGATATCCATATGAGAGGCAAACCAAGGTGCTAAT
>Ga0114967_10004315_pt1 | contig 11470 bp, 14 predicted proteins | sample M_130628_MF_Meta_FD_92639 | JGI IMG/M metagenome (GOLD analysis project Ga0114967, IMG submission 92639) | Freshwater microbial communities from Lake Montjoie, Canada to study carbon cycling - M_130628_MF_MetaG | ecosystem: Environmental > Aquatic > Freshwater > Lake | place: Lake Montjoie... | reverse complement strand
GCGATAGGGGGGCATGAACTATCGTCATGCCTTTCATGCCGGCAATTTCGCTGATTGCATGAAGCACGCGCTGCTGGTGTGGCTGCTGCGCGCCATGCAGCAAAAGCCCACGCCGCTCAGGGTATTGGACACTCATGCGGGGCGGGGGGTGTATCCGCTCGATTCCGAGGAGGCCCGCCGCAGCGGTGAATGGTGGGAGGGTGTGGGGCGGCTGATGGCGCTCGATGATGGCCCGCTGGCGGATTATGTTGGGCTGTTGCGGGCCTTGGGTATGCCGCAGCACTATCCGGGCAGCCCGGCGCTGATCCAGGCGCTGTTGCGCGCCGAAGATCATCTCGTGCTGAATGAACTCCATCCGGAGGATCATGCGGCGCTGCGCAAGACCATGCGCGGCACGCCGGCCCATATGCGCGATGCCTATGAATGCGCCCGGGCGTTGACCCCCTTCCCGGAGCGGAGGGGGCTGGTGCTGTTCGACCCGCCTTTTGAGGCGGGGGATGAGTTTGGCCGGCTGGCCCGGGGGATGGCTGAGGTTTGGGGGCGGGCGCGGGGGCATGTGCAGGCGGCGTGGTATCCCATCAAGCATATGGCGCCTGTGCTGGCCTTTCATGATGCCATTCGTGCCGCTGGTATTCGCGATGTGCTGGCGGCGGAATTGTGGTTGCGCGAGCCGCTGGATGCCTCGCGCCTCAATGGCTGCGGGCTGTTGGTGGTGAATGCGCCGTGGCGGTTTGAGGCCGAGGGCGGTGCCATTCTGGCGGCCTTGCTGGAGCGGCTGAGCGATGGTGAGGCCGGCGGCGGGGTGCGGATATTGAGGGTTGCCGATGAGTAGGATTGCGGTGCTGGGTGCGGGGGCCTGGGGCACGGCGCTGGCGCTGCATGCGGCGCGGCAGGGCCATGATGTGGCGCTTTGGGCCCGCAGCGGGGCGGCGGAGATGGCGCTGAGCCGGCGCAATCCGCGGCTGCCTGATGCGGCGCTGCCGGCCAGTATGCGGCTGAGCGATTCGCCTGCCATGGCCATGGAGCGGGCCGATTTCGCCATTTTGGCGGTGCCGGTGCAGCATATGCGCGCGGCGCTGGCTGGGCTGCCGGCAATTCCGATGCTGGTGGCCTCCAAGGGGGTGGAAGCGGGCAGAGGTTTGTTTCCGACGGAAATTCTGGACCGGGCGGGGCTGGGGGTGATTTCGGGGCCGAATTTCGCGGCCGAGGTGGCCGCAGGGTTGCCCGCTGCCGGCGTGCTGGCCAGCAGCGATGCGGGGCTGCGGCAGGCGGGGCTGGCGGCGCTGGGGGGGGCCACGCTCAGGCTCTATTCCAGCGAGGATGTGCTGGGGGTGCAGGCCGGGGGGGCGGCGAAGAATGTGCTGGCCATTGCCGCCGGCGCCGCCATGGGGGCGGGGCTGGGCGAGAATGCCCGTGCGGCGCTGATCACCCGAGGACTGGCGGAATTGGGAAGATTGGTGCTGGCCCTGGGGGGGCGGGCGGAGACAGCTTCGGGGCTCTCGGGCCTCGGCGATTTGTTGCTGACCGCCTGTTCCAGCACCAGCCGCAACACCGCGCTGGGCGAAAGGCTGGGCCGTGGCCTGAGCCTGGAGCAGGCGCTGGCAGAAAGCCGGGGCGTGGCGGAGGGCGTGGCCACTGCCCCTGCCCTGCTGCTGCGGGCGACGGCTTTGGGGGTGGATATGCCGATTTGTGCTGCGGTGGCGGAGATTTTGGCCGGGCGGGCCTCGGTGCATGAGGCGATGGGCGCGCTGCTCGCGCGGCCTTCTAAGGCGGAGTAGCGGGCATGCGGCGTCGTTGTTTTCTGTTTGCACTCGCGACCCCGGCACTGGCGCAGCCACGGCCGGTGCTGGTGGCCTCCTTTTCGATCCTGGGCGATATGCTGGCCGAGGTGGCGCCGCAGGGCGCCGATATCCGGGTGCTGGCCGGACCGAATGTGGATGCGCATCATTTTCAGCCCCGCCCCTCCCAGGCCGAGGCGCTGCGCGGCGCGACCCTGGCCTTGCGCAATGGGCTGGGATTCGATGCCTGGTTTGACCGTGCGGCGCGCGGTGCGGGTTTTCGCGGCGTGATGGTGACGGCGACTGCGGGCCTTACCGCCCGCCAGGCGCCAGCCGCTGCCAATACCGGCCATCGGCATGAGGGGCCGGACCCGCATGCCTGGCAGGATGTCAGCCTGGCGCGGCATTATGTCAGGCAGATTGCCGCCGGGCTGGGGGCTGCGGGGCTGGCGGGGCGGGCCGAGGGGTATGATGCGCGGCTGGCCGCACTTGATGGCTGGATTCGCGAGGAGATCGGCCGGGTGCCGGAGGCGCGGCGGGTGGTGCTGACCAGTCATGATTCCTTTGGTTATTTTGGCGCTGCCTATGGGGTGCGCTTCCTGGCGCCGATGGGGGTTTCGGCCAATGCCGAGCCTTCTGCCCAGGCGGTGGCCCGGCTCATACAGCAGGTTCGGGCGCAGAATGTCTCGGCGGTGTTCATGGAGAATATTGGCAACCCGGCCACGCTGCGCCGCCTGGCCAGCGAGGCGGGGGTGAGTGTGCGCGGCAGGCTGTATGCCGATGCGCTGTCAGCGCCCGGTGGGGTGGCGGCGAGTTATGAGGCGATGATGCGGCACAATGTGGGGCTGCTGGTGCCGGCGATGTTGGGGTAATGATGCTCAGATAAACTGCCCGCGCAGAAAACCCAGTGCGGGCAGGGGTTTCCACTGGCGTGGCAGATCGGTGCGTTTGATCGGTGCCAGGGAGTAATGCGGCACGGGCTGTTCATTGCGTCGGAGGAAATCGACATAGGCCTGCACCTGCTGGGTGCGCCAGGCCATATCGGCGGCGGCTGCGGCATGGCTGCGAAACACCTCGGCCACGCGGTGCCGCTTGCCCATGGAGGCGACCACCGCCCAGAGCGTATCCTCGCCCCCGCTCTCGCGGCGGTGCAGGCTGACCAGCTTAGCCGATGTCATATCCACAACGACATGCTGGGCCGGCCTGAGGGAGAAGGTCAAGCGGGATTGCCGCCGGCGCCGGTTGGGGTAAGCCTGTGGCAACAATTGGAGCCCGTCATGCTGACCCCGCGCGAAAACATCACCATCGGCTTTGCCCATGTGGCCTATAACTGCAAGGCGCGGCTGGCGCTGCGCAACACCGGCATGCGGGCGATTGAGGCGCGCACTCAGGCCGAGCTGGAGGCCATGCTGCCCGAGATCGACGTGCTCAGCCTCTCGGGCATGTGGCGCAATGACATTCCCGCCCGGGCGCCAAAGCTGCGATTCGTGCAGTCGATGAGTGCGGGGACAGATCAGTATGATCGTGCGGTCTTCGCCGCCCATGGCATCCGCCTGGCCAGTGCGGCGGGGGTCAATGCCAAGGCGGTGAGCGAGCATGCCATGGCGCTGATGCTTGCCATGACCCGCCGGCTGGTGGAGGCGCGCGACAATCAGCAGCAGAAGACCTGGCGCGGGATGATGAGCGATTTTGCCAAGCGCGAGGATGAACTGGCCGGCAAGACGCTGCTGGTGGTGGGCATGGGCCGGATTGGTGGGCGGCTGATTCGGCTGGCCAAGGCGTTTGAGATGCGGGTCATTGGCGTGCGTGCTAATCCGAGTGCGGGTGCCGAGGGGGCGGATGAGGTGCATGGCATTGCCGCACTGCCGGCTTTGCTGCCCCAAGCCGATATGGTGGTGCTGGTCTGCCCGCTGACGGCGCAGACCACCGGGCTGATCGGTGCGGCGGCGCTGGCGGCCATGAAGCCCAGCGCCTATCTGATCAATTGCGCCCGCGGGAAGGTGTGTGATGAGGCGGCGCTGATTGCGGCGCTGAGTGCCGGCCAGATCAAGGGGGCGGCACTGGATGTGACGGCGGAGGAGCCGCTGCCGGCGGCATCGCCGCTCTGGACCTTGCCGAATGTTTTTATCACCCCGCATACGGCGGGCGAGACCTGCGCCTATGAGGATAATGTGATCGACCTGCTGCTGGAGAATCTTGAGCGGCTTTGGCGGGGCGAGACGGCGCTGGTGAACCAGATCGTCTGAGCCATGTGCGGCCGCTACCTCCTCGCCAGACCGGTGGCCGAGGTGGCGGCCCATTTCGAGGCTAGCGGGCCCACGCCCAATCACCGCCCCAGTTGGAACATCGCCCCCACCCAGGAGGGGCTGGTGCTGCGCCGCCACCCGCAAACCGGCGCGCGGCAGCTTGATATGCTGCGCTGGGGCCTGGTGCCGCGCTGGGCGCGGGATGCCTCCGGCGCGGCCCGGCTGATGAATGCCCGGGCCGATGGTATCGCCGAAAAGCCCAGCTTTCGTGAGGCCTTCGCCCGGCGCCGCTGCCTGGTGCCGATGGATGGGTTTTATGAGTGGCGCAGTGAGGGCAAACACAAACAGCCCTTCGCCGTGGCGCTGCGAAGCGGCGAACCCATGGCGGTGGCGGGGCTATGGGAGGGCTGGCAGCAGCCCGATGGCCAATGGCTGCGCAGCTATTCGGTGATCACCACCGCAGCGAATGCGCGGCAGGCGCTGGTGCATGAGCGCATGCCGGCCATCCTGCCGCGGCGGGACTGGCCGCAATGGCTGGGCGAGGCGGCCTGTGCCGACCCCCAGGCGCTGTTGCGCCCATGCCCGGCAGAGGACCTGGCCTTCTGGCCAGTCCATGCAAGGGTAGGGCGTTTTACTGAGAATGATGCGGGGCTTTTGGCCCGCGCAGATGTGGTGGTGCCGCCCGAATTGGACGACGCCCCGGTGTATTTGCCCTAAGCGCGGCCGATCAATCGTCGCGGTGGACACGCTCCATGCGCTCATGCCGCTCCTGCGCCTCGATGGAGAGGATGGCGACGGGGCGGGCCTCGAGTCGGCGCAGGCCGATGGGTTCGCCGGTCTCTTCGCAATAGCCATAGGAGCCATTGTCGATCCGATCGAGCGCCTGGTCGATCTTATTGATCAGTTTCCGGGCGCGGTCACGGGTGCGCAGTTCCAGCGCACGGTCGGTTTCGACGCTGGCCCTGTCGGTCAGGTCGGCTTCGGTGATACCACCGGCTGAGAGGCTATTGAGGGTTTCCCCGGCTTCGCGCAGCAATTCGTGTCGCCAGCGAAGGAGCTTCTGCCGGAAGTATTCCAGCTGAAGCGCGTTCATGAATTCTTCGTCTTCTTTTGGACGGTAATCCGGCGGGATTGTAACCAACATGGAATAACTTCCCCTGCCACAGACAAGTCCAGCCCGGCGCCAGCCCGTCTTCGGCGGGGCGCACCATAGTGCCGAGTTATGGATAAGCCAAGGCCCAGGCAGTTACAGAGCTGATTTTCGCGCAATTTTCACCAAGTATGGTGGGGGTTGCACGCAACATCATCGCGATTCATCCGCTTCATCTCCGCGTTGGATGCCACGCCGGGCAAGCTCGATCCGCGCCCGCAGCGCCAGGGCGCGCAGGGTATCGGCGAGTTCGGGGTCATCGCCATCCTCTCCTTTTAGCAATCCCGACAGGCCGCGCATGACATCGGGGTTGGCTGTGCCGGCCAGCAAATCCCGCTGCAGATCGTCGAGGCCGCGCAGCAGCGCCCGGCCACGGCGCCGCGCCATATGGTCGCGCGGTGATGCGATGGCGGCGACCAGGCCTGCCGCCACTTCGATGCCCGGCATGGCGGCCGGGGCGATGGCCGAGGCGCGCTCCGGTAGGCGGAAACCACCGGCCGGCGGCGCGGCCTGCCCGGCGGCTCGGGGGGCTTTCAGCGCTTGATAAGGTGCTGCCTGCCCCGTTCTGATCCGATGCTCCATCGCCATTTTTCCTGCCATGCATCCGGAATTGCCTAGTGGGGCCCGGCACTTTGCCCAGTTCCGGCAGATCCTGCCGGGCCAGGCGGCGCCAGACCCTGGCACGCCCCTTGCGATACCCATCAGCGCGGGGTGTGCCCCCGAAGCTGATCGGAACCGGGTGATGTTACTGGGAAATTCTTGCCGATTGCCAAAGATGGCCGCGCTGGCGGGGCTGCTTTGCCTGCTCGCCGGCCTGGCCGCGGCGCAGCCGGTGCGCATCAAGGACATCGCCGATATCGAGGGTGTGCGCGACAACCAGCTCGTGGGTTATGGCCTTGTGGTCGGGCTGAATGGCACGGGTGACAGGCTGCGCACGGCGATCTTCACCCGCCAATCCCTGGTGGGCATGCTGGAGCGGCTGGGGGTGAATACCCGCGACAATGAGCAGCGGCTCGACACCCGCAATGTCGCGGCGGTGATGGTCACCACCAATCTGCCCGCCTTCGCCCAGCCCGGCAGCCGCATCGATGTGGCGGTCAGTGCACTGGGCGATGCCACCAACCTCACCGGCGGCACGCTGCTGGTCACGCCCCTGCTGGGCGCGGATGGCGAGGTTTACGCCGTGGCGCAGGGTGCGGTGGCCACGGGCGCCATTGCCGCGCGCGGCGCCGGGGGCTCGGTCAACCGCGGCGTGCCGACCTCGGCGCGGATATCCTCGGGCGCCATTGTGGAGCGCGGCGTGCCATTCGCGCTGGCCGGGCGCGAGCAGATGCGCCTCTCGCTGCGCAACCCCGATCTGACCACGGCCCGGCGCATGGCGGCTGCGATCAACCGCGCCGCTGGCGATGGCACGGCGCGCGCCACTGACCCGCGCACCGTGCTTCTGGCGCTGCGTGGGCGCGAGGCGGTGAGCCTGCTGACCGATATCGAGCAATTGCGCGTGGAGCCCGACCAGGTGGCCCGGGTGATTGTCGAGGAGGCCTCGGGCACCATCGTCATGGGTGCCAATGTGCGCGTCTCCACGGTGGCCATCGCCCAGGGCAACCTGACCATTCGCGTCACTGAAACGCCGCAGGTCAGCCAGCCGGCAGCCCTCTCCAATGGCCAGACGGTGACGGTGCCGCGCACCCAGATCGAGGTGGATGACCAGGCCGAGCGGCGGCTGGGTGTGCTGAGTGGCGGCGTCACTCTGCAGGAATTGGTGCGCGGGCTAAACAGCCTTGGCGTTGGCCCGCGGGAGTTGATCACGATCCTGCAAAGCATCAAGGCGGCCGGCGCCTTGCAGGCTGAATTGGAGCTTCGATGAGTATTCTGCCCATTGCCACCAACCTGGCCGGCGCCACGCCGCGCATGCGTCAGGCCGCGCAGCAATTCGAGGGCCAGGTGCTGGCGCTGCTGCTCCAGCCGATCTTTGCAGGCGCCAGCAATCCCCGCGCGGGTTTCGGCGGCGGCGCGGCGGAGGCGCAGTGGCAGCCCATGATGACCGAGGCCTATGCCAACCGCATGGCGCAGGCTGGCGGACTTGGCCTGCGCGACATGGTGCTGGCGCACATGATCCGCATCCAGGAAGCCCAACAGACCAACCAGGAGAATAACCGATGATGGACGCCGTGATTGACGCAGGCACCCGCCTGGCCGATGCGCTGAAGGCCGAGAATGAGGCGCTGGCCGCCCTCGACCTTGGCCGCGCCGCCGCCATGGCCAGCGCCAAGATGCAGGCCTCGGAGGCTTTGGCCGCCGCCACCGCCGCCGCCACCCGCACCGGCCTCAAGGCCATGGGCGAGGAGCGTGGCACCACCGCAGCGCTGGCGGAGCGGCTGCAATTGCTGGGCTCGGAAAACCGTCGGTTGCTGGAACACGCCATCGCGCTGCAGAGCCGGGTGATCGAGACCATTGCCAGCGCAGCGCTGCCACGCGCCGCAGCCCCGGGCTATGGCGCGATGGGCCGCACACGCATGCTGCGGCAGCCACCGCCGCTGGCGGTCTCTGCCCGCGCCTGATTCTGGCGGGTTATTGCGCGCCCGCTCATGCGGTTGATGTGCGAGACCCCTTCCTGTCGCCACATTCCCCGGGCATAGGCGGGGCATGGATCAAGCCGGCGACAGCGAATGGATGGCCTTGCTGGCGGGCAGCGCTGCTGGCGGCAGCCTCGGCGCACTGTTCGGCCCCATTCTGGCGACGCCTGCGGCAGACGATGGCTGCATGCTGGTGGGGCGGCTGGCGCAGACGCTGGATGGGCGCATCGCCACCCGGGGCGGTGTGTCGCAATGGATCGGGGGCGCGGGCGATCTGCGCCATACGCACAGGCTGCGCGCCTTGTGCGATGCGGTGGTGGTGGGCGGGGGCACGGTGGCGGCCGATGACCCGCTGCTGACCACTCGGCTGGTGCCCGGCCCCAATCCGCTGCGGGTGGTGCTGGATACCGAGGCGCGGCTGCCGGTTGGGCATAAGCTTTTTCAGTCTGGCCCGGCCACGCTGCTGGTGGTGGCGCAGGATCGCGCCCTTGGCCACGCCCCTGGCGACGCCCTTGGCCACCCCCCTGGCCACGCCCCTGGCCGACTGCATGGCTTGGCGGAGGTGCTGGCGCTGCCGCGCGGGGCCGATGGCCGGCTGGATCTGGCGGCGCTGGTTGGCGCGCTGGCGGGGAGGGGGTGCCGGAAAATCTTTATCGAGGGCGGTGGTGTGACCGTCTCGCGCTTCCTGATGGCCGGGTTGTTGGACCGGCTGCATGTGACCATCGCGCCCATTATACTGGGCTCCGGGCGCCCGGCCTTCGCCCTGCCGGAGGCGCAGAGCATTGCCGATGGGCTGCGGTTTGGCTGGACCATGCACGATATCGCGCCTGATCTGCTCTGCGACATTGCGCTCAACCGCGCCCGGCCGCCGCTATGCCGATGAGCGCGCGCGCATTGTGGGTGCTGGCGCCTGGCGAAGTGGCGCTGCGCGACACGCCCCTGCCTGAACGCGGGCCGGAGGATTTGCTGGTGCGCATGCTGGCCAGCGGTATTTCACGCGGGACGGAGCGGCTGGTGCTGCATCACCGCGTGCCGGCTAACCAGCATGCGCTCATGCGCGCGCCGTTACAGGAGGGGGATTTCGCCGGGCCGGTGAAATATGGCTATTGCGCCGTGGGGATGGTGGAGGCGGGGCGGCTGGCCGGCCGGCGGGTTTTCGCCCTCGCGCCGCATCAGGCGCGTTTTGTGGCGCCCATCGGCTTATGCGCCGTGCTGCCCGATGCGCTGCCCACCGCCCGCGCGGTGCTGGGCGCCAATATGGAAACCGCGCTGAATATTGTCTGGGATGCGCGGCCGCTGGCGGGTGAGCGCGCGCTGGTGGTGGGGGCTGGCGTGGTGGGGCTGCTCACCGCCTTTCTGCTGGCGCAAATCCCTGGGTTGGAGGTGGTGGTGACGGACCGCGACCTCTCGCGTGCGGCGATTGCCGCGGCGATGGGCGCCCGCTTCGCCGCGCCGGATGCGGTGCCGGGCGAGCGGGAATTGATCATCCACGCCTCGGCCAGCGAGGCTGGGCTTTGCCTCGCTTTGGATCGGGCGGGGTTTGAGGCGCGGATCATTGAGGCCAGTTGGTTCGGTGCCACCCGCCCTGCCCTGCCGCTGGGGGAGAATTTCCATCAGAAACGGCTCTCGTTGATCTCCACCCAGGTGGGCAGCGTGGCGCCCGCCATGCGCGGCCGCCGCAGCCATGCAGAGCGCATGGCGCTGGCCTTGCGCCTGCTCTGCGATGTGCGGCTGGATGCGCTGCTGGAGGCCCCGGTGGCCTTTGATGATCTGCCGGCGCGCTATGCCGCGCTGCTGGACGAACCCGCCCTTTGCCCTGTCATTTCCTATGGAGAACCACTCTGATGTACAGCCTGACCGTTGTTGACCACATCATGGTCGCGCATAGCTTTCGTGGTGCCGAATTCGGCCCGGCCCAGCGGCTGCATGGGGCGACTTTTGTGGTGGAGGCCGAGTTTCGTGCGGCGACCATCGACCATTTGCACCTGCTGATCGATATAGGCCTGGCCAAGGATGAGTTGCGCAAAATCCTCGCGGCGATGGATTACCGCAATCTTGATGCCGAGCCGGAATTCGCCGGCAAGAACACCACCACGGAATACCTGGCCTTTCACATTCATGGGCTGCTGGCCGCGGCCTGCCGGGATGGCCGGATGGGGCCGGGCGCGGGCCAGGTGCATGGCATCAAGGTGCTGCTGCGTGAGAGCCACATTGCCTGGGCCGCCTTTGAGGGGCCGGTTGCGTGAGCCTGGCCGGCAAGAGCCTGGCGCTGCTCGTCCCGGCGCCGTTCAGCACGCTCTCGGGCGGATATTTGTATGACCGGCGCATGGTCGAGGGGCTGCGGGGCTTGGGGCATGCGGTGCAGGTGATCGAACTTGCGGGGCAACACCCGCTGGCCGATGCCAGCGCCGAGGCTGCGGCCCGGGCGGCGCTGGCGGCGCTGCCCGAGGAGACCATTGTGGTGATCGATGGGCTGGGCCTGCCGGCCTTTGCGCCCTTGGCCGCTGAACTCAGCCGGCGGCGCGCCATTGGGCTCATCCACCACCCCACCGCGCTGGAAACCGGCCAGGATGCGGAGGCGCTGCGGGCGCGGGAAATGGCGCTGTTCCCTGCCATGGGCCGGCTCATCGCCACCTCGCGCCTGACTGCCGAGCGGCTGGTGGCAGATTTTGCCGTCCCCGCCGGGGCGGTGGGCGTGGTGGAGCCCGGTACAGATCCGGCCGGGCGCGCCCGGGGGGGCGAGAGTGGCGGCACGGTGGGCATTATCAGCGTGGGCACGCTCACGCCGCGCAAGGGGCATGATGTGCTGCTGCGCGCCCTGGCCCGGCTGACCGATCTGGATTGGCGGCTGAGCATTGTGGGTGGGGCGCGCGATACGGTGCATGCCCATGGCCTGGCGGCGCTGGCCGAGGAACTGGGCCTGACCAAGCGCGTCACCTTCACCGGCGAGTTGGCGGGCAGCGAGTTGGAGGCTGCCTATGCGGCGGCTGATATTTTTGCCCTGGCCACCTGGTGGGAGGGCTATGGCATGGCCGCCGCCGAGGCCCTGGCGCGTGGCCTGCCCTGCGCCATCACCCAGGGCGGCGCGATTGCCGATGTGGTGCCCAAGCCGGCCTGCATCATGGCCGCTCCGGGCGATTATAATTCGTTCAGCCGGGCGCTGCGCCGGGTGATTTTCGACCCGGCCTTGCGGGCGGAGATGGCGGAGGCCGCCTGGGCCGCCGGCCAGGCGCTGCCGCGCTGGGAGGACCGCGCGGCGAAATTCGTCGCCGAATTGGAGCATGCGAATGGCTGAACATTTTTCCGGCGACTGGCTGGATCTGCGCGAGCCGCATGATGCCGCGGCGCGGGATGAGATGCTGGCGGTGAAGCTCTCGGCGGCGCTGCCGGCGCGGCCGCGTATCATGGATTTGGGGGCGGGCACGGGCGCGCTGCTGCGCTGGCTGGGGCTGTATATTGGGCGGCCGCAAGCTTGGACGCTGGTCGATGCCGACCCGCAGCTGATCGAGCGTGCCTTCGACACCATCGCCGACCGGGCCGAGCAAATGGGCTGGAGGGTGACCAGCCCGGGCCGGCGCGTCCTGCTGGTGCATACCCCGCGCGGGGCATGGCGGGTGGAGGGGCTGGTGGCTGATCTGCGCGATGCGCCGGCCAATCTGCCGCTGCACAGCGTGGATGCGGTGGTGAATACGGCGCTTTGTGATCTGGTCAGTGAGCCTT
>Ga0114967_10004314_pt1 | contig 11470 bp, 8 predicted proteins | sample M_130628_MF_Meta_FD_92639 | JGI IMG/M metagenome (GOLD analysis project Ga0114967, IMG submission 92639) | Freshwater microbial communities from Lake Montjoie, Canada to study carbon cycling - M_130628_MF_MetaG | ecosystem: Environmental > Aquatic > Freshwater > Lake | place: Lake Montjoie... | reverse complement strand
GCTTCTGGTATCATTTCCATACAGGTCCTTTTTTTAGAATTTTTATGTTTTCAAAGTCTAAAATATCTTAAAAAGGGACCCTTGTTTATTTTTCAATTAATTTTCGGATAAGCTCTTAATAAAAAGGAAAGTCTTATGAGCTTATTTTCAAAAATATCTTTATTAAATAAGGGGTCCATTACCGCCCTACTGTGTTTTATTGCACTACCCGCACACGGCATGATGGGGAGTATAAGAAAATGTGCCAAATCCCTATCGACCGTCGAACGAGTTTTAGCCACTGCAAGCGCACTGGGTGCATGGTACACTACCGGTGAACTACTTTTAAAATCTGGCCACAAGCCAACAGGGCCAGGTACGGCTGCATTCCAACAAGAACTTTCCAAAAAAAATGATACCATCATCAAAGAACTTTTTAAAAAACATGGCTTCGATGTTGAGTTAGAATATCGCCCGGAAAAATATAGCATTGGTGTAATTCCCCGCTATCCAGGGGAACAAAAAGTTACAATTTTTATCCCTTCACAAGATCGGCATGCATTTGATTTTGGGAGCATTACTATGTGCCGGGGAACTTCTCGGGTAACTTATAATGATACGCATGCACATGCATTAACGGGACACGAAGTAGATCACATTATTCATGACGACAGAGGGGAAGTACACCCGCATCAAAGTCGCCTTGAAGAGGAACGGGCCGATAAAAATGCTGCGGAAAATCGAGGTGGCGCTGAAGCTGATTTTGAACTTTTAGCACACTATAGCGAAGATCTAGCTTATTATCTTGAAATTCACATTCCACGACAGCGCGCCGAACTGGCTGAGTTTCGCCCTGATCTTCTACCTTTAATGGAAAGTAATCCACAATTAATAGAGACCACTCTCGACACTAGCCACCCCCTTCTAACCCGTCGCGTTTGTTACCTACGAAAACAAGCAGAAGAGTACCGAAGATTGCACCACATAAAACTCATTAAAGAAATGATGTTGTTATCAGGATTACCACAATAAAAATTACGCAATCTTATAAATGCGGTGCTTGCCGACTTTAACGATCATACCTGACTTCCACACAATGAGCGCCTTAAAATCAGTTACCGATTCGCCATCAACAGCTACGGCGTTTGTTTCTATCAAACGTTTTGCTTCCGATGATGTTTTAATTGCACCTAGCTCTTTAAGCAACTCTACAATCCACAGAGGGTTTGCTAGTTCTCGCGATATCACAATTTCTTGCGCTTGGGATAAATCTTTTTTCTGGAAAATTGTTTCAAAATACTGTTGCGCTGTATCAGCTTGCGCTGGTGACCAGAACATCGAAAGTATCTGATGCGCCATGCTCTTTTTTAAATCAAGAGGATGTTCTATGCCCGCATTAATGCGCTGTTGCATTGCAGCAATGTCTTCCAGAGATGTCAGTAAAAGCACTTCGTAATAACGCCACATTAACACATCCGAAATCGACATTAATTTTCCGTACGCATCTTGCGGCGTTTCTGAAAGGCCTATGTAATTGCCCAACGATTTGGACATTTTTTCAACCCCATCAAGACCTTCAAGAAGAGGCAATGTCATAATAACTTGCGGCTCTTGACCATACTGTTCTTGTAAAAAACGGCCCATCAAAAGGTTAAATGTTTGATCGGTTCCCCCAAGTTCTACATCCGCTTTTAAAACAACCGAATCATAGCCTTGCATCAACGGGTAAAACAGTTCATGGAAACCAATAGGACTTTTTTGCTCTAAACGATTAGCAAAATCTTCCCGCTCAATAAGACGAGCCACGGTCACTTTTGCACACAGCTTTAACATGTCTGCTGCATCAAGCTTTGAAAGCCATTCTGAATTGAAATAGAGTTTAAAATTTTCTTTTGAAAGTACTTTGCTCACTTGCTCAAGATACGTTTGCGTATTAACAATAATCGCTTCACGAGATAGCTCTGGGCGTGTTTTTGATTTACCTGTTGGATCACCAATAGCCGCAGTAAAATCACCAATCAAACATAAAATTTCGTGACCCATGTCCTGGAACTGACGCAATTTTCTGAGTACTACTGCATGACCAAGATGTAAATCAGGAGCCGTTGGATCCATGCCTAACTTAATGCGTAATTTTTTCCCTGTTGCTAATTTCTTTTCAAAATCTTTTTCGGGGATAACTGCAATGATGCCTCTTTTAAGTATTTCCATCTGTTCATTCATTTTTCAGATTCCTACGAAAGAAGAGTTATACATTTCCAAAACCACATACCAATCGAAATAATCAGCCAGAGAATACCCATATGAATCTTATTCACAAAAAGCATCAAAAGAATGATAGGTACAATAAACATCACCCACTGCAAACGATCTCCCGAATAAAGACCAAAGGCACCTTGCTCGTTTTTTGAAAAATAAAAAAAACCAACATAAAAGAGGTTTACGATAATGTTAAAGGCGGCCAACATGCTGTTAAAAAAAATAATGTTACGTAATAACAAAGCGACCACAATCGCAAATGAAGATGTTGCTTCGTACCCTGGATACAACACTGCAGTGCGCGTTTGAGAAAAACTCAAAAAGAATTCTAATGGATCTGAACCAAACAAAAGAACAAAACAAAACAGTGCCAACAACGCCATTACAATGTTTGCAAAAGCATCGGACAAATAAGCAGTGAACATTTTTACAACACGCCACTTACCATAAAAATTATGCGGATTAAGAGGAATATATTGCCCAAACCCAAACGGGGTGAGCCCTAATGCCATAATAGCCAACCAAAAAAAACTCACGTGGGCCATTGGATTAAGTGTTAAAAAGCCCAATTTTTCTGGAGTATCGTCTCCCATTTTTTCTGCTACCCACGCTCTAAAACACCCAATAACAGGAATAATAGAAAAATAAGTAATCAAAACAATTAGCGTATCGATCATTAACTCAGTTGCTTGAACGGTCATACCCACGGGAAGCTCCTACAAAAGATCGTCATTTTTTTATCATAGTTCAGTTTAAAAAGATTTCCCTGAAGGGTCAAACTTGCCCAACTTTGCACCATTGCGCTACGTCGTGGCACTGCGCCCTTAGCACATGGTGCGACGGCGAGCAGTCAGCGTGGACAAAAAAGAAAATTGGGAAATCAGAAAATTAATGGTAAATAAAAGTTAATAAAAATACTGTCATCCCCAGAGAACGGTAGCCGCAGCCCTTCATAAAGAAGGTCTTTATGAAGGGGCTAGACGGAGTGAACGTACGGGGACCCAGACGTAACAAGACAAAGTCATAATAAAAAGTGTGTCATCCCCAGAGAACGAAGTGAACGGTACGGGGATCTATGAAAAAGAAAAATTTTCATTTAAAAGGATTCATTATGCATACCAAAGATTCCCTTACCGCTCCTAACATCGCTGGGAATGACACATAGTCATAGTTTCAAGACTATGAGGATTTTTACAAAGTAATGTCTGGATTCCCATACCGCTCGGGTCGTCTAGCCAGTGCGCTTTGCACACTGCTGCGACTACCGCTCGCTGGGAATGACAGCGAACCTAAAAAAGGAACTCATTATGGCCGTATCACAAGAACAAAAAAAACCGTTATCTCAATGGAAGTGGATCCTGGCTGCTATTGCTACATTAACAGCCGCAACTATCATTACCTACTACCCATCACTTTCTTATAATTTTCAATTTGATGACATTTACAATATTCAAAAATTTTTTCACTTACGTATCAATGATCTTAAAGCATGGGTATTTGGAGGTGGTCGATGGATCAGTTACGTACTCAACGCGCTCCATTACAAAATGGGAAAACATAACCCCTTTGTGTACCGACGCTCAAATATGATCTTTCATATAACAACGGGACTTCTTATATTTTTTGTAACGTACTTCTCTCTTCTAGGGCTCAAGAAATATGGGGCCATTGTAAAAAAAGCATTTCCTATCGCCTTCTTTACCGCAACTTTGTTTTTACTCCATCCCGTTCAAACGCAAACGGTCTCCTATGTTATTCAAGGGCAACTTGAAGGGCTTGCCAGCCTTTTTATGATGGCACTTATTCTTGTGTACCTCTTCTACCAACAAGCTTTATCATGGAAAGTAAAAGCTCCACTGCTACTACTCATCACCGTTCTTGGTATATTTTCCTGCGGCACAAAAGAAATCGCTATTCTTTCTCCCCTCATGCTTCTTCTTTTCGATTGGTTTTTTATCTCTCAAGGCAATTTTTCAGAACTAAAAAAGAAATGGCTCTTTTTTATTGGATACACAGCGCTTATTGGATTTCAGTATCTTCGTTATTTAAATTTTCACTTCCTTAAAAACTCATTTTTAGGAACCGCAGTACTACCTAACAATGTCGGCAACGTGATCACTGCTAACGCAGGACAAACCATCAACCCGCTCACGTATTTTATGTCCCAATTTAAAGTTGTGGTGCATTATATTTTTATGTTTATCTGGCCCTTTAACATCAGTGTTGACTACGACTGGAAAATGCCCTCAACATTTTTCAGCACCGAAGTAATCCTTCCTCTTCTTTTTCTTGTTTCTTTACTAGCAGGAACACTGTTTTTATTACGTAAAGATAAAACACACCTCGTTGCTTTTTGCTCTTTATGGTTTTTTATTGGTCTTGCCCCACGGTCAACCATTATTCCCTCAACAGAATTAGTTGCTGATTACAAAACATATTTTAGCTCATTTGGCATCTTCTTATTACTTGCTCTTGCTCTTGTTTTTGGCTTTGAATGGGTTACTAAAAAATTATCATTAAAAAATAATTATTTTGGTTCTTACATAATCACCGCTTTATGTATTGTTTTTCTTGGCTTTAGCACGTACCAACGGAATCTAATATGGAGATCAGGTGAAGCATTTTGGATGAGCAATATTCAAAATTCACCAAAAAAAGCACGCGCTTATAACAATTACGCAGTTGCTATTGCAGAACAAGAACGATACACCGAAGCCATTCCTTATTTACGAAAAGCTATAAAACTCGATCCTTATTACCCAGATCCATGGAGTAATATCTCTGTCTGTTATTGCAGAACAGGAAAGCTTGATATTGCCATCGATTCTCTACGTCGTGCTTTAGTTATCAACCCTCATTACCCTGAATTTTATAACAATCTTTCTTCATACCTTCTTACAAAAAAAGAATATGCTGAAGTCAAAAAACTTACCCAGCATGCCATCAAACTGCGTCCTTATTATGGCAAAGCACATTTTAATTGGGGACAAGCGTTGTATGAAGAAGGTGATAAATTAGGCGCTTTTGAGAGAATAAAGTTTTCTTGTATTAATGCAGACTATCAAGCAGTTGAATCATTCCAATCATATGCAGAATTAAGCGTTGAATTACAAAAATATGAAGATGCGCTTGTAGGATTTACCCACCTTGCAGAACTACGCCCTAACGATCCCGATGTTCTTTTTAACATTGGCAATGCACATTATTGCCTTAACAATCTCGACAAAGCACAACACATATACGAAACTCTTCTTGCAAAAAATCCTCAAGAGTATCGCTCATGGCTTAACCTTGCAGAAGTGTATGTTAAAAAAAACAACCTTCCTGCAGCACTTACATGCTATGAAAAAGCCCAACCTATGGCATCCTATCACCCTGTTGTAGTAACCAGGCTTGCAGAATGCAAACAACATATTGCAGAGAGACAACTGTCTTAGGAACCTTATTAAGGCATAGTCTTTGAGCTTTTTGCCCAAACATAGCTAAAGGTTCGAGAAAATAATCTTCTAATATTTACTGCCCCTGCTAAAAGCAGGGGCTAACTTTTTTCTCGTTATTTTCCTTCCAACCAAGCTTAACGCTCCTTAAAAACCACCCCCGTTGACAACTATAATTTCTAATAGTAATATTAAAATAGATTAAAAACCCATCCCTCTATAAAGGCTTGGTTCATTACTAAAAAAGGAGCGTTATTATGAAGTCAAAATTACTTATCATGCTTTTATCGATTACATCACTCGGTCAAGCATCGTCCCACATGCCAACACTTGAAGCGTTTATTCAAACAGGAAAACTTGAATTTGACGCGTTTATTCCAACGATGACGAGTTTTAAAAAAGCAGGGAAAAAAGAAGGACAAAAAGCTGCAACACATATTTTATCCCAATCAATGCAATCATTAGGGGGAGTGGTTTTAGAAACAATGCGTGGCATACCACAAAGCGTTATCAACTCATTCACCATAGAAAATTATGATACCTACGGAAAACGTTTTTTAGATCTTACCATCTCGGCACTAGTAATTTATTCGTTACTTAAGGATAAACAAGACTCTGTTAAACCTATAATCCCAAAAGGCGCTGCCAAAGAATGGGCAGGTCGATTACCTGGAAATCTTGATAAAATCTTAGAACTTAAAGACCATGCCGAAATACTAGCAAAAAAAGGTATTACCTCCCCAAACGGATATCTCTTTCATGGAGTTCCAGGAACTGGGAAAACTCTTCTTGCAAGAGTACTCGCAGAAAAACTTCAAGTTCCTCTTATCGAAACTAATAGCGGAGAATTTATAACTATGTGGCAAGGATCAGGAAACACGAAATTACAAGCTATCCTTAAAGCAGCCCATTCATGCGAGGCTCAACTCCCTTTCCGCTGCATAGTTTTTATTGATGAAATCGAAGTAATAAAGCGTGGTAGTGGAAACGGAGAAGAAGATCGACTTATGACCGGCTTATTAGCAGCAATTACCGATCCAAAAAATAGCACCATTCTTTTTATCGGTGCTACCAACTACAAGGAAAAAGTCGATCCTGCATTACAAAGAGAAGGAAGACTTCTCCCAATAGAGCTTACACTTCCAGAGAGCAGTATACGAAAACAGCAAATTGAACTATTTCTAAAAAATAGTCGAGAAATTCTTAATGAGCAAGATCTAAGCATGAATGATCTTCTTGAAAAAACACGTAATTTTTCGTCAGCAAAACTTATCGAAACGATGAAGCAAGTACTAAGAAGCCACATCATCACTAGAAAGACATCAAAAACTTCTTTCTCCAAAAAACTACAATTATTTCTTGATGGAGAAGAAGCAGTAGACCTATGCTAATTATTCTAAAAGCTCTTTAAAATCACAAAGGCTTTCCTTCATTGGAAAGCCTTTTTTTATGCATTGTAACTTTTATGAGAACTCTTTTATTTAGAGCTTATCCAAAAATTAATTTGAAAATAAAAATCAATGTTATTTCCAACAAACGAGGGCCCACTTCCAGTAGTAAACCAGACTTCGCCTCTCGGTTCTTCGAAGCTTTGTTGGCTCTGCTTTCAGCACAGCCTAAACATGTCATCGCCTCTCGGCGATGACATGTTTTGACCCCAAAACCTTTTACGAGTACTCTGACAGAGAAAGATTTTTGGTACCTTTAGCCTGGTAACGCCCTTATGGATAAGAAATACGAAGCGCAGACTCACGAACCCCAGATACAAACGCACTGGGAGCGTGAAGGAACATTCACGGCAAACAAACATTCTGAAAAACCTCTTTTCAGTATCGACACGCCCCCTCCTACTATTTCTGGCTCCCTCCATATCGGACATATTTTTTCTTACACCCAAACTGATATCATCGCTCGTTATAAACGACTCTGTGGCTTTAACGTTTTCTACCCTTTTGGTTTTGATGATAATGGTCTTGCAACTGAACGCTTTGTAGAAAAAAAGAACAAAGTAAGCGGTTATCACATGGGACGCACTGATTTTATAAAACTATGCCTTAAAGAATCTCATGATTCTGAAAAAACGTTTGAAGTGCTCTGGAAGCGCATGGGTATCTCTGCTGATTGGACCCAAACCTATTCAACTATTGCTCCTCTTGCACAAAAAATTTCTCAACGTTCATTTCTCGATCTGTATGAAAAAGGCTTTATCTATCGCAGAGAAGAGCCAGCCTTGTATTGCACCCTTTGTCGCACCTCTGTTGCGCAAGCAGAACTTGATGACATAGAACAAGCTTCTTCATTTAACGACATCGTATTTGAAACAAAATTCGGAAAAGATGCAGTTATTAGCACTACTCGTCCAGAACTTCTTTCGTCATGCGTTGCGCTCTTTTTTCATCCTGAAGATAGCCGTTATCAACATTTTAAAAATGGTACTGCAACCGTTCCTTTGTTCGATTACGAAGTACCTATCTTAACCGATGAACTCGTTGATCCTGAAAAAGGAACCGGTCTTGTAATGTGCTGCACGTTTGGTGATAAAAATGATATTGCTTGGTTTAAAAAACATAAGCTTCCGTACCGCCAATCAGTCGGTTTTGATGGCATTTGGACAAAAGAAACCGGTATTTTAGCAGGGCTTAAAGCGCTTCCAGCACGTGAAAAAGTGCTTGAAGAATTAAAGCATCGTGGTCTTTTGATTTCACAAAAAGATATTTCACATACCGTTAACGTGCATGAACGTTGTAAAAAAGAAATCGAATACATTGTTCTTACCCAATGGTTCTTGAACATCCTTGATAACAAACAAGAATTTTTAACTGCTCTTGATAAAATTGCGTGGCACCCAGAGTTTATGAAAGCTCGCTGCAAAGATTGGATTCAAAATTTGCAATGGGACTGGTGTTTGAGCCGCCAACGTTTTTACGGAATACCGTTTCCTGTCTGGCACTGCACTGAATGTAAACACGTTATTACTGCATCTAAAGATACACTTCCTATCGACCCTCAAGAAAATGCCTATGGTCACGTGTGCCCTGCATGTAAAAAAGATACCATTATTCCTGACACCGACGTTATGGATACCTGGAATACTTCATCACTTACACCCTATATTTGCGCCGCATTGTATGACGAGAAAAATGATCCTTTTTCTCCTGATTCAACATTTTTACCTATGGGTATGCGCCCTCAAGCACATGACATTATCCGTACCTGGGCGTTTTATACGATCATAAAAACACTTCTGCACAGTAGTGTAATGCCATGGAAAGATATTGTTATCTCAGGACATGTACTGAGCAAAGACCGTGACAAAATTTCAAAATCACAAGGCAACACACCAGTTGATCCTGAAAATCTTTTAAAGGTCTACCCTGCTGATGTTATTCGTTTCTGGACTGCATCAGGAACGCTCGGACAAGATGTTTCATTCTCTGAAACTCAACTACAAATTGGACAACGTCTATGTACTAAACTCTGGAATGCTTTTAGATTTCTTGAAGAACACATTACCGAAGCCCCTGCGCAAGAACAGCCAGAAAACTTAGGCACAGTAAACGAATGGCTCTGCCACCAAGCAACTACCTGTTTTGAAAACTACAGTAACTACTTAAATCACTATGAGTTCAGCCTTGCGCTCCATACTGTTGAACAGTTTTTCTGGAACGATTTTTGCGATAATTATTTGGAATTAATTAAGAATCAACTTTTTAATCCCGACCAGTATGATGCAGATATTGTTAAATCAACTCGATGGACCTTGTACTATGTCGGACTGCGCATCTTGCAAATGCTTGCACCATACACTCCGTTTATTACTGAAACTTTGTACCAAACGTTTTATGTAAAAAAGTTAGGCATTTCTTCATTGCACCTTACTACATTTGCTGATGTTCAAAAATCACTGAAGTTTGAAGACAGCGCTGCAACTATGAACATTGTGCTCCACCTTGTTGCTACAGTACGTCGGTTAAAAACATCAAAACAACTTTCGCTCAAAACACCCCTCAGCTCGCTTACCATTTACAATGCAGATCAAGAACTTTTAAAACTCTTGGTTCCGCAAGAAACGCTCATCAAAGGAGTTACGCAAGCAGAAACTATTGCTTACGAATTTACAACCCTTAACGAACCAGTATTTGAACAACACGGAGATGTGTGGGCTGCAAAAGTAGCTATCGAGGTTTTGCCATGATGAGACAGTTTTTTCATTTCACTTGGTTTCTTTATCGACTGGATCCCCGACGCTCACTTTGTATCGCTGGGGACGATGTCGTGTGAGAGTAAAGAAATTTTAGAGAAATTTTAAAGGAATAAGAAACAATGATATCAATAAAAAATACTCAGCGGTCATTTAAGCTAGATCTTGAAAAAGTACGTGCTGATGCTCAAAAAATTCTTGATGAATTAGGGTACTCAGACTTTGACCTTGGCATTTGGTTTACGACCAATAAAACAGTTCGCGAATATAACAAAAATTTCCGCAACAAAGATAAGGCAACTGATATTTTATCATTCCCTTACCACCCTGATTTAAAGGCAGGACAACGGATAAAGGTAAAAGACGAAGAAGATAAGAACGTTGGTGATATATTAATTGCGGTTGAATTTGTAGAAAATCTTCTACCTCTTTATAAAACCACCCTTCAAAAAAGAATCTCCGTCTTATTAATTCACGGCATCTGCCATTTACTTGGATACAGCCATTACGATGATGAAAATGATCAAAAAATGAGCGCCAAGGAACGAGCGATAGCAACTAAGCTCGGGATTAAAAAGGAAATGTGCTAATCCTACTCCACTTTCACTTTCTGTTATCAAGCTCCTGGAACCACTAAAGAAAGATGTTCACCCCTCACCGTCGTCCCCAGAGATAGGAGGTTGTCACGTGCGTATGCATGAGTCAACCGACTGAACGCGGGGGATCCATAAGCAAGGAAAAAGTCATATTTTTTAGAAAGACGACAATCTATGGAAACTAAAAAACCCGCCTTATACATTATGGCAAACAAATTTAATGGCACCATTTATACAGGCGTAACTTCTGATTTATTTCGAAGAGTAACCGAGCATAAAGAAGGAACCGGTTCGTTTTTTGTCGAAAAATATAATTGTAAAATGCTCGTTTGGTACTTTTTTTTCGAAACAATGCCAGATGCTATTCATATGGAAAAACTTATTAAGAAAAGTTCTAGATCACGCAAAGTAAAACTCATAGAGGCGCTTAATCCATTGTGGAACGATTTATATAAAGACACTTACCATCAGTAAATAGAGTTTTTTGATTAATTCTGATTTTTTCCTACTTATGGATCCCCGGCGCTCAGTCGGCTGACTCGTGCATACGCACGTGACAACCTCTTATCCCTGGGGACGACGGTGGAGAAAAAGAATCTCCGTCTTATTAATTCACGGCATCTGCCATTTACTTAGATACAGCCATTACGATGATGAAAATGATCAAAAAATGAGCGCCAAGGAACGAGCGATAGCAACTAAGCTCGGGATTAAAAAGGAAATGTGCTAAAATTCCTGTCATTGCGAGCTTGCGCGGCAACCCCTTCCTCGATTAAACAAAAAAAAGGCAGCTTAAGCTGCCTTTTCAAAAAATTACACGATCATTACAGAATTACTTGTTTGCATTAACCATCATTTCTTGTCTGTATTCCTCATGGCGATGTCAAATATGAAGTGCGACATTAAAACTTTTCTGATAGTCAACGCTTAATATTGGCGATTCCAGGTTAAAATGATTTTTTTCTTTTTTTAAATTTTTCAAAAATACCTCCATTGGG
>Ga0114967_10004311_pt1 | contig 11476 bp, 8 predicted proteins | sample M_130628_MF_Meta_FD_92639 | JGI IMG/M metagenome (GOLD analysis project Ga0114967, IMG submission 92639) | Freshwater microbial communities from Lake Montjoie, Canada to study carbon cycling - M_130628_MF_MetaG | ecosystem: Environmental > Aquatic > Freshwater > Lake | place: Lake Montjoie... | reverse complement strand
TTCATCCAGTCAAACAGGGATGGATACAGTTCTTCAATGGTCTCTAATTTCCATTCGGTTGGCAAATCCTTTTCTAAATAATAGGCTGATTGATTTAAATCTGCACCTTTTTTCAGAATGATTTCATAACTCCCCAAAGAATCTGTGCTCCAGCCATTCATTTTCCCTACCCAATCACAATCCGCTAGGATAAAAATTTTATCTAATTCATCTAATCCCGTTTCATAAATCCCGGTTACTTTAACTTTTCTGGGTCGTTCCGGTTGGCTTAAAAAGTATAAAATTAGACTTTGATTCATGCTGATTTTTAATTGCTTGGCAAGAATCTGGCTAATGATGACATCCTGTGAATTTTTTAAATAGGGGAGACCTTTGATTAGATTGTTTTTGATTTGAGCATGTGGCATATCCTGGCCAATTCCTTTGATAACAATTCCGGCAAGTCCTGTTTTTCCTACGAGAATACCTGGTTTTTGAATGTGGGATTGGATATGATCGATGTAGGATAGTTGAGCCACGGACTTTTCCCAAGCCTTGTTTTTGTAAATCGGATTTTCTGAAATCGAATGGTTACTGCTCAATTTACTTACTCGAATATTACCCGAAAAGTTAGTTAATTTTTCTTGAATGGCTGATTTAAAGCCAAATAGAATGGAAAATGCAATGAGAATAATGCTAATGCCTAGTGATATCGTTCCTACGCCAACCCACGTGACGGTCTTAGAAAATGAAGTTTCTTGTGTATTTCTAATCCGACGAGCTACGAATAAGGGGAAATTCATTTTTAAATCACAAGTTTAAAATGCTAAAAAAATATCTGATATTTGACCTGATATTTTAACACGCAAAGAAAATGCTATTGCTTCGATTCTACAAGCTAATCTTATTATTGTTCATTTTTTATTCATTGCCAGCTCAGCAGACAGGCAATCCTATGCCAGGTGCTTATTCCACAAGATCGTATGTGCATTTATTGAAGAATAAAAAGGTAGCCCTCGTAGTCAACCACACTTCTTTTATTTTAAAGACACATTTGGCGGATAGTTTATTGGCCTCCGGCGTTCAAGTCACTAAAATTTTTGCTCCAGAACATGGATTTAGAGGAAGTGCAGATGCGGGTGCACATGTGGACGACAGTGTCGATCAAAAAACGGGATTGCCCATTATTTCCTTATATGGAACACATAAAAAGCCGACTCAAGATGACTTAAAAAATGTGGAGATGGTTGTTTTTGATATTCAAGATGTAGGCGTTCGGTTTTATACCTATAGTTCTACGCTTCATTATGTCATGGAGGCCTGTGCTGAAAATAAGGTGCCATTGCTGATTTTAGATCGTGCAAATCCTAATGGACATTATGTGGATGGGCCCGTTTTAGATCGTCAATTTGCCTCATTTGTAGGCCTAAATCCCATTCCAATTGTGCACGGTTGCACGCTGGGAGAGTTAGCGAAAATGATCAACGGCGAGGGTTGGTTAGCAAATCAATTGGTTTGTGATTTGAAGGTTATTCCCGTGCAGAATTATTCGCATGATGCCTTTGTGCATATTACAATTCCCCCTTCTCCTAATTTACCAAATGATCAATCCATTGGATTATATCCTTCCCTTTGTCTATTTGAAGCGACGCCCGTTAGTATTGGCCGAGGAACAAATACGCAATTCCAGGTAGCTGGACTTCCGTTGGAAGGTGCTGGTGATTATCATTTTACCCCTGTGCCAATGGCGGGAGCGATGGATCCTCCTCAAAAGGGTAAACTTTGTTTTGGGTTTAATTTGACTACGATACCTGTGCGCCAATTAGGTTTTAGTTTAAAATACTTGCTTTATTTTTTCAACAAAATGGGTAAAAATGAAAGCTTCTTTTCGAGCCCATCTTTTTTCGATAAGTTGGCCGGTACGGATACCTTGCGCAAACAAATGCTAGCAGGCCAAACGGAAACTCAAATTCGTGCATCATGGGAACCCGCTTTAAAAGTTTATACTCAAATGCGCTTACGTTATTTATTATACAAATAGATTTTTCTGACGGAATTATCGGTTTTTGATTGAAATTTCCGACCTTTGCTGTTTATTTTTTATCAATTCGTATGGCGGAAAAGATTATTATCCTTGACTTTGGTTCTCAAGTAACACAGTTGATTGCTCGGCGTGTCCGAGAAATTAAAGTTTATTGTGAGATACACCCTTTTAATAAAATCCCTGTTTTAGACGATTCTGTGAAAGGGATTATTTTGTCGGGTAGCCCTTGTTCGGTTCGTGATGCGGATTCGCCCAGCATTGATTTGACTTTATTTGGTGATCGGCCTGTATTGGGTATCTGTTATGGGGCCCAATTATTAGCTCATTTAGGGGGTGGTTCTGTGCAAGCATCAGCGCATCGGGAATATGGAAGGGCGCATATGGATTCTAAAAAATCAAGTGCTTTATTGAATGGATTATCATCAAAAAGCCAAGTATGGATGTCTCATGGGGATACGATCATGGAATTGCCAACGGACTATGAGGTGATTGGAAGTACTGAAACGGTGCGCGTGGCCGCATTTTCACATACATCAAAACCGATATTTGGGATACAATTTCATCCTGAGGTTACACATTCCACAGAAGGAAGTGAATTGATCAAGAATTTTGTGGTGGGCATAAGTGGATGTTCGCAAACATGGACCTCCGATTCCTTTGCCGAAACTTCGATTGCCGCTTTAAAAGAAAAGTTAGGGAATGACAAAGTTGTTTTAGGCTTATCAGGAGGAGTCGACAGTTCCGTAGCGGCCGTTTTATTGCATCGGGCGATTGGTAAAAATCTGTATTGCATATTTGTCGACAATGGATTGTTGCGTAAAAATGAGTTTGAGCAAGTACTTGAATCGTATCATACTTTGGGATTAAATGTGAAGGGGGTTGATGCCAAAAAGCTTTTTTATGATGCGTTGGCTGGACTTTCTGATCCTGAAGAAAAACGTAAAGCGATAGGCAAAACGTTTATTGACGTTTTTGATCAAGAATCTCATTTGATCGAAGGGGTTTCTTGGTTAGGCCAAGGAACTATTTATCCAGATGTGATTGAAAGTGTTAGTGTAAATGGTCCTTCGGCCACGATAAAATCCCATCATAATGTGGGTGGTTTACCTGATTTCATGAAATTAAAGGTGGTGGAGCCTTTGAATACTTTATTTAAAGATGAAGTTCGCTTGGTTGGCAAGACTTTAGGCGTACCCCAAGAAATTTTAGGTCGTCATCCTTTCCCTGGACCAGGTTTAGCTATTCGTATTTTAGGGGATATTACTCCTGAAAAAGTAGATATTTTACAAAAAGTGGATGCGATTTTTATTAATGGTTTGAAGCAAGATGGTCTTTATGACCAAGTATGGCAGGCAGGAGCTATTTTATTACCTGTCCAGTCGGTTGGCGTGATGGGTGACGAACGTACTTATGAGCAAGTTGTAGCCTTGCGAGCTGTAACTAGTTTGGATGGAATGACGGCAGATTGGTGCCATTTGCCCTATGAATTTTTAGGACGCATTTCCAATGAAATCATTAATCAAGTCAAGGGCGTAAATCGAGTGGTATATGATATTTCGTCTAAACCACCAGCTACGATTGAGTGGGAGTAGTTTAGGTATTAGGTATTAGGTAATAGGTATTAGGTAAGAGATAATAAGTAATAGGTAATAATTATTAAGTAATTATTAATCAATCCAACTGTCAACCTATTTCAGGACAAGACACGAGACACTCTTACCTCTTACCTGACACCTATAAACTGATACCTATCACCTCTTACCTAATACCTATTACCTCTTACCTGATACCTCTTACCTAATACCTATTACCTAATACCAATTACCTCTTACCTGATACCTCTTACCTAATACCTATTACCTAATACCTATTACCTATTACCTCTTACCTCTTACCTATTACCTCCTACCGTGTACAGTTCTGCTAAATACAATATGGTTTCAGTCGCTTTTTGCATATCCTGGACCGAAACCCATTCTTCTTTGCTATGAAAAGCGTGTTCACCGGCAAAGATGTTTGGACAGGGCAATCCCATAAAAGTTAATCTTGATCCATCTGTTCCTCCTCGAATACTCGTCGTTTCGGGAGTTAATCCAGCTAATTTCATGGCTTCCATCGCTAATGAAATGCACAATGGATGGTCTTTTAATATTTCATTCATATTGCGATATTGCTCTGTCTGAATAAAATCCGCTTGGCTATTTGGATAATTTTTTAATACGTTGAAGGTGATTTCTTTGAGTAAGTTCCCGTATTCAATCAATTTTAATGTATCAAAATCCCTCAATATAAAGTCTATTTGAGCTTCTTCGACATGACCGTGTATGTCTACCGGGTGGATAAATCCTTCCAATTTTTCAGTTGTTTCAGGGCTGAGGTATTCTTTCGGTAGGTTTGATATAATTTCAGCAGCTATTTTTATGGCGCTTTCCATTCTGCCTTTGGCAAATCCTGGATGCTGAGAGATGCCTTTGATTTTAATCGTAAATCCATCCGCAGAAAATGTTTCATTTTCTAAATGCCCTCGTTTCTCGCCGTCCAACGTATACCCATATACGGCATTTATTTTTTGAATGTCGATATGATCCGTTCCTCGGCCCACCTCCTCATCAGGGGTAAATACGATCGATATAGGACCATGCTTAACACTGGGATTTTTCTGCCAAAAAGCCACTGCATCCATGATTTCTGCGACTCCTGCCTTATTATCCGCTCCTAATAAAGTTGTTCCACTCGCCGTAATGATATCATTGCCTATTTGTTCATGTAAATCCGGATGTTCTTCTAATCGGATGATAACAGAAGAGTCATCGGGTAAAATAATATCTTTTCCTTGATAGTTTTGATGTACAATGGGTTTTACCCCCAAGCCAGAGCAATCTGGGGAAGTGTCCATATGAGCACAAAAACAGATCGCTGGGATATCATTGGATACATTGGATTCAAGGTGTGCATAGACATAACCGAATTCATTGGTATGCGCATTCGAAATTCCTACATCATGTAGCTCCTTGACCAAAAGCAATGCCAAATCTTTTTGTTTTTCTGTGCTTGGGCTAGTCGTAGATTTTGGGTCGGATTGTGTGTCAATTTTCACATATGTCAGAAATCGATCCTTTGAACTAAACGAGTAGGTAGAAATTAGTTGTTGTAAATATGTCATAGAATCAAATATTTTTGAAATATCTTTAGAAAAAATTGTGTTAATTAAATTAATTTTTCTTGGAATCATAAAGGTACTTAACCTTTCAAAATAACGTATTATCTTAGCGGTTGAAAATATGTTAACCAAATCATTTTCTGAAACTATAAACTATTCGTCTTTATATCATGTCTCAAAATTCATTTATCAATTTAGACGGTCAATCCTTTGAATTACCAACATTTATAGGTTCTGAAAATGAAAAAGCGATCGACATCGCTAAGCTTCGTGATTTATCAGGTTATGTTACCTTCGATCCAGGTTACAAAAACACAGGTGCAACTAAAAGTGCGATTACCTATTTAGATGGTGAGGAGGGAATTTTACGATATAGAGGATATAGTATAGAAGAATTGGCAGAAAAGTCTACTTTTTTAGAAGTAGCTTATTTGTTGTTTCATGGCGAATTGCCATCTAAAGATCAGTTGGATTCATTTGAAAGCGAAATAAAACAATACACTATTTCCAATGAGGTTTTGAAAAAGATCGCTGATACTATTCCAAATTCAGTTCATCCCATGGCCGAAATAGCTGGTTTAGTGGGGCTTATGTCCGCTTTTCATTCGACAGAAGAGGAAGGAGATGACGAAAAGAATATGATGCGCTTGATGGCTACATTGCCCATCATGGCTATCTGGAATTATAAAAAAGGTTTAGGCCAAGAGGTTAATCAAGCGGATACTTCATTGGATTATTGTTCTACATTTTTACAATTGATGTTTGCGAAACCAGGTGAAGCTTATACTGTCGACCCTGTCGTATCCCAAGCCTTAAATAAATTATTAATTCTTCATGCTGATCATGAGCAAAATTGCTCTACGTCAACGGTGCGTTTGGTTGGGTCTTCCCAAGCAAATGTTTTTGCTTCCGTTTCAGCAGGAATTCAAGCACTTTCTGGTCCTTTACATGGTGGGGCAAACCAAGAAGTTATCGAGATGTTAGAGGCAATTAAGGCCGATGGAGGAGATACAGATAAGTACATAGCTATGGCTAAGGACAAAGCGTCTGGTTTTAGGTTAATGGGTTTTGGGCATCGTGTGTATAAGAACTTTGACCCAAGAGCTAAAATCATTAAAAAGGCTGCTGATGATGTTTTAAAAGCATTGGGAGTTAACGATCCCGTTTTATCGATCGCGCAGCATTTAGAAGATGCAGCTTTACATGATGAGTATTTTGTAGCAAGAAAATTATATCCTAACGTTGATTTCTATTCTGGAATCATTTACAGAGCCTTAGGGATACCGACCAATATGTTTACAGTTATGTTTGCGATTGGCCGATTACCTGGCTGGTTAGCTCAGTGGAAGGAATTAAAGACCAATAAAGAGCCTATAGGCAGACCAAGACAAATTTATACCGGGTACACCTCGCGTGCGTTTGTCGACATCGCCAACCGATAATTCTTAAAATTTCTTTTTAAAAAAGCTCTTTGCGAAAAGAGCTTTTTTGTTTTATACGCTAGGACTTACCTTTATTATGATATCAACCATATTTAAAATTGCCATTCTTTTTTTCGTATTACATCTACAAATCTTTGATGTTTCAGGCTTTGACAAAAGGCAAACAGGTAATTCCACTTTTTATAGTAATCGATTTTGGGGTATTAAAACGACTAGTGGTGAAAAATACAATCCCTATCTATTTACAGCAGCGCATCGCTATTTTCCATTAGGGTCCTGGGTGGAGGTAAGATTCCCAAAAACAAATAAATCGACCACTGTTCGTGTGAATGATCGGGGTCCTTATCGACGAGGGGCGATTATTGACATTTCAATGGCCGCTGCTAAGGAAATAGGATTGGTTTCTTTCGGAGTTTCTAATGTGTCTATTCGATTGATTCCTGATATCGAAATTACAGATTCTTTGCGTTCTGCATGGTTTAAAAGAGACTCAGTAAACACTAGCTTACATCCATTTCAGGTGAAAAAAGTTTCCAAAAAGAAAAAGAAACGAGGCAGAAGAAAATCTAGGGCAAAATAATTTCAATTCTTCTATTGGCTTTTCGCTGTTCAATACTTGCGTTTTTAATTTTTGGCTTTGAGTTACCAAACCCCTTCGTTAAGATGCGTGAAGGTTCAATGCCGTGGTTCACAAGAAATGTTTTGACAGATAGGGCTCTTCTTTCCGAGAGTTTTACATTGGCAACTGAATTTCCCACTTCATCCGTATGGCCATGTATTTCAATGTGTTGGTGGATATTAGCGGTAAGAAATTCGACTAAATTCTTTAAGCTCAAAGGTATTTCAATCGGTAATTCTGATTGGTTTATTTTAAATTGAATATCTTCGAAAGTTAACTCGGAAATTTGAGCTGGCTTTAATGTGAGAATCTCCGGTTTTAGCGTTAATGGTTTTTTAATCCAACAATAATCTGGGATGATTACGCTATGAATCTGAAGATCTTGATTGGGATCACCCACTTTTTTGGAGATAAAATATTGATTTTCGATAATAGCTTCTGAAAATCCTGCTTCATTGGACGGGCTATTGATCTCGTAAATGGGTACAGATTTAGACCAAATACCTTCATAGATTAAACTTTGATGAAAATCTAAACCCCCTAGTCCCCCTTTCTGGTTACTAGCAAAAACTAATATGTCCTTCGATTGTATAAAATAGGGTCCTTGTTCATCTTCCGTGGTATTGATTTCTTCACCCAGGTTTTTTGGTTGGCCCCAATTTCCGTCTCCATCTATTCTCGAAAGCCAAATATCTCTTTTACCTTTTCCGCTAGGTCTATCCGATGAAAAGAACAACATTTTACCATCGGAACTTAATTGAGGTTGACCTTCCCAATCATGCGAATTTATTTTATACCCTAAATTTTTTGGCCTAGTCCAAGATCCCTCCACCCATTGACACATATATAAATCGCAACCGCCAAATGAGTTAGGATAATCACAACCTGAAAAAATCATGGTTTTGCCGTCTTTAGAGAGGGTAGGCGTGCCCTCATTATTTTCTTGATTTAATTCCTCAATGGGCCAAGGAGCCTCAAACTTTTGGCCATTCCATTTTGATACAAAGATTTCTTCATCAGAATTGAGGGCTTTCCTGACCGTTAAAAACAGTTCTTTTCGGCTAGCTGAATACGTGGGAAAGTATTGAGTTCTATAAATATTCAGTTCTTTTATGGGAACGGGGACGATTGGAATACTATCCCTTTCGGATAAAAACGAAAACAATGGGATGATCCAGAGTCCAATCATTTTAGGGAATTTGAAGAAACTTGTGAGTTTGTATCGAAATTTTCCAATGTGGATTTGATTTAACAAATTCAACAATGATGGGATTCATTTCTGCTTGCTTCGACCATTCCGGTTGCAAATATAATTCGGAATGCTTGGGTATTTTTGGCTCATAATCTTGAGCCCAAGCAATATCTGATTTATGAAAAATGACAATTTTCAACTCGTCAACTTGCGAGAAAATCATTGCATTAGCTTCTTTGAATTTTTTGGGTGAGAAGCAAATCCAGTCCCAAGTTCCCGTTACGACCTCGCAAACCCCAGATGTTTCAATGTGGGTATTAAAACCAACTTCCTTAAAGGCTTCCGTTAAGGGGCCTAAATCATGCATTAAAGGTTCTCCACCCGTTATGACGACAATTCGCCCAGGAAATTGTAACGCGTCTTTAACCAAGCTTCCAACTGTTTTTTTAGGGTGAGTGTCTACTGGCCATGATTCTTTCACATCACACCAATGGCAACCTACATCGCATCCACCCAACCTTATAAAATAGGCGGCATGTCCTTGATATTTACCTTCCCCTTGAATCGTGTAAAAAGATTCCATGACAGGATATTCAAAAACATCTCTTTTTACAACTGATTTTATATCTTTGGTATTGAATTCCATTTTAATTTTTAAATTCGTAGTAAAATTAAGAGTTGATTTGTAATTTAACTAATTAGAAATCGTTCTAACGTTTAGAATCATTTTTTTTAAATAGATTATTTCCCATCATGCACGGATTTCGTTTCTTTTCAATTCTCATCTCTTGCCTACTTTTATGGGCCGGAATGAGTAGTTGTTGGTCCGCAAGGTGTCCAAGAGAAACTTGCCGAGTGCGTGTTGAGCATCGGCATGGTGAATCATATTTTAGACCTAGGGAGGCATTCTCTTGGATGTGGACGCCCCGATACAAGCATGTAAGAACGCCTAATTATGCTTTAATGGGTGCGCCAGGTGCACAAAAGAAAAAGGTTTGGTATCGTTTCCTTAGTCGCAATCCTAAAATTACTACCCAAAAACCTCGAAAATAAATGCCAAGAATAATCGTTGGTTCTGGGGTTATTAATCAAATCCCATTAGATTGGGAGGGTAACTTTGTGCGTGTTTTAAACGTAATCCAAGAAGCTCAACAATTACAGGTTTCCATCTTATGCTTGCCAGAGCTTTGTTTAACAGGTTATGGCTGCGAGGATCAGTTCTATTCTTCATTTACCGAAGAGCAATCTTGGTCATATTTAACAAAATTAGTACCTCACACCTCTGACATTACAGTTTTTGTCGGCCTTCCGATTCGCTTTGAAGGTAAACTCTATAATGTTGCTGCCTGTATTTCCAACAAAAATTTAATCGCCTTAATTCCTAAGCAACATTTAGCTAACGACGGAGTACATTATGAGGCTCGTTGGTTTACCCCATGGCCAGCTGCCCAAAGAAATCATATGGTCAAAGATGGCCTTAACATTCCTTTGGGTGATTATCGGGTCAACATTGGAAATGGAATTTTACTAGGTGTGGAAATTTGCCAAGATGCCTGGGAAGGAGAAAATCGTCCGGCGATTTCGTTGGGCCAACGCGGTGTTTCCTTGATTTGCAATCCAACAGCCTCACATTTTGCTTTTGGTAAATCACAAATTAGAAAAAAATTAGCGATTGAAGGAGCTGAAATAATTAATGGAGTGTATTTGTTTGCCAATTTATTGGGCAATGAATCAGGCCGAGTGATTTTCGATGGAGATGCTTATATTGCTCAGAATGGGAGAATTATAGCCGAGTCTAATCGGTTTTCATTTGCCGACTCAAACTTAATTTATGGTGCGGTTGACCTACAATCAATCTCAAGCCAAGCAGACGATATTATTGGGTCTAATACAGAGGTTTCCGAAACGGATCAACCATTCACAGAAAATAGAATAAACCCCTGGGAAGATTCTGAATTTATTAAAGAAGAGGAATTTGCTCGGGCCATATCATTAGGTCTGTTTGATTACCTGCGAAAGTCTAAATCCTTTGGATATGTAGTTTCTTTGTCAGGGGGTGCAGACTCTTCGGCCATTAGTTCGCTATGTTTTATGGCGATGCAGTTGGCAGAAAAAGAATTAGGATTTGAGGGACTCAAGCGAAAATTAGCCTATATACCCTGGATGAATTCGGTTTCAGACCTGCGTGGATTACTATCAAAATTGTTGACAACCATCTATCAAGGAACGGTTAATTCGTCCACTGACACACGTCAATCAGCCAAAGAATTAGCTGAATTTATAGGATCGACTCACTTTGAAATCGATATAGATGTTTTGGTGAAGGGTTATCGAACGTTAATTGAGGGAGCTATAGATCGTACGTTATCTTGGGAAACAGATGATATAACCTTACAAAATGTTCAGGCTCGGGTAAGAAGTCCGAGTGCATGGATGTTTGCCAATATTAACAATGCGCTACTTTTAGCTACTTCAAATCGTTCAGAGGCAAGCGTAGGATATGCGACGATGGATGGAGATACTTCGGGATCTATTTCACCCATTGCCGGCATTGATAAAACATTTTTGAGAAAATGGTTGACCTGGGCAGAAATTCGCGGCACTGTTGAATGTGATAAAATGGCAGGCTTGCATAGGGTCAACTCCCTTGAGCCGAGTGCTGAGCTTAGGCCATTAGGAAGTCACCAAGTAGATGAGGAGGATTTGATGCCATATCCAATATTAAATGACTTGGAACGTTTGGCTTTTTATGATCGAAAATCTCCTGAGGAATGTCAGAAACTTATTATTGAAATGTATCAATCCAAGTTTTCAAAGGATGAATTGATCGAATTTACACACCGTTTTTATCGGCTTTGGGCAAGAAATCAATGGAAGCGGGAGCGTTATGCACCAGGCTTTCATGTGGATGATTACAGTTTAGACCCTAAGTCTTGGTTAAGATTTCCTATTTTATCCGCTGGATTAGAAAAAGATTTACCCGCTTAATTATGCTATTAGTCATTGACATTGGAAATACGGACATCGTATTTGGATTTTA
>Ga0114967_10004310_pt1 | contig 11477 bp, 11 predicted proteins | sample M_130628_MF_Meta_FD_92639 | JGI IMG/M metagenome (GOLD analysis project Ga0114967, IMG submission 92639) | Freshwater microbial communities from Lake Montjoie, Canada to study carbon cycling - M_130628_MF_MetaG | ecosystem: Environmental > Aquatic > Freshwater > Lake | place: Lake Montjoie... | reverse complement strand
GCCGTGAATTTCACGAGTCCGATCACGGCCAGATTGGCGATCCAGAATGTGGGAACGGCAATAAACACAAACACCCCGAACGAAACCACGCTATCCGGCGCCCGGCCGGCATACCTCGCACAAAAGACACCGATCACAAGGCCGAAAGTGAGCGAGAGGGTTATTGCGGCAACATTCAGAAGCACTGTCGCGGGCAAGCGGTCGAAGATCCGGCTCATCACGGGACGGTCGTCTTTGATGCTTCTCAGGCGACCCGTGAAAAGGTCGCGCATATTCAGCCAGTATTGCTCGTAGAGGGGGCGGTCGAGGTGGAACTTTTTGCGGAACATCTCCTTCACCTGCGGCGTGATCTTGGGATTCAGCTCCCCCCAAGGGTAAGGACTCCCAGGCGACATCGTGACCATGAAAAACGAAACGAGGCTAAAGAAAAACAGGAGCACCACGCTGATCAATAAACGGCGAATGAGGAAATTCAGCATACTATCTACATTCCTAAATCCATCCCAACCATCCCACAAGCGAGGCCCCGCCGACCACAAAGAGGGGATTGGTTTTTGTGGCAGTGCAAATCACAGTGCATACGCCGGTGAGAATGTAAGCCCGCCAATCATGATCTGCAGCATGGCTCATCACATATCCGCTGGCAAGAACGAGACCGACCGTCAGAGGAGCAAATCCCCGCTCAATTGCATGGCGAAGCGGGGAGTCTGCAGCGCGGTTCCACATACGGCTCACAAGAAAAACGAGAGCAGCCGCAGGCAAGATCATCGCCACTGTCGCCAGCAGCGCTCCGAGAAGCCCTGCCGCCTTGTAGCCGATGATCGTGACCAGCAGCACGCTCGGCCCTGGAGCAGCTTGGGATATGGCAAAGACATCCGCGAACTGCTTGTCGGTGAGCCACCCGTAGGCACCCACCGATTTGTGCTGCATCTCGGGAATGACCGTGTTTCCCCCGCCGATGGAAAGCAACGACAGCGAACTAAAAAGAAGCAGGATGTGAATGAGATTCAGCCCCTCGTCTTTCATGACCTCGCTCCCTTCGGCCAGGCCCACAAGAGCGCTGGCGGAGCCACGATGGCAAGCACCCCAAAGAGCGGCCAATGCAGAACCCCGTTCATCACAAAGGTCGCCACCAAGAGCAACGCAGGAATGACTCCAGTGAGGCACTTGCGACCCGTTTTAATCGCCATGGAAAAAGTCAGTGCAACAGCTCCAGCAGCCGCACCCTTGAGGGTATTTTGCATCGCCGGAACGTCGTTGAATTTGAAGTAAGCCACACTCATCGCCAGCACGATTACCACAGGCATAAAGGTGAGGCCAAAACAAGCCGCGCAAGCACCAGCCATTCCACGGAATTTCGAACCAACAAAAACGGCCATATTGATCTGATTCGCCCCGGGAAGGATGCGACACATCGTGAGGGCGCTGAGAAATTCCTCATCGCTCATCCACTTTTTTTCGACCACAACAACCTCTCGTGACCAAGCGGAAAGACCCCCACCAAAGGACGCAAGGGCGATGTGATTGAACGTCCAAGCCAACTCGGCAAGGCTCGGCTCGGGAACGCTACTCGTGGTGGAGGTCGGGATCATGCGCGAAATCAGTCTCTTCGCTGTGAAGTGAAGGGTCCAACGGATCGGGGATTTCGTAGCGATGGGAGGACTCCCAATCTTCTTCAAACACCTTGTCAAGATGGGCGACTATGGCGCGATCCTCGACCACCACGCCGAGTTCCCGGCGGAGATCGAAGGCGGAGCGGTCGATATTCATGGAACCTACCAAGGCCCGCTCCTTATCGACGATGATGAGCTTGGCGTGAAGGCGAAGATTTTTTTGTTTATGCACCTTCGCTCCTGCTCGGCTAATCACACGCAGGGAGGAAAAGGTGTCGAGAATATCGCAATCGCTGATTCCATGTTTGCCTCCACAAAGGACTCTCACCTTCACCCCATTCGCCGCCGCACTTGCGATGCGGTCAAGCAGGGTGGCATCGACAAATTTCGGATGCTGGATGTGAAGCGTGTGCTTGGCGGAATCAATAAAATACGCCATTTCTTCACGTGAGCGTTTGTTGCTCCAGAGCAGGCCGGCATTCGCGGCGGGCGCCCAATCATCCTCGCGCCAATCGGCTTCAAAGCACTCTGTGATCTGCTGGATTTTCGCCGGATCGCGAGTCACGACCCCGTAATCCCTCGTGAGTGTAAAATACTTTTCACACAAATTGAATGTCGCCACGAGCGCGAGTTGGTCATCAACAACGAGGGACTTCTCATGGGTGACGTAAAATCTCGGGCTGGCCCACTTGACTTCGACATCATTTTTTTTGAGCCATTCCATGGTGTCATCATTGGCGCGACTGCCCCCAGAGCGCTTGGAATTCAACATCACTCGAACTCGCACACCGGACTTCCGCGCATCCCCGACGGCCTGAAGAATATCGGGATGGGTAAAAGTAAACTGCTTCAGTAAAAGCGTGCGCTTGGCTTGGCGGATTAGTTCGACTACAGGCGCCGGACCTTCATTGGGTTGCACGATGAGTTGCGAAGTGGTGTTCGACATAAAATGGAAAGCCTCAAACTGAATCGTTCTCGGATCTTTCGCAAGTCTGCGGAGTTTCTTTGAATCAATCTCAGCTGATTTTTCTCTGTGCTCTTTGATTCACTTCGTTCACTCCTTCGGAGTTGCCTTCGGCAATCTATCTCCCTTTGGTCGGTTGTTTCCTCTGTGGTCAATCCTCTTTAGCTATCTCTACCGTCGCGCCGATCGCCGGTAGCACGAGGCGGAGACCCTCTTTTTCAAACTCGGCCACCGCATCGGCCTTATTGATCGCGATCGGCGGGAATGTGTCGTAGTGGACTCCCACCACCACTTCGGCGCCGCAGAGTCGCGCCGCCTTCACCGCATCAGCAGTCCCCATCGTGAAATTATCTCCGATGGGAAGAACGGCAAAAGCGAGATCGAACTCCTCCGCAATCAGATTCATATCCAAGGTGAGCGCCGTATCCCCGGAATAGTAAAAACTCCCCTCGCTCGTCTCGACTACAAATCCCGCTGGGTTGCCGCCATAGGATCCGTCGGGTAATGAGCTGGAATGAATCGCATTCACCATCTTGATCCTCGCGCCGTGGGTCTTCACGGATCCGCCATGGTTCATGGGATGCGCGGTGGTCACGCCCTGCTTGCCGAGCCAGTCAGCAACCTCCCAACTCGCAAGAACCTTGGCCCCCGTGCGCGTGGCCAACTCAACCGCATCCGCAATGTGATCCATGTGTGCGTGAGAAATCAAAATCACATCGGCTTGGATTTTTTCGACCTCGATGTGGGCCGCCAGAGGATTGGGTCGAATGAAAGGATCAAATAAAAACCGCGTCCCAGCAGATTCGACCAGAAAGCAAGAATGTCCAAAGCAGGTGAGTTTCATAGCACCCCCAACCAAGCACATCCCGCAACCCCATGCCAAGCGCGGATCACTCCAAACGCCTCACCCCCAAGGAATGATTTCAGCAGAAGGGTTGCCCGAGAAGCCGCGTGGGCGCGGAGGTTTTGGAAAGGATCAAGACGTTGCTATGAAAACATATTCCTCCGTGTTCTCCGCGCCTCCGCGTGAGTCCTCCACTGGACCGATCTTGCACAAAACGAACCCACCGACTAATTTTTCATCATGAGCAGCGCCCAAATTCTTGAAGAACTGCCCAAGCTGACGGCCAGTGACCGCTCGCAAGTTTTCGCTCGGCTTGCAGAGATTCATGAAACCGACTTGCTCGACGCCGATGCGCCTTCGCCCTCCGAACGGCAGGCCCTCGACGAGGCCTTTGAGGAATTCGAGCGTAACCCGAGCCCCGGCGAGCCTTGGCGCGATGTCTTCCTTCATCTCCGCCAGTCCCGCCGATGAAGTGGATCGCCACCATCCGTCCCCGGGCAATACCTGATCGTTTTCCGCGTCCTGCACGGCGCCCAAGACCACTCGCACAAACTTCGCCCATGAAAATTTGCCCACCACCAAATGCTAAGAGCGCCGAGAAGGTGCAGGCGGAGGTTCACGCGGCGCGAAGGGTTTTTATTCGCAGATTTCGCTGATTTTCGCAGAGGGCTTTTCTCCACGAGTGGGAATGCAATAGACAGCGGACCACGGGCGCTGCGCGGTTGGAGGGAAAGTAAAACCATTGAAGATCAATCTGCGGAACTCTGCGAAATCCGTGGAAAAATAAACCATTCATTTCAGACAGGATATTTTTTAACTTAGGAGGTTTTCCATTGAGCTTTCTTTCGGGTAAATCCGCGCAAATTCACGATTCCTTCGATGAAGCCTCATCCTTGACACTTTCCTTAAACATGTGCATGATACTGTCCATATGACGGCAATGACATACACTGCAGCGAGAGAAAATCTCGCCTCCACGATGGACAGAGTTTGCGTTGACCATGATCCCGTGATCATTACGCGCAATCGTGACCAGGCCGTTGTGATGCTCTCTCTGGAGGATTACGAGTCACTGCAGGAGACCGCTTACCTTCTCCGAAGCCCTGCCAATGCCAAACGATTGTTTGATTCGATTGAGGCAGCCGAGAAAGGCAATCTTATCGAGAAATCCCTTTCGGATCTAACGGATTGAATCTGTCATTCACGCTGCAGGCATGGGAAGATTATCAGTTTTGGATTCAGACAGATAAAAAGATAAGCAAACGAATCAACGAACTCATAAAAGATATTTTGCGGTCACCGCTCGAAGGGATAGGCAAGCCAGAACCACTGCGACAGGGTCTTTCCGGATATTGGTCACGCCGGATCACGGAAGAGCACAGATTGGTTTACCGACCGATAGAGTCAGGCATTCTCTTTCTCCAACTTCGCTACCACTATAAAAAATAGGCTCAACGTGAAAGGGCTGTCTGCGACAGTCGTTCTCCGCTGCGCTTCGATTCTGTCTCAAACTTCTTCAAACTCAGAATTCGGGTTCAGATCTCCCAATCGAATCCTCTTGCGTCCTCGACTCGCCTAGTTTCCTCCCGGTGCGCGGCACCACAATTGGCTGGTGAGAAAACCGAAGAGCGAATCCCGGGCATGTGATCGTGTGAACCCATGGGCTTGTATGTGGGGGAATGGAGACTCTAGGGAACGTGCCGGCAGATTGGTGGTCATGCGGAAAAATCGATACATGAGCCACAGGGAAAGAGTAGCGGGTATTCTGAATGCAGGATGCGATGGGACCGTGAAATCGCTGATTAACCATTGCCCGCCGGGAACGCACGCCGTCGAAAGACAATCCACGACGCGCTTCAGGATGGCGCCGTCGAAGCAATCGAGAAAAAAGTTTGTCACTACCAAGTCGAATCCCGCTGCGGGAGGACTCCAATCTGGGAGGGACGCATGCAACCACTCGACCTGCGGCATGATGGATGGGTGGACTTGCTCCAAACGCCTACGAGCCACATCCAGCATCACCCCGCTGTCATCGAGATAGGTAATCTTTGCGTTGGGAAGACGTTGACTCAATGCAACGAGAAAGCGCCCATGCCCCTCACCGGCGAGCAGAACCCGCTCGGCGGAGAGTTCTCCAAGCCAAGCTAGGCGGCAGCGTTGAAGCAACCCGCCGGCAACGATCAACTCCATCCAGTCATAGTGCGGAGCAAGGCGATCAAATCCCATGCCCCTAGAGAAGCTTACTCCGCACAGTAATCACACCAAAAGCAGCTTGCTTTTGGATTTTAGTAGAGGAGCACAGCGCGTCTCGCCTGTGTGCTGCGGTCTGCTCCTAAGTTCCGATGGGTATGCTGCGAGAAAGTAGACTAGTCTCCACACGGCCGGGGCGGCCATGCCCCCTTCTTTTGCGCTACAAAGTCTCATTTCAAAGGAACAATGGTATCACAAGTGCAGATACAAAAAACAGAACCCATCGAATGTCTAGAGGGAATGAGATTGGATTATGGCACGGGAAATCAAATTCACATCGGCTTGGATTTTTTGGCCTCACTACTCGCAGCGAGAAGAGCGCGGACCACTCCGCACTCTTCACTAGAGAGTGATTTCAGCAAAAGGGTTACCCGCGAAGACGCAGAGTCGCGAAGTTTTTAAGCCGCCGATTTTCAAACCTATTGGCCGAGAATGCTCACGCGCTGCAGCAATAATGGACGCGGAGGATTTCCCTTTGTCTCCATACGGATGTAGCGGGCCGTGCGGCCTGGCACAGTGATTCCGGCGTGGAATTGGGTCGGGAGAACTAGCCATTTTTCTTCCCACTTTGACGCCTTCCAAAGGGTTTCCCACGTGGTTCCATCCGTAGAAATCGAAAGCATAAGCCCTTCGGAACGGGAATCCCCGGGATGGTTTTCGATGACCACAGCGTTGATCTGCTTGGCTTCCCCGAGATCGATAGTGACCCATGGATTGTCCTCGGCGGCAGTATGGAAGGCAAATCCGGTCTTCGGACGCTCGCCCTTGAGCAACAGGGCGCGGTTTTCGGCATTGTCGTGGTCGCTGGTCGAGCTGGTTGTGTAAGTCGCATTGCCCCCGAGATCCCGGCCATATTCGGCCATGTTGTCGGAGATGATTCGGGCGCGCCCACAAAGCAATCCGGTAGCGATCGGTTTATCGATGGTCAACTCAATGACAGTCACCGGCGAAACCTTTTGGGCTTCTGCTATCGTGACTGAAAGTTCATTGGCGTCCTGCTGGAAATTCACAGGTGTACCATCAAGCGTCCGAGCCGCAAGGACCTTCGATGGTAGCGGGTCGAAAGCGATTTTTCCACCTGCGGGCCACTGATAGACATGGAGGAATAATTTATCCCCCTTGTGGCAACTACCACCCCACAGCCCATTCTGATAAGGGCCACCCCGGGTTTCGTAGATGGCTTCTCCATACTTGGCGAGCCATGCGCCCATCGCTTTGGCTACACCGGTCTCGGCATCGGTGAGTGTGCCATCGGGACGAGGGCCAAAGTTGAGAAGAAGGTTGCCGCCTCCCGTGGTGCAACTCACCAGCATTTTAATGCATTCATCGGGACTCTTGAATCCCTCCTCACCGCGATACGACCAACCTTGTCCGACGTGGATACAGGATTCCCATCGCTTCTGAATATCCATGGAACCAATGTGACCTTCAGGCGTGTAGTAGTCGCCCTCGGTCATTTTTACGATCTCAGGGGATGACGGGCCCCTGTCCTCTGGGCTCGGCGGCCCACAAAACTTCGCCGCGCGATTGTTAACAATCATTTTTGGCTGGAGTCGGTACATCATCGAAAAGAGCTCATCGAAACGCCACTTGCCCCAATCGCGGCCCCCCACATGGTCGAACCACATCACATCGATATTGCCATAATTGGTGAGGATTTCCTCAATCTGCTTGCGATACCATTCATCGTATTTGGCGTTGTCCCCAACGAGATAGTCCGGGTTATACCAATCACGGGTCGAATAGTAGAGTCCGACCTTCATGCCCTGCCGGTGACAGGCATCCACGAACTCTTTCACAATATCGCGTCCGTAGGGGGTTTTCATGATGCTGTAATCCGTTTGCTTCGTATCGAACATCGAAAAGCCATCGTGGTGCTTGGTGATGAGCACCATGTATTTCATGCCCGATTCCTTAGCGAGCTTCACCCATGCATCTGGATCAAATTTTTCGGGATTGAAGCGCTTGTAGTAATTGTCATACACGGGATCTTCGAGGCGGGGTCCGTGTTGGTTGATATCCCATGGACGGTTGCCATCGCGTCCCCAGCCGATTTCTTTTTGCCCAAGCGAGACGGGCCCCCAGTGAATAAACATTCCGAACTTCGCATCGCTGAACCACTGCAATCTCGCCGTATTCTGCTCGCTGGTCTCGTGGAGTTGGGGAACATGCTTCAACGAAGGCACGGAAGCGGGCGCGTTTTTAGAAGGGCTGGGCTTTGCCGGATCGTTCGCAGCGAAAGCCGCGGCGGAAACAGCAGTCGCCAAGAAAAAGAACCGCATAATAGATCTATTCATAATATGTTAGGAGTTTTTAAATCACTTCACCCTTCAGCGCGCGCGGTGAAAATGGCAGGCTCCCACTCTATCAAAGCAGGGGTCCATTTCACAGGAGACATTGGGCCAAACAGGATAAAGATTCTTACCATCGCAAGCAATCGCAATTGCGCAAGTGACAAAGGCCACTGGGCGCTCGATTTTTTACTCGTAGCGGAGAGCGGATATGGGGTCGAGGCGCGCAGCCTTGAGACCAGGGTAAATCCCAGACAACAACCCAGCGAGGAGTGCGAAAACGACACTAAAAAGAACTCCATCCCACGAAAGCACTGGCACGTTTTCTGTCGGCGAAATGAGCTTGAGTATCTCGATCAGCCCAAGCGAGGCCGCTATACCCAGAAAGGCGCCGATGAGCGAGATGAGCATGCCTTCGATGATGATTTGAAGAAAAATATCGCGGGGCCGGGCACCGACCGCCATGCGAATTCCGATCTCGCGGACACGCTCGGAAATACTAGCGAGCATGATGTTCATAATGCCTATGCCACCGACGACGAGACTGATTGCAGAAATCAACCCGCCGCTCAGGCGCGCGGCGCGAACACTGCTTTCGACTCGATCAAACCAATCCTCTCGTGTCTCGAAATCAAAGTCGTCCACTCCGCGATGGGTGATATCCAGAAGCTTTCGCAACTGATCTAAAGCTGGATGAAAATAATCCAGATCCCGGACTCGAACAATTAAAGCATCGAGTTTGATGGAATCAATCGAGTCATTGCGCTTATTCGACTCCGGTGTGGCATCACTTTTTTTCGGCACCGTCGAGGCATTGGGTTTGCTCGCATCAGGTTTTTCATCAGAGCTCGAACTCGACCCTGAACGGAACTCATGGAAAAGCGTGGTGAATGGAATCAAGACGGCCTCATTTTTGACACGAAAGGGATCCCATTTCCAACGCATGGATGTCTTTCCCGAGCGGCGAACGCGCGCCTGCTCTTCAGATTGGTAGAAATCCAACACCCCGACGACCTCGAATGGGGAAGTGCCGATAAGAACCGTTTTTCCGATGATCGACTCGATCGAAACGTCCGGCCACAATTGCGTGGCGACGGTGTTACCGAGGACAACGCAGCGCGATCCACGCTGAACGTCGAGATCGGAAAGGAAGCGACCAGCCCCGATTTGGTGGATGCGGATCACAAAGTGGTCGGGGTAGATGCCTTGAATCGTCCGACGTTCACGGGTTCCACTTGAGCCAAAGGAGGACACCAGCGAGCGGATCAAGATTTCCGGCGAGACATGCGAGATCAGACTTGCGGATTCGCGGATGACTTTGGCATCGCGAAGAGTGAGTCCAGACGAGAGATTGGCAAAATCCATTTTGAGACTCGATGGATTTTTCTCGGCGATGGTGACCAACTCCAAACCTCCTAATTGCTGCATGAAGGTTCGCGTTCCCTCTTCTATCCCACGGGTGAGTGCCATCGTTGCGATGAGGCTACTCACGCCTAAAACGATTCCCAACATCGATAGAACGCTGCGGAATTTGTGCGCGGCGATCTCGCGGATACCAATCTGGAAAACAAAAAGCAGGCTCATGGCTTGTATTCCCTCACGATATGACCGTCCCGGATTTCGATGACGCGGCGCGAGCGCGCAGCGATAGCGGGATCGTGTGTGACGAGGACAATCGTTTTCCCCGAGGCATTGAGTTCGTCAAACATCCCAAGAATCGCGAGTCCTGTTGCGGAGTCGAGGTTACCGGTCGGCTCGTCAGCAAAAATGATTCGCGGATTGTTGACGAGGGCGCGTGCGATGGCGACGCGTTGGCACTGTCCCCCACTGAGCTGCGGCGGGCGGTTAGAAAGTCGATCACCTAGCCCCACTTCAAAGGCCACCTTGCGTGCCCGCTCGCGGCGCTGCGCTGAAGGAACGCCGCCGTAAATGAGCGGCAACTCGATATTGGAAATCACATCGAGCTTGGCCAGCAGATTAAACGCCTGAAACACAAACCCGATCTCCTGGTTGCGCACATGCGCGAGCTGATCCTGAGTGGCTCGCGTAAGCTCATTGCCACAGATCACCATCCGTCCAGATGAAGGTGTGTCGAGGCATCCGAGCAAGTGCATAAGCGTGGACTTACCGCTCCCACTCGGGCCAATGATGGCCACGAATTCTCCCTCTTCGATGCGAAGGTTGATCTGATCGAGCGCACGGATCTCCTGGTCGCCAACGCGGTAGATTTTGCTGACGCTTTCGAGGTGAATGAGGCTCACGGCTTTTTCTTTTTCGGAGGGGCAGACTCCGGCGGCGCGACCATCAGAACCTCCTCGCCCTCAGCTAGGCCGGACTTGATCTCCACATGACTGGAATCCATCAGCCCCACAACCACGTTGCGGCACTCGGTCTCCTTACCCTTCAAAACATAAACGACCGTTTTTCCATCCCTCTCGAAAATAGCGGTGACTGGGAGGGAAACAACCCCTTCGGCTTTCCCTGTAGGCACAGTAATGCTCACGGAAACACCAGGCCGCATCGCTTCGCGATTCCCCTCGATGACTCCCCTCACCTCGAATCCTTTGATGTTATTTTTGACGGTAGCCAGCGGAGCTATGAACTCGATACGAGCCTGATAATCCTGATCACTGCTATTCGGAGAATGCACCACCATGAGCTGACCGACGGAGAGTTTGCCAGCATCGAGTTGATTCACGTGGGCGTTAATGAGGAGTCGGGAAAGATCGGCGAAACCCATGAGATTCGTTCCGGAGTTCACGCTAGCAGCGCCTACCACGACCTGCCCCTCATTCACAGGCACGTCTAGGATCGTTCCATCGGCGGGTGAAACAACCCGCGTCTTGGCGAGGCGATCATCGACTGTCTGGCGGCGGAAGAGGGACTTCGCGAGTTCGTTCTCTGCAATCTGATAATCCGCCTCGAGGTTGGCGTATTCTTCTCGGCTGAGGAGTTTTTGAGCGAAGAGTTGCTTGGCTCGACTGAAGTTGCCGAGGATTTTTTCCACCCGCAACCTAGTCCCTGCGATCTCGGCCTCGGCGCTCGAGCGATCATTGAGGAGATCGGTGTCATCGATCGTCACCAATGGGTCTCCCTTGCGGACGTTTTGCCCCGCGATGACGTGGATTTTTTTGATTTTGCCGCCGATCTCGGGCTTCACATCGACTTGAAATGCTGGAGCGACCTCGCCCGAAAGCGGAAGAACAGGAGCAATATCCATGCGTGTGGCCACGACTGTGGGCGGGGTTTTATCCTTGCTCGTCGTTTCGCCCTTGGGCAGCCACCCCATCCAATAAGCGAGGCCAGCGAGGAGCAGAAGCAATGTGACGAGATACTTGGCCATAGAGTGAGAAGGAGGGAAACCTTAAGTGATTTTTTTGACCCAGATCGCCGCAGCGGCAGTATTGCCGTGAAGGGCGTTCAATCCACGCACGGGAGCGATTTCTCCGTTGCAAAAAAAGCCGGCACTTGGCTTCCCGCCAACAGCATCGGCTAGGCGAGAGGCATCCTTCCCG
>Ga0114967_10004303_pt1 | contig 11490 bp, 8 predicted proteins | sample M_130628_MF_Meta_FD_92639 | JGI IMG/M metagenome (GOLD analysis project Ga0114967, IMG submission 92639) | Freshwater microbial communities from Lake Montjoie, Canada to study carbon cycling - M_130628_MF_MetaG | ecosystem: Environmental > Aquatic > Freshwater > Lake | place: Lake Montjoie... | reverse complement strand
ATTACTATTACTAGCATTATATTGCAAACTTTTGGTATAACTATCTACTGCTTCTTGCCATTGTTGCTTATTATAAAATGCATTACCTGAGTTATAAAATGCTGTTGCTTTTTCTGTATTATTGTAGGTACTGTTATTTGTAATTTTTTCATACGCATTTTTAGCATCATCATACTTTTTTAATCGATATGCTGCATTTCCTTGCTTTAAGATACTATTAGCATTTTGCCCAACAACAATATTGCCAATGAATACCAATAAAAAAATTATTCTAAATCTCATGGCCTATCTTTTATTTTTTTGAGGATGAAAAAATAATGCAATGCCTAAAAGCAAAATAGCTGGTAGTAATAAATATTGATAATAATGCTGATAAACAATATTTGTATCCTCTGCAGATCCCTCACTTGCAATGCTATTTAATTTATCTACCAACTCAGCCTCTGCAGCATCTGTATTCTGTAATTGGATGTAAGCACCATTTGCATCTTTGGCAATTTTTTCTAGCTCCTCTTCATTCAATTTACTAATAACAACATTGCCTTGTTCATCTACTTTTGGTTGATTAGTTGCTACATCAATAATTTTTGAACCATCATTACTACCAACTCCTACACTTACAATATTTACATTGTTTTTATTGCATATAGCAATAGCTTCTTCTATTCCTTCTTCATGATCTTCTCCATCTGTAACTAATATAATTACCTTACCTCCTTCGCGTTTTATATTAAAGCAGTCGTAAGCACGCAGGATAGCCTCTTTTAGATTTGTACCTTGTGTAGGTAGCATGCTAGTTTCTATACTTGCCAAATTCATTTTAATGGTTTCTATATCTACAGTAATTGGCACACTAATATAGGCATTGCCGGCAAACACTACTAAACCAAATTTATCTAGGGTATTACGATTAATAATATTTTGAATAAATTGCTTTGCCTTGCTTAATCTGCTTGGTGCCACATCCATGGCATTCATGCTATTACTTAGATCTAATGCAAATACAATTTCTTTGCTATTACTTTGTGTAGACTGCTGTATACCAGCGCTACTGGGGTCTGCTAGACATACTATTAATAAAGAAATGCCAAGCAAGAAAAATATTATTTGTACTTTTTTCCAAGAGGCGGAAACACTTTTTATTAAATTAGTAATCAGGTGATAATTGCCTAATTTTTTTATTTGCAAAAATTGCCACCTGCCCAAGACAATATATATAATGATGCAAATTGGGATGAGCACCAATAAATAAAATGCACTATTATGGCTAAAATGAAACACTTATCGCAAATGTAATGGGATGCCGTTTGAGAAAAAAATTTGTCTGTAAAATTTAACTTGAATTTTAATTATAGTATCATTTTTAAAACAAACCAAAGACATGGGCCTGCCAATAGCAGAGAATCAAACCTATCAAGTGCACCACCATGCCCTGGCATAATATTGCCACTATCTTTTACACCTGCTGTACGCTTCAGTTTGCTTTCTACCAAATCTCCAATAGTGCCAGCAATGCTTGCTACCAAACCAAATGCTATCCACTCACCAATAGGATATTGTTTGAAAAAAATACCACAAACTATTGCTACTAATACTGCAAGCAAGGAGCCTCCAATAGTGCCCTCCCAAGTTTTTTTAGGAGAAATAATTGGCGCCATTTTGGTTTTTCCAATAAACGAGCCTACAATATATTGCATGGTATCATTTATCCAAATTAATACAATTAGCATTAAAGGATAATGAGCATCTGTATGATAGCATTGTGCTAATAATGCAAAGGATAAACTGATATATACATAACCTAGAAATAATTGGACACTAAATTTATTAAAGTTAAGCATGGCCATCCATAAAACAGAAAGCAATATAGCTGCACCTGCGTATATATTTACATTGTCATTTATCTGTGCTATAAACGTAGCGCCGTTGCTATGTGCAATAGCCATATACATGACACTTACAGCCAATCCATATAGCAATTGTATCGTTTCATTTTCGGGTTGATGTTTTATTTTACAGAGCAACCGATAAAATTCTTTGCCTGCAATAAAGGCAATTGCTGCAAATATGCAAAAAAATAAAGTAGCACCACCAAGCAGCGCCGCCAACATGATAGCGCCAAATACTACAGCACTAAGTGCCCTTACCTTAAAAGTTTTAATATCAAATGCCATAATTAAATGTTGGTTTGGATGTTGGTTTGATTTTCAGTTTTTTCTGATTGCGTTAATGATTCTGTGGTATAAATTATATATTCTTGTTTAGATTTATAAATCACCAAAATTATACCTAAGCATATTACACCGCTTATTAAACCATAAATAAGCGGAACATGCATATCCTCTGAATACTTTGGATTAATATTCTTGTGCGAAGCAAAATAAGCTACTATTACCTGCAAGGCATTATTTACAAAATGCGCTGCAATGCTTGTGTAAATACTATTACTATAATAATATAATAATCCTAATACTGTACCTAAAAATATACGAGGTAAAAGAGTTTGCATTTGCTCATGTATTAATCCAAAAATAATTGCAGTAATTAATATAGCTACCAATGCATTTTTTTTACCCAGTTGCTGAATCAATATATTTTGCATGCAACCTCTAAATAATAATTCTTCGCATATAGCAGGTAGGAGTCCTACTATAAAAATCATCAACATCAAACTACCTACATTATTCATTTTTAATAATACCTTGGTAAGTATAGCAGCCTTATTTTCCATTTCCACCCAACTATGTGGCATGGGTATCATTTTATTCCATTGTGCCAACAAGCCTACAAAATATAATCCTGTTATAATTGCAAAAATACCAAGTAGAAGATGAGAATTATTTTTTATTGGTCTTAAACCAATGTATTGTACACTATTTTTATAGGCAAAAAATGCAAATAAAATAGCAGGTAAACCAAAATATAATATTGTTTGAAAAGGCAATATTGTTTTAAAAATATTTATAGCAGTTACATTGTTTTCATCGATATTTTTCAAAATATCAAATGATGCTTGATGCGTAAATAAATAAATAACTATTATAGAAACGAAGGAAATAAGCAATAAACCTAGCACTTGCCAAAAGCCAATAAAGCAAAGTAGCTGAACCCCAAATCGTTGATTGGATAAATTTCGCACCATAGATTGCAAAAGTAATTAGAAACTAGCAAAAGCGTATCCAAAATTATTTTGGTATTTGAGCTTGTATATTTTTGCGTTTAACCAACTTGTTGCATATTTACACCAATTAGCTACACTTATTAGCAAAATAGAATGATTGCAACTTTAAAAAGTAGACTAAAAGCATATTGGAGCTTACTTGCATATAGCATTTGCTCCAAATCACTTAATTTTCTTCCTACTATTTACTTTACTCTTTTATTTGCCTTGATTATAAAAATGGTGCTATTTATTAGTTTGAAAGTTCATGCAACAAAATTATAAAAATATTACCAACTCATATTTATATTAGAATAAATATAGGTCTGACACACTTCGTTTGTCTGACTAGCTAGACACAATCCCTTTCAATTCATTTAACTTCATCAATGCCTCAACCGGTGTTAGCATATTTATTTCTACACCCTCCAAAATGTGTTTAATTTGCTTCAGGTCATCTGCTAATCCATCAAAAATATTTAATTGAAAATGTGCTGTATCTATTTTTTGCATTTTACCTTTTAGTTTTTCATCTACATTTTTTTCTTCTAGCATTGCCAATATTTCATTGGCTCTATCTACCAAACTATTAGGCATGCCTGCCATTTTAGCCACATGAATACCAAAGCTATGTTTGCTTCCACCTTTGGCAAGTTTGCGCAAGAAAAATACTTTGTTGCCAACTTCTTTATGTGTAATGTGATAGTTTTTTATTCTATCCATTTTATTTTCTAACTCATTCAGTTCGTGGTAATGCGTAGCAAATAATGTTTTGGGCATGCCTATATGCTGGTGCAAATATTCTGCAATACTCCATGCAATACTTATTCCATCAAAAGTGCTAGTACCTCTACCTATTTCATCTAAAATTATTAAACTTCTTTCACTAATATTATTAATGATGCTTGCTGTTTCATTCATCTCTACCATGAAAGTACTTTCGCCACCACTAAGGTTATCGCTAGCACCTACGCGAGTAAATATTTTATCTGTCAAGCCAATTTCTGCATGCGATGCTGGTACAAAACTTCCAATATGCGCCATTAACACTATCAGTGCTGTTTGCCTAAGTAATGCACTTTTACCACTCATATTTGGACCAGTAATAATGATAATTTGTTGTTGCTCTTTATCTAGCATTACATCATTGGCAATGTACTCCTCGCCAACTGGCAGGTTTTGTTCTATTACAGGATGTCTACCTTCTTTGATTTGCAATACAGATGAGTCTGTAACAATTGGTCTTGTATATTTATTTTTAAGTGCAATAGTTGCAAAGCACAAGAGCACATCCATTTGTCCTAACAGATTTCCATTTAGCTGCATTGGTGCAATATACTCCTGCAATTGCATCAGTAGCTCGTCAAATATTTTTATTTCTAAGCTTATTATTTTTTCTTCTGCTCCAAGAATTTTTTCTTCATACACTTTTAGTTCTGGAGTAATATATCTTTCAGCAGTGGTTAGAGTTTGTTTACGAATCCAATCTTCTGGCACTTTGTTTTTGTGTGTATGTGTTACTTCTAAATAATAACCATATACATTATTATAACTCAATTTCAAACTTGGTATTCCTGTTCTTTCTGCTTCGCGCAGTTGAATATCTAATAAAAAGTTTTTACCTCCTTTGCTAATAGTACGCAGTTCATCCAACTCAGCATTAATACCCATTTTTACCAAATTGCCTTTATTAGCCAATGCCGGAGCATCTTCCATGATAGTATGCTGAATAGTATTACAGATAGATAAGCATGGATTCAATTGTTCGACAATTCTTTGTAATAAAATATTATCTGCAGTGCTAGCTAATGTTTTTATTTTATCTACTTCTATTAATCCTTTAGCTAGTTGCAATACCTCTCTTGGAGAAATTTTCTTTAAAGGAATTTTGCTTACCAATCTTTCAATATCACCAGTAGCTTTTATAAAAGATTCTAGCTGCTTAGCCATTTCTTTTTCATTGATAAAAAAAGCTGTAGCATCTAATCTTTCTGTAATTTTATTTTTATCTAACAACGGAAAAATTATCCAACGCTTTAGCAATCTGCTACCCATTGGGCTAACTGTAGTATCTAACACACTAGCCAATGAATTACCATTTTCTACATTACTATCCATCAGTTCCAAATTACGAATAGTAAATCTATCCATCCACAAAAATTCATCACGAGTAATTCTTTGAATGGCACTTAAATGCTGAAGATTAGGTTTTTCAGTTTCTTTTAAATAATGAATAGCTGCTCCAGCAGCAATGATTGCACTTGGCAAATCTATAATGCCAAATCCTTTCAGACTTATTACCTGAAACTGATTGGTAAGAATGTCTTCTGCATAAGATTTTGTAAATACCCATTCATCTAACAAATAGGTAAAATATTTTTCTACAAAATGTTCATTAAAAAAAGCAGCTTTATTTTTTTGAAAAACTACTTCGCTTGGCCTAAAGCTTTGCAACAATTTATCGATATATTCAATATTACCTTCCGCCACAAAAAACTCTCCTGTACTGATATCAATAAAAGCAGCACCGCTTTCTTCAGCATTAATGTATAATGCTGCAAGAAAATTATTTGTTTTATTTTCTAACAGTTTATCGTTGGTAGCTGTACCTGGAGTAACCAATTCTGTGACCCCACGCTTTACAATACCTTTTACCGTTTTTGGATCTTCTAATTGATCACAAATGGCTACTCTGTAACCAGCTTTTACTAATTTATGTAAATAAGTATCTAGGCTATGATACGGAAACCCAGCTAATTCTATTTCACTTGGACTACCAGCGCCACGCTTTGTAAGTGTGATGCCTAAAATCTTACTCGCCACTACAGCATCATTTCCAAATGTTTCATAAAAATCGCCAACACGAAACAACAAGATAGCATCTGGATATTTAGCCTTGATGCTTCTGTGTTGTAGCATTAATGGGGTATCTGCACTGCCTTTTGCCATGCGCGAAATTACTAATTAGCAAGTTGCAAAAGTCTATTTCTAATAAATACTTATCAATGCAAAATTCACAATTTGGCAAATATTAATTAAGCAAATTTAAATTACCAATTGTCTTTCTTCTACAATTTTTCTAATATTTAATAAGCCATAGCGCATTCTGCCTAGGCAAGTATTTAAAGTAGTGTTACTCTCTTCAGCTATTTCTTTAAAACTCATATTGCCAAATAGTCGCATTACTATCACATCTCTTTGGTCTTGCGGAATGAGCTCTAATAATTGTCTAACTCTGCTACCACTTTGCATGCTCATCATTCTATCTTGTATATTATCATCTTGCAAATCCAAATAGTCAAAAATATCTCTGCCATCAGACAGTACAATTTTTGCTTTACCCTCGCCTTTTCTAAAATAATCCATGCATAGGTTTCTAGCTATGCGGCTTATCCAAGCACAAAACTTCCCATCATTAGAAAAATGGCCTTGTCTAATCTTGTCAATTGCCTTAATATATGCATCCTGCAAAATATCTTCAGCTAAATATTTATCTTTTACCAACACATAAATGGTGGTATAAAGTTTACCTTTAGTTCGGCACACTAATTCACTGATTGCTTGCTCTGTGCCATTGGCAAAGGCTTGCACCAATTCCTGTTCTGTAAGTTGTTTGAAACTTTGCATATTTTCTACATTTAGTGTATAGTTGCATCATCGTGCTTTATCGCTAATTTTGGTAATGTAGAATTTTCTGTATATGCTATTGTTGTTTTTAAGTATTTTAATGATGCAATTTGCTTCTAATTGTATAGACGAAACATGTTGCTAGTATGTTAGTGCAAATATTGTTTAATTATTTTAATAAAACATCATTTGAAATGCTGTAAACGTAAATTTTACCATTTTATTACAATTCTTTTCGGATATTTTTTAAAATAAAGTAAAATAGTGCATTTCGCATCCAAATTCTATCCATTTATGCATTACATTAAATAGAAAATTTATACCCAATACAATATTCAGTATTGTTTCTTGTAAAAAAAAATCGAATTTGCATGTCTATATATGAATAAAAATATCATTATCAAAGGCGCAAGAGTACACAATCTTAAAAATATAGACGTAACTATTCCACATAATAAAATGGTAGTGGTTACGGGTGTAAGTGGTAGTGGAAAGAGTAGTTTAACGATGGATACGCTTTTTGCAGAAGGCCAAAGACGATATGTAGAAAGCCTTAGTAGCTATGCAAGGCAGTTTATGAAAAGCATGGATAAACCAGATGTAGATGTGATAGAAGGTATGTGCCCTGCTATAGCTATAGAGCAAAAGGTAACAAGCAAAACACCTAGAAGTACTGTTGGAAGCATGACAGAAATAAATGACTACCTGCGACTGCTTTTTGCTAAAGTAGGTAGAACATTTAGCCCAATCAGTGGCCAGGAAGTAAAAAAAGATGAAGTACAAGATGTAGTGCAGTTTATTTGCAAACAAAAAACTGGAAGCAAAATATTAATACTTATTCCATTATCTATCAAAGGCAATACTACTGATTTGCTAGAAAACCTAATGCATAATGGCTTTGCTAGATTGTATGAAAAAGAGCAACAAAAAGTAATACGTATCGAGGATGCATTAGCAGATGAAAAATTAATAAATAAAGTAAAAAACCTATATGTATTGGTAGATAGATTAGTACAAAAAGATTTTGATGAAGATGAACTACACCGCATTAATGATAGTGTTCAAACAGCTTTTGAAGAAACCAATGGCGATGTATTTATAGAAATAGATGGAGATACCATTACCCATTTCTGCAATAGATTTGAATTAGATGGCATTACTTTTGACGAGCCCAATCCTAACCTATTTAGCAGTAATAATCCTTATGGCGCATGTGCGAAGTGCGAAGGTTTTGGTTCTGTATTAGGCATTGACGAAACACTAGTTATTCCTGATAGAAGTTTAAGCATATATGATGGTGCGATAGCTTGCTGGCGTGGAGAAAGAATGCAAGAATATTTACAGGCATTTATAAAAGCAAGCACAAAAAATAATTTCCCCATTCATAAACCAATTAAAGAATTAAGTAAAGAGCAATACAATTTATTATGGAATGGAAATGAAAATGCAGTTGGCATTTGGAGTTTCTTTAAAATGGTAGAAGAAAATTTGTACAAAGTACAATACAGAGTTTTGCAAAGCCGCTACAGAGGCAGAGCTAAATGCCCTGAATGTGGTGGCACTAGGCTATGCAAAGAAGCTAGTTATGTAAAAATAGATAATACAACAATTGGCAACATTAATTGCCTACCCGCAAAAGATGTAAAAAATTGGTTGCAAAAAATAGTATTGAATGAACAGGATGAGCAAATTGCAAAACGTATTTTAATAGAATTGCATAGTAGACTAGCTGTATTGATAGATGTTGGTTTGGGCTACTTAACGATGGACAGAACTGCCAATACATTAAGTGGTGGAGAAAGCCAACGCATTAAGCTTACTAGAATAATTGGTAGCAATCTTACAGATAGTATGTATATACTAGATGAGCCTAGCATTGGCCTACATGCGAGAGATACTAATAATTTAATTAGAGTATTAAAAACCCTTCAACAATTAGGTAACACTGTAATAATTGTAGAACATGATGAACAAATCATGCGCGATGCAGATTATATAATTGATATGGGACCATTGGCTAGCATACATGGCGGAGAGGTAATAGCTGAAGGGAATTATGCTGCATTAATTCAAAATAAAAATAGCCTAACTGGTAGATATTTAAAAGGTGAATTAAGTGTATTAATTAATGAATCTGTTAGAAAAATAGTAAACAAAATAACATTTACAGCTTGCAGCCAACACAACTTAAAAAACTTTGATGTTAGCATTCCACTAAACTGCCTAAGTGTAATCACTGGTGTAAGTGGCAGCGGAAAAACTACATTAGTAAAACATATTATTTACCCTGCATTAAAAAACGCATTAGGAGACTATACCATTAAACCCGGTGAATTTGGAAAATTGAGTGGAGATGTATCTAGAATTACAAGCGTAGAAATGGTAGATCAAAACCCAATTGGAAAATCATCGCGTAGTAATCCGGCTACCTATATTGGAGTTTATGACGTAATTAGAGAATTATTTGCTAATCAGCATGTATCTAAAACAAGAGGATATAAGGCTGGTAATTTTAGTTTTAATGTAGATGGTGGTAGATGCGATACTTGTAAAGGCGAAGGAGAAACAATTGTAGAAATGCAATTTTTAGCAGATGTACATATATTATGCGAAAGCTGTAAAGGCAAACGCTTTAAAGAAGATTTATTAGAAGTTACTTTTCGCGAAAAAAACATTAGCGATGTACTGCACATGAGTGTAGATGAAGCTATAGAATTATTTGCAGATGAAAAAAAAATAGTAGAAAAATTGAGAGCGCTAAGCAATGTGGGGCTTGGCTATATTAGCCTTGGGCAAAGCAGCGATACCTTAAGTGGTGGCGAAGCACAGCGAGTGAAGTTGGCTAGCTTTTTAGACAAAAGCTACCAGAAAGAAAAAATATTATTCATTTTTGATGAACCAACTACTGGTTTGCATTTTCATGATATCAATAAACTACTAAAAAGTTTCAATGCCTTAATAGAAAATGGACATAGCATAATGGTAATAGAACATAATATGGATGTCATAAAAAATGCGGATTGGATAGTAGACCTTGGCCCTGAAGCCGGGGAAGATGGAGGGCATCTAGTATATAGCGGCGCATTAGATGGGTTGAAAAAAATAAAAGCAAGTATTACTGGTCAATGGCTGGATTAACTTCAAATAAAATAAAAAACATGCAAATATTAAATTTAGAATTGCGCTCTGATACATTTACAAAACCTACTAAAGCAATGCTTGAGGCCATGTTCAATGCAAATGTTGGTGATGATGTATTTGAAGAAGACGCCTCCACTAAAGATCTAGAACAGCAAGCTGCTGCAATGTTTGGTTACGAAGCAGGATTGTTTTGTATGAGTGGTACAATGGCAAATCAAATTGCAATTAAAATACATACACATCCAGGTGATGAAGTAATATGCGATGCATTATCGCATATATATTTATACGAAGGAGGAGGCATTGCTACAAATTCTTTGGTAAGTGTACAATTGATAAATGGAGATAGAGGAAGAATCAGTGCAGAACAAGTAGCAGAAAATATTAAAGTAGATAATGTACACTATCCTATTACGCGATTAGTAAGTTTGGAAAATACTGTAAATAAAGGCGGTGGATGTATTTATGATATGCAAGAAATTCAAAAAATAAAAAATGTTTGTACTACAAATAATTTAAAACTGCATTTGGATGGTGCAAGAATTTTTAATGCAATAGTAGCCACCAAGGAGCAGCCAAGGAAATATGGAGAATTATTTGATACCATTTCTGTATGCTTATCTAAAGGATTAGGCACACCTATGGGCTCTGTACTTTTAGGCACTAAAGAATTTATTCATGCAGCACGCAGAGTGCGTAAGCGCCTTGGTGGTGGCTGGCGACAAAGTGGCTACTTAGCGGCTGCAGGAATTTATGCTTTAAACAATCATATAAATAGATTAGCGGAAGACCATACTAGAGCAAAGGAATTAGCTACTATTTTTTCGGCATTGCCAGAAGTAAAGCATATTTTACCTGTAGACACCAATATAGTAATTTTCGAATTGGAGGAAAGACTATTATCTCAGGATTTTGTAAATAGTTTGATGGAAAAAGGCATCAAAACTTCTCCATTTGGCAAACATCAAGTGCGCTTAGTTACACATTTAGACTTTGGAGATGCAGAATTAGAGGCAGTAAGACAAATTTTAAAATAAAAACTACAAAATAAAAGCTACTTTACTTGGTAGATTAATATTTTTTGCTAATTTTGCAATCCAATCGAAAGAAAGGGAGTTTAGCTCAGTTGGTTCAGAGCATCTGCCTTACAAGCAGAGGGTCGGCGGTTCGAATCCGTCAACTCCCACTAATAACAGCAAAGGTTTCAAGTAATTGAAGCCTTTTTTGTTTTGAGGACTCCTATACAATTCCCAAAATGAAATACTACACATATATATTATTTTCCGAAGAATTGAATAAATATTATGTAGGTTCTACTGGAGATGAAATTCAAGAAAGATTAAGGCGGCACAATTCCAACCATAAAGGTTTTACTGGTGGAATTGGTGACTGGGAAATTAAATATTTTGAAATATTTGATGAATTACCGAAAACAAGAAAAAGAGAACTTCAAATAAAAAAATGGAAATCTAGAATTATGATAGAAAAACTAATTGGAGTGTAAATCACTTAGTTCAAAGCATTCCGATTTTACATCGGAAGGGTCGGCGGTTCGAATCCGT